>Ga0307510_10010775_pt1 | contig 10874 bp, 11 predicted proteins | sample 12_EM_MG_FD_207224 | JGI IMG/M metagenome (GOLD analysis project Ga0307510, IMG submission 207224) | Populus trichocarpa ectomycorrhiza microbial communities from riparian zone in the Pacific Northwest, United States - 12_EM | ecosystem: Host-associated > Plants > Roots > Unclassified | place... | reverse complement strand
ATCTAATATTTCAATCCAAAAATACTATAAATATTAAGAAAAAAAAGGAAAATAAATAAACTTGCCAAAAAAAAAGGAGGCAAGGTTTTTTACCTACCAACGTCCACCCAACTAAAATCTCACCCCTACCAAACTAAAAAGAAAAAAAAGAAGAAAACAACCTAATTCTAGATAAAACAAAAGAACAAATTGGGTAACTAACACACAAAAATAATAATAAAAAAAATCATTGAATTGAAATAGAAGCAAAAAATTGCGTTGTTTTTAGCTCAACTAGTTGATCGATTCGTAATATCAGTGAAACCGATATATCGATTTTTAAAATAATAATAAAAATTTTAAAATTATCAAAACTAGAGGTCTCAACTAAATTTTTGATATCTAATAATTTGATGGTTTGCATAACGATGCAACGACTATTATATGGAAAACAACATCTGAAAACTTATGTGAAAATTTGAACGCGATTTAATTATTGGATCAAAAGTTATGAACATTTTGAGTTGTTTTTTTGGTTTGGCATAACCAAATTTCATCTTAGATCTAAACCTGTACCACTGGTCCATAAATGCATATGTGAGGCCATGCATGTAATCTTTTCGGGCAAATCCTCACTTGGTTATAACAGACCCACACCTAATTTCTCAAAATCACCCACTACTGCGTGAATAATAATTTTTTAAGATTTTATCCAAGTTTATTTTTGAGCTTACAAGTTGGATATAGATAATTTTAACTTATAAATCATATATAAAGAAAAAAACTTTATAAAATTATGATTTTTTTTATGTGAAATAATTGATCAATTAGTATGGCTGGATTTAACTAGTCACCTAAATAAAATAAAAAATTAAAATTTGATCATGTTGTGTTTTTAAATTACAGCATAATATTTCATTAATTTTTTTTGAAATTATATTATTCCATTATTTTTTTTATATATTTACTTTGCTAATTTTTTTTAACAAAATCTAAAAACACAAAAGACAAAAAAGCAAAGCAAGCAACCGCCTGACCTAACTCAACCATTAAGTTGTATCTTTATATCTTCTCTCCTCCTTTTCAAATCTCCATCTCTCGTTTTTTTTTTTTTTTTGACCACCTTCCTTTACGCTTTCTCTCCTTTAATTCAAACCCTCTCTGCAATCTAATAATCTCAGCCTCCTCGCCCGATAAAAACCAAAATCCTTCGCGTGGTTTCTTAATATTAATCACGGAATTTTCAGATCTATATCTCCACTAATCACTGTAATTATTCGTGATCTTATCCCTCTTACTACCGTTCAATTGATGTTTTTGACGTGCGATTGGCATATATGAATGAATTTTTTTTTGTGTTTTTGAAAGTCTTTCTGTTGTCTTTAGTATTCTGTAGAACTTTAATTCGGATTAATTAGATCAGTGTATTACATATCTTTCTTCGGTTTTTTTGTTCATTAAATGGCTGTTTTAGAAAAATAATTGGTTTCCACCAACAAACTTAGCTTAGTACAGGCCTTTGATTTTGAAGAAATGCTTAAGCTTTTATCTGGATCTTTGTTGTTGAAGAAACTAGTATTTTCATGTTCCGGCTCATGTCAAATCGATCTTTTTAAGGAAAGTTCCAATGCCTATAAGCACAAAATTTTGAGAAAAACAACTACACTACAAGTGACCTGACTTACTTCGTGAAGTTTCAGCTTTTCTGGACGAGTTTATTATTTTTGCGGTTCAATCTTATTCTTAGTGTTTTTTTTTATGTTTTGTTTTTATGGCTAATTTGTCAGGAAAAATGTCTTTTGCACGGAATTATCGTTCACAAGGAGGAACATGCCATGATGATCGGTGGACCTCTTTCAATGGAAACAATTTCAACCATAGAAACAGGAACGTCAATGTGAATAGGAGCAGCAACTACAACTACATCTGGAATCATAGCAATTTCCGTGATTTCTCCTCGGGGAAATTCAGGGACCATGTCAATGGTTATGCTAACCCTCCTACTGTTGGACCAGCTTTTAAAAGGAGAAAATTTAGTGTGGATACTTGGGGAGAGTGTGGTGGGAGACACTACCCTCAGTACAATGCATATCAATGCGCTGATCAATCAACTTACAACAATTCAGCCCCTCTGATCACAAGATCCAATGCTGAGGTCTCTACATCTACATCTATGAGTTGCAAACGTGACCGCTCAAAACTGGAAGAAGATGAACCAGTATTTTTGTCAAAGGATGAGATTGAGAGATACTCCCCATCAAGAAAAGATGGAATTGATGCACTACGTGAAACACATCTGCGTTATTCTTATTGTGCCTTCCTTCAGAATCTTGGGCTGCGGCTGGAGTTGTAAGTGCTCCACCTGGAATGTGTCGAGTTATTATTTTTTGTTTGGACGCTTTCTTATCAGAATTTTAATGTTATTAACTTACTCCTTTGATTCTTGTAGGCCACAAACTACTATTGGCACCGCCATGGTTTTGTGCCACCGGTTTTTTGTTCGACGATCACATGCTTGCCATGATAGATTTGTGAGTTCTTAATGCTTATGCTTGAATTTTTGACTACCCTGTTACCTTCTTGGAGGAGACTTTGCGTACTGTCATTTCATAGGGGAAACTATTTTACTCTAGAAACCTTCCCTGAATTGTGTTGGCACTCTCCTTGGCGCTATTTTTATTAAGAGAATATTGTTATTAGCTGTTTAGAACTTTGAGCTGATAAAGAACTAAACAAGTATTATGTCTAAACTGATGGTTAATCTATGGAAGCTTGGCGTACTCTCTTATGTTGTCTTGATTTGGAAATTGACAAGTCCTCTTGGCTTATGATCCCTCCTCTGCTGAAGGTGGAGTTAACATTCGATTCAAAACAATTCTTTTGACGCAAGGATCTGGGTTGTGTAGCTGCTTTGTTCACGTAATCTGATACTGCAGCATTCTGCATTTGTGACTTTAAAAAAATTAGGCAGACAGCAATGACTTGTTTATTCTTATCTTTTGGCATTTTTAGATTTGTTGCATCTATTTTTTGGTCCTTTTATTTTCTGATTTATGGCCAGTAATGACTTGTTTAGTCTTGGTAAGATTTTTCATATACTCGTATGAATGCCTTCTGGTGATGCTTGGAATATGATTATGCGATAAATCTAGTGCACGTTTCTTTTTGTGATGGTTATGTTTGTCATATTTGTTTTGGGCTTGTTGCAGTTAATTGCCGTTGCTGCACTTTTTCTCGCTGCAAAGTCTGAGGAGACACCTTGTCCTTTGAACAATGTAGTGAGAGCCTCTTGTGAGATTTTCCACAAGCAGGATATTACTTTCTTGTCATACCTGCTCCCTTTTGTAAGTATCTTGCAGGCTGATTCATAACTTCTTATCTGTTAAATCTATTAAAAGGGGAAAAAAATCTAATTTGCGTCTGTTTTAAAAACATAAAGTGGATAACATAAAATATGCTCATGTCAATTCATGAATGGAGCTCCTATCTCGAAATGTGTTGAATTTACTCCTTGGTTATTTTATACCTTATTTCTTGCACAACATGAAATTTCAAAGTGACAAGTATCTGGTAATCTAGCCTATTTGTAAAAGCGGCTACACTTGTGCATTTTACTACTGATTTTTTTTTTCTTGAAAAGTTGCAGCTTCAAGTCTTTAGCATGCTAACATGAAATGAGATTTTCTAAACAGGATTGGTTTGAACAGTACCGAGAGCGAGTGATTGAGGCTGAGCAAATGATTCTGACTACACTCAATTTTGAACTCAATGTGCAGCATCCATATGGTCCCCTTACATCTGTCCTCAACAAATTAGGTCTTTCACAAACTGTGTTGGTGAATCTGGCGCTAAACTTGGTCAGTGAAGGGTAAGTGCACTACTTTCAATATGGTATATTTTATTGGTTCTTTAGATTTGTATTGGCGCGGTTCATTTATATCAGCTAGTTTCAGTGTCAAAATGAACTAGCTTTTATAAAATGAACTTTTGTATAATAATAATAATAATAATAATAATAATTCTGATCATGCTCCTTTCTTCAGGAAGCAATTTGATTTGGACCATCTTCTTGTAAATATATTATATCTGGATTTTCTCACACTAGTTCAGCTAAAGACATGGTTTAAGATTTAGCAAGTGATCTTGCAGTTATGATGGCTTGTCTGTGTCTATAGATGGACTGGTTTGTGTCTAAATCCCAACGAATCGGAAGTTGTGGGGGACTCTTTGTACTTGGGCCATGGAGAGTATGTGCTGGGTTCTTCTTTTTCTCTTTTGGTTCAACATAGTGTTCTACTAGTCTCAATGGTTTTCTTTCAAGTAACTACACTATGTAGTTATTCTGGTATGGGATATTGATGTTTTTGGCATGGCATATAATTGCAGGGTCTACACAAGATTAACGTGCTCACCTGTATGATATTGTTAGCTGGCGGATTGATATGCTGTGCATGGAAAGTTTTTAAACATCTGAAGTTGCTTTGCCAAGATGTTGTGGATCACATTACTGTGATTCGCCATACCCCCATCAACCGGGTTATTTGCTAAAAAAGATAGCCTCAGAACATCCAAAATCTTTTTTGCATTCAACTTTTTCTCACTCTCTTCTTCCTTTTTCATACTTTCATTTGGAGCAAGTTGTCTAGCCTCCTTTTACAAACTTAAAGTTTGTAAGACCTGGCTGCTTGTTCATTTAGCATCCATTCACCCTGATTTGGAGGAAACTAAATTGATTTGACAATGATCAAAATCCATAGTGACTGGGATATCGTTTGTTCTTATTTTCCCTCCTTAATGATTTTTGCCCTTATTTTCTATATGGCATGAGTCCCCTCTGATATCCTTTTTTTTTCTTATCAAAAAAGAAAAAAAACATTATGCATTAACTCCTTTTTTCTCCAAATTTGGTGGCACTTTTTTGGTCTGATATCATTAAGATAAGGTTATTTTAGAATAAAAAGTTTAGTAAATTGTTCAACAGGTGTAGATACCTGAGTGTGTCAGAAGGTTGTGTAGCTGCATAGTGTGATAGATTGAGTTTTGATGTGCCAGTGTGAGGGCACTTGTGCACCTTAAAGTTTGACTGAGTATCACCGTGCTGGTGTTTTGTGATGGTTAGCTAGTGGAAAATTGTTTGATGTTGCCAGCATAGATAAAATTGAGAAAGGAACAAACAGCATGGTAGCTCTTTTTTTTATTCTTTTATATACAAGGACACTCGAATCCAAGTCCATTAGGGGATGATGGTCACAGTAAAGTAATTGATCTATATGGCTCATGGGCACAGATGTCAGTTTCTCGGTGCTGGTAAACTCACATATATAAAATGCGTAGTTAAATTGTTTGTTTGGAAACAATTGGCACACAAACCTAAGACATGTCAAAATCTGACAATGACCATATTAGGACACATATATTTGTCGTGATCTTAATATGATGGATTCCTTTAGTTGTGGCGCGGTTTCAGTCTGATACCTTGACCCTACCCTATTATTGACCTTTGCTGTTTCGAAGACCTCTAAAATGGGAATATCCGTGTGGTTTTTCTGTGCACCTGTTGTCAATTAAATGGACTGCATAAACCTCCATGACTATGAGCGGAAGTGGTGCTACTGCTTGTATCATCCAGGAAAAAAATTAGATGTGGGCATCCTTATACTTTTTTGTTATTGTCATCTGCTGCTATCATTATAATTTCTACCAATATTGCTGTTGTTATTAATATACCTGCTATTCTGGTGCATGACTCACATGGGTGTGGTGAGCTGGGTTGTCTTTTTATGCTCAGCTATCAAATGGCACCTGGAACAGGTACCAGCCTGCTACATTTTGTGTTAAATACATCCAGGCATTTGCAAATCAGAGTATGTTAAATGTTCTTTAGGAATTCTAAAAATATAAGAAGCTTGAACTTTTTCCCCTTGGTAAAATTGGAGTCTGAGACCTGCTCCATTCTCACTCTGCCCTTGGGGCTATGCTTGATTAAAGGAGCGATACTATTGAGCATGAACACTCAATCTCCTTGGCCCAGGGCTCCTGATCTCTCCCATGCTATGCTTGGGGTGGCAATATCAGGCCAGAGGTTGTTCTTTGCCCGGCTTAATTAGCTCCATAGGTGATCTCTGCTTCCTTTTCGATTCATGGTGTTGTTGACTGGCCAATGTTGAGCTACATTGGAAAAATATTCCCTGTAAGTTAAAGTCTTGAAATTTGGATTTGTTTTTCTTTTGTAGAAAGATTGAAGAAACAACACCTTTCACGGTTCAATGCCATAAGCTGTTCTTATTCTTGAAGGGGGACTGTAGGATGGGGGGCCAAGTTAGCAAAGCAATGCTATAATATCACGTTTTACTATATTTGCCCCCAGCATTGGGCCTTGACCTTGACCCCTTCGATATTCTATCCCATTCATCTCCAGCTTCCTTTGACCCTTGAACCTTTTCAAATCCAAACATACTTTTCTACTTTTAACCACTATCAGTTTAGATGATCCCTTGTATCAGTTTAGGCTTTTAAATCATTCACAAGTATGGTTCAAAAGATTTCAGAACCCTTTCATATAGCCCGATATTATATATATGGAGTAATTCAGTTTACAATATATGTATACAATTATGCCATATCTTTTTGCTCGTGGATTTAAATGTTGCTTATAGCTGGCTAGAGGATATGGGATGGTGTTATTCCATGTCTGGGGCAGCATGCCTGATTCATGAGCATTAGTTCATGTGTTTTGACAAGCCTTTCCAGATCAAGTTGTGGAGCAGAAGATGCAGAATGTGCTGCTAGTTTCTATTTGTTTTATTATTTGAATTGTGTATGTTTCTGGAGTTATAAAGCCCCTGCTTCAGAATGGGCCTGGGAGTTGATTTGTTTATAAATGAGTGTGTTGTTTGTTATAGTTTTGGTACTCTATCAGCAATCCTGCAGAGTTTCTTGCAAAATATTCTTCCTGGGTTTGCTGCTTTTGTGGTGGGTAAGAGAAAAATGACTTGACTTGCATTTTTTTTTTTACTTGAATCCTTAATGATATATTATCTGCTAGTGTTTTGATTTTCTCCGATTGTTTATCTATTTTACTTTCACTGCTAATATGCCTCTGATCAAATCTAGCAATATGATAAGTTGCACAAGAGCTGTGGTTTCCATATTAGTGCCGTGAGGCTGGTTGGTTTGACAGTTTTTTCACCTCTCATCATGTGCTGGCTTCTGGTGGTTTTAGCACACTTTATAAAAGCTATTATTTTGTTTTGCAGGCTTCGGAGTTCCTTATGGCTTCAGTTTAAGCCCCATCACATTGCTGCTGGTGCTGCCTATCTAGCTGCCAAGCTTCTAAATTTTGATCTTGCTTTTTACCAGAATATCTGGCAGGAGTTTGAAACAACACCAGCTATTCTCCAAGGTAGCTCCACACAACTTTCATGAGTTATATTAATTCATTACACTGGCTTAATCCCTTGTACTCAAATTCAGTTACTGGATAAATAGTATAAAACTGGTGATTTTCCGAATCTTTATATATGCTGTTCAAATCTACAGAGTCAACTTAGCTGTGAATAATGGACTGGTTCTTTCATTTCTGGATCAGAATCTTGCTTCAATTTTGTGACATTTTGATGATGTCTCAGTGGAAAAAATCAGTAAATTGTTCAGGGAGACAAACTCCCTTTTTTTTTTCAAAAAAAAAAATATTAAATTGTAGTGGCAATAGAGGGTGAAAATTGGCTATATGGGTTGGCTGGTATTCACCATTTTAACTTTGTATGCTTGTAATATGTGTCCACGTATGTCCATATGCATGCATGCATGTTTGTCTCCGTGCGTCCGTAGTGAAGTTTGTGCTTGCATTTGATGAGCTTTTCTTAAATTAACTTCATGCTAAATATTTCTATCAGACTTAAAAAGCTTTTCATTGCTAATTCATTTGTATGTGACTATACGATGCAGATGTATCGGAGCAGCTGATGGAGCTCTTCTAGTGAAATAGCATAGTTGCTTCAGCATGGTTCACCCTGGAGGGTGATGCAGTTTAGGTGTTGTAAGTATAGCCAGGTCAGAATATGCGTGTTTAATATGGTTACAAAGATCATCAATATTGATTATAGTGTGAGAATGTCATGCAAGAGAGGTGAAAAGAGATGCTCATTTCAAAAAATTAGCTGTTGAAGTACAGGTTAAATGGACCTGTAGTTCATCGTGTATGTCAAGAGTGTCGGTCAAATTGAACGACAAATTAGCTGAAAGCTTAAACTTGGAAAGGTGTCCATTGCCAGTTTAATTTATGCCCGAGGTTTCAATAGATGTTCCTCTTGGTGAGAGAAAGCATTAGCCTATTTGGTTCCTTTTCTTGGAAGGGTCTTATGCATGATCCTCATGCAAGATTGGAGTTGGTAGAGTGCAAAATGAAGGTCTGTTCTGAATCTTTGCTTTAAACACGCCACCAAAGCTTTCAGGTGGATTGCAATGCTTTTGATATTTGAGTTAACCATTGTTGCAGTGATTATAAAAGGTGATCGATTTTGGCATTATGGCTAAAATAATGAAAAAAGTTGAATATAAGGGTGTTTGCTCCAATAATTTTGGTTAAATACAAAAGGATTCTTTGGAATCAAGGGGGGGATTTTCCCTGTCGTATTGGATGGGGATGATCTGATGCCAGTGTGTGTTACTAGGTTGCTCTGTCATGTGTTGGCAATTTCAGTTTGTGCCACTTGAAACTTCTGTAGGCCTCTAATTCCTACGCCAAGGTAGTATCGAAGCAAAAAGAAAAAAATGTTGTCAGGAAAACTAAATGGAAGATTTTATTTTTTTGGAAAAGAAATTCAATCAAAATGGAAAGGGAAAAATAGAAGGGTTTGTGGAGAACCTTCCCTTCAGCAAAATTCCAGTACTATCTAGAAAAAAACAGATTCAAAGGGGTTGGAGTGAATCGATTGAGCTTACAAGACAACATGGAGGAAGTACCACTATACGAACAATAGGAAATCCCGTGGGACAATAGGGACCTTTAAATGATTCTTCGAGTCTTTATTCTTTTTGAAATTTTATTTTTCTTGTACTCCTTAACATGTTGGTGTATCTTGTGAATGAGAAATGGAAATTTTGATCTCCTTGATGTTCTCTTTGTATCCAAAATGACTGGAGGGTGGTGGTTGTCCTGACTCTCACTACTTTCTAATTTATTTCCTTGTGGCGTTTTTTAGCCGCTGGCATTCTAATTTTTCGTGGAGAAAAACCAGTCGATGCATTCTTTTACTTTTAAGCTGATGTCTAATTTTCTGATGGAATCAAACCACACGAGGGATGGGATTGAATGGTATAAATCCCAGAGAAATTTCAATTACGAGTGATTTTGATTGATGGGATGTACAGACTTTTGCGAATTTTAGTACTCGGCGCTGCTTAGGTAGACAAACATGCTTGCTTAGGCTTTTTTGAAACAAACCGAAGTTCGACAACGCAAAAGTTTGACCATGACCACAGAATTTGATTACGTGGATTAATTAATTTGTGCAATAGCTAGGGAGGATGTATGCCTATGCTAATTTCATTTTAATACAAAGTTTTTAATTTACGTCGATTCATAGAAAATACATTTTATCTCTCGAAAGATATAGTCATCATTAATATTATTTAATTTCAAATAAATAATTCTAAGAATGTTTCACGTTGAAACTTACTGTACCTCCTTTGAATTGACATCTCAACCACTGAACTAATTTCACCATAACGACTAGCTGTCACGATTTGCACAAGGAAAAATGCTATTCAGGTGCCCGAAGAATAGTCGGAAGATCTCAGACCCCCCTAGCTCTACCGATCAACAGTCCACCCTCTGTACGCTTTCCCCATTACAGAAACGGAGGAGGTCCGTTTTGTGATTCCATGTGTCTGTGTAACTTGCTCGGGGGGGAGGGTCCGATTTATTTTTCAGCACAAGAAAGAAAAACAAGTATGCAGTAAATGTGTCCCCCGAAGAGATGGTGGTGTGGTGACAATAAACGACTGGTTTCCGGGTGCAGTAATTGTCTGGGACGGTATTCTGTTAAAACCAGCAAGAAATAATTGCTGCAAGGATTCTTTTAGAATTCAACGCCATTGATTAGGCCTCAATTACGCCTTTCTCTGTATTGTAAGCAAACTTTACATATAAAACTTTCATACAACAACATGCAAGGGATTGCTTTTTTAACAAGATACCGATCGTTTGTTAATACATGGAAACCACATTTAGCTACTTGATAGTTGATAGATCCGTTTATACAAATTTTTAGTGCAAAATACTTGTTTATAAGTCATTTTTCTATTAGAGTTAAGATTGTAGTAATGGTTGTTTTTTAAAATATTTTTTAATTTATTAAAATAATATATTTTTTATTTTTTTAAATTTATTCTTGATACAGCAAGTTAAAATGATTTAAAATCATAAAAAAATAAATTTAAAAGAAATAAATTTTTCCAAAAATTCTTTCTAAAGCAAAAACAAACAAACTATAATTTACATTGCAGAATTTGTGGAAACAGAGAAAAGAAAATAAAAGAAAAGCCTTAGCTGATTGGATTAAATTTAATTACTGTCTGACAGGAAGGGTAGATTTTCTTTCAAGGATAAAAAGACTTCCATTCTATCCATTCTATCCTGATCATTACAGAGTCCTATCCCTTCTTCGCCCCCCTTTCTGACTATGACTGTCAATTGAAATTATTGGAAATCTGACTTTACCTACAAGGACAAATCTAGAATTTGATGTTTGATGATCAGAAGGGCTAGAATGTAATATTCTTAATTAGAGTGGCCATTTCATGAGGATTTATTTCAAAACTTTCCAAGAGCAAAGGGTATTTTGTGTTTTTTTTTTTAAAAAAAAACTCGGGGGAGGAGGTGTTAATCCTCG
>Ga0307510_10010774_pt1 | contig 10874 bp, 9 predicted proteins | sample 12_EM_MG_FD_207224 | JGI IMG/M metagenome (GOLD analysis project Ga0307510, IMG submission 207224) | Populus trichocarpa ectomycorrhiza microbial communities from riparian zone in the Pacific Northwest, United States - 12_EM | ecosystem: Host-associated > Plants > Roots > Unclassified | place... | reverse complement strand
GAGCCGGTGAAGCTTGCGTTGAAGCAGGGGCGAATAAGGGGGGAAGCGGCGATTCGAGAGCGATTCCGCCGGGCTCGCGCCGAGGGCGATCTGCCGAAAGCGATAGATCCTGGTGATCTTGCGCGTTATCTTGCAGTGGTGTTGAACGGTTTGGGAGTGCAGGCCGCTAACGGCGCGAGCAAGGTGGAGATGACGCGCATAGCGGAGATGACGCTGCAGACGCTGCCCTGGTAAGTCCTTCAGTTGGCACGAGAAGGTGCAGCCACAGTACACGACAGGGGACGGAACGAATAAGATAGAGTGTGAGCGTCGGCCCGGAGTGAAAGGGTGGATGCGAGGTACTCTTCGTCTATGAAACTGCGCCCTGTCCTGCTGGTGATTCTGCTGCTCTCCGGTTTCTATTATGTAACGACGCATGTGGCGTCGAGCGGTGCGCTTGCGCCGTGGCTGCATCGCGCGCTGGCTCCGGTAGCCGAGACGGGCGCTTCCTCGACCAAGGGTGGGGGATTGGGTGCTTTTGACCTGACCGAGGCCTCGGCGGCCCCTGCCTATGACAACGAAGAGCAGCAAAATATCGCCGTGTACAAGAAGGCGCTACCCTCGGTGGTCAACATCACCTCAACCGAGGTGAAGTTCGACTTCTTCTACGGCCCGGTTCCCCAGCAGGGCCAGGGTTCGGGCTTCATCCTGAATAAAGACGGCCTGATCCTGACCAACAATCATGTGATCGGCAATGCGCAGAAGGTCGAGGTAAGACTCTCAGACAAGCACACCTACAAGGCGCAGGTGATCGGCGCGGACCCCGCCCATGACCTGGCACTGCTGAAGATCAACGCGCCCAACCTGGTGCCGGCGACATTGTCTGAATCGCAAAGCCTGGTAGTGGGGCAGCGGGTGTACGCCATCGGCAATCCGTTTGGGCTGCAGGGCACGATGACGCGCGGCATCATCTCGGCGATCCGCTCCATCCGCGGCCCGCAAGGCAATCCGATTGAAGACGCGATCCAGACGGACGCCGCGGTGAATCCCGGCAACTCAGGCGGACCGCTGCTGAACTCGAAGGGTGAGGTCATCGGCATCACGACCCTGATCGCGAACAACGGCGCGGACCAGAGCTCAGGCATCGGCTTCGCTATTCCGGTCAACACCGCGAAGGCTGTGCTGGACGACTTCGCAAAGTATGGCCGTGTGCGTCGACCGACGCTGGACATTGTGACCCTGCCCATCGGCCCCGATATCGCCGAGCAGATCGGGCTTCCTTCGGACTACGGCATCCTGATTGAGCGTGTCCTGCCAGGCGGCGCGGCGGAGCAGGCGGGGCTCAAGGGTGGCACACAACGCGCCTACCAAGGCAACCAGCCAGTGATGCTCGGCGGCGACCTGATCGTAGCAATGGACGGCCAGGAGGTAGCAAGCCCACAGGACCTCTCGGCGGCGATGAACTCGCACCGCGCAGGCGACGAGGTCACCGTGACGGTCTACCGTGGCCGCAAGAAGCTGGACATCAAAGTGAAGCTCGGCGACGCAAAGGACCAGCAACTTCCAGGGCAGCTTACTTAGGGGTAATTCCGCTCCGCCGTGGAAGGCACTCGCAATCGAGCACCCCAAAAGCTTGTCATCCTGAGCGAAGGTGGCGCACTTTGCCGCCGTAGTCGAAGGACCCCCGTATTTCGTCTTTGTTGTTGCTTGTTCTTGCCGTACACCTTCGGGAACTCTTACTCTAGCTCAAGGAATAGAGGCTGCGAGCGATAGCTAGCAAGGCAGTCGCACCGCAACACCCGCCGCCTGCAACTCAGCCTTCAAGGCACGCGAGTCCGTCACCCCAAAATGGAAGATGCTGGCCGCCAGCGCGGCATCGGCGCGACCGCGACCAAAGACCTCCGCGAAGTGTGCAGCACTACCAGCCCCCCCTGAAGCGATCACGGGAATCTGCACGGCAGCACTGACGCGAGCAGTCAGCTCACAATCGAATCCGTTTCGCATCCCATCGGTGTCCATGCTGGTTAGCAGGATCTCGCCCGCGCCGCGTTGCTCAGCCTCACGAGCCCACTCAACGACACGCAAACCAGTAGCCTTGCGACCGCCACTAACGTAGACCTCAGCCTCGCCTACCGGATCAGCCGCGCCCGCAGCGCGTCGAGCATCGATAGCGACAATCACCGCCTGCGCTCCAAAGCTGCTGCCAATCTCGCCGATCAGCTCCGGCCGTGCAATGGCGCTGGAGTTGATGCTCACCTTGTCGGCTCCGGCATCAAAGACCAGCGCAGCATCCTCGGCAGAGCGAATACCACCGCCAACCGTGAAGGGCACAAAGAGCTCAGCAGCAGTGCGCTTCACCGTGTCGATCAAGGTGCCGCGGCCCTCGTGGGTGGCGGTGATGTCCAACAGCACAATCTCATCCGCGCCCGCTGAGGCATGGCGGTGCGCGAGTTCGGCAGGATCGCCCGCGTCGATGATGTCCACAAACTGGATGCCCTTGACGACCCGGCCACCCCGCACATCCAGACACGCAATAATTCGTTTGGTCAGCACGTTACAGCTCCACAAAGTTCTTCAGGACACGCAGTCCGACGGCACTCGACTTCTCTGGATGGAACTGCACCCCCATCACGTTGTCCCGCTCCACCACGCCGGTAAAGGCGCCGCCGTAATTCGTAACCGAAGCGGTTGCCTGTACCAACGGGGCTCGCCAAGAGTGGGTGTAGTACACAAATCCGCCCGGCTCGACGCCAGCCAGCAGTTTAGAATCTGTACGAATCTGCTCCAGGGAATTCCAGCCAACATGAGGCGATTTCAGCTCCGAACCCTCGTACACAGCAGGGAATCGCTCGCACTCTCCCGCAAAGTGTCCCAGCCCTGCGATGCCCGGAGCCTCGGTCGAACCTTCAAACAGCCATTGCAGTCCAACGCAGACGCCCAGGAACCACGCGCCCTTTGCAACACTCTCGCGCACCGCCTCGGTGATCCCGAGATCGGTCAGCAACTGCGTCGCCTGAAAGTGCCCCACACCCGGCAGCACGACCTTCGTCGCCTTACGCACCACCTCGGGGTCCTGCGTCACCTGCGTCTCCGCGCCTAGGTACTTCAGCGCTTTAACGACGCTGGTAAGGTTGCCGGCCTTGTAGTCGATCACCGCGATCATAGGAGTTAGAGCAGCCCCTTCGTGCTGGGTAACATCTCGCGCATCCGCTCGTCGCGGCTACAGGCCCCACGCAGCGCGCGGGCAAAGGACTTGAAGATCGCCTCGATCTTGTGATGATTGCTGCGGCCATACATCGTCTTCACATGGACATTGGCCTTGGCTCCGCGAGCAAAGCCGTCAAAAAAATCCGCAAGCAGCTCGCTCTGGAAGTCGCCAACCAGTCGCACCTTCACCTTGTCATCGACGACGTACGCAACGCGACCGCTCAAATCGACAGCAGCCACGGCGAGCGTCTCATCCATCGCCATCACAAAGTATCCCGCCCGCATAATGCCCTTCTTATCGCCAAGGGCTTTGGTGAAAGCCTCACCCAGCGCGATGCCGACGTCCTCAACGGTGTGATGTTGGTCCACGTCGAGATCGCCCTTGCAGGTCAGCGTCAGATCGAAGCCGCCGTGACGCGTAAAGAGCTCCAGCATGTGGTCGAAGAAACGTATGCCCGTCGATACCTTGTAGATGCCCTGCCCATCGACCACTAGCTTCAACGCGATCTGCGTCTCGGTTGTGTCGCGCTTCACTGATCCTGTTCGTACCTTCGTGCTTGCCATTACTTGCTCCATCCAATCTCTTCAAGAGATGTCTTCAATGCTGCCAATCCCCGCGTAACGTGGTCTTCAACGCCGATGGTGATCCGGACGTAGCCATCGCAGCCGGGGTCGGTCGAGCGGTCCCGCAACAATACGCCGTGCTTGCGCATCGCATTCACAAACTCAACATGCTTGGGACCAATCTTCATCAAAATAAAGTTCGCGTGGCTGGGGAAGAAAGACACACCCAACTCCTTGAGGCCAGCCATCAGACGCTCGCGGCCTGTACGCACCTGATCGGTATACCAGGTGAGGTAGTCCTCATCCGCAACAGCCGCAGGCAGGCAGTCGAGAGCAACGCCGTTGACGTTGTAAGGAGAGCACACCTTGCGGATGTACTTCAGCAACTCCGCGCTCCCCGCCAACATGCCGATACGCAGGTTCGCGAGCCCATATGCCTTGGAGAAAGTACGCGCCACGATCAGGTTTGGAACGGAAGCGAGATCGCCAAGCGTGCTTTCGCCGTGGAAGTGGTAGTAAGCCTCGTCCACCATCAGCACAGCCTGCGGAGCTGCGGCAGCGATGGCCAGCAGGTGTTCGCGGCTAACGATAGTTCCCGTCGGATTGTTAGGTGAAGCGACGATGATCAGCTTCGTGCGCTCGGTAATCGCAGCCAGAAAGCGCTCGAAGGGAAACTCCAGCGACTCGTCCGCTTGTACTTTGACGAGGTGCGGCGTCATCAACTGAGCATTGACGTCATACATGAAGAAGGTGGGAGTACAGATCAGCACTTCGTCCTCAGCTTCGAGAAACGTAGTACACATCAGATGGATGGCCTCATCGACGCCATTGGTAATCAGCACCTGGCCCGATTGCAGGCCGAAGTGCGCGGCAACGATCCGCTCCACCGGCTCGCGCTCGGGATACTTGGTCAGGCCCTCCGCTGTGATCGCCTTAACGCGCTCCAGCACATGCGGGCTGGGAGCGAAGGTGTTCTCGTTGAAGTCCAGCCGCAACGCCTCGCGGCCAGCGAGCGGCGGGTGGTACTCCGGCATTCCGAGAACGGCTTTGCGCGGCTTTACCGTCTTCGTTTCTGTAACCGTTTCAGTTGCAAGACTCATCGCGGTCCTCCCATTTTGACCCGTACGCTGGCAGCGTGGCCGACGAGACCCTCCGCTTCAGCAAGCACAATTGCATGGGGCCCAAGTTGCTTAAGCCCTTTCTTCGTGTACTGCTGCACCGTAATCACCTTGACGAAGTCCATCACGCTGAGTCCACCGCGAACGCGGCCATTGCGTCCAGTCGGCAACACATGGTTCGGGCCGGAGACGTAATCCCCCATCGACTGCGGCGAATAAGCGCCAACAAAGACGCTCCCAGCATTCTTGACCCACTTCAGATCAGCAGCGGAGTCCACCGTAAGGTGCTCCAGAGCCAGTCGGTTGGTAAGTTGCTGTGCCTCTGTAACGTTCGAGGTTACAAAAATACATCCTTGCTTCGCCAATGACTGCTTCGCCAGCACATTGCTCCTGGCCTGCACCTTGACCTCAGCCTCGACCTGCTCCGCCAACTCAGCATTGCTGGTAATCAGTACCGCGAGCGCCTCAGGATCATGCTCAGCCTGTGCAACTAGATCAGCGGCGATGCCAGCCGGATCGCCGGTCTCGGTGGTGACGCCAATCTCAGTGGGACCAGCAGGCATGTCAATGCCGCATTCAGCGGAGACGAAGGCCTTGGCCGCAGTAACAAATAAATTGCCGGGGCCAACGATCTTATCGACACGCGCGATCGTGGCCGTACCATAGGCGAGCGCAGCAATCGCCTGTGCACCGCCGACGCGGTAGAATTCCGTCACGCCCGCAAGCCACGCAGCCGCCAGCGTCTCGCGCGCAGGCTTGGGCGAGCAGACGACGATGCGCTCCACCCCCGCAACCTGAGCCGGCGTAGCCGTCATCAGCAATGTAGAAGGCAGCGGATATCGACCACCCGGAACATAGCAGCCAACACTACCCAACGGACGAACAATCTGCCCAGTCTTCACGCCATCGGCCGGAGCGATCATCCACTCCTGCGGCTTCTGCGCCTCAGCGAAGGCGCGGATATTTGCCTGCGCAATACGCATCGCCTCCTGCAGCTTCGGAGCGGTAGCCTCCCACGCAGCCTTCATCTCATCGCGCGATACCAATAATGCATCGCCCGCGCCCAGCGAGTCGAAGCGCCCTGCATACTCTCGCAGAGCCGCATCGCCACGCTGCCGTACCTCGGCGAGGATCTCGCGCACCACCGGCTCAACCCGGCCCATATTCAGGGCGCCTCGCTGCTCGAGCGCCGTCACCAGCGCCTCCGCAGCCTTCGCCCCGCGACCAAATGTACGGACCAGCTTCATCAATCCACTCCGGACAGCAACGACGTTATTAGAGGACAACCTTGCTCAGCGGATACTCCACGATCCCAGTAGCTCCCACAGCCTTCAGCTTAGGAATCACCTCACGTACCTCACGCTCATCGAGGATCGTATTCAGCGCAACCCAAGCAGGATCGCTCAACTGCGACACCGTCGGCGAGTTCAGCGCAGGCAGCACACCGATCACGGCATCGAGATCAGCCTTGCGAGCATTCAGCATCAACCCCACGCGCCCCTGCGCAGCAATGGCAGCATTCAGCATCAGCGAGATATTGCCAATCTTCTCGCGCTTCCAGGTATCTGCATAGGCAGTCTTGTTGGCGATCAACTGGGTCTCGCTCTCCATCAGCGTCTCGATGATGCGCAGACGATTCGCCCGCAGCGAAGAGCCAGTCTCAGTCACCTCTACGATGGCATCGGCCAGCGTAGGAGGCTTCACTTCCGTAGCGCCCCAGCTAAACTCCACCGTGACCGGAATATTCTTCGCGGCAAAGTAGCGCTTCGTAAACTCCACCAACTCCGTAGCAATAATCTTGCCCGCGAGGTCCTCCGGCTTCTGGAACGGCGAGTCCTCAGGCACCGCGAGCACCCACTTCACCTTCTGCCGGCTCTGCTTGCTGTAGGTCAGGCTGGTGACGTACTCCACATCGGTCTCGTTCTCCAGCACCCAGTCGTTGCCAGTCAGTCCGGCATCAAGCGCGCCATGCTCCACATAGCGGGCCATCTCCTGTGCGCGCACCAGCATGCACTCAATCTCGACGTCGTCGATGGTAGGGAAGTAGCTCCGCCCATTGGCAAAGATCCGCCATCCGGCACGTTCGAACAGCGCAATGGTGGCATCCTGCAGACTGCCCTTGGGAATTCCGAGCTTCAGTTTCTTCGTCGACGACATTTACGCTTTCTCCATTTCAATATTTTTGGTGAAGCAGCTTACCGTGCCTTCGTGGCACACCAGACCATCGCCTTCCACCTCGACCTTGAACAGCAGCGCATCGTTGTCGCAGTCGGTGGCAGCTTCAACCACGCGCAGGCGGTTGCCGCTGGTCTCGCCCTTCATCCACAGCTTCTGGCGGGTACGGCTCCAGAAGGTGACGAAGCCCGTCTCCAGCGTCTTGGCGTAGCTCACCTCGTTCAGGAAGCCGAGCATCAGCATCTCGCCGGTCTTGGCGTCCTGCACAATGCCGGGGACCAGTCCTTCCATCTTTGCAAAGTCAATCTTCGGTGCAACCATCGTTCGTTCTCCTAAAATTCGACTATCATTTGTCCTTCTGAATTTCTACTGCGGAATCTTTCGTCTACCGCGCAGCAAAAAGGCCCGCTCGCGGTAAGCGCGTTAGCGGGCCTTTTGAATCCTGAGGTAGCGTTCTTTTACTTCGCCACGCGGGACACAGCCGCCAACACGCACGTCGCATGGTGGTGGTGAGTTCCGTGATGGTGCAGGCAAACGCTCATTAACCTTAAAGTTAGCCGGGCAGGCAGCGCTTGTCAATCTGTCGGAGTTGCAGTTCGATGAAAGGCGCGAATGAAATCCTTTGACCAGAGCTGCATACTGGGCTAACCTTGCGTGGAAATCAATCCCCTGCAGGAGATCCGACCTACATGATGAAACTCTTCCGCTCTCGCCTCGTTCTTGCCGCTCTATTGCTCGCGGCAGTGCCCGCTTTTACCTTTGCAGCTCCAAAGGCCGGAGTACCCGTTCCCGCCGCCGCCACTGCCGCCGCCGGCAAGATCGACATCAACACCGCCACCATCGACCAGCTGAAGGCCTTCCCCGGTATTGGCGACGCCTACTCCAAGCGCATCGTCGACGGCCGCCCCTACGCCAACAAGAACCAGTTGCTCTCCAAGGGCATCCTACCCGCCGCCACCTACAACAAGATCAAGGAAAATATCATCGCCACCCAGCCCAAGAAGTAGCTACTGCACCGTTCCAACCCAAAGACCCCATCGACCGCAAGGCCGATGGGGTCTTTTTCATCTCCCCCAGCCCAGCAGCGTTGTCATCCTTCGTCGAAGACGAAGGACCTGGTTCTTGCTGTCATCCTGAGAGAAGTGAAGGACCCCGAAGCCCAAAACACTCCCATAACTGTCCGAACCTTTCTCCCTATACGTCGCACCGGCTCTTGCCCTTGCTATCAAACAAGAACAAACGATTGGGTGCCCCATTCATGGCGCAGTCTCACCGCGACATGGGTGGGAATGTAAAACTTTCCCCAGCCAGCCGTTGCTGTTGTCCTTGCATCTGGGGTAGAGCCGGGCTTCAGCCCGGCGTTAAAAACACATCGCGAAGCGATCACCACTCTGCCGAAGGCTAGAGTGCAGCCCTGAGCGTAGTCGAACGGGCGGAACGACCTGTATATTGCCTTTGCTTTTGCTGTTGCCTGTTCTTGATTTCCCGCAGCAAAATCGCATGTCAAGCCCCCAAAAACCACTTACAAGCAGGACGACAACCATAAACACAAGCATCAAAAAGGCTTACCGGAAAAAGAAAAAGGCTAAGCAAGTGGCACTTTAGTTATCTCCAGTTCGTTAAAATAGAACCAGAAGATCAAAGTAGACAGGAAGACGTGAGCCCATCCACTATCTCCTTTGTTTGCAGGATTTTAGCGGTAACTCCCTTGCCTTGAATATTTTACGGCCAACCTTGGGGCGTAAATCCAAGTTATAAAAGGACTTACGACAAGGTAATGGGGGAGGGGTACCCCCCTCCGCTACAGTTTCGAAGAGCCGCTAGTTAGCTGGGGCAGCGCGAAGCTCCATCACCAGGATTCGCCCATCCGAGTAGAACGACCCTCCGGTCGCCGTCTTCGCGGTGGTCAACGGGTCAGCCGGAGTGACGTAGGCCGCGCTGTCGAACCCACCCGTGGCGTCGAAGCTCTGTAGCAGGTAGTCGCGCTCGCCGTCGATCTTCGGGTCGATCTTGTGCGTCACTCCGCCGTTGCGCTGGTCCTTCTCGAAGCCGATGTCGTGCGTGCAGGAGCCCACCCACAGCGGCAGGCCGCCGACGGCCTTGTCCGTCTGCCAGACGCGCAGGTGATGCCGTTCGGCCGCGACCTTCAGCGGATCGCCGCGTGCAAAGGAGAGGTCCTGCGGACGGCCGAAGAGGTACAGCGTACTCATCGGCATCTCCGTATAGGCATCATGCTGCAGCGTCGAGAGCAGGCCATGCAGCACCGCGTCCTGCACGGTCTTGTCGACCACTACCCAGCCCGCCGCCTTGAAGGCTGCGAGCACCTGGGCCTGCGTCCCCAGCAGCGCATAGTTCACCATATCGCCGTCACGCTGGTCCTGGTCGGAGACCCGGCGCGGGATGTCGGTGAAGGTCTCCGGCGAGACGATCGTGCTGACCGGAGCAGCCTCTGCCGGCAAGACCACCTTCGCGGAGGCCTTGCTCGTATCGCCAAACGCCACCTGCACCTTGAAGCTGCCCGTCGCGGTCAGATCGCTGCTGGTATTCACGCGCAGAAACAGGTGTCCGCTGGTAGGGAAGGTGACCGTGTTCTTGCTGCCGACCGCGAACGGCACCGAAGCTCCGACGTCGCTCACCCGGCCCACGACCTCGCCGACCTTCGCCGAGTTCAGTGGAAAGACCCGCAGCAGGTCCTTCCAACCTCGGTCCAGCCCGTCTGGCCCGAAGCTGCGACCGTCCGTGAACGAGTAGCTCCCGGAGGCCGTAAAGTCTGCCGTCTCGCCGCCCGCTACCGTCACTCCGGTGTCGGTCCAGTCGGCGCTGGTGATACTAAAGTGGTAGCTCCGTTTGCGCTGCGGCGCGGTCGAATCGGCAGCAGGTTTCGCGCGCATGCTGACGATCGGCTCGACCTTAGGCAGTGGAACCACAGCCTGAATCGTGGCCTGTGCCGTATCCGCCGGAGCCGGACTCGTCTGGCCTTGTCCCACTACGGCTAGTGTCAACAGAAGGACTCCTAGCGGCTTACAACCCATTCGTGCCATATTCCTTCGTCGCCTCCGGCATGAAAATCGTTTAGAGTAACTATTGGATTCCATGCCCCAACAGATGCCTGCCTCTAAGATGCGCCGACTCCCAGTGTTGTTTCGCGCCAAGCCCGCCGTCAAGCGGGTGCTGCGATTCGCGTCCGCGGTCGTAGCTCTGGGTACGCTCTCCGGCTGTCAGGGAATCGTCAGCAGCCCCATCCTGTCACAGATCCGCGTGATCGTCGCCTCGGCCGATTCGGGTGGCTTGGACATCTACGAGAACACCGCCTTGGTAGTGCCAAATCTCGGCTTCGGGACCATCACCTCCTACGTCCCAACCAATCCCGGCACTTATACCTTCTCGGCGAAGTCCGCCGGAACCGCCCAGGTACTCACCTCGACCAAGGCCACTCTCGCCGCCTCCGGTCAATACACTATCCTGATCGGCGACTCCGCGGCCAGCCTGCAGCAGATCATCGTGAAGGACCAGAGCCAGGCCGCACCCACCGGACAGATCGCCCTGCGCTTCATCAATGAAAACACGGTTCTCGGTGGGCTGGATGTCTATCTCGTCCCCTCTGGACAGACACTGCTTACCGTGAGTCCGGTCTACACCAATCTCACCCTGTCCGTGAACACCGGCTATCTCAACGTTCCCACCGGAACCTACACGCTAGTCATGGTTCCCACTGGAACCGTTCCTGCGAGTACGACCATAGCCACCTACGCCGGTGCCCAGGTCACGTATAGCAGCGGCAGCGCAACGACCTTCGTCCTCATCAATCAGCAGTTGGTCACCACGCCGGGA
>Ga0307510_10010773_pt1 | contig 10875 bp, 9 predicted proteins | sample 12_EM_MG_FD_207224 | JGI IMG/M metagenome (GOLD analysis project Ga0307510, IMG submission 207224) | Populus trichocarpa ectomycorrhiza microbial communities from riparian zone in the Pacific Northwest, United States - 12_EM | ecosystem: Host-associated > Plants > Roots > Unclassified | place... | reverse complement strand
TGAAACTCAGTGATATCGCGCGGTTGGCCGGAGTGTCCGTGACCACCGCCAGCTACGTCATCAACGGCAAGGCCGAACAGCAACGCATCAGCACCGCCACCGTCGAGCGGGTGCGCGCAGTGGTCGATCTGCACGGCTTCACGCCAAACCCACAAGCGGCCGGGCTGCGCAGTCGGCACACGCGCACGCTGGGCTTTATTCTGCCGGATCTGGAAAACCCCAGTTACGCGCGGATCGCCAAGCTACTTGAGCAAGGTGCGCGGGCGCGAGGCTATCAATTGCTGATCGCCAGTTCCGACGATGCGCCAGACAGCGAGCGGCAGTTGCTGCAACTGTTCCGCGCGCGTCGTTGTGATGCGTTGATCGTCGCCAGTTGCCTGCCCGCCGGCGATGACAGCTATCGGCAGTTGCAGGCCAAAGGTCTGCCAATCATCGCCATCGACCGGGTCATGGAGCCGGAACATTTCTGCTCGGTGATCAGTGACGACCGCGAAGCCAGCCTGCACCTGACCCAGAGCCTGCTCGACCCGCAACTGAAGCAGATCGTTCTGCTCGGCGCGCGCCCGGAACTGAGCATCAGCCAGGAACGTGCCGCCGGTTTCAAACAGGCGCTGGTCGATTTCAAAGGCGAAGTGCTGGTCGAACACGCCGAATCCTTCAGTCGTGAATGCGGCAAGCAATTGATGGAAGAACTCCTGCAACGTCTGGGGCATTTGCCTGACGCGTTGGTGACCACTTCCTACGTACTGCTGCAGGGCGTGTTCGATGCGCTGCATGACTTCCCGCTGAAATCGCGGCCGCTGCGCCTCGGCACCTTCGGCGATACGCAGTTATTGGATTTCCTGCCACTGCCGGTCAACGCCATGGCCCAGCAGCACCAGTTGATTGCCGACAAGGCGCTGGAACTGGCGCTGGCGGCGGTCGAACAGTCGGAGTACAAGCCCGGCGTGCAAGCCATTGCGCGGACCTTCAAGCAGCGTATTCACCGGGACTGAGCCGTGGAGCTGATCGACAGCCACACCCATCTCGACTTCCCCGACTTCGACGCCGATCGCTCGGCGTTGCTCGCCGAAAGCCGTGCCCTCGGGGTGCGGCGGATGGTGGTGTTGGGTGTCCATGAGGGTAACTGGCAACGGGTGTGGGATCTGGTGCAGAGCGATGCGGATCTGTACGCAGCCTTCGGTCTGCACCCGGTGTATCTCGATCAGCATCGCCCCGAAGATTTGTCGGCACTCGGAGATTGGCTGACTCGATTGCGCGGTCATCGGCAGTTGTGTGCGGTGGGCGAGATCGGTCTGGATTACTTCATCGAAACCCTCGACCGCGAGCGGCAACAGGCACTGTTCGAGGCACAGCTACAACTGGCCGCGGATTTCGAATTACCGGCATTAATCCACGTTCGCCGTAGTCATGCGGCAGTGATCTCAACGCTCAAACGCTTCAAGCTCAAACGCGCGGGAATCATCCACGCCTTTGCCGGCAGCCGTGAAGAAGCGCGGGAGTACATCAAACTCGGTTTCAAACTGGGTCTGGGCGGCGCGCCGACCTGGCCACAGGCGTTGCGCATGCATCGAGTGATTGCGCAATTGCCGCTGGAGTCGATCGTGCTGGAAACCGATTCGCCGGACATGGCGCCCGCGATGTTTCCCGGTCAGCGCAACAGCCCGGCGCATTTGCCGGCGATCTGCGAGGCGCTGGCCGGACTGATGAATATCAGCCCGCAGCAACTGGCCACGGCCAGTACCGCCAACACCTGCGAAGTGTTCGGCTGGTAATCAGTCGGCGTGCGCCTTGGCGGCCTCCAGAACCAGCGTCAGATGCTGACGCTGGCGCGCGTAACGGACGACCACGAAGTACACGAAGATCGTGATCAGTGATGCGTTCAGTTGCTCGGTGACGCTAAGCAATCCCACCCATTCCATCACCAACGCCACCAGCAGCGCGGTGCAGACTGTTACTGAAGCGCTGAAACGCAGCAGCGCCAGTGAATCGAGGGACTTGAAGCGCTTGATCTGTTGCGGGCAACGCAGCTCCAGCGCTTGCTGGCAATGCTCGCAGCTGAACGGTTCATTGATCGAGATGGCATTGAGTTGCCACGGTTTGAGCAGCAGCGTGGTCTGGCAATGAGCACAACGGCCCTGGACTCCCAGAGTTGCGGCAGACATGAGCGGCCTCCTCTACGCGAACGATTGGGTATGGATACTGGCTCATTGCGGGGGAAATGCCAGAGTCTGCAGAGAAACAGGATTGGGCTTACGGGCCGAAGTGAAAAAGTACTACAAAAGGTTCTGATAAAACCCAGAACCCGGTGGGAGCGAGCCTGCTCGCGAAGGCGGTGTGTCAGGTGACAGAGATGTCACTGACAGATTGGATTCGCGAGCAGGCTCGCTCCCACAGGTTTCGTGCGTGCCTCAGACGCGGAAGGCGCTGATCAGCTGTTTGAGTTCTACCACCTGGGCCGACAACGCCCGGCTGGCATCTTCGGTCTGGTGAGCACCTTGCGCCGTACGTTCGCCGGCACGGTTGATCTCGACGATGTTCTGGTCGATGTCGTGAGCCACCGCCGTTTGCTGCTCAACCGCAGCGGCGATCTGCTGGTTCTGATCGACGATCATGCCCACCGCACCGAGGATGTTTTCCAGCGCCTGCTGGACCTTCTCCGACTGCCCGACCGTGCCATTGGCCATCTGATGGCTGACGCCCATGGCTTTCACCGCCGCGCCGACACCGCCGTGCAGTTTGGCGATCATCTGTTCGATTTCTTCGGTCGACTGCTGGGTGCGTTTGGCCAAGGTGCGCACTTCGTCTGCGACCACGGCAAAACCGCGTCCCTGCTCGCCAGCACGGGCCGCTTCGATCGCGGCGTTGAGCGCCAGCAGGTTGGTTTGTTCGGCGATGCTTTTGATCACTTCCAATACGCGGCTGATCGACTGGCTGTCACTGGCCAACTGGTTGATCACCAACACCGACTGATCGATTTCGCTGGCCAGCGCGGCAATGCTGCCCTGCTGCGATTCGACCAGACCGCGACCGCTGATAGTCTCGTCATTGACGCTGTGGGCACTGCTCACCGCTGCGGCGGCACTGCGCGCCACTTCCAGTGAGGTTGCCGACATCTGATTCATCGCCGTCGCCACTTGCTCAATCTGCGTGCGCTGTCCGGCGACCGCCTGGTTGCTTTGCGCCGAGACGTTTTCAACCTGCCCGGCCTGGCGCTCCACCTCGGCGACGGTCTGCCCCACGCGCTCGATCAAGTCATGAATCTTGCGCACCGTGCCATTGAACACTTCGCCCAACTCACCCAATTCATCGCGACTGTTGGCCTTGAAGTTGACCGTCATGTCGCCGGCCGCGACCTTGTCCATCATCGCGCCCAAGCGTTTCAGCGTGGTGCGGGTCGAGGCGTAGAAACCACCATAGAGGTAGAAAATCAGCACAAACACCACCGACAGCGCCACCGCCTGCAAGACCATGTGCGTGCGGTTCTGCGCCAGACGTTGCTGCAATTGAGTGTCGAGGAATTTCAACGTGGCTTCGTTGAGCTGGTAAGTCCGGTCGATCAGCCCGGTGACCTGATCGTAAAACGCCTGCCACGGTGCATCGAGCGTGTCAGCCATCACCACTTGTTCTTCGAACAGTTCGCTGGCCTGTTTCAGCGAGCCCTTGCTGCTCTCGGCCGCCGCGCTGAGGTTTTCCCGCGCGGCTTTGCTGGAGCCGAGGGCGTCCTGCAGCTTCAGGCCGTATTCGGCCTGGAGTTTTTCGATCTGCACCATCAGCTCATCAAAACGCGTGCTCGACGAACTGTTAAGAAAACCCTGGCCCAATGAATACGAACCCATGGCCCGGCCTTCGCCGAGGGTTTGCGTGACGGTCGGCGTGATCAGGGTGACCAGTTCGCTGAGCTGACGGATATCGCTCTGATTATCGCGGCTGAGTCCGGCCTGACTGCTGATGATCTGGCTGAAAATCTGCGCACTGGCCAACAATTTGCCGATCAGCGCGCTTTTGCTTTGCAGCGAGTTTTCCGTTTGCTGGGCCTTGAACGCGGCGATCATTTCATCGCGTTTGCCGTCGAACACCTGAATCTGTTCGGGATCGTCGGTCATCGCCGTCAGCCCTTGCAAGCGCGTCAAAACCGCTTGCTCGAGGGTGGTGATCTGCGCCTCGACATTGCCGGCCTTGCCGGACTGGCCGAGGGTGACGTTGATCTGCACCAGATTGTTGAGGGTTTCCAGATCCCGGCGCAGGGCTAGGCTGCTGCCCAGCAGATCGAGGCTTTGCAGTTCGACCCGAGTGCCCTGGAATTCGCGATAGGAATCGCGCACCAGATAGAAATTGGTCACCAGCATCGGCACCAGGAACAGCACGCTGATCAGGCTGAACTTCATGCCGAAGCTCAGACGGTTCATCAGCGAGACGGCGGGATAGAGCAAGCTCTTCACTGGAAGTCTCCCTTGGTTTTTCTTGTTTTTATTGGCAGGCGCGGGGCGACAGCAGATAGCCACTATCGGGCGCCATCTCTGTATAGCTCAAATCGAAGGGAGGTTTTGTAACTTAAGGTTAACGACATCGCAGCCCGCGACACACAGACCTCCTCGTAGGAGCTACCGCAGGCTGCGATCTTTTGATCTTTCTTTGAATCAGTGAACCAGAACCGTCCACAAGGCAAACCCGGCATACCACAGCACCGCCGCGCGCAGCAGCAGTTCCCACAGGCAATCGAGGGTGTTGATGCCGTCCGGCCCGACCACGGGAGGTGGAATCTCGCCCGCCGCCAGACCGACCCGATTGATCAGTTGCGCCGCGCTGATGTTCCAGTTGAGCAATTCATGCAGCATCACCCGACTGACCGCGACAAAGTTGCCGACCAGCGCCAGACTCGCCGCCAGCAAGCGTACCGGCAGCCAGTCAAAGGCATGCCGCAGTTGCGCGGCGCGCTCGACCAGAGCCGGGTTCTGACCGTGCTCTTGGGCCAGCGCCAACAGGCGATACGCCAATGCCGCCACCGGGCCGAGCACGAAATACCAGAAGATCACCGCAAAAAAGCTCTGATAAGCCTGCCACAGCAGATGCCCCTGCACGCTTTCAAGCAACTGCTCGCCGCTGTCGGCGCAAATGTTCAGATCGCGTTTGGCCACATGTGCCGCCGCTTGCAGATCCTCGCGACGCCAGGCATCGCGAAACGGCCCAAGACCGCCAAGCAAGTCGCCGCGCCCCAGACTGTAAATCACCACCAGCAAATGCACCGGCAACGCCAGCAAGCCGTAGGCCACCGGTTCCAGCACCACTAGCAACAGCGCCAGCAACGCCACCGGAAACAGCACCAGAATCGTCAGCACCAGCCAGGGCTGTTTGGCCAGCCGCGCGCTGGTTTCGAGTTTGTTCAGTTCGCGGATCCATCCGCCATCGCGTTGAACCCGATGGCGCAGGGCCGAAAACTTCTCGATCCACAACGCCAGCAGTAACACCAGAAAACTCATTGTCCTTCCTCTTGTGCCAGGGCTGCGCGATAACGCGCCCAGTCGAATGCCGGGCCAGGATCGGTCTTACGCCCGGGTGCAATATCGCTGTGCCCACAAATGCGGGCGCCGGTGATCGCCGGAAATGCGCTTTGCAATTGGCGGGTCAACGCCGTCAACGCCTGATACTGCGCGTCGGTGAACGGTAGATCATCAGTGCCTTCGAGCTCGATGCCCACGGAAAAATCGTTACAGGTTTCCCGTCCTTCGAAGACCGACACGCCGGCATGCCACGCCCGCTCAAGACAGGAGACAAACTGGGTGACCTTGCCGTCACGTTCAATCAGGAAATGCGCCGAGACGCGCAGGTCAGCGATCCCTGCAAAGTAGGGATGTTCGGTGACATCCAGACGATTCTGGAAAAACTCCTGCACCTTGCCCGTGGCAAACTGCGCCGGCGGCAGGCTGATGTTGTGAATGACCAACAGGGAAATTTCGCCCGCCGGGCGTTCATTGAAGTTGGGCGATGGGCAGACCTGCACCCCGTGACACCACCCGCTAGCGGGATCCAACTGCATACCGATTCCTTCAACGCCGACTGTGTAGGCGCCCAGTATGCCGCGATCAGCCCCCGGCGCGCGATCACTTGCCGCGATTGAGTCGCCGCAGATTGCCCAGCACCGACTCCAGCGCGCGGTCGAACAGCAAGGTGTCATCCAGCGCACGTACCGCGCCGCGCTCGAATTCCACGGCCAGCGCGCTGCGGCTGCGCTCCAGCACCTTCATGCCGGTGCGATCGACAAATACATACTTGCCGGTGGCTTCGATGATGGCCGCCAGTTTGCAGCGCAGACTGTGTTCATCGTCTTCCTGAAACGCCACCCAACTGCCCAGGCGCAGTTGCTCGACCTGGCGCAGACCGGCGGCATCGTGGGGCAAGCGTACCGACGTCAATGCCATGCTGCTGTCGTCGGCGGTTTGCAGCACGATCTGCTGCGACACCTCGATCATGGGCGCGGCCTGATCAGCCGCAACGGAACGCTCCAGCACCTGCACATGCAGGGCTTCCAGTTCACTGAAAAACTCGCTGGTGGCAAAGGGGTCAAACGCCGAACTGCTCAGACCATCACGCAGCGACTTGAGCAACCCCGGCACCAGTGCCAGCAAGCGCAAGCTGGATTCAGCGTCTTCATGACGCTGCACACTCCAGATCAATTGCTCCATGGTCTGCACATCGGCCTGCCATTCGGCTGACTGATCACCATGCTTGAGGCACGTCAACAGCAATACTTTGCTCCAGGCGTCCTGTACGAAGGTGACCACGGACGGTGGAAGTACTTTACCCAGCAGCGCTTGATTCAACGCCCGCTCGACCCGGCGCCGCGCCAGCTCGGTTTTCGCTCGCCCCTCTTCGGCGTCACGCAGGCGCTGTTCAAGCAACTCGCTGCGGCGGCGCTCATCGCTGGTGAAGGCGAGAAAATCAGCCAGTAACTCGGAGAAAATCGCCGGATCATCGACAAAATCGGTCAGCAGACGCTGCACCACTTGTTCGATACGCAGGTACAAGCTGTCGCGCGCCTCACCGTCGCAGCCGCCCCAGCCCATGGCCGCCTCGGCGATTTCGTTGAGCAGGCGCCGCGCCGGATGACTGCTGCGGCTGAAGAAACTCTTGTCGAGCACCGCGACCTTGAGCATCGGGATCTGCAACCGGGCGATCAGCGCCTTGAGCGAATCCGGCACATTGCGATCTTCAAGAATGCAGTCGAAGACCATGGCAATCAGATTGATCACGTCTTCGTCCGCATCGCCCACGATCCGCGATTTGCCACTTCTGACGCTGACCCGGGTCAGCAGTTGTTCGAGCTGATTGCGCAGATCGAAGTCATCCTGAGCCGCCAGCGTCGGCACGTACTGTTGCAAGTGCGAGAGCAGGCGCAGCAGGTCGCGAGTGGAAATCGGCTGCGCCGCAACGCTGGATTCCAGCGTCGGCGTGACACTGCCACGGACGTGCGCGAGCAGTTGCTGCAGTGCGGCGAAAACCTCCTGCACGCCTTCGTCGACGGGCGGCGTGTCGTCGCTTTCATCGCTGTTCACATTGGCGATCGCACGATCAATCGCACGGCGCGCCGGGGCCGCTTTCAGCTCGGGCAACACTCCGGTGGCGAGCAGCAATTGATTGGCTTCGGCGTAAAGCTGCTCGGTGTCGGTCAAGACATAACGCTCGAAGAGTTTGAGCAGGATCAGCTTGACCTTGATCTCCACGCCCAGGTTTCGCCCGGCCTGCAGGAAAAACTCGCAAAGCATCGCCGGGCCAAGCGGGTTGTGTTGATCGTCGAGGGTGTTGCCGAGCAGCGCGTTAAGCCGCGCGGTCAGTTGATCGAGCGCGAAGCCGTCACGCTTGAGTACGCGACCGACCATGGTCTCGACCGCCACGCTGCGCTCCATGTCGTCGCTGCGGGGGGCCAACTCGTCGTATATCAAGGCATGGGGCAGCGTGTTGTGCGTGGGATCGTATTGCGTCAGACCGACGAAGGCTTCGAAGAATTGCTCAAGAAAGCCGCGCTCGATGTTTTTACGCTTGAGGCGCAGGTCGCGCATGGCTTCGAAAAAGATGTTCTGCTCAATGTCGTTGCGCGCCCGGTCGGCCATTTCAAACAGTGTGTCGTCGGCGTTATCGAACAGTTCCTGCAAACCGTGACGCAGTTGCTGGGCAGCCTTGTCGCGAACCTGAAGCAGAATCACAGGCAGGCGGGCGAGCGGCGAATGATTCGCCTGATCGGTAGCCGCCTTGTGCAAAGGCACTACTTTCCCGTCGTTGTGCATCCAAGCCTCCTGAAACGGTGATTCGTTCGGTCACTTTCAACATAAGCCTCCTGTGGGAGCGAGCTTGCTCGCGAAGGCGATCTGTCAGTGACATTGTTGGTGACTGACACTGCGCTTTCGCGAGCAAGCTCGCTCCCACAGGTCTCAACAACTTTGGCCGCTCTGCACGTCAAAGCTATGACGTCAAATGCAAGGCGAATTATCTTTCATAACTTGCACCCGGCGCCATAGCCGTCAGGGTTTCCCCTATACCGCCCCTTTCAGTGACCACGCCTGGCCGGTTTTGCTCAAAGAAAATCGACCGGATGCAGGCTGCCACGCGCGTTCTCGCCTTGGGTTGGCTCGCGCCATGCCCCTATAATCGAACCACTTTGTTTGTGGAGCCCGTTATGCCGAATCTACGTCTCGCCGATTTGACCGCCGAAATCGAAGCCAACGTGCGCCGTGCGTTGCTCGAAGACATCGGCAGCGGCGACATTACCGCGCAACTGATCCCGGCCGAACGTCTGGCCAAAGCCACCATCATCACTCGCGACGCGGCTGTCATCTGCGGCACCGCTTGGGTCGATGCAGTGTTTCGCCAGCTTGATCCGCGGGTCGCGGTGCACTGGCAAGTGATCGATGGCGAGCGGGTAAAGCCCAATCAACCGCTATTTCATCTGGAAGGCCCGGCCCGTTCGCTGCTGACCGGTGAACGCAGTGCGCTGAACTTCCTGCAACTGCTGTCCGGTGTGGCCACGCGCGCGCAGTACCTGGCCGATTTCGTCGGCACCACTCAGGTCAAGTTGCTCGACACCCGAAAAACCCTGCCAGGCCTGCGGCTGGCGCAGAAATACGCGGTGACCTGCGGTGGCTGCCACAACCATCGCATCGGTCTGTACGACGCGTTCCTGATCAAGGAAAACCACATCGCCGCCAGCGGTGGCATCCCGCAGGCCATTGCCGCCGCGCACAAGATTGCGCCGGGCAAACCGGTGGAAGTCGAAGTGGAAAGTCTGGAGGAGCTGAAAGAGGCACTGGCCGCCGGCGCCGACATCATCATGCTCGACGAACTGAGCCTGGATGACATGCGCGAAGCAGTGCGCCTGAACGGCGGCAAGGCGAAACTGGAAGCCAGCGGCGGCATCAACGAAAGCACACTGCTGCCGATCGCCGAAACCGGGGTGGACTACATCTCGATCGGCGCGATGACCAAGGATGTCAAAGCGGTGGACCTGTCGATGCGCTTGAGCCTCTGAAGGATTCACGCAATAAAAAACGCCAGCCCGGTTGAGGCTGGCGTTTTTGTTTCAGACCACCAGATTATTCATCTCGCAGTACTCGTCCCACTCGACACCCAGCACTTCGGCCGCCTCTTTGTGCAGCACAAGGCGCTGTGCCTCGAACTCCTGCGGCGTGCTCGTGTACTTGAGTGTCAGCTCCCACGGCTGCAGGCCCTGGGCTTCGGCTTCGTCTTCGAATGCCCACTGAATCTGGTCTTTCTGATCGTCGGAACTGAGATCCTTGATCTCTTCCAGCAGCTGGGGCGCATCAAGCTTGTACTTTTCCAGCGCTTGTTCGTGACGTTGCTCTTGAGTTAGTTCGGTCATGGCGTTCTCGCTGATCGTAAGAATGGAGGATGGATCTGGATCATCAAGGATCTCTCTGACGCGGATTTTTCCGGCCTTCGGAACCATTCGGGATCATCTGAAAACTGCTGGGCGATGCTCATGCAGGCACTGAATATAGGACGTTTGCATGACGAATTACACGGCTCTTTACATCTCTCGCACAAAAAGTTGACCTGCGGAACATAAATGCGGATTTCGAGTCATAGCGATGTGCCACTTCGGCACGTCTCCGCTGTTCACAAGGAAAACCAGTGATGCGCAGCTTTTCGAAGATTCTCTCTGTTGTGCCCGCTACCGCGCTGATGGCTGTTCTGGCCCTGCCTGCAAACGCAATGGCTGTCGAGTTGAGCAGTAGCAGTTCCTCCTACGGCGACAAGGTTGCCCTGATTCACAACGATTACGGCAAAGATGTCGTCATCAGAAGCGACATCAGCGTCGACGAACTGCAAAAAATGCGCGACACGATCAGTGACCAGTCGCGGCAGATCGAAGAGCTCAAACGCAGCAACGGTTCGAACTCCAGCTCCAGCGGCAAGGAAATCGATGATCTGAAAAACAAGGTCAAAGACCAGGACCGTGAACTGGACACGCTAGGTCGTCAGGTCGAAGACCTCAAGCGCAACAGTGGCTCCAGTTCCAACTCGAACAGCAGCGAGATTTCGAATCTGAAGCAGAAAATCAACGATCAGGATCGGGCGATGGATCAGCTCAAACGTACCGTCGAGGATCTGAGCCGCAAGGTGAAATAAGAGAGGTGGTGCCCGAGACAGGAATCGAACCTGCGACCTTCGCGTTACGAGTGCGCTGCTCTACCGGCTGAGCTACACGGGCGGTGGGCTAAACCTAGCACCGGTCTTGAAGTCCGGCAACTTCGCAGAATGTCCGGGTATTTCACAGACAAAAAAATGCCCCACCGTTTTCACGGCGGGGCATTTTTATTGCGCTAACGCTTTGGGCTGATTAAACGCCCGAAGCCTTGGCCG
>Ga0307510_10010772_pt1 | contig 10876 bp, 8 predicted proteins | sample 12_EM_MG_FD_207224 | JGI IMG/M metagenome (GOLD analysis project Ga0307510, IMG submission 207224) | Populus trichocarpa ectomycorrhiza microbial communities from riparian zone in the Pacific Northwest, United States - 12_EM | ecosystem: Host-associated > Plants > Roots > Unclassified | place... | reverse complement strand
AAGATAGCCGCGCGGACTACACGGGAATGAGAAGCGTTCGGCGCAGCGATTTCGATGTTACCAACACCGTGCAGGTGAGCTCTCCGGATGCGGTGCTCGCTGCAATCAAGACCCTGTTCGTCCCGACGTGGCCTACGCTTTCGCTCGCTCCGCTCGAAGCCGCCTTTCAGCATTTCGAGCGGCTGTTTGCAGGTGACGTACCCGGTTACCTGGGCGTCGACACTGTCTACCATGACCGGCAACACACGCTCGACATCACGCTCGCGCTCGCGCGCCTGCTCGTCGGCTACGAGCGGCAGCAGAAGGATGACAAGACGCGACTGGGCGGCCCCCGCGCCATGGTCGGACTCATCACCGGCCTCTTCCACGACGTAGGTTACCTGCGCCGCCTGGATGACCGTGAGATCAATAACGGCGCCGAATTCACCCGCAACCACGTGTCACGGGGCGCGCGGTTCCTCGAGGAATACCTGCCGGTGATCGGGCTCGCGCACGCGGTTCCGGTTGCCACCGAAATCATTCACTTCACGGGCTACGAAGTCCCGTTCGCGCAGATCAAGGTCACCGACCCGCTCGACATCAAGGTCGGGCACCTGCTGGGCACGGCGGACATGATTGCGCAGATGGCGGATCGTTGTTACCTGGAGAAGTGCCGCGACCGGCTGTATGCGGAATTCGTGCTGGGCGGCGTGGCCCTGCCAATGGCTGCCAACGGCGGCCGGCAGGTGAAGTACGCCTCCGGCCTCGACCTGCTGCGCCAGACTCCCGAGTTCGTGGCCGAAGTGCGCACCAAGCGGCTGGACGGCGAATTCGGCGCGGCCTACCGCAATCTCGAGTTCCTCTATAACGGGCGCAACCCGTACATCGAGGCGATCGACCGCAACGTCGACTACCTGCGCCAGATCCTGCGCAGTGAGAACTGGCGTCTGCTCCGGCGCAACCCGCCTATTTTTGCGGCGTCAGCCGACCCGATGTCTACCATGCGCGGACTGATGCTTGGGTACATCAAGCGCGTCTGGGCTGCCAACAAGCAAGACATTCACTAAGGCGGGTCGACCGCCAACACGTAACGCTCGTACAGCTCCGGTAGTCGGGCCAACACGGTCTGTTGGCCGGGCATGTCAGCTTCTTCGATCGCTTCCCGCAGCACCTCCAGACTCAACACCCGCAGCGCGGGTACCGCGACTTCCGCAAAGCTCAGGTGCCAGGGCTCGGGCCGGACCCCGCCCTGCCAGGTCGCATACGGGCGGAAGAATCCAAACCGCCCCATGTTGGAATCGAGCCAGCGGGCCAGGCGCTCGAAGCGTCCGCCCGGAGCGTATTCCTGCACAACCAACTGGGGCTGCTCGGCAGGACCGAGGGCGGCGGCATCCACCACATCGAAGTCCGAACCCCAGTGATGGCGGCTCGCCCCAGGCAGCGCCGACCAGATGAGAATGGCCTCGATCAATGCAAACTCATCTAATTTCGTCCGGTCAATCACGGCTCCGGCGGGATCCAGCAGGGGTCGTTGGCCGTTGAATTTCCCCCGCCAGATGGCCAGCTGACGGTTGAAATCCCGGAAGGCCGACACGATATACAGTTCAATCCCCGCCTGACGGGCTTCGGCCCGCATCGCCTGCACGGCTCGCGCCGCGCCCGGGTGCAAAACACACGCAGGATCAGCCAATTCATGCACGTGCGTGGCGACCCTGCCAGTGACCTGTAACAAATTCAGGGGCACTGCTGAGATGTTTGGGTCTGAAGGACAGTCTTCCATTCAATCCATCCGCATGGAGTTGCCTGTGTTCGTGCCGCAATGCGGGTAGCCCGAGGCTCGGACGGCGGGTAATATCCGTTAGGAAATCATAAGGTGACCGGATCAATAGTTTAAATGCTGTCGAAAGCGCTGTGTCAGCAGTGAGCCTGAAGTTGAAATACGCGGCCGCAGCCTTCCTGGTTGTGGTCTTTGCCGTCGCCGTGGTGACGGGCGTACTCGCTTGGCAACATGACGTCGGCACGCGACTGCTGGGCAATGTCGCCGAAAATACAGCTCGTGACCGTGTGGCAATAGAGCTACGTGCGCGGGTTGCCGCGACGGCTGCTCACGCGGCTGACTCGGTGTCAGCCGCCGTACACGCGCGCGATACGGCCGGCATCGCCCGGCACCTGCAACAGTTTGCCGACGATTCGACGGTCAGCTCCATCACCGTGACAGATACCGAGGGCAATGCCCTCTACCGCTGGAAGCGGCCGACACCGCATCCGGGCGCACTCGAGCTCGAAGCCACCGAGCCTGTACGGGATCTGGTTGAGAGCATTCCCGGCGTCAAGACTCCCAAAACCTTCGGGCAGTTGACCATCAGTGTCGAGCAGGTCTTCCCGATTGGAGCCACGACGCTGCGCGGACGGTTGGCGGCCGCGGACGCCGACCAGGTCCGGCTGGCAGTCATCCTGGCAGGTGGACTGGCGCTCGGCGCCGGACTGGTTGGAGCGGGCCTCGCCTGGCGCGCGGGCCGCAAGCTGGAGCAACCCATCGCAGCCCTGATCAAGGGCGCCGACCGCATCGGCCAGGGCGACTACACGCGGCCGGTCGATGTCAGGCGACGCGACGAGCTGGGTGAGCTGCAGCAGGCGCTGGAGCGGATGCGCGGCCGGCTGCGCCAGTCGACGGTCAACAAGAACTACCTGCACAGCGTCCTCAACAGCATGACGGATGCAGTGTTCGTGACGTCGCCGGACGGTGTCGTCAAAGTAGCCAACTCCGCCGCGTGCAAGCTGCTCGGCTACGCCGAAGAAGAGATCCTCGGGCGCGGCATCGTCGCCGTGTTGGATGAGCGCGAGCGGGAAGGTTTCGATCTGCAGCAGGCAGCGCAGGAAACCCGCGAAACCGTGGTCCGGACGCGCAACGGCCAGACGATCCCCGTCGCATTTACCGGCTCACGCATCGAGACGGACGACCCGCAATTCCAGGGCAACATTTTCGTCGCCCGCAACATCACGGATCGCAAGCGGGCCGAGCGCCGCATCCGCTACCTCGCCCGGTACGACGCGCTCACGAAGATTCCGAACCGGATGCAGTTCCAGCACCTGCTGCAGCAGTGTATTGCGCGCGGCCTGCGCAGCGGCCAGGTGGTGGCACTCCTGTACCTCGACATGGACCGGTTCAAGGAGGTCAACGACACCTTCGGCCACAACGCCGGCGACCGTCTGCTCGAAGTTCTCTGCGAGCGCCTGACCCGTACCCTGCCGAAGGACACGGTGATCGGCCGCCTGGCCGGAGATGAATTCGCTCTGTTCGTCGACGCCCTGCCGGCGGATGCCGACAACCGCGGACCCATTGCGCACCTGGCACGCTCCATACTCACCGAGGTCAGCCGCGGGTTTCAGCTCAACCAACACGAGGTGTACCTGACGGCGAGCATCGGTGTTGCCTTCTGCCCGCGGGATGCCGAGAACGTCATCGACCTCATCCGTAACGCGGATGCGGCCATGTACTACTCGAAGCAGAACGGCGGCAACACCTTCGCGTTCTATTCACCGGAGATGAATGCGGCGGCGGTCGAGCGCCTGATGTTGAAGAGCAAGTTGCGCCGCGCGGTCGAGCGCGACGAGCTCGTCATCCGCTACCAGCCGAAGATCGACCTGCGCAACGGCCGGATCATCGGCGCCGAAGCGCTGTTGCGTTGGCGGCTGCCGGGCCATGGCGACGTTCCACCGTCCATGTTCATCCCCCTCGCCGAGGAATCCAACCTGATCCTCGACATCGGCGAGTGGGTGCTCAACCGGGTCTGCATGGACTACCGGAACATGCAGACTGAAGGCGCCAACCCCGGACGCGTCTCCCTCAATCTGTCCCTGAAACAGTTGCGCCAGGCGAGCTTCATTCTGCGCTGCCGGGCTGTGTTCCGGCGCCATTCGGTCTCGCCGACGTCGTTCGAGCTGGAAATCACCGAAACGACCCTGATGGCCGATGCCAAGCGCACCGTCCGGCTGCTGGACGAGCTGTATGCCATGGGGCTCCACCTCTCCATTGACGACTTCGGAACGGGCTACTCGTCGCTGTCGGCCCTGCAGCAGTTCCCCATCGGCACACTGAAGATCGACCAGTCCTTCGTGCGCGACGTGAGCGAGGACGCCGGAGACGCCACGATCGTGAAAACCATCATCGAAATGGGACGCAGCCTGGGGATGGAAGTGGTTGCCGAGGGAGTCGAGTCATTGCGGCACCTGGACTTCCTGCGCCGGAACTCCTGCCACTATGCGCAGGGCAAGCTGTTCGGCGAGCCGTGCACGGCGGAGGATCTGCTGGCGCTTCTCATGCGGCAGGCTAGCGGTACCGCACCCTTTGCGCACCTGCTGCATCATGCGGACGAGCTCGCAAGCCGCTCCGCCTGAATAAGTCACATAAGAGCACCCGGCGCACCACGCTCAGACGCGGTTAGAATCAATACATGCCGTTCACTTCGACGATGCGCGACGTGTCAGCTGCACGTCGCTCGCGCGTGTGGAGACGGGCAATCCTGTGGACATTCCTCGTCCTCTGGGCGGGAACTGCGTACTGGCAAACCAACAAGCCGTTGCCCGCGGGCACTCATGTTGACTCCGCCTGGGCTCCTGTAACACCGCGTGATGTCACCTTCATAGCTGACATCACCTCGGCGGATGCCTACGGCCGCCAGAATTCCAGCCAGGCCATCTTCGATGAAGTGCTCGGTGTCATACGTTCCGCAGACAAATTCATCGTCCTCGACTACTTCCTGTTCAACTCGACCCTCGGTAACGGTTCGGGAACGCCGCCGGCGTTCCGCCCGCTGTCGGGCGAGCTGCGGGATGCGTTGATTGAGCGGCGCCGCGTGGCCCCGAACCTGCAGGTACTGTTCATCACGGACCCGATCAATGAGGTGTACGGCGGTGTGCCTTCTCATGACTTGCGCCTGTTGCGGGCGGCGGGCGTACAGGTGGTTGTGACGGACCTGGACCCACTGCGGGATTCCAACTTCATTTATTCGAGCCTGTGGCGGCTGGGGATCAAGTGGTGGACTGCTAGTCTCCGGAGCGGGGGCAGCGGCGCAGGTGTCTTCCCGAACCCGCTGGATGAGAGCTCGGAGCCTATTTCCTTCGGCGCCTGGGCGCGCCTGCTCAACTTCAAGGCCAATCATCGCAAGGTCATCATTGCAGATGACGGGCGGGATGGGATGGTCACCATCGTAGGCTCGGCGAACCCTCATGATCCGAGCAGCGCTCATTCCAACGTCGCATTGAAGATTGTTGGCCCGTCGACGTTACCGTTGCTGCACAGTGAGTTGGAAGTAGCGCGCTTTTCCGGATGGACGGGGGCGTTATCGATGCCCACCACCGCGGCTCCCGCAGGCGATGGACGCCTGAAAGTGGTGACCGAAGGAGGCATTCTCACCGAGCTGCTGGAGCGTATTGATTCCGCCCAGCGCGGGGAAAACATTGACATCGCCATGTTCTATGTTGCCGATCGCGCGGTGATCGAGTCATTGTTGGCCGCGAGCCGGCGCGGCGTGGCTGTCCGGCTCATCATGGATCCCAACAAGGATGCATTCGGGCGCGCCAAGAACGGCATTCCGAACCAATCGGTTGCCAGCGAGCTGGTGGCCGCCAGCGATGGTGCAATCCACGTTCGCTGGTACCGAACGCATGGCGAGCAGTTTCATACCAAGCTCGCGATGGCCTACGGCCCCGATCGCTTCTGGCTGACCGTGGGCTCCGCCAATTTCACGCGGCGCAACCTGGCTGACTACAACCTGGAAGCCAACCTGGTGGTCGAGCTGCCACGCAGCGCGCCCGTGGCACAGCAGACGCTGGATTACTTCGAGACCCTGTGGGGCAACCGGGCTTCACTGGGAATCGAATACACGGCCGACTTCGGCTACTACGCCGATCCGTCCCAGCTCCACTACTGGCTTTATCGGGTGATGGAAGGAACCGGGGTCTCCACTTTCTGAGAGGTCTGCTGCGCAATCTCGGCCAGGGCCTGATTTGCCGCGGCTTCGAAAGCACCCACCACGTCCCCGAGCCGGTTGGCCGCAGCACCCGACGAGCCTTCCGCTATGAAGCTTCCGATGATTTCGCGTCCCGCGCGGCGACCCACCGTGCAATCCAACACAACGTGTACTTCAGGCGCGCCTCCCGCGACCGAGTAATCCGCCTCAAACCGGCGGATCACAATCTGCAGCAGGTAGTCGGAAGCAAAGGCACTGCCGGAATCCTGGACCGTGGTCCAGGCACCGGTGCTGCGCAAAGTATCCACTGCCAGTGACTCGACGACTGAAGGCAGATCGGCCGGCCATCGGCTGGCTACGTAGTAGCTCATTTTGTGGTCTGACTGGACCAGCACAATGTGGTCGGAATCCAGGCCGGGTGCGGCCATCGGGCGACTGACATGTATGGATACAGTCGGTGGTTTGGTTGCCGCCTGCGGGTGAGCCTGATGAGGATGGAGTATCGCGCGGAGCACGTACACCTGGGTTGCGGGTGAGTCGCTGTGGAGGCCGCCGGAGCACGCCGTGAAGCCGGCGGCCAGCACCGCCGTTGCGAGCGTGGCCGCCCAGGGCGCGATGCGCGATATCACTTCGGTATCTCCATTCCCACCTGCCGCGGCTGATACAACAACTGTGACGGATTCTCCTTCAGGCTGGCCGACAACTCCCGCAGCTCCTGCGCCGCCGCCCGGCCCTCGCGCAGCAACCTTTCCAGCTCCGGCAGCCCGTCCCGCGTAAACGAGCGCAGATCCTGCCGATTGTCGCCAATCAGCTTCTGTATCTGGTCAGTGGCATTGGCCAGGTTGTCGGCAACAACACGCACCCGCTGAAGCGAAGCCACCACCTCGGGCCCTGCCTGGTCGACTATCTGCCGCGCCCCCTTCGCCGACGCTGCCAGGTCAGTCGTCGCACCTCGCAATTCCGAAACGAGAGCGTTCACGTCCCGCAGCGTATCGGGTAACCGCTCACTGGCTTTGTCGATGTTGGCCAAGGCGTGTGTGATCGCGACGATGTTCTGGTCGCTGAGCGCCCGCGCCGCCCGATCAACAACCTCACCCGCTGACGCCAGTACATCGGGAAGCCGCGCCAGGAACACATCGAAGCGTGAGCGGGCGGAGCGGATGACCGGATATTCGATGCCCGGCACCACGGGCGGCAGAACGAGGTTGGGCCTGATCTGCTGCAGATCAATGAACAGCAGTCCCGTCACGCCCTGCAGTTGCAGCTCCGCCAGTGTCTTGTCCGAAATCGGCGTTGAAGAATCGATGTCGACAATGACCTGCACACGTCCGGCGTCCCGCGGATCTATGTGGAGTCGCTGTACCCGACCTACCCCCACGCCAAGATAACGCACGGCCGCGCCCCGCTCGAGGCCGCTGACAGAGCCGTCGAAGTAGATCTCGTAGCGCCTGAAAGTCTTGTGATCGCGGCTGTCCGAATACCAATAAATAAACAGCGCGCCGACCAGCGTCACCAGCAACACAAACGCGCCGACCGCGGCGTAGTTGGCTTCACGTTCCATGGTAGTTCACACTGACTGTCGCACGCTCTTGCAGGCGGGCGTTGCCACGCTCTCCGTGGAAGTAGGATTGAATCCAGGGGTTGGGATTCTGGACGATGCCATCGAGGGTATCGATTTCCATGTGGCGGTCGACAATCACCCCGACACGATTGCAGGTCCGGAAGATGGAGTCCAGATCGTGGGTGATCATGACGACCGTCAGGCGTAGTTCCTTCTGCAGATACAGTATCAGGTCGTCAAACTCCGCGGCGCTGATAGGATCCAGGCCCGAGGTGGGCTCGTCGAGAAACAGCAGGCGCGGATCCAGAGCCAACGCGCGCGCCAGGGCGGCTCGCTTGATCATGCCGCCCGAGAGCTGCGCCGGAAACTTCTGGGCCGCATCGGCCGGCAGGCCCGCCAGCCTTATCTTTAGCATGGCGAGCTCATCCCGTTCGTGCACGGAAAGGTGAAGATGCTCGAGCATCGGGAGTTGGACGTTCTGCAGGACGGTCAGCGCCGAGAACAGCGCACCCTGCTGGAATGTCACGCCGTAACGCGCTTTGACGGTGCGCAACTGACCGAAGGACATCTTGGTGATGTCCTGGCCCTCGATGCGGATGACTCCTGCCCGCGGACGTTGCAGGCCGAGGATGCTTCGCAACAGGACCGACTTGCCGGTACCGGATCCTCCGACGATGCCGAACACCTCGTCCTCGCGAACCTCCATGTTGAGGCCGTTGTGCACGATCTGGCTGCCGAAGCGATTGACCAGCCCCTGCACCTCCAGGACCGGGTAGATCAAATCCCGAGCTCCATGAAGAGCACGGCAAACAGAGCATCCGCCAGGATCACCAGGAAAATGGCCTGCACCACAGCAACCGTGGTCAGTCTGCCGAGCTCACGCGATGAGTCGCGAACCTGCATGCCTCGATAGGCGCCGGCCATGCCGATCAACATTGCAAACACCGGAGCCTTCATGAGCCCTACCCAGAACGTCGTGGGCGTAATGGCCTCGTTCACGCGAGTGAGGTACTGCGTGATGGGTATGTCTAGCAGATATCGGCACAACAGGGCACCTCCCATGATTCCGATGATGTCTGCGACGATGGTCAGTAACGGGAGGGCAATCATCAGGCCCATCAGGCGCGGCAAAACGAGTGCCTCATACGGGTCCACACCGATTGCAACCAGAGCGTCGACCTCTTCATTGAGCTTCATGGAACCCAGCTCGGCAGCGAATGCGCTTCCCGATCGGCCCGCAACAATGATGGAGGTGAGCAGAACGCCCATCTCGCGGAGCACACCGATCGTGACGAGATCGACCACGAAGATCTCAGCTCCGAATCGGCGGAGCTGCTGCGCGCTCATGTACGCAATGATGACGCTGATGAGGAAAGCGATCAGCGCAGTGATGGGCATGGCCGTGATGCCCGTATCGTAAATGTGCCGAGCGATCGAAATGGGCCGCAGACGCTTGAAGCTGGTCAACGCGTGGCCCAGCGTCGAAAAGATGCGTCCCAGAAACGCCAGCGCAGCCATGAGGTCGCGCCACTCACGTACTGAGAACAGACCAATCTCAGCGAGTCCCGCCTCAGTCAGAGGCGCGAGGCCGTGCTCGTGTGGCACTGGCTTTGGGTCCGTGCACACGGGCCTTTCGCCCTTGAGGGTTGAGTCAATCAGCCGTAGCTGATCGGGTGGCGGGCCCCGAAACTCCACTTCGGCACCCGACTCGCGGGCTGCTTTGAGGAATTCATGCAATCGCCACGCACCGGATAGATCCAGCGCGGTGAGGCTCTTCGTACCAATGGTGATGCGGTGCGCGTCGGCCAGATTGACACCGGACAGCTCAGCATCGATCTGTGCGAGCCCCAGTGCTCGCCATTCGCCGGTCAAATCAACGTCGAGGCCCTGTTCGGTGCGGCGTACCTCGACGAGCATGGTCAGGTGTCGTCGCGGTAGCGGCGAATCCTGATGGCGGCAAAGACGAAGGCAGCAGCTACTGCCAGTCCCAGCCACAAATCGACATTCAGGAAAGCCTTGCTCATCTCCACATTGTCGAAGAGGTCAGCCAGAGAGACAACCCGTCCGTGATGCACCCCTTCCGGGGGGGTCGGATTGACGCCGAGGGCATTCCAGATGCCCCAGGTACGGTATTCCAACAGGTGCGCGATGTAACGGGTTCCGAACGCGACCTTTTCCAGGATGATGGCGATCACGGGGGGCAGCGTCGTCCACAGGAACACATTCTTCCGAACCCACGCGGATATCAGCACCAGGGTCGCAGCGAGCGGCGCGAACCACAACATGCAGATGACCACGCCGTACAGCATCAGTCCCTGCACCTTCAGCCAGGCAACGGTGTTCCAGCCCACTGCGATATCCGGCAGCGACCCGGCGGCGACGCGCGCCGACCAGATGGCCTGGAACACCATGCCCCCCACCATCGCCAACAGATACACGCCCAACGGCAGGACCACGAGACCCACGAGCAACTTCGAGATCACGGTCATGGCATCGGAGACAGGCAGCGACTTCCAGAACAGGATGCTCCGGTCCTTGCGCTCCGTGTACAGGCAATCCATGAGGTAGAACGTCGCCACGATGGACATGACGAGATACTGCGGCACGGTCTGGGCCCAGATCATGATCGTAAACCAGCCGAGCCGGTTTTCCGGCGAAATGAACCGTTGGCTGTCGGCGTCGAGATCCAGATTGCCGAGGTGAATCGGAATGGCAGTCAGGGCCATGAGCGTCGCGACAATCAACGGCGTAATCCACAGGCTCCGGTGTTCCCAGAATTCCCGCCTGAAGAGCACGACCATGATTTTTTGCACGGATTGCTGAGCCGTTGTGCTCGTCGGCGGTGCCGACTCGGCGGTGGTCGCATTGGGTGTGTTCATGACGCACCTCCGTCTGGGCGTGCACCGCTTCCAACGGCCCCCTGCATCTTCGCGACAAACAGATCGGCCACAGAGGGTGTGCGTAGCTCACCCAAAGGACTCAGTTCCTCAGCCGTTTTGCCTTCAAAAAACATCGCGACGCGGCCAAACACCTCGCGCTCGTAGAAAGGCCCGAGTTGCCTGGCCCGCCCGGCATTCTCCGCCGTAACCGTCACTTGTATGTAACGCTCGGCCATGGTGTCAACGGCCGTGTCCAATACAACGTGCCCACGGTTGATGAAAATCACGTCGGTCAGAAGGTTCTCGATTTCTTCGACCTGGTGGGTCGTCAGAACGATGGTGCGTTCTTTGTCGAAGTAGTCGTTCAACAGCGTGTCGTAGAACTGACGCCGGAACAGAAGGTCGAGACCCAATGTGGGCTCGTCGAGCACCAGTAACCGCGCATCAATCGCCAGGATCAGGGCGAGATGCAGCTGGGTAACCAT
>Ga0307510_10010771_pt1 | contig 10876 bp, 10 predicted proteins | sample 12_EM_MG_FD_207224 | JGI IMG/M metagenome (GOLD analysis project Ga0307510, IMG submission 207224) | Populus trichocarpa ectomycorrhiza microbial communities from riparian zone in the Pacific Northwest, United States - 12_EM | ecosystem: Host-associated > Plants > Roots > Unclassified | place... | reverse complement strand
GTCGGTCGGTCGGTGGATGTCTTTTGTTTTTTTGTTTTCGCATTGAGAGGGGGGGGGGGGGGGAAGAGGGGCGGCGAATAGGCTTGAATATTCGGGGTGTTTGGTCGGTGAGGGTTTGTTCTGGGGGATTGTATTGGGGTCTATTGGAGGGATGGGGAGGAGGTTGGAGGGCGGGCAGGCGCGTAATTTGGAGGTGAAGGGTGGAGACGGGGCGAAGGTGGGGAAGAGACAAAGGTTCTTTCCTTGATATGCTATGCAATAAAATGATGTGCCGAAAGTGAGGTTTCTGATTATGGGAGGGCAACGGCGTTGTATGGCGCCGAGAGGTTTAATTAGGTTTGAGTTAGAAGCCCGTTTGTTGTTTCTGTTATGCTACGCTAGGGGGACAGTACTGTACTCGCAGTACATAGCACCTTGCACCTCGCGAATCTGAGGTGGCAGGTGGTGTTTGTGCTGTTCTACACGGAATTCATTGCTAAACAAAATAGTCCAACTCGCCAACTCTGTGGCCGTAGGCAAGCGCTATTAAATTCGCTCTACAGCGGACTAATACGGTATAGCTTGGGTAAAAAAACAGTCAACCTCGCACACACAATACAACAAACAAACCAACAAAACAACCCATCACGACGAGGACCAGCACACCATCACCACACGAAAGTGAAATTTTTTTCTTCTTCCATGCATCGATGCATCGTTGATCAAAAAAAAACATCCGGCCCTTCCTGACCTATCGAATCTTCCGATCCCCTCGGCCAGCCCATCTATAGTTTCGTGGCCATATAGCCTGCTGAAGGCGAAAACTAAAGGAGGGGTTCATCTCACCAACCAATCCAACACCTCATGCTAGAAACCTCCGCGAAGGTGCGGGGGTAGTTCTACCATACGCCAGTGACGTATTAGAGAGGGGGAGACTAACAGCGGTTAGCTTACGGCGGGAAATTTGGATGCCTGAAGTAGACTAGATAGAGTTTTTCTGCCTGCCTTCTGTGCTGAGGGGCCCGGGGTGGGGCCTGCCAGCTCACGAGGATAGCTTTTCGTCACGATTTTACTTTTTGGTGAGTGTCTCTTCGACTTGGAGAGCTTGGGAGGTTACGTATGAGGCGTATGATCATGCCTACGGCTATGGTGAATTGGAAGTGACCGAAGATTCTGGTGCTTCTTTCTGGTGAGGGAAAAAAAAAAAGTTTTTTCGCCCTGTTGGTGGAGGAGAGGAGAGGAGGAGAGAGAGAGATTTAGGCTTGCGAGTGATGAGGAGTGAGTTTATTTCGGTCACGAGCCTGAGCTGTCAGACTGGAGATAACGTGCAAAAGTACTCGTATGGCGGTGAGACGGAGCTGGTGTGAAGTGTGTGTGCGCGCCGGTATTCGGTGATCTATTGGAGGGCCGAATTCCGTAAGCGACTCGCCTCCAGCGGGGGGGGCTTCTAGCTTAGGAGAGGCACTCGCTGTCAGATGTGAATATGTTTTTAAAAATCATAGACACTGCCGGGGTCAACCGAATCGGCATAAAGCCCTATTCACAAAACTTCTCCGCCAATGCTAAACATTTCGGTCAATCACAAAAATGTTTCCCCTCTTCACCGCCTGTCACATTACTTATGACCAACTGGCCAACATCCTATGCTCAACCCTAGTCCTAACCTTCAGTTCCACCACCCTCAGACCATTCTGATCTCCCGGCCCTACCGATACAGGATCGACGTCTGTTCTTTGTGGCGTTTAGGGGTGCAATTTTATATCATGTGGTGTATAGCGGAAGGGTGTCGAAGGTGAAAAGTGCCAATACTTTCGTAGCTTCATCCCTTGCGTAATCAAGAAATTGAAAGAGAGTAAAAGCTACTATTTTAGTCTCCTCCGGCACGCCGCCAGTGGTCTCTGTGAAGTCTGAGACAAGAACCCTCGTGCTGCGCTATCGGCGTTTGAACGAATATAACTGTACCTGAATGTCACACTCTCAGTGTGTGTCTGCTCGAGGATTAGAGTCTGATATCTGTCTTTTAAATATCCCTCCACCGAAACCTTATTGTTGGATTTCTTATGATAAATCCTTGTCCTCTCCTCAGGAGTAGATCTCATTACGAATCGCAGTAAGTTTCCACACAAACAGGGTTGGCAATGTAGACTCGCATCTCCTTCGCGCCAGCTCTTCCACCGGTATTCTAAGTTGGCTGTTGTTGCAGTTTTTCATAATGCCGTATATAGCCAATTGGTATAAGCGCTCGTTTGCTGACTGGGGATTTTATATCCAAAGTTTAGTTATTAGCTAGGAGATGTGCATTCTCCAGGCTAGCCGTATTATTTAGGAGGGAAGCCCGAGTATACTGGTATAGTTTAGCTGAATTGTACGGAGCTTGGATCTATAGAAGGTCTGATAAACTGGCTTGGTATTCGTGCCTAGAATTCATGTTGTGATGCCATTTGGTGGAGGATAAGCAAAGGTAGTGAAGTGACGATAATCGTGGTTTTGGAGGGGAGGTTGGATTTCTTGTGCGGAGTGTAGGGTTTCCGGAGCTCCTCCTTTCCAGACAGCAATTTTTTGGGTTTGGAAATAGGTGATGCTGAATATGAGCAAATGGGCGCCTATTCGAAGGGGGGTGAACAAGCAATCACGGTATGTCACTCGTAAAATGCTTCTTGATTTGATGTTTGTTCGATGGCTAACATATTTGTTTCACAGGGCAGACTCATTTATCGTGCCTCAGATTTTGCCTCTGGGTATGTGAATCTGGATGGCGAGTGTGAATGTTATTTCTTGGGATATCCCTTTGAATACATGGCAGTTAGCTTGGCATTTTGCGTTGACTGTTGGGTGGAGTCTGTGCGGGATTGCCCGCCTCCGAAGGAGGGAGAGAATGCTTAGGGAAGAGATTTGTGAGTGGGACTGCCGTTTCCTTTTGTTTGGCATTAGGTCATCTCTAGCACTTGTACGTTTGATTGTGCCAGTAGGAAGATTACCTTTTTCATATCATCGTTTGTTCAACAGGGGTCATGGGAAGGATATTAAGGAGCGGATGAGGCCTTGGCTCCTGTCTTACCTGGACTTCCGCTTTACTTTTAATAACCTCCAAACGGACTCTATTACAAGACGGGGCAAACATCTCTACATCTTCATTCGGAAGGCCGTTTGCTCCCGTCACCGGGTTTGCCCATCTGAAGCCTTTGTGCACACATACAGGCGCAATATCTACTGTTTGTCTGCAGCTGGGACTGCAGCTCTCAATCGAAATGAATGGTAGACTATTGGGTCGTACTGTGCTATGGAGTTGTGAGGTTAGGGAATGGTAAGTTAGTCTGTGTATGAGTAACCTCTTAGTGGTAGCAGATTCGGGAGTCAGCCTGGATCGATATGGGAAAGGATTTGCACTCTCTTGCTCCACCTCCCATCGGCTAGCATGAGATCAATGCGTTGCGTTGACTGTGATCGGTGGATCTGCTTCAAATGGCTCCACTCCTTGGTTGACATATCTAGAGGTAAGGCAAGCTGCTGCCCCAGTTTCCGGGTCTTCACCTGCTTTCTAGTATAGTACGATGTGGTTATTAAAAGGACAAAGATGTCGTGCTCTTTTTGAGGGGACTTTGCTTACAGGTCCAATGGCTAAACAGCAGCATATTGCCATTTACCGGACTTGGCTGCTTACACGTGAGTCTGGATGAAGTACGTTAGCATTCGCTTCTGCTCTCAGCACCGATAGACTGATAGTTGTATAGTTCTATCCCTTCGCAATTATCCAGCATTCATGGCTCGCAAAGGTTGGGCTTCTATCAATCGATCCTGCGTAAACCTGCAGTTATAATGTGGTTCAAGATGGGGAGCCCTGGCATGCACTAGAAACCATCACCCTTATGTGCCTGGACTAACTGATGGGCATCAAGCTAGGCCCTGTAGAGCCTGGGGCAAGTGGCCCGGACATATCCACTGAGCAGGAGAGCTAATTAATCATGGATCTCTCTGAATAAAATCTGCGCTAATCTATCGGCTAGGGTGTGGGACATTGAGGATCTAGGTCACATCTTTGGCTTGACTTTTTGGTCTTTCGCAAAGCTTGTCATTCCTTACGATGGGACTGAGAATGCATTCTTGGAGATACATCCATTGGCATATGTATCTTGGACCAAGCGTCGGACTTTGGAAACCAATGAGACTGGTGGCACCATAAAGGCTTTTCACAAGATAATAACGGGCGTCTGCGGAACAATATCTGTCACTGGGTGTTACTGAGCTACCGGTAGACCTTACCGGTAGCTGATAAGGCGGAGTATCTGGAAAGCATATGTGAACTTGTGGATTGTTTAAAGATGGCCGCCCGGGGTATTGGCAATTGACTGTCCTAAATATATTTCAAGGGACGATACGGTTCAGGAGCTAACGCAAGTAAGTTTCCCAAGGCCCCACTGTCCCGGATCTACCGGTTGCAATTATGCAGGTAGTTGTTTAGTCTTCGCTTCTAGGTGGATATTGAATGGTGCCCTTCAACTCTCCCCCCTATTTCGATTTCTGCTGGTATGTGGAGGTGATATGGTGAATAGGGCTCCGGCTTGGCCATTGTCCAGGGCGCACAAACCGTCATTTCACACAGAGATTCCAGACACTCACCACGCGGTTTGGATGTTTTACTGTGATTCCACGCGAGTGCGCGGAGTTCTGGCGGGTACGAGTAAATCATGCCGCGGTGCTCGTGTGTATAACGTTTTGGAACCGATATCAGCATATTTTCGCCTTACGAAACGCTGGGGAGTCTGGTTTTATGACAGGCTCTGTTGGACTCGATGGCTTGTGCGGCGGGGGGCAATGTGCTGAGGGATCGAGTGTAACGTCGCATACAACACGTGTAAGATAAGTGCCGGATATCCAACAAACGGAAACAACCGTGAATCAGTCGATTTTTTATTTTTTTATTTTCAAAACCCTTCAACTATTTTGGGGTACGGTTTCTGTATGCAACTGCTGGGTTATGACATGAAAATCCGGATCACTCGATTGTAACATGGATAGATGTTCGGGCAACATCACACAACTTACAATTGGGTTTCCTGGTTGTGTTGTTTTATTTGTCCTTGCTTGGCTTGCTGGGGTTCCGTTGATGGAATAGCCATATTTCGGACGAGCTTAGTGTTGCTACTCATATCTCGTACTGGTCTGATTTTACCTTGGAAGTTTGAGTGGAGGAGGTAGTCATGTAAGCGGATGGTAAGAGAATACTGTTTTGCGGAAACTTGAAAAGTTGAATAGCATATTAGATGAGGTAAAAAATCATGTAAGATATATGTTTTCTGAGCCTCTGGGGCATCAATCCCCCTTCTGTCCCGAATAGCAGCAGGCACAAAGAGTATGAGCAATGGCTGCTTGAAACCCCTGATCTCTGCTTCCGTCCGGAATCGCGCTGCGGGGTATTTCATTGGGGCTTGTGGACGGAAAGAGGTCACGAATCGCGGGGGCCTGTGATCACACCTGATACCAATAAGGTTGGTGCTCGAGTGCGTGCCCATCAGCATGACCTATTCACCTCCTTCCGCAACATCTCCTATCTTAAACGGTTCTTCTTGGGTGCAATTGAAAAGTCCCAACGTGATGAAAAAAATGCAAAAGACAATTCAATCATTACTCCCTCGCTATGGAGCCATGGTGTAAGTCTAATACATAATGTTTTTCCCTACGCGCATGCTTGGCAAGCCCTTTTCGGTTATCCATACCTTATTTTAGGAATCTTAAGTTGGACAAGTATCATCTGGCACGCTAGTACACAGTCAGAACTATATTCTATATAATTGTTTTAGCATGTTTAAAGGTCCGGTCAATTATATCTATGATACTACCGTAGTACAAGTACCCCGGCAGTATGTTTTCGCACGGTTAACCCACGAAATAATCCCTGTCGTGTATGAAAACAGACTCCTCGGGGCTTGTATATAGATTGGAATACGATTATAATATCAAGGGATACCGGTACTCAGAGTATTATATATTGTGAAAAAAAGATTATGGATTATCCTAAGCTTGATGTTTATATAGTTCTTATTGGAAAGCGGAGAGGCCTACACGGGCGAGGGATATGGCATCGCGTAAAAAGTCGCAGTTGTCACAGTTCCTAATATTATTGACCTTTTTTATCTGCCTTTAAAGGACTTTCGTACTTGAGTCACTGAGACTTTGAGAGATTGTTTTTAATTTTCTTGATCAATTTTCATTTGCTTGATATTCAAAGAGTTGACCTTAGCCAGTCCGCAGCAGAGAATACAGCAGTTGACCGGTTGTTATCTCCAAAGTGTTCATAGAGTTTGTGTAATCCAGTGCTTGGGTGCCGGAGTGAGAGCTGCATATAAAAGTTGCCTTTTCTCTGCAGAGTAAACACGGGCATCTGGGGGAGAGACTGGCACTTCTCTCACCGAGTCCTGCAATCTTAAGCTATTATCAGTTCCCGGACAATCCCGACGTGATTGCCGAGGTCTGGGGGACGATCGTTTGAGGGAAAGTTTAAGCATAACCGGCAACTCTGGTACCCCACAAGCGGAAATCCCGGAACTGTCTCCAATACCTGCGCTACCAATACCGGCGCTCGAGTGCTGTGCCCCAGTAGTCTACCTGTCAGCGACGAACAGGGATGCGTGACAAGGGTTTGTTTGTTACCCTACCGTGAAATTTCTCGAAATCGGCCCATCTCAGCGGTAAACTTAGGATAGGTTTACTAGTAGTTTGACAGGTTAACGGAATTGCGAATGCTGGTTATGATAGTAAGATCCAACCCATCTAGTAGGCTTATCCTGTGCTATTTCGTGAAACCGCTATTCCTTCTTGGGAGCTTTCTACCCAGAATCCGGAGATTACACCGCTACCGGTGAGGGTGGAGATTTCGCAGTCCTACCAAATATCCCTACCCGTCATCCGCCCGTTTTCGCTGCCCCTCGTTTAAGACTGGTTTGGCCAGCTAGGTCGAGGCTCTTATAAATACTCTCCATCGTGTCAGGTTATGGCTGCGGGGCCTCGAAGGATTAGAGCCATGAGTGATGACCAATGATGGAGCGGGGAGGCGGGGGTTTGTATGATATACAGTTCCCATTCAAAACGGGGAAGGTATCTAAGAATTAGAGTTTTTCCGGACTCCCAGTATGGTTGCTGAGGGGAGAGTTTTAAGTTTGCCTGAGCAGGGACACTATTCCCTTGGGGGTATAGCGAGGAGGGCTAGGACTGATAGGCTTCTGTTGTTCCTTCCTTTAGAGCTAGGGTTTCTAAAATTCTTGAGACCAGAGGCCGGTTTTTTGTGTACAATACGGTAGGTATGGATAAGAGCGGGGGAAGGCCTGGAGAGTGCTGAACTTGGGGATTCCCTTTAAGCGGGGAATATAGGGCTCTGAAAGATCACTGCTGGGGTCTGTGGCGGTGGTGGGTGTAATATTAGCTTTCTCGGATTGTTAGGTGGTGGTTGACGTGATCACTGAGGCCAAGCTTTCCGGTCAAGGTTTCTTCTGGATGCGAATGCGACTCCGATGGAAGTGGAGGTAATAATTATGTCAATATTGCCGGTAAGAAAGAAGGAAGTGTATTTTACAAACAAGTAAGTTGACAAGATATTGGGTGCCCAAATCCAACGATTTCCTTAATATCAAACCCCGGGTAATAAACCTCAGATATATACATCAAGCGCGCCCAAACGCTGATGGGGAAAGAAAGAGGAGGCGGAGGAAAGACCCCACAGCGGGGTAACCCCAAATATAGAAATACAAAGCCCCGAGAGATGTAACATAACTTGAAAAAAGGAAGAAAAAAAAGGAGGAGAGACTCCTTCCTCCTGGTGTCATACCCCTCCCCTATCAGTTCCCCCGGGACCTGACGACTCTCCATCCTCCTCCCTAATCGGTGGCAACTCCCGCTCGTGATCGCCCATCTCGGTAGGCACAAGGTCTGTATCCGTCCACATAGTGTACGCGGTGGACGTGGTTTCCGAGGCGGCGTCGGGGTCCATCTTGACGCCCAAATGCTTTATCCTCTCCTGCTCCGCCACCCACCGCTTTATTCCCTGAGTCTTTGGATCCTCAACAGTGATCCGGTTATCGCCGGGTAGCCCATCCCAATCTGCATCGGAGGATTCCTGGTCCGAGATCATCTGCCGCCTCCGGCGTGCCCAGCTCCAAAATATGAATGCAATTGCTAAGAAGAAGGAGGTGGAAAGAGAGACTGAGATTGCGATCGTGACGGTTTGGCCTTTGTTGGGGCCATTTTTGGTGGCTATGGTGGTGGTAGTGGTGGTGGGGGTAGGCGAGTGGGGGGTGAGATCCGCACTCCTTCCCGTCCCATTTATATTCGTATTTGTCCCTCCCGCAACGCCTGTCTCACCAGCTCCCAGCGTACTCCCCGGCCCCGTCGCCGTTGGAGCGGCGCTGGAGCTGGCGTCCGTGTGAAATGCCTGGGACAATATAGCTGTAAACTCTGGGCTCCCAGTCTTGACCCCTTGGCTCTCCGCGGCCTTTGAAAGCTGCTCCACCGCATCATGGCACACTGGGTTCACAAACTCCCACACCCCCATTATTCGCCCCACGATGTTCTCCGGCAGACCGTCTAGCGTGCAGTTTGGCCGGCATCCCGAGAATTTCACAGCCGAGAGACAGTAGCAATCGTGAATTGGCGCATCTAGGGCGTCCCAGGCGACCTGGTCGTGAGGTATATCGCCTCGGCATTGGTTTATGCCAGATTTTTGGGTGCAGGATCTTACGCAAGCTTCTTGACCGGCTGTTGGGGTGGCTGATAGGAGGAAGAGGAGGAGGAGAGAAGTGAGTAGTTTATAGTGATGGAGTAATTTCATTGTGGCATGTCCGGGTTTGGTGTATGTTTTGTTAGACAAGGGAAGGAAGGGAAGCAAAAGAGAGAGAAAGACGGAGGGATAGAAAGGAAGTTAGTTCGTTGAATGTGCGAACGTCTGTCGATATATCCTCCCCCTCCCCCCCTAATTGAACTGATTCCGGGAATTGTATAAGGAATGTCGTACGTGCGCATGTATATTTCTGCGTTAAAAGTATGTGGCAGCGGTGATTCTGATATATAGAGGAAGGAGCAGACTTCCTTCCCTCCTCCACGACGGTATTTGCTAAACGGGGAGTGCCCCTCCCCCCCCCTCCAAGCTGAAATATAAATAAACCAAAAGTCATCAAGATCTAATATCTTGAAAACTGCAGGATTCGGTAGTATAGGCTGTGTTATGGAGTCGACCAGTGCAGTACGCCAGCAGCCACCCGCGTGCCCCTTCTCAGCATTTCGGCAACCCATCCGTCTTTTCGGTTATTGGATTTTGGTTTCCTATTTTTCGTTTCCTCTTACCAGAAGACCTTTGCATGTAAAATAGAAAGCGTAGGTGCTGACGTGAGGATTTCTTATGCCTGTAGTATACCTTTCCTGATGGCACTCTAGAGGCGATAGTGGGGATGAGGATCATATCCCTAAGCGCCAAGTGCTTTTTCTTCGCATGCGACAGACCGACCTGCTGTGCGACAACGAGTGATCGTGGGTGAGTAACAGGGGTAAGAAAGATTTGGAATGCGCTGTAGTGTACTTTACCGGATTAGAGCGTAGCTCATCCAAGACAGGGGGGGAAATTGGGAGGGTATTTTGAAAAATTGGGCTTGATCTTTCATCTAGCCAACCGACCCACAACGCCCGAAGAGGAGTTAGGGGTTTTTGTGTGATGGGGGATGAGTAATTTATCTGAGTTCGCAGGTGTGATAGGGTTATTGTTTTAACAAAAAGTATGGTGGAGTTAAGTTATGATACTCGTATGGTATGATATGTGTAGTTTTATCTGGTGGCGAGGCAAGGATTGAATATTATTTGCATTTGCTCCTCCACCATTGGGCGATTCTGGAACGGGTATTTGATATGAAGTCCCTAGGATACCGAATCTGGCCTTTTAGGGGATGTTTGGCAAGCTATCATTTGAGGTGTTTATCATCTCAAAACGTGTTTTGGGCCCAAATTTTCAAAGTGCGTTTTGGGTATGTTTTTTGTTTATGGTTATGAACTCTAACCTACAGTCGCACCGGGTTATAATGGGATCCTTTGTGCGGGAACCTCGCTATTACGAATGAATCTTCTGGAAATTTACACTCCTGCTCCCATACAAATGGACATCGCTGTAAGGAATTTCTTCCACAACCTCGCTATAGTGAACGAAAGATCCCTCCAAATCCCGAACTGCTCACGCTCCTTATAAAGAGGTGCAAGAGTAGATTATGGCGACATTGTAGTAATAATAATACATCATTACTGTTAAATTTTATTAAATTTTTAGACAGGATTCTAATATTGAAAAACCCTTCCTCTTTGCCCACACCTTCTAATAGAATCTAAATGTTAGTTTCTAGATAACATGCTGCTTGGTGAGCATTGTAGGCAAAATATATTTAAGGATTTTCTCAAAACATATCTAGCAAAACGCATTTTGAGATGACAGTCATCTCAAATGGCGTTACGCTAAACGGCCCCTTAGCTATAAATCTTCATCCTATAGGGTATCACTCTATTACCTATATAAAAGTGGTGGGTAGACTACAGGTGTTTGCATTAACAGGGTTCTCTGCTAGCGTAAGAAGATTGATAGAGGAACCGGACAAGGCTTGGCGAGTCCCAAAACTAATGGAGAAATTAGCAGTGAGAGCAGACAACGAAAAGAGGCCAAAACAAGTCCTGCTTCCAACCCTATCACCACGGCTCTAGACCCTTCGGTGCAACTGTAACTAATTGTACTGTAAAACTACCTCCTAGTAAAAAAAAAAAAAGGTACCAGAATAACTCACCTAGCAAGAATAACAATACCTGACGGCGAAAATACCGTATATCCCGTTCTGCTGAACCGGGTTTAGTCAGCGCGCTTATGTGTCGTAGGGCGCGA
>Ga0307510_10010770_pt1 | contig 10876 bp, 11 predicted proteins | sample 12_EM_MG_FD_207224 | JGI IMG/M metagenome (GOLD analysis project Ga0307510, IMG submission 207224) | Populus trichocarpa ectomycorrhiza microbial communities from riparian zone in the Pacific Northwest, United States - 12_EM | ecosystem: Host-associated > Plants > Roots > Unclassified | place... | reverse complement strand
AAGCGTGGGATGTGGCGGGGCGTTGCAACGCAAGTCAGGACGCACAGGACGCATGGGACGCAGGAGATGCGTCGCTTGCGTCAGGACGCAACGCCGACGGATCAGACGCAGGGTCCATTTTTGCTGATGAATACAAAGAGACAGGTGGAACACAACAGCACCCTCCCACAAGCAACTTTTTCCTTCCATTTCCAAGTAGAGGAAACTGTCTTTTCACCGTAAAAACTCTCGCCAAATGGAAACATCTTATCTTAGCCAAATAGGCTATCCTAAAATACAAGAAAGAAAAAGTCTCTAGTACAGAGCTTAATATCCTGTGTGACCTCCATTTGTGAGACGTACCTGTAGAATAATATAAAGGATAGTTAGTATTTATTTTTGGAAATTGATCAAAGGCATAGTGGGTAAGAAAGAGAGAAGGGAAATCAAACCTCACGGACACGGGTTGAGACAGAGTCAACAAGTTTGCCAAGCTCCTCCGGGGTAGTTGCATCCCATTCTTCCTGGATAGCTACTCGCAAGGCTTCGTTTGTGGTAGGAAATAGTCAGCGTCGGCGAATCCGCTGCTTGATTGATTGCCAGACATTTTCAATTGGACTACAGTCTGGTGAGGAAGGGGGCCAGTCAATGAAGTAGCCCTAAATGCCGAGTGCTTTGAGGTGCTTTTGAGTATATACTGCACAATGAGGGGAAGCCCCATCTTGCTGGAGATAGACATAGTCTAATTGAAGTTGGGATTGTTGTTTCCAGAAGGCATCCATATGAGGGATAATATGGTCTGTATATGAAGTTGCTTTAATAGTTTTACCCCAGTTGGCTTTATCCCAAAATATCAACGGACCTTTTTGGGTACCTTGAATACTCTTGTATATTACCATTCAATCTCAATTATACAAAACGGAAGTTATCTTGAGAAAAATAAAAGTACTCTGAGTCTACTGAAGTAGGAAATTTTAATATGAAAATGACCTTCTCTCCATTTTGTTCTGGAAGACAAAGAGCGATGTGTATGGGGGAATGGAACGGAACAGTCACATTTAAACCGGGTAAAGTATTTTGAATAAAAAAAGAAAGCGAAAATAAGAGACCATACCTTTAAAGCACCCCCAGACCATAATGGTCTTCAACTTGGGAAATTTTGGCACTAAACAATCCTCCAAATCCTCCTCTCCGGCTTGTCGAGTTACCCAAACCTTGCCACTTGAGGATAATCCTCCCATATTGAATGCTGCCTCATCACTCCAGATTACTTTATGCCAATCTGCTTGAGTCCAGTCCACATAGTGGTAGGCCCAATCTAGATGTTGAGTCTTGGCAGCAGGTGTGAGAAGAGGGCGAACTCAAGCGATACGGCGATGGTAGCCCTCAGTAGCGAAGGCATCGGTGTCTCAGAGTGTTTCAGCACTAGCCTGGACTTTAGCAATTTCTGCAATCTGAGTGAAAGGTAATCGGCGACTACCCCGACCGGCCGCAGCAGCAGCTACAAGTAGCCCCCAAACAGGTGTAGTTATGAGCTTTGGTCGACCTATTTCTTTTCTTCTGAGATGTACCTGGTGCCCGGCAAATAGAATAAACTGTACTTACCGCAATTCCAACCTCCTGGGCAATATGGCGAAAGGACCAAGCTGCGTGCTTGCGAAGCCCCCTGATTTTTGACTGGAGAGAAGAGGTGATGGTAACAAATACTCGCTTTGGAGCCTTAGGTGATATGGTAGTATTAGAAGCCATGGTTTTCCCAACTTACCTTTTGTTTCCCTTTTTCAAATAGTTGGCTCTTTTATTAACCTTTCCCCGAGGCCCACCTTTTAGTTTTTCATTTCAAAGCAGGTTTTTTTATTATTTTTACTTTTAAAAAAGATATTTTGTTGGTGTTTCTCATGTCGCAATAGCACTATCACGGGGCTATTTCTCATGTCACGATGCCTCTACTTACAAAAATCCCTATGTCATTCTCGTTCAACCCTAGTAATTTTCCATCAGCATCGTCATATCCAAAATGCGTCGTCATACTAGTATCCAAAATGTGTCACTGTTCTCTACTTTGTCTTCTCCCATGTTTATTCAATCAATTACTTGGTAATTGGTGTACGAAAACATCACCCCTGGCACTTGTACTAGTATGTTTAAACTGTGGAGACTTGACTTTCTTCGTGGCTTCCCGTTGGCTCGGCTGCCTTAGTTTCACCTTAGTTCGCTTTAGCGCCATTCAGACTTTCATGAGAATATACGGTAGCAGCTGTGGTCGCAAACACCACCCCATTGCTAGTCAAGGGAGGGGTAATTGCTTCAATATCATAAATTTTTCCTGGCTGCGTCGATCGTGTCCTATGCTAAGATATCTTCCACATAGCGCACCCGTCCTAAGTCGGACCTATTGGGGCTCATGGAGCCTAGTGGTAATGTGGCAACAAAGTACACGAGTACTGGTCAGAAGGATGGTGTATCGTAACTCATTGGCATCGGGAGGTCGGGAGCGAAATGCTGATCTCAGCCCCTCTGGCCTCCGCTTCCATCTCTTACGGGCGCTGGGGACCTGTTTTTCTCCCGGTAAACCGGGTAAGTTAATCCTTGGCCAGGATTACACTGTATTGTACATGATTCCATTATTCGAGTTTCCTACAGTCTGCCTCAAGCGTTACGAGGACTTTGCCGACACAAGTGTCTGGTAGTTTCGCACAGTATCCTTCTCTGAACTGGTGCTGTCACTTAATACGGTATTTAGGAAACTGAAAACTGAAAACAAGGTATGCTCGGGGAGAGATTAAGCCCCGAGCAAATTCCCAGCCAATGGGAGCAACCACGATCCACGGTGTAGCTCAGCCATCATGATATCCACAATGGAGATTACAATCACGACCGCATCTAGAATGACTATTTGTGCTAAGGCCTGTATATTTGTGTCCCTCCCTCTCTCTAGGAGCTTAGTATGTGGCAATAGGACCTTTAGTTTTGGCAGTGGCATCAACTTGAGTCGTTGTGGCATTACAATAGTTGATTGTAGTGGGGAATTGTGGTTGCGCCTTTGGTGTCATGACTTGATCTTGCCACGAGCACCTCGGAAATATATTGGTATCGACGGAGGTCAAAATTGCGCGACCGAGGGTAGGTAGCTAGCGTTGCAAATCATGTACGATCGTACTCCTACTCAACTCCACATAGCTAGTTCATCACCGCCAAAATCCTCACTACGTTAATAGTCTAGGCTACTGGATTCTGATTTCTTCAGCAGTTTGGCTAGGAGCATGGCTGAGAGGAGAAACACCGGTGAGTGGTGCACCACATATTTCTTCTATCAATTTTATTATTATTATTTTTATCTATATTGTTGTTTTCGTTTCATATTGTCTTGAGTCGAGGTATTACCGTGGTACATGCTTTGCAACGCGTTTTTTGTCTTTTTATGTTGAGGAGGTACCGATCAAACCCGTTTATCGAGACCCCACCCACGATTTTGGTATCTTTCGGTATGACCCATCAAAATTGAAGCATATTAGTGTTGAAGAGATTGAACTTCGACCGGAACTCGCCCGTGTGGGGGAGGATATCAAGGTCGTCGGTAACGACGCTGGCGAGAAGTTGTCGATTCTTGGCTCTACCCTCGCGAGACTCGATCGCCATGCCCCAAGTTACGGAACCGACTCCTACAACGACTTCAACACCGTTTACATGCAGGCCGCCTCCAGAACTTTGGGTGGATCCTCCGGCTCCCTCGATCGCGCGATTTTGCCCCCTGTCGATCTCACCTTTGGCGTCACCGCTTCAACCTACCTGTCCATTGACTTGTTCTTCCGCGGCCTTGTATAAACTTGTGTTTGCTGCTAGTGACTTCTGGAGTGGCTTCATTAGATCGTACCTGATATTAGGCAATAAGCGACGTAGAACTGAGTTTCAGCAGGGAGCTGGAAACGAGACAGTTGTATGATTCCTCTGCGCACAGTCTTGCCATCTACTGTGCTGTACTAGTATAGTACTTTTTGCCGGAGGTTATTGAGCACAGAGAGCTCCGAGTCCCCCTATTGAATATCTTCCTTCGAGCGTTGGGGGCAAATTTTCCAGACCTCAGCCACCAGTATCTCGGGGAAAAATGAACAAGATCTCGCTCATTGTTATTATCTGAACACAAGTTCCGGGCACAAAAAACCCCAAAACGGGCATGAAAAATCTGTGCTACAAATTCTCTGCTCACACTAAATTCAGTCTCGAATTCGGGTTCTTTATGCCTGGAACTTGTACATACCATATAGCCTGGTGGAATTCGTTCTCATACTAAGCGGTTAAAATAGAGCATGACCCTTGATTTTCCACAAAGTAGCTGTTCTTGGTAAACGATTGTTAGGAAGACAGCTTGCTATGCAATTAAAAGCCAGTACAGTTGCCACATATTTCGTGTCCCAGACTGTTTCGGCTCCCTAAATCGTACGTTACTCAAGCGGACTCAAGTGCTGCGTAAAAACTTTCTTCTAATCTCATAGTGTTATCGACTGCACATGTTGAACAAGGGTCCATTGAATCCACAAGTGTGAACATACTCTCATTGTTGTGCTATTAGGGATTCTCACCCACCGGTTCGGATCCAGATATGTACCACAGTTCGAAAGGGTTCATCTTAGCACGTGGTGAGACCTCTTGGCTCATAATCTGATTTCGCCGCTGGTCTACCGGAGCCCATAGACTAGAATCTAGTGCTACGAAAGAAAAGCTGTTATCATTTGCCGCGGTTCCAAAGTGTGAGAGGCCATTTACTTGGGGGATTTTCAACACCGGTGATCGTTCATTTCTTGATTGTTTCTGTCTGCACTGGAGGCGAGTGACGTTCAGTGACTTGCGGGGTTGTCATATTGGTGTTTTTCTTTCTTTTGCGGTAGATTTGTTTTGTTGGGCTGTGGGCAGGTATATACATGGACCAGGTGATGGTTTTGTTTGACTAGTGGAAGTCAGGTTGGTAGAGCTAATATAAATTTAGGGGATTGAGCACCTTTGAATAGCCACGCTTCATCCTATCAGCTTGCTTGCCCGGTGTTGCATATGATAATTGCCCGCTACTAGGAAAGCGAACCCCTTGACCCAATCTTGTGTGGAGTTCTACATGCACTTGGATCATGTTGGGCCGGGGCGGTATGGTATTATAGAGTCTAGTAAAAACAGCCAATCAGACCAACAGCCCTGCAGATGTGTAGGAATTCCTATCGGTACAAGTGTCTATAACGATCAACACCGATTGCCCAGCATTTCTGCGCACGTAATAATGTATCATCAACAAAGAGCGAGCTGGGGTATGGTGGTGGTTGAATAAATTCCCTTTGAGACCAAACTCCTAAATTAGGGTTCTTTGCTGACAATGGTCTTAAGCGCCCAGTATTTGTGATTGATTTGGTATTGGATATGACCTCTCGGTATTGGGAAGTGGGTTCCCAGATACCGCGGGAGTTGTCATATCTCCCATACTATTCAAGTAATTGTATGTATTCAAAAGTATTGGTGGTAATGCAATTCCTATAAAATATAATATCCAAGGGAAGCATTCCCAAGTATATGACTTAATTTGCGAATAATAGTATGATCACGGCCTAACTTATAGTGCTTTCGCTACTATCCTCAGGATCGTTCCTACTCCGCCGGCTATTTGGGCTCCCGTGTCGGGTGTTCAAGAGTCGGAAAACGTGGTGAGGGATTCTGGAATTCTGATTGAAGTGTTCAAGCCAATATATCTCCTTGTTTCTAGCCTCCTGTTTTCGATTATTATTATTATTCCACATTAGACTATAGGACTCCCTCGGAAATATCGTGTCTGATGAGCTGCTGCGCTTGGGCACAGAACTACCCGTAGTAGCGCATAACCGAGTGTTTGCAGCGTGACTAGCCTATGATTATTAGCGTGGGAATAAAAGGAACAAATGCTCCATTCCTCTTTTGACCTGAACATCCGGTAATATCATGGGGTTTCTAACGATTGAATCGTGTGTAGTACCGCCCCGGTTGTCTCCTCTGGTAAACCCCCGCATCTTCTCTCTTGTTTTTTCGTCCTTTAGAAGGCCTGAACTATATTTTCCCTCCTCTTTCCAGCCAAGGGGATGCTGGTCTACTAGTGCTATGTATTGAGCATCGTGCAATACTACGCGATTCGCAACTGCGCAAATCTGACACTGTAGTTGGTACTCTATAATTACGACCTATCGCCCAAATATCTCAAGTAGTGCGACAGGGGAGTGTAATACTTTTTATTAAATTTCGAATGAGGTGGTGGGAGGAAGACAAAAAAAACTCTCCTGTTTACTGGGGCTAAAGCCATCGCATAAATTTGCCTAACAGACTTCCAATACGCCTAGCCAGTATTTATCTGCAAACCATCCAACTCCAGTCCCCCTGCAGAGAAATATAGCCTCCACAGCCAAAATCTAGAAGATCCGTTTTAAACATTCCATAAGTCCAGCAAATCCCAACCAACATCCCAAAGCCTCACCACAAGGTGAGTTCCTTTTTAACTTCATAATCCCGAACCCAACGCCATAGGTACAAATACGGCAACAGTGGAATCACGACCGATCTTTCTGAAACCGGGTCCAAATTTTCACACCACTTCATGATCCCACTCTCCCTGATGCGTGATCCACCTTTCCAGTTTCCTATAACCCCTCCACTCCCGTCTTGAGTTCCATTTCCTTAGCCTGGGCTGTGTTTGGCTACTAGCATATTTGGATCCTGGCTGAGGTTTCGATCTCCTCCGGCACTGGGGTTGAACCAAATATTAGGATTTCCTCCGGTCCTAAGTTTCCATCCAACATTAGGATTCTGATTAGGGTTCGCGTCAGTGTTGGAATCTCGGTTATGATTCGGGATGGCGTTAGGGTTCTGATTGGGATTCGAGTTAACATTAGGATTCGGGCTAGGATTCGGGTCAGGATTAGGATTCTAGTTAGGGTTCGAACCAGCGTTATTCTAGTCAGGATTCGAGGCGGCATCGGAGTTCCGGTTAGGATTCGGGCTAGAACTAAGACTCTCGTTAAGATTCGGATCATTGTTAGTATTCTGTCCGCTGTCAGGATTCTGTCCTGAATTCGGGTTTTGCCAGGTGTTAGGATTTCCCATGGGAGAGGTCGTGGTGCCACCCCACCTCCCGCTTCACCCCCTCCCACGGGCGTTACGCCCAGAATTCCGGAAGACATCACCACCTGATGCACCCTAACGATCTGGTGACTATGATCTGAACTAGTTATTCCGGCGGGGTAGATTTGTGTGTGCGCAATTCTTTTCCTGGGCGCGACCGGAATGGGGGCGGAGGCTTCGCGCTTTAGGGTACGTCTTACCAGGTCATTTGTTCCCAAACCCAGTTGAAGGCTATTTCCGTGGTGAGGGCCTGGGGTCGGTGGACTGCTTGTGGGAGGTCTAGGATTCGGCAACCAGTTCTCATTAGCAACATGTTTTATAGATACTATAAGTTAAATTTGGTATTTGGGGTACTACTTTGGAGACATGTTTGGAGAACATTGTGGATCCGTCCTTTCCCCAGCATCTCGAGGCCCTTGGAATGAGTTGCCTCGTGATCGTGACGAATCTGCCGCCAATCCCAATTTCATGGACCTCTTCTGGATCAGTGAACTCCCAGTAGAGGGGACATCTGTTAGTGTCGTTATAGTTGTGTCAATTGCAGATTTCAAGGCGGTAGGGTCGCTATCTGATTGCAGCCCCGCGTTAGCCCCTAATGCTACATCTCCTGGGGCGTACTCTGAGTCGTCCTGGGTAATCAAATTCCTTCGGCCTCTTCTTTTCTTCCGTTCGCCATGAGTAATTAGTTTGCCTTCACTCTTCCTACTCCAACTGCTCTCCTCCCCACTTTGTGCTGTTTCGTATTGATCGTCTCCACTATCTTGTTCTTCACTCTTAAGGTCCATCAACCATGAATTGCCCAATGCATCCGCCGCAGTAGGGCGATCCTCGGGTTGAATTGAGAGCATGGACTTTAGTAATGAGATTCCGGCATCATCTGTCGGAGGTGATAACCCTTTTAGCTTATCTTCGGGGAAGGGCAAACTCCTGTAGTAGTAACGAGATACTTGCTCCCCTGAGGCGAATAAGTGAGTCCCCACAAGTAACTCGTATATCACACATCCGAGCGACCAAATATCAACAGCGTTCGTATAGACCGAGGTTTCACTAGTAGAGTCCGACCCCAGCACCTCCGGAGCGCCGTATATTTGAGTTGACACTTGGGTGTGAAAGGTTGTGGTATCTTGAGGCAGGATCCGTTTTGATATTCCGAAATCCCCGAGCTTGACCATCACGGGAGACATCGAAACCACAAAAATGTTCTACGCATTGGTCAGTATTTTTGCGATACAACAGAGCCAAGCGAGGTGTTTGGCGGTAGGAATCATACTGTAGGCTTTAGGTCCCGGTGCGCCATCCCCTTTTGATGCATTACTTTGAGACCCTCGAGTATCTGCTTTGAAATGGTTTGAACGGTCTCTTGTTGTAGCGGCGAGCCGAGATGCTTGGTGAGATCGCCTTCCGGGAGATATTCCATTGCGATATAGAGAGTCTCGGGCCCCTCGAACCATCCTAGGAACTTCACGAACAATTCCGGACGCTAAAACAGCTAACCGTTAGCCCACAACAAGGAAGTCGCAAGCGGGTAGTAGATCTGGGAAAAGGCGCTCGGGAACGAGGAGACAAACCTTTGCTAATATGGCCATCACAAGAAGTTCCCTAGAACAATCGAGCTTAGGTGGTAGTCTCCTTTTATTAATCGCCTTTACCGCACGATAGCGGCCCGTAGTTCCCCGGACTTGCTTATAGACGGTACCGAAACCTCCGGTGCCGAGTTCCTCACAATTTCTCCAATCCTCCTTCACCCTCTTATACCTATTTTTCCCCTTCTCCACATATCTTGTATGTCTAACGCGATCTTGGGGGAATTCCGTCTCGAGTTTATACCATTCAACCAAATCTGATTTAACCATGATCATTTCTCGAATTTGAGGCTTTTTGAGTCCCGAACTCGAGGTGTATTAACTGAGGAAATGGGGGGGGGCAGAATGGCCGCGCCAGTTGAGAATCTGGAAGTGAATGTTTGTTAACCAAGCGAAGAGTGGCGGAGAGTGGTAGAGAGGATTTAAGTTAACTTATCTTGCTGGTCCTCCGACAGCTCCAATATTTAAACAGCACCAAATTGAGCTCTCTCATCCATTTTACTAGAGGCAGGGTGCTGGAGAGGGGGTTTGATTGGTCGGGATTTGGTGCGTGTAACAGAAGAAAAGCCGACGATTTAACTTTTTTATCATCCCGCAGGACCGACGTCAAAAAAAGCATTCTCATCCCAAGATTGCCACCCTCTCATTGGCTAAGTGGCCCAAGGGCCGATAGGAACCGTTTCGCCTCACTTACACCCAGCCGCTAGCGTGTGCGGGGACGATATCAGAGGGGACTGCAGTTGTTTGGCAGTCTCATGGAGAATTTCCCCTACAGCGACTGGCCCACTTTGTATATAGCTTGGCGTGCAGGGGTCTCTGCATATAAGCCACCCTTCTTCTTGCTCAGTTACACAAGCGCAACCACCCAGACGCACGAGTACTGTGAGATAGGTGGGTGCGAATGTGCTGCCTTAGGATCAAAGCCTAGATTGCCACGTCCCTTTTACATACCGTAAAAACCGAAATAATTGCGCATGGCGCTAGGACGTCCAGAATTGCCCCTTTGGATTAAGGGGAGAAAAGACACCGCGAAGGTTCTCTTTCAGCCCTCACCTGAGCCAGCAGACCTTGCTAGGGGAGGCAACTCCAATGTCCTAGAGTGATGCCCAATTATTTCTATTTTTACGGTAGTGATAAAGAATATATTGAAATCAACCCAGGCAACAACCGAATAGAGATAGTTTCCGTTCTATTTGAATTGGGGCCAGCGCTCCCTCTTTCGTTCTATCCTTGTTCATTCCTTTAGGCAAGACACCATCAGCCCAACTCTCCATACTGTAGGGCTATTGTCCAGTATATCGAGAGGTCACAACTACACACACGGGGTCGGATACGGCATGTGCGACACACCATCCAACTAAGGGAAGGCTTTCTTATATTCCCACACCGGTACTGTACTGCAATCCAGGGACCTGGGCAAGGCTGAGAGAAAGGTCTCCCAACGGAGCGGAACCATCGCAACCGAACGGGGCCTAAACTGCTTTGGATACTATCATACTGTATTATCAAGCCTTCACCTCATAGGTTTAGTTTGTCAAACGAGATCCAACGGGACAGAATGACTCAAGCTATACCGTGTCGGGAAAGCACTAATCCTTCTTGGGGACTTTTGACTGAGAATCCGGAGATTAGGAGCTGATGGAGATAGTGGACACGAGTTTGCGGTAGATACAGTTTCCAGTGTTGCAACGCATGTACCTCGACCCAAGCCAATATGAAATGATAATAACAATATAGACATAAAAATAATAATAAAATCGATAGAAGTAAATAAGTGGCGCACCACTAACCAGTGTTTTTCTTCTCAGGCATGCTCCAGGCCAGGCTGCAGGAGAATCAGAGCTCAATAGCCTTTCATGTAGTGACTGTTTTGGCGGTGATGAACTAGCTATGTGGGGTTGAGTAGGGACATCAGTTGCAACGCTGGCTGCCCTCCGTCGCGTAATTATGACCCCCGTGGATACCCTACTTCTACCACTACTACAGCTACTGGTAGAAAAAATTGGAAAACGGCGATCGGGCCTCTGGGTTTTTGATTGGAGGGTTCGGTGTGCTCGAGCCAATTGAACAACCGTGTTTCTGACTTTTAATTTCCACATTTTCGGATTTTTTCTACCGGCAGCTATACGAACCACAAACCGAGGCCACCGCCCCTTTTACCCTTGTACCCCCAGATGAATCTACCCATT
>Ga0307510_10010769_pt1 | contig 10876 bp, 10 predicted proteins | sample 12_EM_MG_FD_207224 | JGI IMG/M metagenome (GOLD analysis project Ga0307510, IMG submission 207224) | Populus trichocarpa ectomycorrhiza microbial communities from riparian zone in the Pacific Northwest, United States - 12_EM | ecosystem: Host-associated > Plants > Roots > Unclassified | place... | reverse complement strand
CACAAAATGGCTGGCTTTGTAACCTTGGTTTAAATGCTACTGTTTTGCTCACACTCTTTACTGCTGTCTGAAAAACCCTCTTTGTTATTTAGTCTCTCGCCTCTCTCTCTCTCTCTCTCTCTCTCTCTCTCTCTATCTCAATGCCTATAGCATTCTCTTTTGTCTCTGCCATCAAGATTAATAAGCTGCTTGTTGTCAGTGTCTCCCAATTTACTTGTGTCATGTCAACACAGGTGTGACTGGACAAAGCGGAGTCCTTGCAACATATCATGGCTGTATATGAAGTTACTCTGGGAGAGTAGGATATATTAGATGCTTTTTTAGGGGCACTAAACAGTTAATTGGATGGAATTAAAATCCTGAATCTTAAAAATTATTCACATTTGAGGAAATTGTGGTATTGGGTGGTCCTTTTGGTTTCCATATGGAACTTTGCTTCTATGACACTTTCAGGAGTGTGTTTAGCTAATTTTCAGTAGAATTTAAGTTCTAGTTTGTAAGGTTTTTGCTTTGGTATTGTTTGTTGTTGGCTAATGTTCTCTATTCTTGGTTGGTTGCTTATCCTTGTCCAGTCATTATTTTCATTCTAGTTATGTGTTTTCTTTTGTTGAGAAAGAACCAGGCATGGTATGCAGGAAATCAATATTAGTTTGGGCTTGTTCTCGTAAATAATATGAAAAAATCATCATGAAATAGCTCTACACTATCTGATCAAAGATGTGGCAGATTAATGTAGTCCTCTTGTCACGGGTGTTTCATGCAGGCCATACAAACCATTGACACGGAAATAGCTCAACAACTTCTAAGAAGGAAGCATAGAGATGGTGTTGGTCCAGCATTTTTTGATGCAAACATGTACACCCAAAGTTCTATGGGCGTTGTACCTGAGGCCCTTCGCCCCAAGCCTGGTCACTTGACTCCCTCTCAACAGCGAGTTTACGAGGTAAATGCCTGTTGATCTCTTCCATATGGTATGTGTGGTTCTCAGAAAGAAAGCACTTAAAAGTTAATAATTCCCTCCCTGAACTCCCTCCTTCCTTTCCCCTATTGTATGCAGGATTTTGTTCGGCTTCCGTGGCAAAACCAATCTAGCCAGAGCTCACATGTCATCCCTACGGGTTCTGCTTCTTCTGGTGCTACTGGTCTTGCTAGTGCATACGGTTCAGTTTCATTGGATGTGGCTTCAGAAGCCATTGAATCTAATTCAGCTGCACTTCTTAGGTGTTCTATGGTTATTTATTGGTACTTGATATTTCTGGTTTTTCAAAATTTTGAATGCTGAAGTTTCAAAATTCTGCATTTTATGTTTCAGTTCTGCATCAATTCATAGTGCGACGGCTGATGGTGTTATCCAACAAAGTTCTGAAAACAATTCCACCAGTGCTTCAATTTCTGCTACCACTTCCTCTGAACTTAGTCCAGTGGAATCCTCAGATGTTGTAAAGGTTGGAAGAAATTTTGCTACTTCTGTTTTGACATGGTTGGGGCCAATTTTTTTTTTTTTAAAAAAATTTGTGGTACCTTTTTGTCTGAAGGAAGCGGGAGTTTCTTCTCAACCATCATCTTCATCAGTTGCTTCTGAGCGTGTTGGGAGTAGCATTGCAGATGCTTCATTGAACACTAGGGATGCGTTGGACAAGTACCAGATTATTGCGCAGAAGGTTTGTTTGAATCCTTTTGCTTGTGTCTAAATTGCCACATCCATTTTATTGATTGTTATGTTTCAGAGCAAGTGAGTTGTATGCCTAGGCACGTTTGTTTTTATGTAAGATGCACCCATCCTTTCTTTTGGACATGGTTTTGGGAGAAGAATATATATATATGCACCCAGGTCAAATGTTTATCTTCCCAATTAGGTTAAGGGATAGGGGATGTAATTGTAACCAGAGGCCTCTGTGATGTCATTGTTACGAAGATGTTTGATCTTCTCGCATGTACTTGTTTTAGTTGTTGCACTGAAAAAGGTATTCTTCTGCTGATATCCCATCTTATATGGTTTCAGTTGGAGACTTTGGTGACTAGTGATTCTAGAGAAGCTGAAATCCAGGTACTGCTTCTTTCCATTCCTTTTGGTATGTGTTGCTACCAAATAACACATTCTTGACTGTCATCTAATTTTGTATCCTTTTACACTATCTGTTGATATGGTTCTGAATTATATTCTTCTGCCCACACCTAATTTTCTTACATCTCTTAATTGTTTTTATGTGAATTTGAGTTTGGTCATCTAAAATATAACTGTCCTTTTGGTGTTCAGGGGGTAGTTGCAGAGGTTCCTGAAATCATAAGTAGATGTGTCAGTCGAGATGAGGCTGCCTTGGCTGTAGCACAAAAGGTGTGCTTCCTTTTTCATTGACTACTTATGATATTTTCTATTGTCTGGCTATAGTGGTTGCTGCTTCTTGTTCACTAATGATTTCTTCTGGCTGTTCTAATATCCATTGAACTAAACAATTGCTCATAGTTTTTCTATGTTTTTCATGAGTTGAGTTTTTCTAATTGTCATACAGGTTTTCAAGGGTTTATATGAGAATGCATCAAACAGTTTTCACGTTAATGCCTGCCTTGCTATTCTGGCTGCAATTCGTGATGTGTGCAAGCTTGTGGTTAAAGAACTCACTAGCTGGGTATGCCTTTCTGACTTTTTACATATTAGGTTGTGCATGACATTCTCTAGCTCTGTTGTATTGTAGTCATGACTTTTGATAGCAGAGTGAGTCGGTGTCCAGATGCAGTAACTTATATTCTTCCTCTTTAATTCAAACGATAACAAGTTTTTCTTTTCTTGATTTTGTTTAATTGTTCTTCTATTTGCATTTATGGATGTTAATTACACCAGTTTTCTATTTTTTACAGGTGATTTACTCAGACGAGGAGCGAAAGTTCAATAAAGATATTACCCTTGGCCTGATGCGTAGTGAATTGCTCAACCTTGCAGAGTACAATGTTCATATGGCAAAACTCATTGATGGGGGAAGGAATAGTACGTCTAGGGAATTCTTATTGTATAATGAGTAGACATTATCGCACTTGATTTGATTAACTAATTCCCTAAAATGAACAGAGGTTGCAACGGACTTTGCTGTTTCCCTCATCCAAGCTTTGATTGTTGAAGAATCCAGTGTCATCTCTGAACTCCACAATCTTGTCGATGCTCTGGCCAAGGTTGTATTCTTACATCTTTATGTTAGGAGTTCATTATATGCTGTTTTGTTTGACTTTTCTTGGTGATTCTGACTTGCAGCTTGCCGCAAAACCTGGATCTTCCGAGTCATTACAACAGCTTATTGAGATTGCTAGGAATCCTGGTGTCAATGCAGCTGCTCTAACTAGTCCAGCTCTTGGAAAGGAGGACAAGACAAGACAGTCTAGAGACAAAGTCAGTGGAGATTGCATGGTTTATACATCACTCCCTTTTGTGCTTTGTCTGATTCTTGAACTTCATACTTTTTTTTTTTTGGAAACAGCCTTCCAATCAGTTGATAGCTAGCAGGGAAGAATATAGCAACATTGAACCTGTGGAACCAGATGGTTTTCATGAGCAGGTATCTGGAGCTCAAATAGTTTAATGAGAAGTTTAGGGCGCTCAGATTTTTCTCTAATTGGCATCTGCAAGCAGTTTTTTTTTGTTCTTACATTACCTGGGGAAGTCTATTGCTTTGTTAGCTAGCTGTAATTGCTGAAACCTGACAGCGTTGCCACTTGCTGTCTGAGATTGATCAAAGTGTTTTGAGCTTCTCTAAGGTCATTTCTTGGAAGATACATTGAGATTTTAAGGGACCATGTGATCTTCTTATGGGTAAAAGGATTTTTAGAATACGTTGATCTCTCTGCCCCACTCTTACGCAACACAAACATCACTTATTGATGACATGTATCTCCATTGTGTTGTCTTTGTTTTGCTTTAATAGTTGGGAAGTGTGTGAAAATTATTAATGCTTTTTCTGGTATTTTTCAGATGTTTATGTTGTTCTTGTGAAATGTAGGTTTCCATGCTTTTTGCGGAATGGTATCGGATATGTGAACTTCCTGGTGCAAATGACGCAGCTTCTAACCATTACATCTTACAGCTGCATCAAAATGGATTGCTGAAGGGGGACGAGACGACAGATCGCTTTTTTCGCGTACTCATGGTACTTTTCCTTTCCTTTTAACTTATATCTCAGGGATAATGTTCAAGATGCAATTTTATAATTTCTACAAAATATTTCAGGAGCTCTCTGTTGCGCACTGCTTGTCCTCTGAGGTGATCAATTCTAGTGTACTGCAATCACCTCATCAAATGCAGAATCTCTCCTTCCTTGCTATTGATATCTATGCAAAATTGGTCATTGCAATCCTAAAGGTAAGCTTTTATGCTAATTAACAGCATTGTACTGCTGTTCCTTTGATCTTGTATTTAGTTTATGATGCTGTAACATCTTTCATTTTATACGTCGTCTCATCAGGTGGAGCAGGGATCAAGTAAACTCTTTCCTTTGTCAAAGGTAAATCTTATCCATAGGGGCTTGCATTTTTCAGTTACATCAAGATCATTAGAATTTTATCTTGGAGCAAAATCATTACCATTGCTCTGTTTCTTCTTAGATTTTTATATTGTTCCTGATATTTATGGTATTTCAACAGATCTTGTCCATCACTGTGAGATTCATACAAAAGGATTCGGAGGAGAAGAAAAATTCTTTTAATGCAAGACCATATTTCAGATTGTTTATAAGTTGGCTTCAAGATCTCCTTTCCCCAGAGCCTGTTGTCGATGGTGTAAACTTTCAGGTATTGCTTATTTGGACTCCCTCAATCATTGTGCCTATTCAAAGAAGCATATGCTCACTGATGTTAATTGCACATGCTACAGATCTTGACAGCCTTTGCTGGTGCATTCCACAATCTGCAGCCCCTTAAAGTTCCTGGTTTCAGGTCTGTATCATGAACTGTGCAACTACTAGCTAATGCTATTTGATAAGATCGTAGACAATATAACAATATCCTGAAAGGTACATCGAGCTCCTTTTTGTAAAGTAGCTGGCATAAAAGAAGGCATCCATAACAGAAATATATAGGTTGGAGACCATGGTTTAAAGTAGGATACAAGAATACAATTTTGCTAACTCGCTAGATGCCTCATTCAGTTACACCCACTTAACATACTGGGAAGGTTGTGTAAAATTGTTCTATTTCTGGTCCTTGTGTTTAGGCTTGTTCCTTGATAGTAGACTTCTTTATTTGCATCTAGACCATTCTCAGTTTTTGACCATCTTCAATGATCCTTTCAGTTCTTGATTTAACAAGACTATACCTTTCCTCCCTCCTTTCAATCAGAAACAAAAGGGAAGATGAGGGAGGAAACAGATCTCAAAGTTGACCCTAGGGAAAAATTCCATTAACAAAATCACAAGGAGTTGGGAAGTGATGTTTTCAAGAAAGACAATAGCCACCTATAATTACACGCAAGGAAATTTCTTTCTGAATTTCTAATATTGATGGTAGTGAATCCAGCATATCATGGTGAGCAATCTTGTATAATGTTTCACCGATATGAGGAGTGCAGTTTCAATACTGTCGATAAATTGGATTTTCAAATTCCTGTCGTGAAATGCTGTGGTTTTCTTAACTGGTGTAGAAAGTTCTGTCAAGTTGTTTCCCTGGTGATAAAGAACTAGTGTCAACAATGTTTAAGGTGCAATGTTGATGGTAGATAATAAATGCTCATACCACGTTTTTACAAGCTTCCAATGTTATGCAATACATGGGAAGAACCAAATTTTTGTGATGTGCATTGTTCCCCACTCCATTCACAGCCAGGATTCTTTTAACTTACGAGCAAAGAGATCCGGTTCTTCATCTGTCATACTTGTTGTGCCATAGATTTTATCTATTCAGAATTGGCAATTTACACTCAGAAAGTACCTTTTCCCTTGCTTTTCATGCATCACTTATTTGGTCAAAATGCTTCTGCAGCTATGTATGGCTCTCATTGGTGAGTCATAGGAGTTTCATGCCAAGATTGCTCATAGGAAATGCACAGAAGGGCTGGCCCTATGTTCAGCGGTTGCTGGTAGACTTGTTCCAGTTCCTGGAGCCCTATTTGAGGAATGCCGAGCTGGCAGTGCCAGTATGTCACTTGCATTCACCCAGTTCTTGCAGCTCATTGTTAACTTAATATGCTGTGTCTGATCTAGTTCCGTTTTGTAGGTTCACTTGCTATATAAAGGTACACTTAGGGTGCTTTTGGTGCTGCTACATGATTTCCCTGAGTTCCTTTGTGATTACCATTTCACTTTCTGTGATGTGATTCCTCCAAGCTGCATACAAATGCGTAATATTATTCTTAGTGCTTTCCCCCTCAATATGAGGCTTCCAGATCCATCAACTCCCAACTTAAAGGTCTGTTAATTTTATTCAATAATCAATTACTTATCTAACAAATCCTGTAATGACTTTCATGGTTGTGTAATTTGATCTCGGAGGGTTTGGTTCTTTGTTTAAATTTTTCAGATTGATTTGCTTCCGGAAATTAGGGAACCTCCTCACATTCTCTCCGAGGTTGATGCAGCTCTTAAAGTAAAGCAGATGAAAGCTGATGTAGATGAGTATCTCAAGGTATTTTCTGTTCGCCCTCTCTATGCTACAGTTTGATGTTTTCTCTTGGTTCTTGAACTACATAAAAACACTCGTGTTTCTTCATATACCTCTGTTACCTTTATCACTTTCTGCAATCATTTGTGCTTGACATTTTTTGTTCTATTTCCCACACTACACACCATTATAAAGCATTCACATCCTGACCTGCTGCATATTGTTTTGATATCATCCTTGTTAGTATTTTCTTCTTAGTTATTTAATTTGAATCTGTCTGCAGACTAGGCAACAGGGTTCTTCATTCCTGACTGAATTGAAGCAGAGATTGCTCCTTTCACCTAGTGAAGCTGCATCTGCCGGAACCCGTTATAATGTACCGTTGATCAACTCCCTTGTCCTTTATGCTGGAATGCAGGTATGTCTATTCTGTTAGCCATTTTCTTCATGTGTTGTCCTCTTGTTGTCTCATGGACTATCTGCTGTTATCTATGTTTGTATAGTATGGTGTTTTTCTGTGTTTATACGTTTGGAATTGTAGCCTTTTTTTTTTTTTTTTACCATATGGATTGCTAATTTTAGTTTCTCTTGCCGTGAGAGAATTTTCCTAATGCACAAGATGATAGCATACTAGGAAAATGATCTAAATACCTTGAGAGAATGCTTGCATTTCTTTCCCTGCTGATGCCCTTTGTTGACATTTTTGTTCTGTTTAGATTCTGAAGTTTTGGTTGATTTTTAGTTTAGTCAGGTGGAATTCCATACGCAAAGGGATAGGCGGCAAAACAATGGATTCTTATCTTTATTTCTTCATTTTCTTTTCTTTCTTTCTTTCTTTCTTTCTTTTTTTTTTTTTATAAAAAAAATGGCTTCACTGAAGTTCTATTGTTATATAGGCCATCCAGCAGCTGCAGGCAAGAACATCTCATGGACAATCGGCAGGAAATACTGTTCCTTTAGCTGTATTTTTGGTGGATGCTGCTTTAGATATCTACCAGACGCTTATACTGGACCTAGACACAGAAGGCCGATACCTCTTTCTAAATGCTGTTGCTAATCAACTGCGCTATCCGAATAACCACACACATTACTTCTCCTTTGTTTTGCTTTACTTATTTGCTGAATCAAACCAGGTAAAATGTGGTTTTTGTTTGGTTTTTGCTGCTGCAAATGTGTCTTCTATCTTGTCCTGTCACATCTATCTAGTTTCTGAAAAGTACACCTCCAAATCACTGAATCTAGTTGTATAACTTGGTAAGTGGCACTTAAAATTTGAATCAGGGTCTATTATGGATTTTTAATTCCAAAGAAGATGTACTCGTTTTTGTGAGATATCTCTGGCAACCTCTTGATAATAACCCCTTGTAATCTTAAATCAAGGAGAGTGCTTCATGAGAGGTATTGTGGTGAGTATCTGAAGAGGGCACTTGAAAGGCCTCTTTTTCCAGATTTCAGGAATCTATGAAATAGGCCTTTTCAGTTTTGATGAATTAAATGATTTATTTAGTTACTTTGGTTGTATCAAATGCCTGTGTTCATTACTTTGGTTTTTGCCGTCAGCAGGAAATTATCCAAGAGCAGATTACAAGAGTTCTTTTGGAACGTCTAATTGTTAATCGACCACATCCGTGGGGCCTTCTGATTACTTTCATCGAGCTCATCAAGGTGATCACTCTTAAGAATATTGCATTGCGTGATCTGAATTAACTGCAGGTTTATCATTTTGATTTATTTGTGTGTATTTTGCAGAATCCTAGATACAACTTTTGGAATCGATCGTTCATAAGGTGCGCACCGGAGATAGAGAAACTATTTGAGTCAGTTGCTAGATCATGCGGCGGCTTGAAGCCCATGGATGACAGCATGGTCTCTGGTTGGGTTTCTGAGAGCGCACACTGACCCTTCTTGACAATCATGTATGCGCCACTTGAAGTTTTCAAATTACGCATTATTCTGCGACTAGATTATTTTGGCCCACATTTCGAAAACCCTAATTTGTACCCTGTCTGTACAGATGTATGGCAGGTAATCTGAACCCGATTTTACCAAGTTGAATCATCTGTTGTACCTGGATGCGCTTGGATTCTTTCGTAGTTATTGATATTTTTTTTAATGTAGATTTGCTTGACCTTGCTATCATATTAGATGTGCTACCACAAGAAAGACAGCAAAAACAACCACCACAAAATTTCTCCAAGGAGAATAACCGCACCAAAACTCATTTCAGAATTTTATTACTTGATATTTTTTATAATTAAGACTTAATATCACCGCTCTTCTAAGCTTTATTATATGTCGGGAAAAACATATTAACGAAGTTGAAAAGATAATAAAAAAGTTTTAAACTAAGTAAAAGAAAATAAAAAATCAACTAAAAAAATACAATAAATCTCATACAATAAACTTTCTAGGTCTTAGATTCTTTCTAGCAAAATTTCGATCCATTCAATTCAAAATTATATTTATTAACATAAACCACGTGTTAGACATCTTTATAATTAACATAAAACTGTCAAATTTCAACCGATTCAATTAAAAATTATATTTGTGATCATAAAACTGCAACACATTAACTCATAAGATGAGAGTTTCTGGTTAATACTTGCACAGAAGAGAGGGATGGTTAGTGCCTGTTACCTCCATACAACTTGCAAAAAGATGGAAAAGAAAACCCTTCCTTGTTGATAATACCTCAAATGATAGAATCAACATCATACATGGGCAAGATGACTGAAACTCTTTCGATTCTCAGAGTGTTGTAAGCAGAATATGTGAGAATTGCAACAACAATTAGTCAATAAGATTCAAAACCAACATCCATTTGCTTAAAACATTAGTCTATTGATTCAAAATCGAAAATTCAAGCTCAAGGCACCAAACGGAGCTTCCTATCATTTTAAGCCTCCCTACGAACAAGGTAAAGCTTGCCCACAACATGAAGAATAGCAACAAAAGCAATGAAACCAATGCTCATAACAAGAACAACATTTGGAGAGATCTTAAGTCCAGGCGCATCATCAGTATAAAACTGAAGCATAGTCCCCGCTGCTCCTGCTCCTCCTGAAGCTCCACCACTGACTGTCCTCCTCCTGCGCATGCTTGCAGCTGCTGCTGCACTTCCTCTTGGGGGAGCAGTTCCGCCTACAGCCATTTCTATAAATAAAAACAAATCAGCTAGTTCAGTCCCCGTTACATGTTAATTGGCCATATCTTCAAATGTAGAGCCCACAAAAAAATATAACAAATCCCCCCCTTTTTTTTTTTGCACTAAAAAACCAATCGGTTTCAACAAACAAACAAACCCTTGTGATTGCGAAATTGCTTACGAAATAAAACATGTTTAAATCTTAATAATCAAAATAAAAAATAGATCCAATCATGAGGCAGATCTAAATGAAGATACTAATGATTAGCATAATACCTAGTTTTTTTTTCTTAAAGAGAATTCAGGGGCAAATCTCAGCAATCTGATGCAAAAAAGAAAAACAAAACAAAAAAACAGATCTAAGGATTTTCAAAAATAAAATCGATCCAGAAATTCATTAATAAAAATAAATCAAATGGAAAACGAGATGAAGCATTCACCTTAATTGATTCGAAAAAGAAATTGAGAGATTTTGATGGACTAGAATTTCGATTTCTTCTCTTCTCTTTCGTTTTTGCGGTGTCAAAATCCACGCTCTAATAAACGGGGTTGTTCGTATGCGCGCTTATATACTTTCCACGCTTTTATAGCCAATAGTGTTCAGCCACGTCATATTTCAAACCAATTAGACGTCAAATACGCCTGCCTGCCTGCGTATTTTACTTGGGCTTGTTTTGGTTCACTGGTTGGACCTAAGAAACTAGCTTGGGTAAACTTCAAATTTCTAAATCGGATCATATGTTTAGAATCTTCCCGTGATTTTGATATTTAGACTAAAATATAAGAAATTTAGACAGAAAATATTTAAACGGATTCGATTCAATTTCAATGAAAACATTTGCACTCCATATTTTTGACAAATGTTCTTCGTATTAAAAAAAAAAAAGCACAATGATATAGTCTAAACTAGCCTTGGTCCCGTGTTTTATTGTGGGTCAAATTAACTTTTTTTTTTTGTAAAAAATAATATTTTGACGTTGAATGTGGTAAAAAAAGATATGATAAACCAATCATGATATACTTTTAACCATGCTAATTAGGGTTAAGCAAATCCGAGATATCAAGTCAAACTTGCAGTCCAGATTATGTAATTCGAACAACCTGATAAGAAAATAAAAAGAATTATAAAGTTTTTTTTTCTCAAAAAAATCATGT
>Ga0307510_10010768_pt1 | contig 10876 bp, 13 predicted proteins | sample 12_EM_MG_FD_207224 | JGI IMG/M metagenome (GOLD analysis project Ga0307510, IMG submission 207224) | Populus trichocarpa ectomycorrhiza microbial communities from riparian zone in the Pacific Northwest, United States - 12_EM | ecosystem: Host-associated > Plants > Roots > Unclassified | place... | reverse complement strand
CCTCAAAAGAAGACAAGATACCGTTTACCACGCGAATATGTGCCTCTGTTCGGCTTAATTATAGGCTGTGCAGCTGGCAGTGCATTGGCAGTGCTGCATTATAGTTTTTATTCACCTTTGCGAGGCGCAAAGCTGTCGACAGCAATGGCAAAATGCGGTGTCTATACCCCCCCTTTCTTTTTCTTCTTTTTTCTCTTTCCGTGTTGCATTTCAAACCACACCACAGCCCGCGACAGCATTCGAGTCCCCCACTCGGCGATAGTCATCTTGATCAGCCCATCCCATCTTTCCCGGCAACTCTGGCGAGGAAGTGACGCGACACGGATGCAGAACTTACGTTTGTGACTCGGCCGGGAACAGACTCAGGTTTCAGGGAATTTACACTGTGGGAATTGACGCGATTGAACGAGACGACGCCGACGACGCCACTATGGTACACGTCTCGGTGGTATTATACCGCTCTGGTCGTTACACGTAACAATCTAACCCTATCATTAATCTAGAATCATGAAATCATAAAAGTACCTCTATGGGTGGTATAGATGAGCATCGCGGCGCTCGCACAGACCTCTAATGTAAACCAGGTCCACGCCGAACCCGGGTAAGGAGCGGGAGGAGGAGGAAGTCGACGAGGGGATAACGGCGCGGAGTAACGCCAGGTGTGAGGATGCGGACGTCGCTATCCGAAAGCAGGTGTCCCAATAGCTTTTCGCGCATCTCTGAGTAAGTTTTGTGGGAGATATGGTTCAGGTTCTGCGTGGTAGATGCAAGGGATAAAGGGACCGGAACTAACCTGTCCTGGCCATCTCGGCGCGCTTCTGCGATTCAAGTAATACGGCGAAGATAGTCTTCTCATTGAGCCATGATATGATGACGACAATGAAGAGGGCGAGTAACGCTGGGGAAAGCGTGGGGGAACGCGGAAGGCGTGAGCACTGAAAACATCCTCGGAAAACCCCTGCAAATCACAACTCACAAGGAAGGATGGCGAGCATTAATACCAAGTGCCACTGTCCACCGGTCAAACCGCAAAATCCTGCCTCTTCTCCTGGTAAGTGGGTTGGAAAAGGTGAGATGGAAGGCAGGGGTGTTTGGGAAGCGTTACTGGGCAGGGGTGTCGGAGTGGCCATATCGAAAAAGACGGATCAGTGAATTGAAGGGCCACCACATTTCGTCTCGTTATAAGAAGTCCTTTTGAGACCCGCGGTACAATAGGGAAGGGATATTGACATTACAGCCTCCTCCAGCTGCTGACTGAGGGGCGAGCACTGCACGGCTTCGAACGCCGCAGCCATGCGGGGGATCGGACGTCCGTGTTGTGAGTATTACGTAACTTTACTGCGGAGCCGACAGATCGCCCGACGGTTGAGGTTGTACAATACGTAGTGGGAAAGGCTTTGGACTGGTATGAATGTCGTATACGCCCAAATCACATCACCTAGCCACGTCCTCAGGACCTCGATTCATCCATTCGTGACCTACCAGTGCGATAACCGTGGGTCTTGCCATTCACGGTGAACGGGTGGCGCGTCGCGAAGCGGCCACGACGCGTGGGTGACCTCCCAAAGTTAAAAAAAAAGTGCGACATGTTCGCACATCAACCCAAATATTGCTTTTCACACGCCGGGTAGGTGCTACGGCAAAACAATGGCACGCGATCAACGCTATACATACAGATTCGGAGACGTCCGATGGCTCGCTACGAATAATTGGGTAAAAGACCTTGGGTGGTTTCAGATGAGAAAAGTTAGACATATAACGCTTCTACGCACCTTCCAGTAGTACCGAGAACATGCTATCAAGCATGGTAAAAACCTCCTCCCAACTCCACTTGCTATTCATAAACCATATGAACCCCGCGAGGAAACCCAAAAGCCCTGGAGAGGGTTTTTGGCTCCGGTATGGGCTGCAGAGTGTCCCCACCCACCTAGGTGCATAAAAATCTCGTGATCCTCATCAAAGGCGAGGTCACTGATGTGATAGAATGTCCTGGGGGCATCTGAAGCCAATCGCTGAAGTACTGAGGGGGAGTTCATGGCCGGAAGAGTGAAGGGTAATACGATCTCAGGTGAAGGGGGAGTAGGTGTCAAAGTAAAGATGTGGCAATAGGGTGCGCATCCACCGGGGCCACAGAAGCCGTCATATATGGCGTCGGGTATTCGTTGAGATCCGCTCGAGAAATGAAGTGCGACTAACATAGCCACCATCATACATGTCTTACCAGAGTACTGGGTACCGGAACGTATCTGATCGCACAGCCATTTTACCCCTCTGGGCAATCTATCACAGGGGGTGAGAAGGGTACGAAGGTTGCTCCGGAAGGGCCTATTGTTGTAAACGGAGAATGGTAAGGTGAGTGCGATAACCCAAATGCAGTTCAGAGGCCTGCAGAATAAACGCCCTTGAATCCACGTGGAAATCCTAGACGGGCAGTTGAAAAACAGCGGAAAAGATCCGTTACGCGCAGAAGGAAAGAAAGAGAAGTTCATTACACACCAGCGAACAGCGATGTACCATCTTATCAGGCCACCGGTGCCCTGACTATGTTTTCCCATAAAGTGAGGCGTTCCATAAGGGCGTCAACATTGCTCCGTGAAAATACCGGCGCCGTGGGACTGTTTGGGTACCGGGAGCGCCGCCAAACCAATTCATCGGCCCGGATCAGAAATTGCATTGCGTGTTCCACTCCAGGGCGATCTAAGTTGGCGGGGGTCGTAAGTTCCCTTGTCCCCGTTCCAAACGCCTATTTCGTGATCCAGTTGTTTTGAACGATTAAAGCCCCCGAATGAGAAACTCACATCCTGTACGTAACTCTCCGGCAGGGTCGATGCTGGAGGCTTCGTTGAATTCGCGGGGTACCCACGGGTGTCACACACATCTCGTTCCTCTCATATTAGCCAGGTCCACGAACGCCATAAGGATAGATGATATGAAAGATCACCTTGTGAAGGGTCTGATTCGAAAAGCTTAGTGGCTTGAGTTTGGAGTTGGAGAACTTGGTCCCGAAGTCTTGCAACGTCTTCTCTGGCCTTTGACAGGGCATCCTGTAGATGATGCACTAGGGAGTCTCCGGAAGCCTGTGCCCATCAAAGGTGTAAACCGGGAGACACGTCGACAGGGAGGGACCAGACTAACCTCGGGGGGAAGGACAGATTGGGAATAATGAATGTCGCCATCCTTGAATGGATTTGATAAGCCCGTTGTTCGTGCCACGACAAATAGAATGACAAAACCTTTGGAGCTAATTCGGTTCTACTGGGCTCGTCGTCCCGTTTCCGTAGTAGAGGCTCAGTAAGAAAAGTTTCTACCAGAGCCGTCGGCTCTTCCACCACAATCTAAAGCAGACTACGTAAACGATGTAATCACTGATATGAGATCCATACTCACTTGGGGCAGTTTTATCCCGGAGTTGGGTTCGCCTTGAGGTTGGTCCGACGTCGAGACATGATCGCCATTATCAATTGCCCGTCTTTGTAAGAACAATGATCGGATTTTAGCGTAGTCCAGCTTCCCCTCTGCATCTCGGAGCCCTTCGGATGCAGTTCCATCTGGAAGAATGTGGAAGTTAGAGTCGTCACCAGCATCGTCGGTTGCTAAGAGCTCGATGAGAGCATCAAATTGGTCCGAGTTCGGTTGCGGGCTCCTCACTTCTTCTGACATGTATCCGTGCACGAGGAAAGCTGTAGACCGAATGGGAAATATGGGTATTCGCGATTGAAAGCTGACTCGGACTCGTATCGGCGAGACACGGGTTCGCATACGCAGTGAAAAAGGTTCTGGGTCACGTCCCGCAGACAGCCACGTGTCAACAGCACGTGATTTAGTTTTGCACCCGGTAAGGCACGACTTTGATTGCAAGCTCTATCAGACTCTTCTTCTTTCACGCCACACCACCTATCCGAGGATATAGCACGCGGTTGTTTTCAAACTACTAGAGAGGACAAGTCTCTTGCATACCCAAGCTTTGTGCTTTGAAACTCTCACTTTGATTGACAGCTCCGCGATCGTGCGATCGAAACACTCAGCGCCCAGTTCCTTTGCAAGTCCAGAGTCGGCCTCCGTTCGTACTCGTGATTTATGAACTCAGTCCCTCTCGTGCTTCCTTTTACCCTTCCCGCGAGTAACTCCGCACCAGAAGGGTCATCTGATCATCCCTCCTGCGTCAATACCCTCGTTGACCAGGCTTCTATCATCACCAATGTATCATGCCTCACGCCATATTGGCTGAGATCTGGCTCTGCATCCCCATCCTGTCAACAATTTGGCGCATCTGACGCCCTGGAGGGTGTAGCACTCGGTTGTGAAGACGGAACGCTCTATTTCCTACGCCAAAACCGCAATCGCACCTCTGCTCCCATCAACATCGAGAAACCCCTGTTGTCAAGGTCTCCCAGCCCCACACCTGTCCATTTTCCCAGTCGTTCCCGCTCGCGCCCAAGAACTCCGACAACTTCCCTTGCTCCATTTTCTCTCGCTTCTCGCGCCCGCGTTGTGTCTGGCATCTCGGACGAGCAAGCCCAGGCGCCGAAGAATTATGTCGATTTTGATGAGGAACCAGACAAGCTCAAGGAGCTGCTGAAGGGGGGGAGGAAGGGTTCAACCTCGACGGACAGGAGGCCATCCCTCTCATTTGACCGGACAGCTGCCATTGAGAAGCAGTATGTACCGACGAAGAGTTTACCATCACCTTCGGGTTCAGTTCGCCGAGGCGAACCCAGGTCCCTGTTGAGTGCAACACAGTCCCCGACGCCATCGGTCATATCTCTGCCTTCTCCGACATCACACAGTGCTATTCAATCTCCGTTTCAACCCCCATATCAACTCTCTCTGGAGTTCCACGTCTTTCCGTCTCGCTCTGGCCCAGGAAACCCAGTCGTGGGTCTGCATGCGCTCCTAAATGGCCGATACTTGATATGCCTACAGTCTAAAGGGTAAGATAATCACATTTCTTTCTTTCTTTTTTGATAGTTCAGTTCGTCGGATAGTGACCTTTCCGTGTTCTCCTTCGATGACGGGTCGTGTGTATCATCTTTGCAAATCTCTCAACTTCCGGTTGTACCCCCCGCGGGTACCAAGAGGGTAGAGCCTTTAGAAGCAACTTGGACATGGAGGAAATTGTTCGTTCACGAGGCCGGAGAGGTATGAATTATTCGAGTAAGCTCTCGTTGTTGCACTGACCTATACCATAAAGTCGGTCATCATACTCACCTCTGCAACCATCGAAGGAGGATTCACTCTGGACATGTCTGTAGATAGCGAGGAGCTTAGCCAACAACAATCGTCTCGTGTGGCTGTCTTTGAATTACGGGACAATATCGGCCATGGAGGCGAAGAACTGAGTGTTGATAAAGTTGCCGAGTGGCTGATTGAAGGGCCAAGTGCAGGAATCGGGTTTTGCGCCGGTGGAGACGGTAAGTGATCAGGGCGATCACCGTTGGGGGGAAAGTGTCAATGACAACGTAGACGCACCGAAATTCTTCCATGTGAATTCGTCAAATCACCTCATCGTGCAGCGCGTGGACCTTGTGCCAGCCGCCGTCCAGTTGCAATCAGAATCTCCAGAAGACAGTGGCAGCAGCACGGCACTAACTTCATTGAACCCGTTTAAAGCAAATACGCATTCTCAAGATCATGGTGCGTCCCCCGAGAATCGCGGAGAAGCATGTAGAGTTTCACTGGATGACCCGCTTGACGTCGGAGAACTGAAACCTAATCAAAGGTTGAAGGGCCTGCAACTCCATTCCACAAGGGACTGTATTAGAGGTGTTGCGTGGTCCGACGCTGAACTTTACGTGAGTGTCACCCGGATCTCGCAAGTACATGGTTGTAACCCTTGACCAGGGCTTCGAGTCTGACTCACACCGGCTTATTATCAATCAACTGGGAACTGCCCACGAGGAGCTGGGGGGTATCACATGGTTCGGTTGGGATACCTTCTGTGCTATTTACTCTGTGAGCAGGCGCATTCCTGTGAATTCCATGTGCACTTATCGCGTCAACTAGGATCGAATACAAGTACATAAGCTGAGACTCGTGGACCCGAACAATGATCGATTGTTGGACGGCCGAAGCTCCGGGATTTTACAGTACGAAGCCGGCTTCACTCGGGTGGAGGTCACTCTGAATAGTCCCCGACAGATCGCACGTCATTAGCAGCGTTGCCATACCCACGGCCCAGGCCGTTCGTGTGTTGTCTCCTACGACCGTGCTTTCTACAGGGATCAGTAGCACGGGACGACACCTAGTTGAGGTACGCGCCGCAAGTTCTTCCGGGGAGAACCGGAGAGAATGGGCACAGAGGTCGTTGTGGAAATCACACGACAAAGTAAAGAAGGCTCCTGACGATAATAGACGCATTACTTGTCTGCTCCCACTGGAGCTCACAAACATCATCCTCGGCCATAGTATGTTGTGTCGGACGTCCCTTCTCCTTAACTCCCCTCTGATGACGATGTTACAGGCGATGGAACCATTGGTCGGTCATCCTTCGCTAACTTGGTCCAGCTTGACTCGCATCTTGCACCTGGAGACATGTCTGATATCCCCTTAAATGGCTTCATCGTTGGACTTCACCTCGTCCAAAATGATCAAACGAGAGAACGGCTTATTATCGGTGGTGCTGACGATGGCTCTGTGGCAATATGGTCGTTAGAGTAAGATCAATAGTGGGGAAGGACAGATCACTAACTGATGATAATCCCTTCAGAACTATGAAGACTTTGGCCCGATGGGTTCTGTTCATCGCCCCGCTCCAGCGTGTCTTGTATATGAGGTATGATAAAGGTGGTCCATTAGGGGGATGTTTGCTTTGCGTATCTAGTGACGGAACAATTGCGGTCATTGCACTGGATGACTACAACTTGTAGGCATTCTCTGGTCATTTCCCTAGCATCACCTCAGTTGACGTCGTCAGCCTTTACATGATCCCTGGCTCTCCAGCACCACTCACAAGGATATGCGTTGGCCGGGACAATCTTCTTCTCTTGTACGCTGATGATCGTGCGCGGTTGTGGGATGTAAAAACACTTGAGTTCCGGCGATCCATGGACATCGAGAAAGCGAAGGAACTGCTAGGCCAGGACGGTTGGACGGAGCTGTACGTCACAATATGTCCTGTATGCCGTACCCACTCTCACCTCCGTAAGTAGGTCGCTTCGCGACACACCGTCGACTGGAAGTGGTCCAACCACTCTGTCGGTTTCCTCGCCCGATTCATGTAAGTTTCATCTCTTACATGTCGTATCTCGAGAAAATTGATAAGCCAAAACGGTGTGGCAAAGTCTCCACGATACTGGTGGATCTAGGGTCGTTTCTTACCCGCGCGGTGTCCATCTCCAAATCTATTGCCGGAGATGATCATGGGACTCGAGAGCGGACTGGCGAAGTTTTGCGGTCTCTTTTGCAGGTTCTTCTCACGCCTGGTCTCAATCCGGATATCGACGCCATATGCAAAGACCGATTAGGTCTCCCGGAAACTCAGGCCTCCGTCGGTTTCCATAGGTTTCACAGTTGTCTACCATCCCAGGAGTCCCCATCCTGACGTCCGTGATCCAGGAATCGCGCAAGCTCCGTGATTGTGTCCGGACCACCACAAAGCGCCTGGTGCGTTTCCGGAGAAGTGTCGGCCTCCAGGGCATTAGCCCTGTTAGCTTGCTTGCGTGCTTTGACACATTATGGGAGTGGGTTGCTAGCATATGTTTTCGGATAGATCGTCGCTGCTAAATCCATTTTCAGATACGGCTGATCACGTTAACACAGTTGTTGCGTTCTATGCTACATCTCTTTCCCACGCAGCGGGCAGGGGATATGTATCTCCGAGTCTGTCGTCCCTTGCCAGATGGTGGTTCGATGTCTCAAGTATGTCGCTTTTTTTTTTATTCCGTTCGGTCCAATTTACTTCGCCGGCGGCGTTTTTGCAGGCGAGTTGCGGTTTGCAGCGAGGACGCTTTTTGACGCTGGAGTTGCCAGCCTGACAGATGAAGAGACAGTTTCTTTGGTCGACCGGTGGCAACATTCTCGTAAAATTTTGTGTCTTGTTGTGTCCGGTAATGACGGCTGATTGATTGCCGGATACGACAGTGCCCTTCTTGCTTCCAGACTCGGAACGAAGGACTCCCGTTGCCTCAAGGGCTTTGCTTCTCTGCGGTTTCATTGCTGCTGGCCAATACAAGCTACTTTCCACAAGGTTGGCGTTTTCTTGTTCTCTAATTCTGATAGTGTTCTGATAGAATATTCATCTTGAAGCGCTCTGAATATCATATCGAAGTCCGTGATGGCATACCTCCACGAGAATGACATGTCTTGCAAAGCACTGGCAATCGACCTTTGCTCCCGTGGGTTCGACGTATGGCAGCACTACATCGACTCCATGGAGATGTTACGGTGTCTCTTCAGCCTTGCGACAAGTACGAAAAAGGAAAGCATATCCGCTCAAAATGTCGGGCCGCAAGCGAGACAAACAGTTCTCCATATTGTGACTGACAATACGGGGATATTCATGACAACGCTTTCGCTCGATATTTTGCATCCGCAGAGTTTGGAGCATCGGAGATCGGTGATGCAGCTCATGGCCTTTCTGATTCGCAAAGTCGGCAATCTTCTTATCTACCTATCAGGTCCTCTGACCCATCCCGCAGAAGCCTCTTATCATTCATCCCAATCTTCCCAAGCTCGTGGAAGCTGTGGTGAAATCCCTGGACCCTAACTCTACGTCGAACCGTGACGCCGTTCTAGATACAGCGACGGAGATCCTCGGACATGTCGTTAAAACGTTTGCACCCGTCCTTGCCCTGGCGCCTAGTTATCTGATGGAATTTTGTCTCACTTCGCAGCTTCCCCACGATTGACTTCCATATGACGAGCCAGCGCTTGGCCGTGGGTACGGGCGAGGGCGCAATTGTGATGTACGACCTCAAGACGGCCACGCGCCTATACGTGCTGGAGTGTCACAAAAAGGCACTTGCGGCGTGCAGCTTTTCGCCGGACGGTCGGCGACTGGTGACGGTTTCGCTGGAAGAAGGGGTAGTTCTTGTCTGGAAAGTCGGCAACAGCTTTGCGAGTTTCTTCAGCCCCGGTGCTCCGCCTCGTCAGGGGCATGCAGGTTCAGAACCGTTCAAGTCCCTCAACTTCAACGTGGGCGACGCAGGTGGGTTCTTTCCCCATTGGCCCTTTGGCGCCCTCCCCCTGGGATTTTTCTGTTGACAGGCCCTCTTACCCTCGCGATTAGCCGTGATGACACTCGAAGAAACCCTCGAACACGTACGGTTTGAATGGACAGCCGATCGTAGCGTACAGCTGAAAATACGTGGTGTGATTCTGACGTTCAGCACCTGAGAGATAATGTCACATTTTTTTCGTCACTTTGGTTCCTATCACCGACGGGTTCGAAATTCTTTATCGATGGCACGGCTTCGATGGCTTGCGTCTGAGGGAAGCAGGCCTGTCATTACGGTTGCCCATGGGGTTGCAGGGGTAACTATTCAATGTGTCATGCTATTCGGAACTTTGTTTGTCAGTCCCCTTGTTTTTGACTGACTTGTAGGTATCTGCGACAACCGGCCTACTCCCACATTGGGACAGCGCGCGACACTGGGCCCCAAATCCACACTGACCTTGATAAAAACAGATAAATGCACAAAATTCCCATGGTGCTAAGCAACATCACGACGGACCCGAACGAGAAAAAAAAGAATATGTCAACGAAAGTAAGTTCACTCTAATTATTACGGAATCAGGACCGCCGCCGCACCAGGCTTTTTCCTGGCCCTGGCCAGCCAGAAAAATGGTACTTTGTGTGTCAGAACAAGATTAAGTTGTCACTGGGCAGGAACGACGCTCGATACACCGTATCATTACTCCGGAGATCTCTTGGTTTCGCTTCCCACATTGAAACCCTTCGAGTTAGGGCCCGAGTGCGCAGCCAGTGTTGCGCCAGGGGGTTTAAGTGTATATCGTCCCATGTCTCTTTTCAAGGGACCCTACACGCAGCCTGTCATGTGGCAGTTGTCTCCGCCGGCTACGCCACACCGGACATATGATATCGCTGGTATACGTCAGGTGGGTGTAGAACAACTTTGTCGATGAGGTAACTTACCCGTGAGAGAATATATATCGGCCCGGTCTTGGGCCCGGTGTTCCCGTTCATGCCAGTGTGTATGGGGGACTCGGAAAAGCGCCAAGCGACTGGCGAGGATGGCACCCAAGACCAACTAGCCTTCTTCCTAAGACGTTGCGGTTCGTGAAGGGGAGAGCCGGGGATACTGATGAGCAGTGGCAAAGCCTAGTAGGGGGACCACAAGAATGGAAGACATATTGTCCATGGGCATGTCCGAGTCTGGCAGCTACTAGTAGGGAAGGAACAACGAATGAGAGCAACTATGCGCCACGCAAGGGTTAAATGTCTCCGCTGTTGACAGATGAATTTTTCGAGCATCATTCCACAGTATTGTAGGTTAGGTGGCATGGGCGAGCTACCAGGTCTTAGTACATAGGGAATGAGCAGATTTTGGTAGCACTTGCGTATATCAATGAACAACTTCAACCCTCTCCAGAGAGGACTGGGATAACAGACTCGTTGGACATACCGTCGTGCGCGTGGTCACGTTGCGACAGCCGATCATGGCCAGGCCATAGACTGCCTTACCACTTGTAAAAAAAAAGAGAGGGAACCTAGTTCAAAACATAGGGGAAAAGACCCCCGATGTCTTTCATCGAGCTGTTCTAGATTTTGTTTAATAGTATTGAGGTTGGGGAAAAATAAATATTGAGACCCGTAGGTCTACCACTCTGAAACAGCGTGTCATCCTTGTGCAGGGGCCATGCTAATCTTCTCTGTATCGTTCCAATTTTTTCGTATGCATCCCCGAAGGGAGCAATA
>Ga0307510_10010767_pt1 | contig 10877 bp, 14 predicted proteins | sample 12_EM_MG_FD_207224 | JGI IMG/M metagenome (GOLD analysis project Ga0307510, IMG submission 207224) | Populus trichocarpa ectomycorrhiza microbial communities from riparian zone in the Pacific Northwest, United States - 12_EM | ecosystem: Host-associated > Plants > Roots > Unclassified | place... | reverse complement strand
AATAATTTTTTAGTTGATTTATTATAGGCTCCACCCCAAAATTTTCTTCCAATAAAAGTATATCCAATGGCTACACTTGACTCCTCAGGATTGTATTCATAATATCGTGAGGTACCCATAATTTCATTGGTTTTTTTATCTAAAATTAAAAAAGCACCTTTTGAGCTTATTGCTGCATCAAAGAAAGGTTTAAAAACTTCTTTTTTATATCTGTCTTTTATAGGATGCTGTTCCCAAATCAAAGGATCAGATGCTACTTTGTAGAGTTCTTCAAAATGATCTTCCTGCAACGGAATTAACTTTGTTACATCGTCTTCTAAAATTTCGGGCTGAAGATTGAAATTTGGCTCCATTTTTTTTAAGAATTTTATTGTTTGGTGTAATTCAAATTAAATGTCAGGCTGAGTCCATTCGGCTTCGCTCAGGATAAACTTAGTCGAAGCCCTTTCGAAGTTAAAAGCCTTCGACTCCGCTCAGGATGACAATGATTTCTGTAGGTATAAGATATTTATACTTTTTGATCTATTAGTTTTTATATCAAATAAGAGTTTCAATCAATTATATCCAACAGTTGTTGCTGTATTTTTTTAATCTGAACGCAGGAAACGTTTTTCATTTTTACTTTTTTTCCTGTTTTTTTTAGTAATCCCGTTTTTGGGTTTCTTTTAAAAATAACTACATTTCCTGATTCCACATTGGTCACAATCAGGAATTTTCCGGTTTCATCAATGGCAAAAACTCTCGAATGTTTACCAAAGGTTGATTGATAACCAATGTTTGTTAAAAATCCATTTTCAGCAATAGAAAAAATAGCAATATTATTCTCTTTTCCTCTATTTACAGCGTATAAAAATTTTCCGTCAGGTGAAATATGAATGTCTGAACTTTCAAAACCTTCCGTAATACTGTTAGGATGTGCATTGACACGCTGGATTTTGTTTAAAGTTCCATTTTCATATTGATAAACACTTATTGTTCCTGACATTTCCTCAATACAATAACCAAATTTTTGATTCGGATGAAAAGTAAAATGCCTTGGTCCGCTTTCTAAATCTGTTTTTGTAAACGGAACTTTAGTTTCGACTAAAGGTTTCTTTTGCGTTTCGTCAAATTGATAACATCTTATTTTATCAGCTCCTAAATCGGGTAAAAACAAATAATCAAATTGAGGTGAAAAAACAGCAGAATGAACATGAGAACGGGTTTGCCTTTTTTTGTTTACACTTCCATCCATATATTGAAAATTTTGTGCAATAGAATCAATTCTTCCATCTGCTGATAAAGGATGAACCGAAACACTTCCTTCTGTATAATTAGCATTTACAAGCCATTTCCCACTTTTATGTACTGAAAGATAAACAGGATTTTCGCCGCCACTTGACTGTTTGTTTAAAAAGATAAGCGATTTATTCTTCGGATTAAATTCAAAGCTGCTCACACTTCCTGCATTTGGTGTTTTACTGTCTGTGCAGGCATAAACGTATTTTCCGTTTGGAGATACGGTTAAAAACGAAGGATTTATCAGGTTTCTGGCCGAAGTTACTTTTGTCAGTTTACCGTTTAAAGTGTCTAATTGATATACCAAAATCGATTCTGCAGTTTTATCCTGATTGTATGATCCCAGAAAAACATAGGTATTCTGAGAAAATGCAGTATACGAAGCCAGTAGTGTAATTAATAATAGATTGATTTTTAGTTTCAAGTTGCAGGTTTTAATTGTTATTTTATTTCTTTCCACCATTGTTGAAATTCCTGTTTTTCATTTTTCAATTCCACTAATTCACCAATCATAGGAGTAACTAACGGAATCGGATTTTCTGAAGTGGAACTCAATTCAGTTACTCTTTTCAAAGGTTCGTCCCAGGCATGATTTGCCAAAGGGAATTTTGAAGAGTGCACAGGAAATAATTTTTTGGTTTTTAAATCTTTCGCAGCTTGTATAACATCTTCCGGTGAATTATGAATGTATTTCCATTTGATATCATATTGACCATTATCGATTAAAGCAATGTCAAAAGGGCCAAATTTATCGCCAATTTCTGCAAAATGAGTATCGTAACCGCTGTCACCGCCCAAATACATTTTAAAATCTTTTGTCTCTAAAATATAAGACAACCAGAGTGTATTGCTGCGCTTGAATCCACGTCCGGAAAAATGTCGTGTCGGAGCCGTATAAAGTGTAATATTCGGGTCGAGTTCTATTTTTGAGTTGGAAATCCCCAGTATTCAAAATGAGAACCAACACCCAGGCCACAGACAATTTGTTTGGTTTTCGGTTTTAATTTAAGAATGGTTTTATAATCTAAATGATCATAATGATCGTGTGTAATCAATAAATAATCAATTTCAGGAAGATCATCAACAGTATAAATATCAGAACCTTTAAACGATTTTGTAGTGCCGGCAATAGGGGAGGCGTTACCGCTAAAAACCGGATCAACCAAAATTCGTTTTGCTTCAATCTGAATAAAATAAGAGGAATGCCCAAACCAGACTAAAACATCCTGATTTATAGAAAGGTTCAGTAAATCTGTTTTTACCGACGGAATTTGTTCAGTAGGAATTCTTCGTTCTGCTTTTTTAAATAAAAACTCATACAATACGCCAGTCATCGTGTATCCTTCTGTAAGATCCGGCGTGAAGTGTACATTTTCAAATTTACCGTTTTTATAGTTAGGGGATTTTTGAATCTGCGCAAGTCTTTCGCCAGCTGGTGCCTTTCCAAATCGTGCATCTTGTAGAAAAAGATAAAAAGCTAAAAAAATAAGTATTATAAAAATTATGATCATGTTTTTATTTGGATGGATATAGTTTATTTAAATTTTCGACCGAATACGAAATCATCTTTTTAAGGATTTCAACATCAATATCGGCTATTTTTTTGATGTAAATGCAGCCTTTCCCGGCTTTATGTTTTCCAAATTTTGAAAGTAATTCTTCTTTACTTTCAAAAGGAGAACAGAGGTAAAGTGAAATAGCATCTTTTCTTGGCGAAAACCCGGCAAGAGGTGCATCGCCTTCGTGACCGCTGGCATATTTGTAGTGATAACTCCCAAAACCAATAATGCCCGGCCCCCACATTTTAGGCTCGTAACCAGTTTGTTCCTGCATTAATTTAACAAGTTCAAATGAGTCATTTCGTTTTGTCAGATCTTCAACAGTATTAATAAAATCAATAACACTGTTTTGGGTTTCTGTTGTTTTATTTTTTGCCATTGAATATTATTTTTGATTCAGTAAATCGCTTTCTAAAAGGATATTTTTGATTTTAATTTCAGTACTATACAATAAATCCCGATCTGCATTTATCTGATTTTCCAAAATAATCAAGCTGACATCACTCTCGGGGAAATACAAATTTACGGAAGAAAACCCGTCACCTAAACCTGTGTGGCCAATATATTTTGGAGTTTTCTGATCTACAATCCGAATCCCGTAACCGTAACCTTCTTTTTCTTTTCCAAAAACATTATGCTGTGCTTTTATATTGTAATGAACCATCAATTGATACGTTTCCGGCTTCAGGATTTTTCCTTTATGGAGATTGTTATTCCAAATAGCTAAATCATTTACGGTAGAAATAATTCCGTCTGCACCTAAACTTTCAGGAGTTATTTGTGATGTTCTGACTCTCTCAAAAATATTTTTATCGTTACTATATCCTGTAACCAAATGTTGTGTTTTTTCTTTAGAATAACAGAATGTATTTTTCATTTTTAATTCCTTAAACAAAATATTTGCCATTTCGGAATAGCTTTTCTTAGAGGTAAATTCAACGATTTTGCCTAATAAATTAAAGCTTAAATTACCGTATTTAAAATCAGTTCCGGGTTTAAAAAGCAATGGTTTTTTCAAATCTTCAATTCCGTGTGTGTGATTTAATAACTGATGAACCGTAACAGTATCTGCCCAGCTTTGCGTTAAATACGGAAGATATCTTTTTATTGGAGCCTGTAAATCGATCCGTCCTTTCTCGTATTCCTTCAAAATCAAAACAGCAGCAATTTGTTTGCTGTTCGACATGATTTCAAATTGACTATTAATTGTTAACGGAATTTTTTTATCAAAATCAGCAAAACCCAGCACTTTAGAATAAACCGTTTTTCCTTTTTTCGAAAGAAGAACAGCACCATTAAATTTGGGGCCTGCAACTTTAATTAAACTGTCAGTTTTAGACTTGAAGTTGTCTTTTTTTTGTGAAAACGAATTGCAGTGAGAAAGTAAAAAAATAAAGGATAATAAAAAGGAGGTTCTTAAGATTGGGGTCATTTTTTTATTTTTATTAAAACATTCCATTTTCATTTATCATTTTGGCAGGTACAGGTTGGCCTAAATCCCAAAGTTCAACTATTTTATCAGATTCAAACTTAAGAATATGAACTACGGCAAAACCCAAATCAGCTTTGGTTTGCTGTAAATGAGAATGTACCACAACTAAATTCCCATCTTCTAAAATATGATGAATTTTGAAAATTTTATTCGGATTTGTTTTTGCCGATTCTTCCATAGCCAGCATCAATGTATCGGCATCACCTTTAAAATGTACATTATGATGTTTGAAATTTTTGCTTACATACAGACGAAACGCTTCATGAGCGTGCCCTTTTGCAGCAAGTTTTAAAAATTCACGGGCTATTTCTTTTTTCATAGTTTTTATTTTAAAAAGAAAAACTAAGTTATGAAATAAAAGTCTTTTTTTAGCGAAATATTGCCATAGATTCCTGAATTTGCTAAGTATAAATGGTGAAGACTGAGTATAATTATTTATCTAAAATATACTTTGACCAAATGTTATCAAATTATTGTCCGGATCAAGTAATGAAAATTCTTTTTGTCCCCAATGTTTCACTTCAAGATGCCCGGCTGGATGAATATCAATTTTTTTATCTAATAACCATTGGTATAATTCTTCGATGTTATCAGTTCTGATGTAAACCTGTCCATAATTTTCTTTTGGATTAAGTTCCTTAAATTCAAAAAAGTGAATTTGTATTTTGTCTTTTTGAATCATTAGATAAAAATCATAATCAGCATTTCCAAATTCTTGAAAACCTAATTTGTTCAGATAGAAATCTTTAGTGGCATTTTTATCACGCATTGGTAGTTTAGGATGAACAGCTATAAACATAATTTTTGAAATGTTTGTTATTGGTGAGTCTTGTGGTTTTATGAAGTTAGGAAATTTACTGAAATTATTTAAATTTGAAGTAAAAATAAACCCCGTTCCAATTACTTGAAACGAGGTCAGTTTATATGATTTTTGAAATTTTATTCTTTTGGGTTTCTTCACGAATTCACTATAAATTCTTTTTAAAAAAGCTTTCAAGTTTATCAAACGGAATAATATTTACTTTGTCATATAAATCCACATGAACGGCGTTAGGTATAATCATTAGCTCTTTAGGTTCTGATGCTGCTTTGTAAGCGTCTTCACTAAAATAACGTGAATGTGCATTTTCGCCTGCAATCAATAATATCGGACGAGGTGAAATTTCTTTGATATAGGTTAGTAATGGCATATTCATAAAAGAAAAAGCATTGGTTGCTGTCCACGCACCGTTTGAATTAGCCGAGTTTTTATGGAAGCCGCGTGGTGTGCGATAATAATTGAAATAATCGACTATAAATTGAGGTTCGTTACCTTGCAGTTTTTCGGGTAAATTGCGATTACCATAAGCAGTTGTATCGTTTTTTGCGTCTTCCCAGCGTTGTTGGCTCATTTTTTCCAATAATTGTGTGCGTTCTTCAAGTGTCATTTTATCGTTGTATCCTTTTGCCATAAGCCTCGACATATCATACATACTGGTGGTGGCGACAGCTTTTACGCGTTTATCAACAGCTGCAGCATTCAATGCCATACCGGCAAAACCGCAAATTCCAATGATTCCTATTTTGTTGCGGTCAACACTTGGCTGTATACCAAGAAAATCAACTGCGGCACTAAAATCTTCGGTGTTAATATCCGGAGAGGCAATATTACGGGGTTCACCACTGCTTTCACCAGTATAGGAGGGATCAAATGCTAAAGCAGCAAAACCTCTTTCGGCCATGGTTTGTGCATACAATCCGGAAGATTGCTCTTTTACTGCTCCAAAAGGACCACTTATTGCCAATGCAGCTAATGGTTCATTTCCATGATTTTTAGGAAGATATAAATCAGCTGATATAGAAATACCATAACGATTTTTAAAAGTCACTTTCTGACGTGTAACCTTATCACTTAATTGAAAAGTATAGTGTTCCGTTGTTTCTGTTTTATTCATTTTCTTTGAACTTTGATTTGATTTCTTTTTTTCGTTTTGTGCAAATGATTGTCCTGCTATTATCAAGAATAGCATTGCAAAAACCAATGTCTTTTTCATTTTTCTAAATTTGATTAATTATTAATCCTCTGTAATTTTGTTTGCTTCAGTATAATCTTGTTCAGATACAGGTTGAAGCCAGGTAACCTGAACATCATCTTTGAAATTTGTGATAGCAATATGTACCATTTTACTATTTGCAGAAGCTCCATGCCAATGCTCAATATTTTCAGGAATATTCACCACATCACCTTTTTTAATTTGTTGTGCAGGTTTACTTTTTTCCTGATATAATCCGTTGCCTTCTATAACCAGCAAAGCCTGACCTTTGGGATGCGTATGCCAATTGGTTCTTGCACCGGGCTCAAATGTTACGGCACCTGCTGAAAAATCGTGGTTTTTATCTTTTGCTATTAATGGGGATAAAAAAGCATTACCGGTAAACCATTCATTTGGTAAAGGATTTCCTTTTGGAAATATTGAAGTGTTATTTTCTGTTGTCATTGTTATTTTCTTTAAATTGTTTTTATAATTTTTGCCGGAATACCACCTGCTACCACATTATCAGGAACATCTTTTGAGACAACTGCACCTGCTGCAATTACTGAATTTTCTCCAATGGTTACTCCGGGTAAAATTGTGGCTGCGGCGCCAATCCAGGCATTCTTTTTAATAATAATAGGTTTAGTTATCAGTGCTTTTCTGTCGGCTGGGTTTAAAGGATGATTTTCTGTAATAAGATTGACTTTTGGTCCGATTAACACATTATCTTCGATTGTAATTCCACCCATATCCAGGAAGGTACAAGCGTGATTTATGAAAACGTTTTTGCCTATTTTGATGAATTTTCCAAAATTGGTATAAAAAGGTGTAAATACAGTTGTGCTATTGTCTATTGGAGAATCAATAATTTCACTCAGCCGTTCCCTTATTTTATCAACGTTAGTGGATGTATTGAGTGCTGCAGATAATCTTATAGTACGACTAACGATTTCCTGTACCTTAGAATATTCAGGATCATCCAGCCGGAATAATTCACCGGCTTTCATTCGGTCAAAAATGCTTTTCCTGTTCTGATTTAAGGTATTTTGTTCTTCGGTAGTGTACATTATAATTAAATTTGATAACATACTACAAAGGTATTACAGCAAATACCCGTGAAGTTAAAGATTATCAAACCAAAAGTTAAGAAATTCAAACTTCAGTTTCCCGCAACGTTTTTGGATTGGTGCCTGTAAGTTTCTTGAAGAAATTGTTGAAATAAGTAGGATATTCGAACCCCAGTGCATGGGCAATTTCTGCAATGTTCCAGTCGGTATGCTGTAATAGTGCTTTTGCTTCTGTTATAATTCGCTCACTTATGTGAGTAGTTGTAGATTTCCCTGTGACTTCTTTTACAGAACGGTTTAAGTAATTGGCATGTATGTTGAGATTTTGAGCATAATCTTGTGCAGTTTTTAGCTGCAACGGATGATCAGTGGTTTCAATAGGGAATTGTCTTTCCAGTAATTCAAGAAAAACAGATGCAATTCGCGAAGCTGCATTATTGTGCTTTTCATAATTTTCAGATGGCTGCAACTTTAATGCTTCGTGAATGATCAGGTTGATGTAGTTTCTAATAAGCTCATCCTTAAAAGTATAATCGCTTTTTTGTTCCTCAATCATTTTTTTGAAAATAGTATTCAGAAATAGTCGCTGTTCTTCTGTGATTTTTAAAACAGGAGTTCCGCCAATTTTAAAAAATGGTGATTGATGTAAACTTTCAGAACGCTCCGTTTGCTTTAAAAAATCTTCTGAAAAAAGACAGGTGTAGCCTATATACGTTTTAGATAAAGTTTCCCAGGAATAGGGGATATGCGGATTTCCAAAAAATAAAATGGTGCCTTCACTTTCAAAACTTCTGTCCGCATAATGAATCTTGCTGTTACCGGTTGTCAGGCAGATTTTAAAAAAGTCTTTTCTGCTGTATAATCTGGTAGCATCGGTGTCGTCTTCTATTTGAAATGCTTTAAAGCCTTTTAGTTTTAGTTCATTGTTGAACTCCGAAACCAATCGTATTTCTTTTTCTTTCATATTTCAAAGTTAAGAAAATCAAACGTACCTGATTATAAATGTAACCTATTCTTTTACATAAAAAAGTTATGTTTTTTTGGGAGCATTGAAAATATATTAGGGATAGATCTATTTTTCTGTATCTGACGGCTCCCATTTTCCTGCCGCTTTTGCTATATCAATTAATTTTTGCCCAAATTCTGTCATTAAATTTTCTTTAATCATTCTTTCTGCCCTTTCTCTGTTTGGTTTGCTCCATTTACTGGTTTTAGGATTGCGATGTGAAAATGTCAAATAATAACTTTCCGCATCTCTCTTTTTGCATAAACTATCTATCCATCCAAAACAAAGGGCTTCTTCTGTGGCTTCAACTAAATTTACACTTGCGACTTCACTTTTTTTGTGGTATAAAATTAACCAGACAGATTTTTCCGTTTGGCTGTTTTGTGCCAGCCAGGAACGCCAGTCTTTTCTTGTTTTGGCATATATTGCTTGTTTACCATCTTTTGTTTCCATAAATCTCAGGCTTTATTTTTGGTCCAAAATTTCTAAATAATGCTTGTTGGTCATTATGCCAAGGATATTTCCAAAAGGATCAATGACTGATGCCGTAACAAAAGCCATTTTTCCACCACTTCTGTCTGTTATCGGGTCATATACTTTCGCACCTTTTGAAACTAACAAATCAAGTGTTGCTGCTAAATTATCAACATGCCAGTAAGCAATCGCCCCGCCAATATTTTTTATTGCTCCTTCCGGTGAATATTTACTGTCAATTATTCCTAATTCGTGCTGATAGTCTCCAATCCGAAACTCTGAGTAACCCGGAACATTGAAATAAGGTTCAACACCCAAAAATTCGCTATACCATTTTGTTGCAGCCTCAAGGTCAGCTGCATAAAAACTAATTGTTGATAATCCACGTAATACTTCTGATTTTTTCATTTTTTAAATTTTAAATTTGTTTCAGTAAAAGTAAAATGGCATAATGACAACTGTATGTCAGGAGTGGTTCTTAATTTGGAGAGTTTCAATTTACAATGACACAAATCTCCCGCTGGTCTTAAATAGGTTGGGAGTTATTTTGTTGATATTCATAAATATACAAAAAAATAAAAAGATTTTTTGAAAAAAAAGAAAAATGCAAATATGGATTCTTCGAATTACAAATGAATTCTGATCATTGTTGAATTTCGACAATATCTTGTTACCGCAGTAGTTATTTATTTGCTAATGGATTTCAAAAATGGTACAGTTTCCTGATTAAAGTAAGGCTGCTCAGTTCCCCAAAAAATATAAGTCAGTCGAAGGTAGTTTTGAGCAAAATCGTATATATCAGAAGCTTTAACCGCTTTATTTGTTTTGGGGTTGGTGTACTCATAGTTTCCATCCTGTACAGCTAATGCCGTGGGAACTTTATTATAACTTTGTTTTATATATTGATAACTATTTTGCATCTGTTCATTTTTATAAGGAAATAAATCTGGCCCACCTACGGCAATATTATTTTTCCATGCAGCTTCATATATTGCTTTTAACAATGTATGGTCTTCATAAGGCAAATAACCTCCCGGCATAAAATTAGCATAAACCATTACAGTCGATTTTGGAAAGGCTGCTTTAAGTGCAATAATATTTTCAATAAAAGCGTCTTTGTATCGTACAAAGCTAAAACCGGGCGGATGCAAAATTCCCCTTCCAAAAGTTACGGAAGTCTCTTCTGTATTTATTCCTTCAACAATACCGTCAAATTGATTTCCTAAAGCTGTGTAAAGCTTATATAATCTGTTTTGTACTATTGTATCCCATCGTCTGACTACCCATCCTAAATCAGTAAATTCTTTTTCTTCATAAGTTTTAAAACTGTATTGTTTATTGGCACCAGCATGATAAATCGTATCATTCAATAAATAAGGTGGTGTAAAATTCCATTTCATTTGAAAACTTACATCCTGAATTTGAATAAAAAGTTTCTTCCCATATTTTCGTAAAAGTTCTAAATCCTCTTTGATAAGACTGAAATCATATTTATCTTTTTCATGCTCAAGCTGGTTCCAGGAATAGGCAATTTGCACTCCTTCAAATACTCCATTAGTTGCCCATTTACTGGTGTCTTGTAACTGTTCCCTGTCCATACCAATAAACATGTAGTTTTTTATTTGTGCCGATATATTTATCGAAAAAGACATCGTGAAAAGGAACAGTACTAGTTTCATTTTACAGCTTTTTTGAAGTATTGATGCTTTTGTTACAGTTAACATTCGTTTGAAAATGAGTATTATAGGCTAAACCAAAATACGAATTAAAACGGTAATTCTACTAAAATAAAACCTGCCATGTTTAACAGCTGTTATAGGCAGGTTTATTAAAATGAACTATTAAATTTAGGTAATTGTTTATAAACTTTGAAGAATTCCTAATGTTTAATTAAGTATAAATGTTTCATAAAAGTATCCGTCATTTTGCAACTGCTGTTATAAGCAGTTTTAATTTTTAATCAGTTTTTTAGTCTGTCTAAACGTC
>Ga0307510_10010766_pt1 | contig 10877 bp, 8 predicted proteins | sample 12_EM_MG_FD_207224 | JGI IMG/M metagenome (GOLD analysis project Ga0307510, IMG submission 207224) | Populus trichocarpa ectomycorrhiza microbial communities from riparian zone in the Pacific Northwest, United States - 12_EM | ecosystem: Host-associated > Plants > Roots > Unclassified | place... | reverse complement strand
CCCGAAAACATCCGTGCGTGATTTTTTGATATGGGAGATTCATGCTGGAGGTCTCTCAGGACATTTTAGAAGGAATAAAACCATCGAAGAAGTGGAATGCCAGTTTTTTTGGTCTAGTTTGAAAAGAGATGTCGCTAAATTGGTAGGTCAATGTCGAACTTGCCAACTAGCTAAGCATAGAAAACAAAATACTGGTCTTTACACCCCATTGCCTGTTCCTACTTGCCCTTGGCAAGATGTGAGCATGGATTTTGTGATTGGGCTTCCACGTACTGCAAAGAAACATGATTCTATTTTTATGGTTGTCGACGGCTTCTCTAAGATGGCCCATTTTATTCCTTGTACTAAGACCACAGATGCTTCCAAAGTTGCAAAACTCTATTTTGATGAGATTGTCAAGTTGTATGGTCTTCCCCAAACCATAGTTTCGGATAGGGATGTTAGATTCACAAGTTATTTCTGGAAAACCCTTTGGCATATGGTGGGAACCAAATTGAAGTTTTTCTACTGCTTACCACCCCTAAAATGATGGTCAAACTGAGGTGGTTAACAAGAGTTTGGGCAACCTTTTAAGGTGTTTAGTGAGTGATCATAATCGGAATTGGGATCTGATTCTTCCTACGGCCTAATTTGCCTATAATAGCTCTATCAATAGGTCAATAGGCATGAGTCCCTTTGAAGTTGTACATGGTTACAAGCCTAGGAAACCTTTAGACCTTATTCCCATGTCCCTTCATGCTAGAGTGTCTGAGTCAGCCGAGTCTTTTGCACTTAGAATTCAAGATTTGCATATTGAGATCACTAAACAGATTCAAGCAAGTAATGCGCAATATAAACTTCAAGCTGATTTACATAGACGACATAATGAGTTTAATGTGGGAGACTATATTATGATACGGATTAGACCCGAGCGGTTTCCTTTGAGAGCTAATCGAAAATTACATGCACGTAGTGCCGAACCTTTCAAAGTGCTACAACGGGTTTGTCCAAATGCTTATGTTCTTGATTTACCACATGATTTTGGTATTAGCTCTACATTTAATATTGAGGATCTAGTTGCATACCACAAAACACTTCCTATTCCAGATGATCCATTTGAGATACCACTTAACTCCCCTTCTGATGATCCTATTAAAACCTCTATCCCTTTCACCTTGACATCAGCACAAAAGGATAATATTAATGCTATTCTGGATGAACAAGTTGTTTTTAACAGGAATGGTGAGGTTCAACGGTTTCTAGTTCGCTGGGTGGGTCGACCTGACTCATATTGCATTTGGATTACTCGAGATACTTTGCAGCAGCTTGACCCAGATCTTTGGGAGTACTATCAGAGTCGGCCAGTACTACACTCGACGGGGTCGAGTTTTTCTAACCCTGGGAGAGTTAGTGGGGACACCAGACCCACACCACAAACTACACGAGTATATGGACGGAGATGATGTAGGATGGCCCAGCCTGTAACGCTCTGGTTGGGAGACTAAGCCCATTTGGGCCTATTTCATTGTTATTTTATTTATTTAGCCCATTTGGGCCTGCTCATTGTTATTTTATTACTTATGTTAAACAGTTTGATTTGATGGGTCAAGCCCAATAGCGGGATGTTTTAGGGTTTACTATTTATATGTTCTTCTGTCATTTTGAGAGACGGTTTTTGATGATTAATGAAAATATTGCAGACTTTGCATATCTCCAATCCCCTTTCTTCTCTTCTTCAGCTTCTTTCTTTTCTAAAGCTTCTTTCTGTTCTTGCTTTAATTTTATTATTTATTGTTCCGCATCAGGGCCACTGAAAGCTTACTGTAAGCAAGTATCCAAGTATGGAATTAACTCCAACTGAACCTCCTGAAGAATAGGATTTAAGCTAGTGATAAGATTTGTATAGAATAGAACTCTAATTATTGTGTTTGATTAGAACTCTGCAACATTATCTCTACTGTATATATATAACCTCTGATTCAATGAATAAAGATGAGTTTCTACGTTCCCCAATCAGATTTCATCTCCACACTTACATGGTCGTTAATTTCAGTGTTCGTAGGATTAGTTGATGTGCCCCTTAAGTTAGCCCGAACATCCATATTAATTAAAATAAAAAACAAATCACATTGCTTATTTTCATGCCATGATTTACTGCTTGAGATGAGAAAGGTGTTCAAAGAAATCGTCCGTTTATTTGCATGCATTATATATGGCCTTGATTCCTGTAAAATATGATAGAAGAAAACAAAATTGTTTGTGAGAATTTTTAGCTAATGTAACTGTTTGGTTTTACATGTTTTTTTTTTTACAAAATTAACCCCCAATCAAAACTTGATTTGATCTAGTTTCTGGTTTGATTTGTTTAGATTTTAAAAACAATAGTTTAATTATTTTTTAAAATAAAAAACCAAAAATATTCACCTCTAGTTTTGGCCGGAGATGATATCAGGTTGGATTTTTTTTTCTTAAGTGGTTAGAGTCTTTGAATTTGATGATCAAAAGAGAAAACTCCATATTTTATCATTTCATTTCTTGACTTGATTGTCTCTCTTCTCTTTTTTGTCATTTCATCAATCTCTGAGTTTTTATTTTCTCATTTTTTATTGAGTATTATCTAATGTTAATTCACTCTATTCTCTGCAAATGAAATATAAATCTTCATTGGTAACCCAACATTTGTTTTTTAATTTACTGGGTGTTAAGGTGTCTACCTCTAATAACATGCGCTATAAAATAATCTTAATAAAAATATATAAAAAATGAAAAAAAAGGAACAAAAATCTAAAAGCAAGAGGAAAGTAGAAATTAAAGTTCAATTTTTCTAGTATAATTTTATAGTAGTTGGATATCTGTATCCTGAAAATAAATTAAAATTTACATGGGCTGCCATGCTAAATCCACACTTTCTATCATACGTTAGTGTAAAAAAACATGGAATTCTTGTAATTTATCAACTAATAAAAGTTTGGAGTCATCATATAATATTTTAATCACTAAAAATCTTAACTGATCTTAGAGTTTAGATAAGAGAAATGACATATCATTACTTATCATATCTAAAGTAAACTGTATTATTTATTTATCTGATTACTAAGACATTATTATTTTTTTTTCTAACTATTAGCTTGTCTAAAGGTTAAAAGTCGATCCATCCCAATTTTTTTGGTATACTAAATCATGCAATGTATTTTTTTTGTGGTTGTTTTTCTTTTTCTATTAAAAATGAAAATATGATTATTATTTTTTTAGAGAAACTTGGCCATGCATGTGCAATTTAAAATAAAATTATATTTTTGAAGAAAATATTTTTGTTGTTTTTTGTTTTTTATAAAGAAAATTTGTTTTTTTAATACTAAAAAAACACATAACGTGTAGGTCACAATCCCCAAATATTAAATATGAGAGGATAAACAATTATAGGAACTTTCAAGATGTTATGTTAATTCATCTAGAATTTTTTTTTTTTGGGTTTTAAACAAATGAAGTTTATTTTTAAAAATAAAAAATATTTTTTTTTAAAATAATATTGATGGTTTGGCCTTGCATAATGTTTTTTTAGAGCATGAATTTATTTAGTCAGTTTCATTTGTGTTTAGCTTTTAAGTTATGAGTTTTTTAGGTTGAGGATTTATCTTTTATTGATTTTAATAAACAAGGTTAGTAAACACAATCAGGTGAATGTTTTATTTTGTGTGGTTAAATATCTTAATTTACATTCATCTCTCAATTTTATCAATTTTTCTTTTGGTTATTGTTGACAAAAAAATTTTCTTGTTTATTTATATATTTAATGATACTTGTATAGACTTTTCGCTTAAAAATATATTAAAATGATATTTTTTTATTTTTTTAAAATAATTTTTGATATCAGCAAATCAAAATGATCTGAAAACATAAAAAATAATTTTTAACAAAAAAAATTAAAATTTTAAAAAATATAATTTTCACCGCGTTCCTAAAAATCTCTTAATAGAACAAGTAACCAAACTGACCGTGTTTGTTTATCGGAAAGTGGTTTCCGGGAAACCACTTTCCAAACTTTCCTGTGTTTGTTTGCTAGTAGGAAAGTTGGTCAACGGAAAATACTTTCCGGTAAACGGAAAACACTTTCCAGTCAAAGAAAAATTTGGCTTGGTTTACAGGAAAGTGTTTTCCTTTTATTTTGAGCGGAAAACCTTTCCGAAAGTTGTGAAAAATTTAGAAATGTCATATTATTTGCTAATTATATCAAATTTGGTCCTCAAACTTTTGATTGCTATATATATTTTGTTTTGAATATTTGTTTTTCAATTTCATCCATTAGAATTTAATTTTTATATTAATTTTGATCCTCATTTTTATAATTGTTTTTTGCTTTCCCTTATTATTTTTTAATTGAAATTTTTTATCTATCAAATTTGATCCTCATTCTTTTGATTGTTACTTGTTTTATTTGAAATAATTTATGAAATAATGTTTTTTTTTTCAATTTTATTCTCATTCAACTTTTTAATTTGTAAAATTTATTTTTTATTATTTTAATAAACTTGAAAAAAATAAAACATTAATAAGTTATTTTTCAGCTCATTTTCCATGACATAACAAAACACTGAAAAATATTTTTTAATTTATTTTTCATTTCTCTATCAAATATCAGAAAATAATTTATTTTTTTAATTTACTTTTCTAAAATTTACTTTTTTTAGAAAAAATATTTTCCACCCAACAAACAGTCTAAACCAACTGTTTAAAAAGCGCCATTAATAATAATAATAAAAAAATAATATGAGGTCGGCCCGCAATCATCCTTTAAAAAAAGAACAAGCACGTCAGGTTAGGATTTTCTTGCGAATCACAACTGCGCACTTCTCCAAATCGTCATCACAAACGTCATGCTTCAATCCATCCTCTATTATTTAAGCAAGCTTGTCCAATCCTTAGAATGCATGCTCTCACTCTTTCCTTGAACGTTGTTTCCTCCTAATTTCCACCTAGCTTGCGAGAAAAGTCCTCGACCTAGTCGAACTCTCCACTCCAGTCCTCTGCCACAGAACCAGTCACCATGATCAAGCAACCTCACTTCCTTCTGGTGACCTTACCTTTACAAGGCCACATAAATCCTTCCCTGCAATTCGCCAAGCGTCTAACGCTTATTGGTGCTCGTGTCACTCTTGCTACCGCTCTCTCTGCTCAACGCCGCATGTCGAAAACTCTGTTCCCTGATGGTTTGTCATTTGTTACCTTTTCGGATGGCTACGACGATGGGCTCAAGCCTGAAGATGACAGAGTGCATTACATGTCTGAGCTCAAACGTCGAGGATCACAAACTCTCAATGAACTCATCGTAGATAGTGCAAAAGAAGGAAAGCCCATCACTTGTTTGGTTTACACAGTACTTCTACCTTGGGCAGTGGAGGTGGCACGCGCACAGCATCTCCCAGCAGCGTTTCTTTGGATTCAGCCTGCTACTGTCTTTGACATCTATTTCTACTACTTCAATGGTTATGGTGATATTTTCAGTAATTGCAAGGACACTTCTAATGTTATTGCATTACCAGGGCTCCCACAATTTGCTAGCCGTGACCTTCCCTCGTTTTTACTTCCTTCAAATACTAGTACTGCGGCACTCCACTTGTTTCAAGAGCAACTGGAGCAGCTCAGCCAAGAAACCAACCCAAAAGTGCTTGTCAACTCTTTCCATGCATTGGAGTTGGGGGCTATGAATGCCACTGAAAAGTTCAGCTTGATTGGAATCGGGCCATTGATTCCATCTGCTTTCTTGGATGGAAAAGATCCATTGGATAAATCCTTCGGAGGGGATCTTTTCCAAGGCTCCGAGGATTACACTGAATGGTTGAACTCGAAGCCTAAATCATCAGTGGTTTATGTATCTTTTGGAAGCATTTTGGTGTTATCAAACCGACAAATGGAAGAGATCTCTCGGGGGTTGGTACAGAGCGGTCTTCCATTCCTGTGGGTTGTAAGGGATGAACAGAATAAGAAGAAAGAGAAAGAAGAAGATGATCAATTGAGTGCCTGTAGAGAGGCAATATTGGAGAAACAAGGGATGGTGGTACCTTGGTGTTGTCAAGTGGAGGTCTTGTCTCATCCTTCGATTGGATGTTTTGTGACACATTGTGGGTGGAACTCAACTTTGGAGAGCTTAGTTTCGGGTGTTCCAGTTGTGGCATTTCCACACTGGACGGATCAAGGAACAAATGCCAAGCTGATTGAAGACGTGTGGAAGACAGGAGTGAGGGTGGTAGCTAATGAAGAAGGGATAGTTGAGGGTGATGAGATTAAGAGGAGCTTGGATTTGGTCATGGCAGATGGAAAGACGGGAGAAGACTTCAGAAAGAACGCCAAGAAATGGAAAGATTTAGCCTTGGATGCTGTCAAGGACGGTGGTTCCTCGGATAAGAATCTAAAGGCTTTTGTGGATGAGGTTGGCAAGGGCTGCTTCTAGCTTGCCAAAGCCCTTCAGTTCCACGATATGCCATATTTGCTTGGTTGTTATGATGGATGGGTCCTTTCTAACTCTGCCCCGATTAAGTAAATGATTAGGTGACTAAACCTTGAGATACTGCGTGAATTAGTTAATTAAGAACAAATTAATGATGTAGTAGGCATGTCTTAAGTGAAAGTTCCCTCTTGAATGAAACAATTCAGTGAAAATTGTTAGCTCATTCTCCCTTCTAAAATAACTAGTTTTCTTTCTTCCCACAACGTAAAAGGAAGAAAGATAAAGTATCTGTCACTTCACAACAACATTCGTAAATGCTATAGATCAAAAGAATCATCCAATACAAAAGCCAACTTCCAAACCAATCTTTTTTTGTTTGATGTAAGTTGGCAAATCTGTAAGCAAATAAACCAAAATTACAACAGGATGCAGAAGCAGCATCAATACATGTGAAATCATGAGCCTAAATACATCCATAAACAGAAAAAATAACAGCTTCTGCTCAATAAATTAACAGCTCATTATCTCATCGATAGCTCCAATTGAGGAGTTGATAATTCTCCACCTAGAGAAGTCTCAGATGTGCAGTATCATTCAAGCGTTTAATCTGCCAACCTGTTTTACATGAATGCTGTAACACTGTCACCGAAGAATCTTCTATGCAGATCTTACGCATCATTACTGGGCTGCAACCTAGGATGCCTGTGAGCAGACACTTAATAGGAATTGAATGCGTGAAAACACCCACACATGAAGATACTGGGGAGGATGAGTTCCTGATATTCAAATCATGGATCGTGTGTTGGTGGCTGGCTTCCCTAAGTGAGATCTCATCTTCACCCTCGTGATTGCCAGTAGTAGTCACAAATTGTAGCCTGCTCTTACCAGACTTTTTCCTTGCGAGGCCCTGTCGGTGCCTATGAAGCATATGCTGCATATCCCAATTTGAAGGTGGTGGTAGAGAGGGCCCATCTCTGTCATGAGAAAACCCATGGCTCTCATTTTGATGGTGCAACAAGAAATCTGATCCCAACTTTTCAGGCATTCCCAGGACTGTCCTATTTAGGAACTGAACCATCCTAAATTCCACTTGCCTAATTGATTCTCCAGATGGTGCACAAAAATCGGGCTGAAGATTTTCAAGCAGGCTCTGAACTTCAGGTGTATATATATCTGAAAGGGAGCAACCTTCCCAAAGCCCCATGCTCAAATCCATGAGTGCATCCGATGATTGTATTTGCTCCTTGGCAAAATTCATTTCCTGCAAGATTTTTATATCTGGACAATTCGCTCCACTGTATAGCACAAGAAGTAGGAAAATATTCCTAGTAATATCAAAGCAGCTCCTATCTATCGCTCCTATCTATCGCAAACAGACTATGAGGGGATATATAATCATTGATCACAAACAAACAAATACAGTTGATAACTAAAATCTATCAATTTCAGATTCCAATATCATAAATAGAAATTAGCAATTTGAGCACCGCAAGAAAGATGCAAAGGAAAAATTTCTAGTATTTTCGAAGTTGATGTACCTGGAAATAATATTATAATAATGAGATAAATTTTCAAAATTGTAAGTGAACAAACACAATCAATGACCAAAACTTCTCATTTCTTTCTCTCCTTTTTTTTTTTTTTAACATAAACTTATCATTTATATACCCAAATCTGAAGCAGGAGCATTCCTGATATTAAAAAACTAACATGGAAAATGAAGATGACATAAATGATGCTAAAAAAGGTTTGGGACAGCTGAAAATTCTCACAACAGGCTCAGATTTTAGGATTAACTTCAAGGTAAAACATTATTTATTCTGCAGAAAACACCAGGCAATCCAGTCATGACTAGAAAGCTACGTGTGTCACGACTAGAAAGCCATGTGTGTCTGGCTTCCAACGCTTCAAACACTGCAAGTTGGAGTTTCCTAGAGGGAGCGATGACAACTTTACACTCAAGTGTGCAGGCTTTTAGGAAATCCAAAATCTCTTCCTAGAATTAATTTTCTCTTGCATATTTCTGCATACTTCAATAAAATCAAAGTCTAGAACTAGGGATAGAAATCACATCTGCCAGCCTTGGTATAAAATCTGCCACCTTCAAGATTAATGACCTACTAGCAGCTACCTAGTTTGAATTTCATGTCTAGATGTAGAAATGTAGGTTTCGTTATTTTCATAGTTTGGAGGTTTGTTCAAGGTATAAATATGTTTTTTTTCATTAATTTAAAGGGAGTTGAAGTTGAGTAAAAGCAAATTGAGCTTGTTAAGCTTTTAACTAGATTTTGTAAAACTCTTTGGAGGATTCCATTGAGTTGTGAGCTATCCCAAACTCTAATTTCTGAGGTGCAGGATTTCTCTATCCTTGGACTTCCTGAATATAACCCTTGTTAGAGTAGTGATTTTCTATATCTCTAAAAGGGTGGAACATCATCCATCTTTAACCCCCCCCCCCCCAACCCCCCAAACCAAAAGAAAAGGAAGAAAAAGAAGCAGCATTGAATTGTTCAATTCATTCTAAGAGGTGTTTTCCTTCATTTTAGAGTGGTTGTTTCAATCCCCATCCTCCACACCTCCATTCCATCCTCCACACTAACCAGAATTTCATTAACACATACCTTAAGTATTTTTCCAATATCAAAATCATTAGTAGTTTCATCACCTACCAAAAGCATTAAATCTCAACCATTAAGTGCCTCTATTTGTCTATCATTGACAGATTCCCCCTGGAATCAGGTCCGCCTGAATCCCTCATTCGAAATACATGCAACACTAACCCTTCTTTTCTCAAGTGTATCACCATCCTTGATCCTCAAATTACACACATTTCACTATAATCCTGAGAAATATTCCGCAAAATTTGAAAGGAATTTGATTGACAAATGATCAAATGCGAGAATAAGCAATCGATTAGAGGCGGCTGTCAATGACTATTAACTAGATGTCATGCAATTCTTTGTTCACATAATACAATGTTACCAATACCATTTACCCTTTGTTTGTCGGTAAGCATAACGTACAGACATTGATATCCATTACCATGCATTAGCTCTTTGCAACTCAGTTTTGGATAGCTTGAAATGTATGGATAAGTGCGGTAAATGCAGAGATAAAAGTCACAATTGCAAGCAAATATCATTAAAAGAGGCTTCCATCATCAACAGCAGATTGCCTGCTAAATTCACTTTTTTTTTTTTAATCCGAGAGAAAATAAAAATCTTATATATTTACCTGACAAACGGAGACAGCCATTGATCTAGCACGATTCAGGGGCGACGAGTAAACGGAATGGAAGCTGACCCCTTGAGAGTTGAAGAAGACAGCAAGAGCCCTAGCTTGTCGCTGCCCATTGGGAGTCAGAGCAGACACGTGGCACCTCCCACCGACTAAATCAGGCCTCAAATTGAGCTCGCATTCTCCATTACTGATCAAAAACACCTCCAAAACGCCAACTTCATCGGAGGAGAAAATAGGCAATGGCGGGGGCGGGGGAGGGGGCGGTGCGAGGACATTGTAAGGGTCCCACACCTTGATAGAAGGGCCGAGCCTAGGGGTACCTAGAGATGAGAGCTGAGGAGAGAGGGGCGATGCTGATGCGTAACAGGGCAGCATCTCTGGCTCCTGTTGTAGAACCTTCTTGACTAAATTATTGTTGCTGTCAGTAATTTCTCTCGCGTTAGGCTGTTCCAGCTCTTCTTCTTCTTCTTCTTCGTCGTCGTCTTTATCTTCTTCTTCTTCTTCTTCGCTTTCTTCTCCGTCGTCTTGAGCTGCTTGGGCGGACTGGGTGGAGCCCATGATTATATATGTATGATTCAATTCAATGGTGAATTGGATTTGGAATTTGGAAATGCATCATTACAAGAACATGTTTTCAATGAATTAGTGCTATATAGAATTGTAATGGAGACAGAAAGAGAGATAGATGACGATCCGTTTATGTTTATGCTTTGTGAGAAGAAATGAAAGGAAGGAAAGGAGGAAGCTGTAGCAATCAGACTCGGTGGGTTAGTGGTCGTCGTGCTAGATGACGATCTGGTGGGAATGTGTCCTGTCTTGCTTTTTCATTGGATTTCCAGGCCTGTGCATGGGCCCTAAATGATTCATTTTCTCATGCCTCCCACACGATCCATTCTCAGTGATACTTCACAACTTTATGCAGTTTAGGAATCCGTACGAGGCCTTACTTGGTTTGGGCTGTACAGTGATGTTGATTGTCCTTAATTTAGTAGTTTTTGTACTGAAAATTAGGGCTGTAAAAAAAATCAACTCGTGTGTAACATTTGCATTATAAGATATGATTTAACTTATTAAATTTAGGTAATATGAAAATTACATATGATAATAGGTTAAAAAAACCTAAGAAAAAAGATGTTACGAGTTTGATGACTGGTCATGATTTGTAAAACTCAGTCATTTCATGTCAATTTGTATAACTCATTGAGTGAGTGTA
>Ga0307510_10010765_pt1 | contig 10878 bp, 7 predicted proteins | sample 12_EM_MG_FD_207224 | JGI IMG/M metagenome (GOLD analysis project Ga0307510, IMG submission 207224) | Populus trichocarpa ectomycorrhiza microbial communities from riparian zone in the Pacific Northwest, United States - 12_EM | ecosystem: Host-associated > Plants > Roots > Unclassified | place... | reverse complement strand
TTTATGGAGGGTGACTCGAAGCGTACATTGACAGATATGCTGATTGTAGGTGCCTCGGAGAAAGCCTCATTGGGGTCACCAAATAACCTGATCTGAAACCACACGCCTCAGCGACGAATTAACGATCGATGGGAATGTAGTCCAAGCACCTCATAATCTCCGCTCACGTATAGGTGATATACGGTGGGGGACACTGCAGACGGTACCGTTGGAAGCTTCACCAGGTGCGGGGGAGCACCGTCAAATCCGTATATATTGCCTGAATACCACTCCGGTATAAAATTACGTCTTTGTTCCCATTCGACATCAGCAGGAACGATGGTGAAGAAAGAACCCCGTTCGAGCTCCACTAGAATATTAGGGATATCCGGCGTCTGTTGTTTTGAATCAGAACGAGGAGGGAGAACAGTGAGGGTTGTTCGCAGGACGGCATGATGTTGTAGGACTGCCCATCCCTCGGTCGCCCGTAGGGAAGCCCAACTATGGATACCCGTGGGATTAAACGAAACGCCGTGATTAATTGAACAAATGATTGCGCACCGGATGTTAGGAAACGACACTGCGAGATTACCATCAGGGCTTGTCAAAACCCTTGACCAACGCACAGATCCTTGGTCGGCCAGTGAAGACGGATATGATGCATTGAGATCAACAAGTTCGGTTACTATCCTGAAAACGTCCGAAGGTGAGCGAGAGGTGAGGGATATGAGATACGCACGATCGAGGGGAAAGGATGGTGAGAGAAAGTGTTGCTCCCTCGCATGGATCGGGAATGGACCGAGAACCTATTAGAAGAGACGAGGGATCAGTATCGATATAAATGGAGTGGAGCCAAGAACGTGCATCCCAGGATCCAGTGGTATTAAATGCCCACTCGTCGGTCGCTTGCATTGATCAAAGCTTGTGGCATTTCGCGATAGAGTTGGCGTGACCTACACGCACTTAGAGTTTGTCCATTCACACGCATCATCGAACATCGATCCACTTCGACATGTCTGGCAGACAAGGCGGTAAACTCAAACCTTTGAAGGTAAGGATCACGCCTCATGAGAAGGATTCTTGATCGCTGAGATTGTCACAGGCACCAAAGAAGGAGAAAAAGGATGAAGATGACGAGGACGCTGCTTTCAAAGCGAAAAAGAAGGCTGAAGCGGAGGCATTGCGAACTGCGAAAGATAAAGGTCCGTGAATGAATCAATATGATTACTCAAGGTCATGGCTGACGTTTGGGATGTACAGCACAGAAAGGTAATGAGATTAGGTACGGCTAGGAGTACAGCGCTGACGTGGATATCCATCGACAGGTGGTGCACCTGGAGGTGGCATCAAGAAGTAAGGTATATGTATTATGATGGTTAGATAGTCGAGCTCATGACGAGTGTTTAGGTCTGGCAAGAAGTAGAAGTGAGATATGGAAAGCAGGAGGGGAAGTACAGTAGAGTAGAGCGCTGTGTCACGGTTAGCGCGACGAGAGTTTTTGTCGAGAAACGTGTGAATCTGAACCCGAACCACTCTTGGGCCCTTCATCCACCTCACCCTCACCGTCACTCTCGTCCGTGTCTACAATGCTGGGCTCCGTCCAGAACTTGCCTTCTAACAAGGGCCCCTCCATCATTCAACAACAGCCTCAACTTGCTCAGTCACAACAGCCCCAGAACGGACCCTCTGATGTTCCTCCTCCACCCCTCAACGGCCAAGACTTCACCCTCTCAAACGTGCTTCATTTTCTTCAATCTGAATGGCGAAAATATGAACGTGATCGCAATGAGTGGGAGATTGAGCGTGCTGAGATGCGAGTTCGTCGTTTGTTCTCAACGAAATGTTGGCCTACCTTTTCATACTCTTTGTTCCTCCCAGGCTCGCATCGCTCTGCTAGAGGGAGAGCGCCGCTCCTTCGAGAATATCAAAGTCGACCTTATGCGCCGCATAAAAATGCTAGAGTACGCTCTTCGGGTCGAGCGGTGTGTACTAGTCCCCTCGTCAGCTTCGTCAATGGACGTGACGTGTTTCACGCGAGCAGCTCGAAACAACTCTCACAATCCGCCTCTCTCGGGTCCCAATCGATACCCCCCGCAAAGGTTGCCGCTTTGCAGTCCGCCTCTCAGAAGGACGAGACGTCTAGCCATAAGGATGGTAGCAGTCCTAGCTCTCCTCGCAGTGAAGGTATCTCCGATTTCTATTCATCCCTTTCTCTTGCTCACGCAACCAAAGACTCTCCCCTACCCCCAGAAAGGGGTCCGAATGGTACTTCGGTCGCTGGTTCAGCGAGAGCGAGTGCGTTGGCAGGGCCGTCATCATCATCTGGGTGGACGAACACCAATGGCCCTGCCTCAACTGCTGCCATGGGTAAACCATCGCTTGGTCGTGACCCCAAGAGCCGTGCCCGCAGCAGGGAGTACCTCAAACAGTACGTGCTTGGGTTGAACGTGCTTTCGGGTTTTTTCTTACGTCTCCTAGATGTTTGCAAGAAATACAATATCTCACCTCCCCCCAAGCGTTGAATCCATTGCCCCCCCGACAACTTGTGACAAACCCATCTCTTCCCGTCACCCTTCCCAACGTTCCATCATTCGACCAGATGGGCTATGGTACACGACCACGCAAACTCATGCCTGAAGTTGGCAAAGATTTCCCGCTCATGAACAACATGAACGTCATGTCAAACCCTTCACCCGCTGCAGGTCCCTCTTCTACAGGGCCTCAGGGTTCCGCTCTTGAGCGTGCACCTGGCATCGGATCATTGCCCTCGCAACAGAACTCGTTGGGTCAATATCAGTCATCTCAGCCGCCAAGTAGCCAGCCCACCTCGGCGCAATCCGGACAGACGTCGGATGCGGATAAAGACAAGGACGAGTCCATGTTCGAGTCCCAGTCACGCACATCTATTTATCGTCCTGATGATAAAGGAGAATGGAGGGAAAAGCTGGGGCTATCGTACACAAACCCTACTGGTGGTGCACTGGCGGATAGCGCCTGGGACCGTCGTCCAAGGGAGGAAGATGATGACGTTAAGGAGGATGATACCGAGGTTGAAGAGGACGAGTCGAATGTACTCGGTGAAAGTGAGGGCACTAAGGTCTGGAGAACCAAGAGAACACTGAGAAAGTAAGCATCCTCGACTGGCTTATTCTTTCTTGACATGGTCCTCACACACGCATAGCCATCTTGATGCAGCCCGGGCGATTGCTTTCCACCCCACAGAGCTCTGTCTTGCCACTGGAGGCGACGACTGCACTGTGAAAGTCTGGCGAACAGATGTAACCGGCCTAGCCTCGTCCAAGTGCGCAAAAGCTTCTTTGTTGTCTCAGCATGGCATCACTACTCACATCGTCCCGATGTAGTTCTCGCCCAGTTACTGAGGTTGAGCCACAGCTGACCCTTCGTGGCCATTCAGCAGCTATTACTCGGCTCATCATTGCACCCTCCAAGCAACTTATCTATTCTGCATCTCTCGATTCAACAGTTCGAGTTTGGGTGCTACCGTCTTCAACGCATACCACCTATGCCCCATTCGATGCCTCACGACTTCGCGGAGAGCTCATCGGACACACGGATGCCGTTTGGGATCTCGCGCTCGTGCGCGATGAGTGCACTCTCATCAGTGGTGGAGCAGAAGGTGCTGTCAAGGTGTGGGATGTTAGCGATTCGTCCGGCCGTGGTTCCTTGCGACTCTCTTGGACATACAACGGCGTGGACTATGACGGCGACGAATCCGACGATCTGCCAGGTGTGACCGCGGTCGAGGCCATCAAGGTCGACTTGAAAAAGGTTGCGGTCGCGTACCAAAATGCCACAATCAAAATATTTGACATTGTGCACGGGAAAGAATTGGCAGTTCTGCACGGCGAATCGGGGTCTGGTAGGTCGTGTATCTCGCTGTGTTTCCCCGTCTTATCTTCCCTTCAGATGGTGGGCTTTCACAAGCGAATAGCATCGTTTCGCATCCAACAATGCCACTTCTTATTACCGCTCATGAGGACAAGTACATCAACATGTATGACATCAACACAGGTTAGTTCCCATTACCAACGGTCGGCGTATCCAGCACTGAACACTTCCCAGGCCAATGCACGTACTCGATGCCTGCCCACTTGGACGGTGTGACCTCCTTATCCATCGATGCCGCTGGCTTCTCTCTAGTATCTGGCGGTCATGACTGTTCAGTCCGTTTCTGGGACATACTTGGTACCAAAGCATGTATCCAGGAGATCACGAGTCATCGCAAGAAGGCGAACGAGGGCGTGCTCGACGTGCAATTCCACCCATCTCTACCTTTCATGGCCAGTGCGGGTGCGGATGGCATTGTTAAGCTCTACGCGTCGTCATAATTCGTATACCTCCACCATACTTATTCGGATAGACCTCCCACGATCTGCTCATTATTGTATGCCAGAGATTTCATCCAGGATGCACAAGGCTGTCATCAGACCTGCTTGAGCCACCTCTGAGCACAAACTAACCAATGTCTGTGTTTCAACCAAAAAAAGGCCTCCGCGAAGAGGCATACTTGAAATCAGAAAAATGATAGCGCTATGGATACATTGCAGATCCGGTATGTGTATCGCTACATGCTATAAGTACACGGGCTGCACGACGTGCTGGGGCCGAGACGAAAAAGTCCATCAATGAAAAAGAAAAGCGTGGAAAAGCAAAAAGCTAAATGACTACGAGGGTGGACCTAATCAGCGCAATGTTCGAAAGATAGCCACAAAAAAGGACATACTGATCCTCATGCCCTGCTCGGCAGTCAATACCTCTGCGCCGAGACCCCTGGCTCGTACCAAGGCCTCCACTTGGTCTCGGATGACATGGCATATCGGCCGACTATACTTCTGCTCCAAATCTTCCTTGCAATGCATGATGTACACGCGCAAGCCACTGAGCGGCGGCGGCGGCGGCGCCGAAGGCGGGTCAGCAGACCTATTCTTCCGGCGTTTCTTCCTCTTGGGAACCGTCGCCACCTCGTCAGCAGCCGCGGTCGAGTTGTTGTTGTTGTTGTTGGTGTCGTTGTTGCTACCGCTACTGCTGCCCTTGGCGGCGGCGGCGGCAGGACGCGCGGCCACGACTTGTTCCGCGAGGACGGCGAGCTCGTCGACGAGGTGCTCGGGGCTGAGGTGGCCGTAGAGCAGCTCGTCCGGCCTGCCGGACGGCCACGAACACTCTATGAAGAGGGCGGAGAGCGCGGCGGGTATCTTGGGTGCTGCGGCGCGCCAGACGGCGATGTTCTTCGGTTTGGTTTTGGGCGAAGAGCTCCCGCCGCCGCTGCCGCCGCCAGCGCCGACGGCGACGAGGCTGTCAGGGGAGACGTCGCCGAAGAAGAGGAATTCTTGGCCCGTGGGGTCGTGCCGGATGAAGAAGGCCGAGGACTCGTAGTCGCCCAGAGTGTCGTTCTTGCCGTGCAACACGGGCATCGCCTTGACCGAAACGTCCGGAAAGATCGTCCTGTACCCCTCGTCGAACGTCAATCTGGTTGGATATTTTGGTATGTTCGTTTTTCGATATATACATATATATTTGATTGGTAATATCGGTTCCGTTCGAGTTGGATATATGAGCGTGAGAGAGGTGTTAAACGGAGGTTTAATGGCACGCACGGGTCATAGAGAAGCTTGTAGGCGGCATCGTCCGCGTCCCACGACGCCAGACTGGGCCATATTCGATCCGCAAAGATGGTTTCCAGGGTCTTGAGCGTGTGCTGTGGGGCGCACACGCGTTTCCTGGGACCCTGAAGCGACCCCGCGGATAGGACGAGGCCGTTGATATGGTCCAGGTGGGCGTGGCTGATAACAAAGCAACTGCAGGGGGGAGGAGAACGAGAACGAATAGAGTCTATCAGTCGCGACGAGAAGAAGGGGCCCCACTAACTGAATGAGCGAATAGACTTGGTGCGCAGATAGATTGTCGAGGAGGGCGGGGTCTCGGGTGAGCAGCTGGTGCAGGGTTCCTATCCCCGAGCCTGCGGGGCGAGAACGAACGGGAAATGGGACGGGTCAGAAAGCGCTTTCAGAAGGGGTTGTGCGGCGTGGCGTATGCGAGTTTGCGCCTCACCTGCTTCGAGGGCAATTATACCATCTTTCCAGGATGCGTCACATGGCTTAAATAAGTACCTATCCGAGGATGCGTTGCGATTGGGAACGAACGATTAGAAACGGACGTGCGTCTTTCGCGAGAGGGGGAAAAAGACGGGACGAACGAGGATAGGTTGGTCTCATAAGGCCCTCCACCGCTGCCCACGACAACCAAGTCAAAGGTGGGCATGAGGAGATGGGGGAGGTGAAGGGTTGACGATAAATTTCGCTTCCAATTAATATTCGAGTCGAGTCGGCTCTGCCCGAACAAGGACAGGGACGGGTGAGAGCGCCCTCGAACGACATATTCTGACTTGTCACGGCACGTAGACAGAGCAGAGTGGAATATCATAGTGGGAAATGGAAAGCAGACAAAGGAGTGACTCGACAGACAACGAACGAGGTGGACGAAAGTCGAAAAGGTAATTAAATGACTCGGACAACATATAGGAAAAACAGGCAAAGAGAACGAAATCCTTCCAAAACAATTATCCCCTTTCAAGCCTCAGGCACTGCGCACGAGCCTGTTCAACGCCTTCTGGAAGTCATACGAACTCGCCTCGAGTGCAGCCACAGCCTGCGTGCGACTGAAACCCATAACACACAGCTGCTTCACAGGCTCAACGTCGTCATCCACTGCAGGCGTTACCGTTCTCAGGTTCTCGTCAGTTATCGGGGCCAAGAGCTGTGTCGGAGGCAATGAGTCTTGTGTCTTTTTCTTCTTCCCAAATGGCAGACGGATCTAAAATCGGGTCAAGTGTCATCTCTTCTATCCCAGGACACAGGACAAGGGCGCTTACGCTGAGTTTCGAGTGCCGCACCGGCTCCTTACCACTCTCCTTAGAGGACGATGTGGAAGGCCTTCCCTTGGGAGATGCCATACGTAGTGGAGGAGAGCCTGGAGGGGGAGGATGCGAAGCCGGGAAGCCTACCGCCGCCTCGCGGGGGGACGCGGATCCCAGAACCGGGGAATCCGAGATAAATGCGGACACTGGTGACTGTGCCACTTGAGGGATCGAGGATGTCCGGGACGACACCGTCCCCAACGCACTGCCCTTTTGCGAGTGATCGAGACTGAGGGCGTCACCAAGCGAGGAGCTCGTAGTATCCGCAAAGATTGACGGTTGGCTCGGCGCAGCTTGGGTTATGGCAGCAGGTGGGGGTGGGGCCGTAGAGGTGGATCCGAAAGCTTGGTCAAACGAGAGTGGCTTGGATTCGCCGAAAGCTTGGTCAAAGGAGAAGGGCTTGGATTCGGGGACTGGGGGAAGGACGGGGAGGCCGTCAACGGCGGGTGCAGGTCGAGCTGGGCCTGGGGTGCTTTGCTGCGGGCTGAACGCGTTTTCGAAGCCCGAGTCTCGCGCGGTGGTAGCCAGGGGTTTCACGGCCCCGCTGGTGCTCGGTGGTGGCGGGAACGCCGTCGAGTCAGAGGGAGACACTCCCTCGGCTGGAAGGGAAGGAGTTGCGTCTGCCTTGGCAAAGTCAAACTGTTCATCAAATGTGGTGTCAAAAGAGAGGTTCCCTGCGGCGGTAGGTGCTGTGCTGGGGAAATCGCCAAACGCCTTGTCAAAGTCGCTCACGGTCGCGGCCTTCGGGGTTTCTAAAGAAGCTGCAAACGGCGAAGTTGAGACCGCGAAAGGGCTGGTATCTTTTGCTGGAGTAGGCGGGAAAGGATTGGTACTCTGGACCTCAACGGCAGGGGCAACTCCTGTCACGGGTGGAAATGGTGTCTCAGCAGTGGTTTGGGGTAAAGTATGACCATTGGTGACTGGCGCTTCCTTCACCGCCTCGACTCTGTTCGAGGTAGGAGGGGGACGACCGACCAGGGTAGCAAGCGGGGTTTCATCTTCGCTATCGTCATCGCTTGAGTCGGATTCGTTTAAATCAAGCTCCTTGAGTTGCGTATTGATGTCGGTATGAGCGTCCAATGGTCGGTCAGTTGACGGCGCTACTGGGGCGGTAGCAAGAAGCGGAATGTTCTGTAGGGCCGCCTCCACTGTCGAGGTGTTGGCACTTGTATCTAGCGCGGAAGTCGGTGGAGTCATAAACAAGTCGTGGTCGCTGGAGGGTTCTGACACCTCTTCGTTCGCCGGAATCCTCGGTTCACTAACGGCCTTTGCGAAGAAGGGCTGCCCATTTATCTCAGGCCCAGTCGTCGGCTCTTGCACATCAGGTCCAGGTCCCGCTCCTTCACCGAAAGCCTGATCAAAGGTAAATGGATTGTCTGTTGTAGTACCTTCATTTTGCGTCGGGACGATAACAGAAGGGGTGGGTGCGGATGTATCAGCGAAAGGAAGGAATGGCGATTGCGAGCGCGAGCCGGAACCTGCAGCGATCCGTTCGAATGGATTATTGCTCTTTGCAGCAGCCGAACCACTATTGGAACTAGGACTTCCTGGTGAGCCTGGCAGTGGTTGTGCTGCAGAGAAGGTGACGCTGTCCGCTGACAACGAGGGTGAAGGGGCGAAAAGGTGCCCGTTTGCCGTATTTACCGCTGTGGATTCTCTGGCAAGTTCTGCCTCGGCGATCTCTCGCTCCTTTGTAGCCTCTTCGACTTCCGCTGCTGCCTCCTGGAGCTCCTGCTCGACCTTGGCTCTCTCCGCTTCCCTCGCGGCGAGCTGCTTCTTGGCGATCGCCAAAAGCCCCTTCTGTTGCTTCGCTTCCTTTTTTGCCTTCTCGACCTCAGCCTTGGTGACCTCGATTGTCGAACCTGTCTCAGTCATTTTACGTTGCAGTTCGCGTACTTCTTCCTTGTCACGAAGCAGGCCCTGCTCCACCTCAGCCTTTTCTACTCGGATGGCACTGAGATCGCTCTCGGCGCGAATGAGCTCCTGTTTGGTCTTCTGAATATCAGATGACTGGTTGCTGAAACGTTCGCGGAGTGTGGAAAGAAGACGGGATTCAGTTTCGTATCCTGCCTTTGCAGAACTTAGTTGAGTTTGGAGGGCGGCGAGCTGAGCAGCCTGGTCTCGGACGGCAGTCTCGACTTTGGTCCGCTCTGCAGTCGTGTTTTCTAGTGAGCGGGTCGTCGACTGGACCTGGTTCTGGAGATTTCCTATTTCGGCTGAACGATCATTGATCGTGGTAGAAGACACGCCGATCCCAGCATCGTCGTCATCGTCGAGAAGTCCTCTGCTGGGTGCTACAATGGGTGCTACAATGAACCGTGAGCGCTATGCTCCTCGAAGTAAGAACAAGGCATACCAAATGCAGCTTGTTGGGTCAGAGGTGGCGAGACCGTCGATGGCTGAGTTGGAGGCCCAGTTCGCTGGGGCTGCAAGATCGATGATTGAGGATGAGGGGCCACGGGAGAATCGTCCCATATCAGGTCATTCAACGATTCCGAGGGAGGTTGTTGGAACGAAGGGCTTGTGGGTGCGGCTACAGCTCGCATCGAAGGTGGCATCAAAGAAGGTGGTAGTATGGTCGGTATCTCGTTTCCGGTAAGCCTCCCTTGTATCAAGTGGAAAGCTACCGCAAACCCGTCACGAGTGAGACGACCATCGATGTTAAGGTCGGCCAGATCCCTATGCATAGTTGTAAGATAAGACAGCGGAAAAGAATGCGACAATGGGGCTAACCAAATTGCTGCAAGGTCACCCTCCGGTAGCTTTGACTGAAGCATGAAGGGCACGACAACTTCACTCTCAACATAACCGCGCTTTTGCTTGTCCAAACCATCAAAATGCTTGTCGGAACCAGCCTTCTCAGCCGGGGTGACATCCCAGGCTAGTTGGGATTGGACGGTAGAGACAGCGGAAAAAGACCCAAAGGATGGCGCGTTCCGGGCTGGACCTGATGTAGAACCGGTTTGATGCAGTGATGATTGTCCCGTCATTTGATGCTGCAAAGGTTTCCCAGAAAACTGGGGCAGTAACTGTTTCCCTGTCAGCTGAGGTTGGACTACTCCAGACCCACTGTTTGGAGGGAAACTACTAGGAAGGATGGGACTGAAAGAGCCACTGGTTCCGGTAGTATGCAAAGCGACACCACCGCCCGGTACAGGTTGATCAGAGGCCATTTCATACAAGCCAGGAGGAAGGGTAGTCGGGATAAAAGGGAGTTGGCCGGACATGGAAGCCTGGATGAGATACATGGCCACGATAAAGTCGGACACGTCCAACGATCCACGGTTCTGGGTATCGGACAAATTCCTACGAAGGATACATGAACACCAGTGCTTTGCGGCAATAAAATTAGACCACACCATATTTGGGAGAGTTTTTCATTTGAGAGCTTGGACCTGACGAACACCTCCCGTGCTTGCTCACCTTGGGAAATAGGTTGAGACGGGTTTAAAAGGACGCGTCTCATCACGCACCTGTAAGAAGACCGTTTACAGGCTTACAACTGTTGAAGTACCGCGTGAATTTCGCCTTGTCCGGGGCAGATAGTGGAGGAGGAAGACGAGAAGAGGTCGGAGACTTCGGAGAGGGGCTGACTGCCCTGCGGGGTTCCGAGGGTGAGGAATACCCGGTAAGGAGGGCAACAGGGCCGGCTTTGTCGAAGGTGAGCTGTAGGTTCTACAGTGAGAGACTCGGTCACACTCACGTTTGTTGACAAAGTCTGCTGAGAGTGTTTCGCCTTTCTGGGCCCAACCCATAAGACGAACAGCAACAGAGACACCCTTACGAGTGAGAAAACCCTGGTTGTCCGCGTCTGCGATCGCCCAGATTTGACCCAAGACATTGGCGCTGAGGTTGGCACTACCAAAGATGCGAACGGCAACATCGCTAGTGATGATACCAAACTTCTGGGGGTCGTGCTTGTTGAAGATTTGGTTTACGAGAGCGAGCTCCCCTTGTGTCGGGGA
>Ga0307510_10010763_pt1 | contig 10879 bp, 8 predicted proteins | sample 12_EM_MG_FD_207224 | JGI IMG/M metagenome (GOLD analysis project Ga0307510, IMG submission 207224) | Populus trichocarpa ectomycorrhiza microbial communities from riparian zone in the Pacific Northwest, United States - 12_EM | ecosystem: Host-associated > Plants > Roots > Unclassified | place... | reverse complement strand
GGGTTTTACAACAACGAACGGCTGCACTCGAAACTGGGATATCTGCCACCGACCGTTTATGAGCGAGCGATGGCGTCAAAACCACCTATCGAGGTGTCCGGAATTAGTTGACCACTGCAAACAGATCAAAAGCCCCTCACCCTAGCCCTCTCCCGGGAGAGGGGACTGATCGAGGTGGATGTTCGAGTTACACCGACCTGAAAGTCCGGAGTCGAACTCAGGTTTTGGATAGCACGAAGATCTGCTCCCTTTCCCCCTCGCCCCCCTGGGGGAGAGGGCTGGGGTGAGGGGGTGGGATTCACGCATCACCACAAAACCCAAGCCGTACATATAAAAAAAACGCCGCACTAATAATGCGGCGTTTTTATTGACTGAAAGTTACTTCAGGTCAAACCGGTCCAGGTTGGTGACCTTCGTCCACGCCGCCACAAAGTCCTTCACAAACTGCTCCTTCGCATCCGAACTGGCATACACCTCAGCCAGCGCCCTCAACTGTGCATTGGAACCAAACACCAGATCCACCCGCGTCGCCGTCCACTTCACGCTGCCGGTTTTACGGTCGCGCCCCTCGAACTCATCCGCATCCCTTGAAGTCGGCTTCCACTCCACGCCCATGTCCAGCAGGTTGGTGAAGAAGTCGTTGGTCAGCGCTTCAGTTTGCGAGGTGAACACGCCATGCCGGGTTTGCCCGACGTTGGTATTCAACACCCGCAAACCACCCAGCAGCACAGTCATTTCCGGTGCGGTGAGGGTCAGCAGTTGTGCCTTGTCGATCAGCAGCGCCTCGGCCGAAACGGTGTACTTGCCTTTGCTGTAGTTGCGGAAGCCATCGGCAATCGGTTCAAGGAAGCCAAAGGAGTCGACGTCGGTTTGCTCTTGGCTGGCATCCGTACGTCCCGGAGTGAATGGCACCGTGACCGAATGGCCGGCATTTTTCGCTGCTTGTTCGACCCCGGCATTCCCGGCCAACACGATCAGGTCCGCGAGCGAGACTTTCTTGCCGGCAGCGCCGCCATTGAACTCGTTCTGAATGCCCTCAAGGATTTGCAGCACTTTGGCCAGTTGCTCAGGCTGGTTGGCTTGCCAGAACTTCTGCGGTGCCAGACGCAGGCGGCCGCCGTTGGCGCCGCCGCGTTTGTCCGAACCGCGGAATGTCGAAGCAGCGGCCCAGGTGGTCGAGACCAGTTGTGACACCGAAAGCCCCGACGCGAGGATTTTGCTTTTCAGCGCGGCAGCGTCGCTGTCGTCGATCAGTGGGTGCGTGGCATCCGGAATCGGGTCTTGCCACAGCAGTTCTTCGTTCGGCAGTTCCGGGCCAAGGTAACGAGACAATGGACCCATGTCGCGGTGGATCAGTTTGTACCAGGCACGGGCAAACGCATCGGCCAGTTGATAGGGATTGGCGAGGAAGCGCCGCGAGATCTGCTCGTAGGCCGGATCGAAACGCAGCGCCAGGTCGGAGGTAAGCATGGTCGGCGAAAGCTTTTTGCTCGGGTCATGGGCATGCGGAACGGTGCCGGCACCGGCGCCGTTTTTCGGAATCCACTGGTGCGCACCAGCCGGGCTTTTGGTCAGCTCCCACTCGAAGCCAAACAGGTTTTCCAGGTAGTTGTTGCTCCACTTTGTCGGCGTGGTGGTCCAGGTCACTTCGAGGCCACTGGTAATGGTGTCGCCGCCCTTGCCTGTACCGAACGCGTTGCGCCAGCCCAAGCCCTGTTCTTCCAGGCCTGCCGCTTCCGGTTCTGGCCCGACGTTATCGGCAGGGCCGGCGCCGTGGGTTTTACCAAAGGCGTGACCGCCCGCGATCAACGCCACGGTTTCTTCATCGTTCATGGCCATACGGCCAAAGGTTTCGCGGATATCGTGGGCCGACGCGACCGGGTCAGGATTGCCTTCAGGCCCTTCGGGGTTTACGTAAATCAGGCCCATTTGCACCGCAGCGAGCGGGTTTTCCAGATTGCGTTCGCCCTGATCGGTGCGGCTTTCTTCTTTGCCATGCAAATCCGGCTCGGCGACCAGCGTGCCGTCACCGGGCTCCTGCATGGCTGACTTGTCTTTGCCGTAACGGCTGTCGCCACCGAGCCATTCGTGCTCGGAACCCCAATAGACGTCTTCGTCCGGTTCCCACACATCGGGACGGCCACCGGAGAAACCGAAGGTCTTGAAACCCATGGATTCCAGCGCGACGTTCCCGGTCAGAACGATCAGGTCGGCCCAGGAAATGTTGCGACCATATTTCTGCTTGATCGGCCACAGCAGGCGCCGGGCCTTGTCGAGGCTGACGTTGTCCGGCCAGCTGTTCAGCGGCGCAAAACGTTGTTGCCCGGAGCCGGCGCCACCACGGCCATCGGCGGTGCGATAGGTGCCGGCGCTGTGCCAGGCCATGCGGATGAAGAGGGGACCGTAATGGCCGAAGTCGGCCGGCCACCAATCCTGGGAGTCGGTCATCAGTGCGTTGAGGTCTTGTTTCAGGGCTTGAAAGTCGAGGCTCTTGAAGGCTTTGGCGTAGTCGAAGTCCTTGCCCAACGGATCGGACTTGGGCGAGTGCTGACTCAGGATTTTCAGGTTGAGTTGATTCGGCCACCAGTCACGGTTCGTCGTGCCACCACCGGCGGCGTGGTTGAACGGGCATTTCGATTCGTTTGCCATGTTCGGGTCCTTATCAGGTCTGCTACGGCCGGCTCGTGCCGACTTCGGACTAGTAAGGCTAGACCCGACTTGAGGAGTCAGCTAATAGGCCGACTATTGGAGGCTGATAGGCAAAGTCTTTCAGCTTCTTTCGGAGCACTTCACGGATGAGCCGATAGCGGCTGCCTGCTTGAAACATGCGTTGTTGAGCCTCTGCAAAAAACAAAATGTGAAAATCGGGATGACAGGAAGAAATGTTATTGTATAACATAAAATTCGTTTCATTCTGTTTCTACCAGCGTTAAAGCAAAACGCTGGCAGCGATCCTCACATTTCAGCGCATGGAAATTTTGCAATGCCTGCCCGTTCCCACCCCCTGCAACGACGCCTCAATCCGTTGGCCGCCGCGCTGCTTTTTGCATCGCCGGTATTCGCCGCCGACACCCTCGAACTGCAACCGCAAGTCATCACCGGCAATCCGCTCGGCAGCCAGACACTTGCCTCGCCCTCGACGGTACTTAGCGGCGACGACCTCACGTTCCAACAGAAGGGCAGCCTCGGCGAAACCCTGAACAAGCAACCCGGCGTGTCCTCGTCGTACTTCGGCCCGGGTGCGAGTCGACCGATTATTCGTGGCCAGGACGGTGATCGCATCCGTATTCTGCGCAACGGAGTCGGCGCGCTGGATGCCTCGTCGCTGTCTTACGACCACGCCGTGCCGCTGGACCCGGTCAACGTCGAGCGCGTTGAAATCGTCCGTGGCCCGGCGGCTCTGCTGTACGGCGGCAGTGCCATTGGCGGGGTGGTCAACACCTTCGATAACCGCATCCCGACTGAGGCCATCGATGGCATTCATGGCGCTGGTGAGTTGCGCTATGGCGGTGCCGACACCACGCGCAGCAGCGCCGGCAAACTGGAGGCTGGTAACGGACAATTCGCCTTGCATCTGGACGCTAGCGCCCGCGAGTTCAATGACCTGAAAATCCCCGGTTACGCGAAAACCGCTCGCGAACGCGCAAACGACGACGGCGACTCGAAAAAACATCGCCTGGCCAACAGCGATGGTCGCCAGGATGGCGGCGCGGTCGGCGGGTCGTACACCTGGGATGACGGTTATGCCGGTCTGTCCTACAGCAACTACGATTCCAATTACGGTTCGCCCGCTGAACAAGACGTACGTATTCGCATGCAACAGGAGCACTACGCCTTTGCCTCGGAGATACGCAATCTCGACGGGCCATTCACCTCGATCAAACTGGATGCCGGTTACACCGATTACGAGCACCGCGAAATCGAAGGCGGCGAGGTTGGCACGACGTTCAAGAACAAAGGTTACGAGGCACGGGTCGAGGCGCGGCATCAGCCGTTGGGGCCGTTCAATGGCGTGATTGGTGCACAGGTCAGCCGCAACGAGTTTTCGGCATTGGGTGAAGAGGCGTTTGTGCCGCAGACCGATACCAATGCCGCTGCGCTGTTCATTCTTGAGGAGTTGCAAGCCACCGATCGACTGCTGTTCACCCTCGGCGGACGCCTTGAGCACACCACGGTCGACCCGGACGCGAAGGGTAACGAACGCTTCGCCAGCGCCGACCGCTCCAGCAGTTTCACCGCTGGCAGTCTTTCCTCTGGCGCGGTGTACACGCTGACGCCGATCTGGTCGGTGGCTGCGACGCTGGGCTACACCGAGCGCGCACCGACGTTCTATGAGCTTTACGCCAACGGTGCCCATGTGGCGACCGGCACCTATGAAGTCGGTGATGCCGGGCTGTCGAAAGAAAAAGCCGTGTCCAGTGATCTGGCGTTGCGTTTCGATAACGGCACGCACAAGGGCAGTGTCGGTGTGTTCTACAGCCACTTCTCCAATTACATCGGTTTACTCGGCACGGGCCGCACATTGAATGATGAAGGCGAGGAGGACGCCGATGGCATCCCTGAATACACCTACTCCGGCGTGCGGGCGCGCTTCAGCGGTATTGAGGCGCAGGACCGCTGGAACCTTGGCGAAAATGCCTACGGCAAGTTTGCCCTGGAGTTGTCCGGTGACTACACCCGCGCGAAGAACCTGGACACCGGCGAAGATTTACCGCGAATCGCGCCGCTGCGGCTCAACAGCGGGCTGCTGTGGGAACTGGACAAGTGGCAGGCGCGCATCGATGTAGAGCACGCCAGTTCACAACATCGGGTGCCGGATAACGAAAGCGGCACCGACGGCTACACCACGCTGGGCGCCAATGTCGGGTATCACTTTGATGTCGGCCAGAGTAAATGGCTGGCCTTCGTCAATGCCGAGAACCTGACCAATCAAACCGTGCGTTACGCCAGTTCGATCCTGCGCGACATTGCGCCGGCAGAAGGGCGCAGCATTCAGGTCGGGTTGCGCACGACGTTCTGATAATCACTGATTCCCACTGTAGGAGCGGCCGCAGGCTGCGATCTTTTGCTTTTAAAATAGAGATCAAAAGATCGCAGCCTGCGGCAGCTCCTACACGGGCGTGATCAGGTGGATTGGGCGGTGTCGTCATCCGGCACGTCGTCGAGAATATCCTCTTGCCCCGGCAATTCAGTAATCACACTGAAATCCGTCACTTCAACCGCACCCAATCCATACCCCAGCAAATGGAAAGAAAACGCTTTGCGCTCTTGCGGGTTGTCGAAGCTGAAGTTCATTTCCAGTGGCTGCTCGGCGGTTGCCACCATCTCCTGCGGCAAGCCGATCTGCACGTCCTGTTCAAACTCCTTGGCCTTGAGCTGAATATACGCCGCCTGCTGCGGATCGACCGAGCGCACGGTCAGACGCACGCGGGTGTGCGAGCCTTTGGGCATTTCCAGGTATTGCGCGCCAATCAGATTGTCGGCCCAGTCATCGTTGATCTGCGCTTGCAGCGGGATGACGTTGGTGCTGCCGAATTGATAGCGATGATTGAGCGGCGTGCGCAACAGCGACAGGTCGAGGGCGTTGGCACGGGCGGCGATCTGTCGGGCCGGGTGGCCGCTGTAGTTGCCTTTATAGATGGCGCTGTCGGCGATGAACCCGGCGCTTTCGTAGTAGCGGCAGCGGCGCGGCATATCGCACTCGGAAAAGATCCCCTGACCGTTGTGATAGCGCAGCTTGCCGTTAGTGAACGACATGATTTCGCGGCCGCTGTCGTAGTCGCGAAACAGCGAGCGACCGCTCAGGGCGGAAGGCACCGGCAAGTCGAAGTAATCGAGAATCGAGGTGCTCAGATCGACGTGGCCATACACGCCTTTGTTCAGCCGCGGCAGTTGTGCCTGCTCCGGTGCCAGGGTCAGGTTGAAGCCCCACGAAGAAGCCAGGCGGACACCGTCGATGCCGTGGGACTCGTCCGAGGTGATCACCACCAGCGTGTCTTTCAGAACGCCTTGGCGTTCGAGGCCGTTGAGAAACTGCTCCAGCGCATCGTCGAGATAACCGACGGCCGCCTGTTTTGGCGTTTCGTAGCGTTCCAGATATTCCTCGGGTGCGGAGTAGGGCTGATGCGTGCCCACGGTCAGCAACGTCAGCATCCACGGTTTTTTCTGCTTTTTTAGTTGGCCGACATAGTCCAGCGCGCCTTCGAAAAATGCCTTGTCATCCTTGCCCCACGGGAACTCCAGATAGTTGCTGTTGGTGAACCACTCCAGACCGTGCGTCGCATCGAAACCGATGTGCGGCATGATCTTGTCTTTGGCCATGAAACGCAGCCCGGCACCTTGCAAGTAGTGAGTGCTGAAGCCGTGATCTCGCAGTTGCGCCGGCAGGCAGGCCTGATTGCGCTCGTTGAGGGTGAGCATTTCCACGCCTTTGGGCGTGCCGTTGTTGAGCTTGTCGTAATCGCCGCAGAGCATCGCGTACAGACCGCGAATGGTCTGGTGTGTGTGCAGCACGTAATCCGGGGTGTTCATGCCGCGCTCGGCCCAGCGGCTGAGGTTGGGCATCAGGTCTTCCTGATAATGGCTGCCGATCGCCTCGCGGTTGGCGCGGATATAGGCGCCGGGAATGCCTTCCAGCGCGATGATCAGTACGTTGCGCGCTTGCCCCGGCGCGGCCAGCAATTTCTGCCCGTTAAGGTCGACGTCGGTGAGTCCGGCCATGGCCGGCGCGGGTTCTTCGACGTCACCGTCCAGCCACTCCCCGGCCTGGATCTGCAGATCAGCGGCCTCGCTGGCCAGCAACTGGTGTGGCAGGTTGTACTGGCGCCACGGATCGGCTTCGCTCGGCCACAGGTTTTGCGCACCCCAGTGCGCGGCGAACAATAGCAGTGGCGCGCTCCAGGCTGCGCGGGGCAGGGGCGGGCGCGGCATGCCACGGCCGGCAAATTGGGTCAGCAGCCAGAACACCAGAGCCAGCAGCAAAGTGATGCCCAGTGCAGGATGGGCCAGGCCGCCACCGGTGGAATTTTCCACGAACTGCGGATCGATCAGGTAATGAATGTCGGAAGGTGTCGGCAGACGCCCGACGGCGCTGACCAGTTCAGCGGTCGCCACCGCCAGCAAGGCCCAGAACAGCAGCACCGGCAAGGCCAGCCACCACGCCCGGCGATGCAGCAACACCACCAACAGGCTGCCAATGGCCAGATCCGATAAATAGCCCAACGGCGCCGACCAGCCCAGCGCCGCACGCAGGCACACCGGCACCACCAGCACCAGAACAATCAGCGAAAAGAGGCGGGCATGCGGCTGCCGCAACCGGTTAAAAAGAGCACTCACAAAAAAGACCTTCCAGCCATTAAATCGTCATAAAAGTGTGCGCGATGATACCAAGGGTGGGCTGTCTGATCGCCCTTTTAAACGCTCAGCTGATGCGCTGGCGTGCGGGCTAATCAAGGTGATGGTGCGTCCGCAGGCCTGACCGGCCCTCGTGTTGCACGACCATTGGCGATATTGCTGCCGACGGATTTATTGTTTCAGGCTGTTTAAGGTGCCTAACCATCACCGGCATCCAATGTAGGAGCTGTGCAACGCTGCGATCGTTTTAAACCTCACAATCAAAAGCGCGCAGCCCGATTTCGCTCAACAACCCGTGCTATCGATATGCGATAAAGATATTTAATTTCTATTTTTTATAGCGATAAAGTCAGGCCTTTCAGCAAACCACCCCCATGCTGCGAGGTTGTCATGGCCACACCGTTCAAACGTCCCGCACTGACTCTGTTGGCCGCTTCTCTGGTCGCGAGTGCGTTGTTCAGCACCGGCGCTCAGGCCGAAGGCAAGATCAGCATCGCCCAGCAATTCGGCATCGGTTACCTGATTCTCGATGTGGTGCGCGATCAGAACCTCATCGAAAAACACGGTAAGGAACAGGGCCTCGACATCAAGGTCGACTGGAACAGCATCTCCGGCGCCACCGCGATGAACGAAGCGTTGCTCACCGGATCGCTCGACGTGGTTTCCGCCGGCGTGCCGCCAATGCTCACCGTGTGGGATCGCACCAAGGGTAAACAGAATGTCAAAGCCATCGCCGCACTGGGCTCGATGCCCAACTATCTGCTGACCAACAATCCGAACATCAAAACGCTCAAGGACTTCACCGACAAGGACCGGATTGCCGTGCCGGCCGCCGGCGTCGGCTTCCAGTCGCGCACTTTGCAGATCGAAACCGCCAAGGAGTTCGGTGACGCGCAGTACAAGAAATTCGACGACATTTCAGTCAGCCTGCCGCACCCCGATGCGACGGCCGCGCTGATCGCCGGCGGCTCGGAAATCAACTCGCACTTCTCCAGCCCGCCGTTCCAGTACCAGGCCCTGCAGAATCCCAACGTGCACAAAGTGCTGAGTTCCTACGACGTGCTTGGCGGGCAGGCGACGTTTAACGTGCTCTACACCACAGAAAAATTCCACGACGAAAACCCGAAAACCTACAAGGCGTTCTATGACGCGTTGGCCGAGGCCGAGAAGATCATCAAGGCTGATAAGCCGGCGGCGGCTCAGGCGTACATTCGTGTCGAGCAGTCGAAACTGCCGCTGGCTCTGGTCGAGCAAATCGTCAAGGATCCGGAAATCGATTTCACTGTGGTGCCGCAGCGTACGTTCATCTACGCCGAGAAATTGCAGGAGCTGGGCGTGCTGAAGAACAAGGCCGACAGTTGGAAGGATTACTTCTTTGAAGAGGCGCATGGTGGGGCGGGGAGTTGATAGAAAAGGGGCAACGTCTGTTGCCCCTTTTTCCATTCAGGATTCGCCATCATCGAAGATGCTTTCAATCGGTAGCTCGAACGCCCGGGCAATCTGAAAGGCCAGTGGCAGACTCGGGTCGTAGCGTTCGTTTTCTATAGCGTTAATCGTCTGACGCGACACGCTCAGGCGTTCAGCCAGATCGACCTGCGACCATTTGCGCTCGGCGCGCAATTCCTTGAGGCGGTTTTTCATTGGTAACGGCGTCGCGCAATGTGCAGGCCGACAATCCACATCAGACCCATCACCGGCCACACGCACGTCCACGGAATGTGCGGAGCGCCGACGTTTTCCAGAAAACCGTAGCTGAACGTCAGCAGTGCCGAGGCGGCAAAGGCAAAACCCAAGGCTTCGAACTGGATGCGCAGATGCATTTCATCCATGCGCCGCATATTGCGCACGATGGCCCAGCACATCAGTCCCGCCGGAACGATCGGCGTCAGTGCGACGGCCGAGCGCAGTACGATGGGGGCGTCCATCAGGTATTGCGAGGCAATCAATGAGGCTGTCAGGACCAGCATGTAGATGATTAATGCTGCGCCCAATTCGAGGTAGTACCGGTTCATTCTTCACTTCCTATGTAAAAGAGCCTTTACATGGTCGCCGAAGATTTATCCGATGTAAAGCACGCTTTCCATCATGGCTGGTAGCCTCGAACAGACTCATGCCGGAGGATTTCGCCTAGGTCAGTAGCTTAAAAGCACACTTTCTGGACAGCGTAATAGCCACTCAGTAGCATTCGAGCCCAACGGATTATCCCTTCGCACGTCGTCCGACGTGGAACGCTCAAGGAATCGATATGCGCGACACCCCGATTGACCAAAAACGAACGATCGTGACCCAGGTCAACGGCGAGATTCGCTATGAAACCCGGATCAGTTTCAGCTCCACGTCGCTCGTCGATGGCGAAATTCGGGTGCATCGTGCTGAAGGCAATCAGCTAGATGTTCCGGTGGCCGGGGCGGACTTCGCTTTGCGCTTTGATCTGGATGGGGTGCATAGAGTACCGGTGACGCAGCAGGCTGCGGTTGAACCGGTTGAACCGGTTGAACCGGTGCCTGCCGATAACAGCTTGAAGTTATTCACCTCGAAAACCGTGTGGATCACCCTCGGGTTGTGGTTCTTCGTCAGTTCGGTGTTCGGTTGGCTGGGGATTGTGGTGGCAGGCGGATATCTCGGTTACCAGTGGCGTGAGGTGGAAAAGCGCAAGAAACAGTTGGCCAAGGCGCCCGTAGATAAAGCCGTGCCCCGTTCCGGCTCGGGGATGTCACGGGAAAGCGTACGCAAGGCATTGGCCCGCAGGCATTAATGTGGCGCACAGCAAAAACAAAAAAAGGGGCGGCCTGATCATCGATCAGGCCGCCCCTTTTTTATTGCTGCTCAGTCAGATCAATGCATTTTGCTGTGATCGTGACCTTCCATGTTGGTCAGCGCGCGAACCGGCGCTTTAACCTCGAGGGTTTCTTTATCACCCTTGGCGTTTTCCACGATCAGGGTCAGCGGCACAGTTTCGCCTTCCTTCAACTGAGCGGTCAGGCCCATCAGCATCACGTGGTAGCCGTTCGGATCAAGCTTGACGGCTTTGCCGGCCGGCAGCTCGACAAACTTCACCGGGCCCATGCTCATGACGTCGTTCTTCATGGTCATTTCGTGGATCTGCACGTCTTTGGCCGCTGGCGTCGCGACGCTGAGCAACTTGCTGTCGCTGTCGGCGGTGAGGGTCATGAACGCGCCGCTGGCGGACTGGGTCGGCACGGTGGCACGGACCCAGGCATCGTCGACTTTGGTCGCTGCGGTCGCCTGGAATGCCAGACCCAGCAGAGAAAAACCGATGACAGCGCGTTTGAGGTGGTTCAGAACAGGTTGCATCAGCAAACCTCCATAACAGTAAGCAAATCTTCCGTACATTGTTCTGCCGAAAGCGACGTGGACAGACCCAGGCGCAAGCCGCCGTTGGAGTCGTAAACGTAACTGGTGGCAGTGTGCGAGATGGTATAGGTGTCGCCGGCCGGGACTTTCTCGTAGAACACGTCGAATTCCTTGGCCGTGGCCGCGGTTTCCTCAAGCGTGCCGTACAGCG
>Ga0307510_10010762_pt1 | contig 10880 bp, 8 predicted proteins | sample 12_EM_MG_FD_207224 | JGI IMG/M metagenome (GOLD analysis project Ga0307510, IMG submission 207224) | Populus trichocarpa ectomycorrhiza microbial communities from riparian zone in the Pacific Northwest, United States - 12_EM | ecosystem: Host-associated > Plants > Roots > Unclassified | place... | reverse complement strand
TCATGGAGGCGCTTCGGCGGGCTGCTGATGACCGTGGAATGCTGCTGATTTTCGACGAGGCGCAAACCGCCTTTGGGCGCATCGGCAAGAAGACCGGGTCGGAGTATTTCGGAGTTGCTCCGGACATCATGACAATGTCGAAGACACTGGGCGGAGGGCTTCCGCTCGCTGCGGTATCGACCACCGAGAAGATCGAAAACAAGCTCCACGACGATCATTTCACCTACTACACCAGCCACGTGTCCGATCCCCTGTTGGCAGAGGTGGGCCTGGCGGTGCTCCGCGTGATTGCCGAAGAAGAACTCGTCGAACGGGCGAACGTCATGGGCGGCTATCTGCGCAACAAGTTCGAGGCGCTGCAGCAAAAGTATGAACAGATCGGCGATATCAGGGGGGCGGGACTTTTGCTCGGCGTCGAACTGGTCACCGATCGCAACAGCAGGCGCGCGGCCCATCAACTGGGTGGACTGACAACCCGAAAATGCTTCGAGTACGGGCTGAGCATGAACATCCGCCGCCGTCCTGAGCGCGGATCCGTTTGGCGGATCGCACCGCCATTGACCGTCTCGACCGACGAAATCGACAGGGCCGTCGAAATCCTGGATCGGGCCTTGAAGGAAAGCCTCGATGAGCTGACGCGAAATAACGCTGCCTAGAGAACGCTTGGAGGCTGAAATGATCCGCAAATTGTTGCCGAGGCTGGCAATTGCCGCCCTGTCGCTTGCGATGCTCGATATTCATGCGGGTCAGGCGGCGAGCCAGACCCTCGAAAAGATCAAGGAGATCGGCAAGATCGCTTTCGGCTACCGGGAGGCGTCCATTCCATTCGCCTATCTGGGGGCTGACAATAAGCCGACGGGCCTCTCGCTCGAACTCTGTGCAGCGGTAGCCGACAGGATCAAATCCGAATTGAAACGGCCGGCGCTGGAGATCGAGTACATCCCGGTGAATGCGTCCAACCGCATTCCACTTCTTCAGAACGGCACCATCGACATCGAGTGCGGCAGCACGACCAACACCGCCGAACGGCAAAAGCAGGTTTCCTTTTCCATCGCGACATACGTGGCATCGCCGCGCTGGCTCGTTGCCGCGACTTCTCCGGTTACCGAGTTGAGTGGACTTGAGGGGCAGACGATCGTCGTTACGCAAGGCTCCTTGAATCTCGCGGGAGCCCACAAGATCATCGCTGACCAGAAGCTGAATGCGAAGATCGTTCAGGCCAAGGACCACGCAGAATCCATCCTGATGTTGAGAACGGACCGCGCTGCCGCATGGTTCGAGGACGACATCCTGGTTGCCGGATTAGTCGCCAACGCGTCCGACCCCAATGCCTTCCGGATGCTGCCTGCGACCTACGCGCCGACCTATTACGGGCTGATGACCCGGAGAGAAGACCCCGAGTTCAAAGCGCTGGTCGACTCCGTGATCAGGGAGAAGATGGCATCGGGCGAATTCAACAAGCTTTATGCAAAATGGTTCGAGTCGCCGATTCCGCCGAAAGGACAGAGCCTGATGCTGCCCATGAGTGACGCGATGAAGGCGCGCGTTGCATCTCCCAGCGACGCGCTCACTCCGTAGATCCGTGTGGGCGAGACAGATCGCCAGTTCAAGAGCCGCGCAGCAGCTCACTGATCACGTTGAACTGGTTGTCACGAAACTCGACCATATAGCCGTCCTTGATCGGGCGGTAGTCCGTCGGCGACGTGTTGAGCTTAACGCCGGGCATCAACATCGGCAGCGCGACGTCCTTGAGATTGGCCGCCTGCGCCATGATGTTTTCGCGGCTGAGGTTGTCCTTGCACTGGGTCAGCACCACGACCAGCGCTTGCGCCACCATGTAGCCATAGCCCGCCGCCAGATTGGCCGGATCGACATTGGGCAGCCGCGCCTCCATGAAATCGCGGTAGGCGACCAGGTCCGCGTCGGTGGTATCGGCCGAATAAGGCTTTAGCGCGCCGACCGACATGATGCCGGTCGCGGCGTCGAGCCCGGCCGGCACCATCACGGTTTCCTTGTTGGCGCAGCCTGAGGAGATGAAACGCATCGGACGCCAGCCGGTCTCGTAGGCTTTTCGGATCGCTTGCGCACACGCACGCGGCGTCACGCTGTAGATCAGGAAGACGTCGGCCTTGGTGTTGGCGAGCGTGAGGATCTGCGAATCCACCGTGGGATCGGCGACTTCGAAACTTGCCGCCATCGCGATCGCCTTGTCGGCGTCCGCCCCGAGCGCTTCCTTGACGCCGCGCAGATAATCCTTTCCGGCGTCGTCGTTCTGATAAATGACCGCAAAGCGCGCATTGGGATTCTTGGCGCGGGCGAAGCGCACCTCCATGCCGGCTTCCTCGACATAATTGGGCGCCCAGGGCAGCGCCATCAGCCAGGGCTGGTTGACCGGATCGTTCCATTTGGATGCCGAGCTGATCAGGAACAGATGCGGCACCTTGGCGCCGTTGAGATATTTTGCGGTCGCCGAACTCGGTGCGGTGCCCATGGTTCCGAACATGAAGGCGACGCCGTCATTCTCGACCAACCGGCGCGTCGCCTCGACCGTCTTCGGCGGCGAAAAGCCGTCGTCGAGCGAGATCATGTTGAGCTTGCGGCCGTTGACGCCGCCTTTCTCGTTGACCAGGTCGAAATAGGCCGCAAACGCCTTGCCGGTGACGCTGAGCGCCGACGCCGGCCCGCTATACGGCATGATGTTGCCGAACTTGATTTCGGTGTCCGATATGCCGGGTTGCTGGGCGGTAGCGGTCGTCACTGCGCCCAGAGCGAGTAGTGCGGAAAAGAAGGCCGGGGCGAACTTGCTCGATCGGATCATGCTTCATCCTCCCAGGCCAAATGGCCGACAATGTTGTTATTGGTTTTGAACCAAGGCTAGGGCATGCTCGGGCAACCGGTCTTGCGTTCAGTTGCTGGACACAGCACGCGCCGGGTTCGCCGGTGCGGCAGACCGCGCTTGCAAGATAATGCCAGCCGCTCAACGCAAGTTGCGCGGGCCAAATCGGGGCATCGTGATCTCAGGAGCCTGATCAACATGGTTGAATCAGGCCCCTGAGCTATCTTTTGTTCGAGCATGATCCTATCGGAAAGCCGGTGCCCACTTTTCCGGATCATGCTCCCGGGAGGAAACCATGCTGGAGCGCACAAGCGTGCAAAGCCCGTTCTATACGGCCGAACACGAAGCCTTCCGCGATGTGATGCGCCGCTTCGTGTCGCGCGAAATTGAGCCTTACGCCCACGAATGGGACGAAGCCGGCGAGTTTCCGCGCGAGCTTTATCGGAAAGCGTCCGAGATCGGGCTGCTCGGCCTCGGCTTCCCGGAGGAATTTGGTGGCGTCGCCGCCGACCAGTTCATGAAAATCGTGGCGTCGCAGGAGCTGGCGCGCGCCGGCGCCGGCGGCGTCAGTTCGAGCCTGATGAGCCACACCATCGGCTCGCCACCGATCGCACGCGCCGCGCGGCCCGAGGTAAAGGCGAGGGTGCTGCCGCAGGTGCTGTCGGGCGAGAAAATTTCCGCGCTCGCGATCACCGAGCCGAGCGGCGGCTCCGACGTCGCCAATTTGCGCACCAAGGCGCGGCGTGACGGCGACCATTACGTCGTCAGCGGCGAAAAGACCTTCATCACCTCCGGCATGCGGGCCGATTACCTGACCGTTGCCGTGCGTACCGGCGGCGAGGGGCCGGGCGGCGTCAGCATGCTGCTGATCGAAGGCGACACGCCGGGCCTGTCGCGCACGAAGCTGAAGAAGATGGGCTGGTGGGCGTCGGATACCGCGACGCTGCATTTCGACGCGTGCCGCGTGCCGGTACAGAACCTGATCGGCGAGGAGGGCCAGGGTTTCAAGATCATCATGCACAATTTCAACAGCGAGCGCATGGGCATGGCGGCGAGCTGCACGGCCTATGCCCGGGTCTGCGTCGAGGAGGCGATCGCCTACGCCAAGGAGCGCAAGACATTTGGAAAGCCGATCGCGCAGCACCAGGTGATCCGCCACAAGCTGGTCGACATGGCGCAGAAAGTCGCGGCGTCGCAGGCGATGCTGGAAATGCTGGCGTGGCGGCTCGGGCAGGGCGAGAGCCCGGTCGCCGAAATCTGCATGATGAAGAACCAGGCCACCCAGACCATGGCGTTCTGCGCCTCCGAGGCCGTGCAGATCTTTGGCGGCGCCGGCTTCATGCGCGGCATCAAGGTCGAGCGCATCTACCGCGAGGTCAAGGTCAACGCCATCGGCGGCGGCACGGAGGAAATCATGAAGGATCTCGCTTCGAGGCAGATGGGGCTTTAGTCCACCACACGCACCGTCATTCCGGGGCGCGTCGAAGACGCGAACCCGGAATCCAGAGGTGAGCAAAACAATATTGAGGTTCCGGGTTCGACGCTTCGCGCCGCCCCGGAACGACAGGAAAGCAAAATGTTGTTCACCGCCGACCACGACGAACCCCGCCGCATCCTGCAAAAGTTCATCGCAGCCGAGATCAATCCGTTTGTCGATGAATGGGAGAACAACGACATCTTCCCCGCCCACGAGCTGTTCAAGAAGCTCGGCGATCTCGGCTTTCTCGGCCTCAACAAGCCGGTCGAATTCGGCGGCCAGGGGCTCGATTACTCCTACGCGCTGATGATGGCCGAGGAACTCGGCGCCATCACATGCGGGGGCGTGCCGATGGCGATCGGCGTGCAGACCGATATGGCGACGCCGGCGCTGGCGCGGTTCGGCTCGGATGAAGTGCGTCGCGAGTTTCTTGGCCCTGCGATCACCGGCGACGCGGTGGCCTGCATCGGCGTCTCCGAGCCGGGCGCGGGCTCCGATGTCGCCTCGATCAAGACCAATGCGCGCTCCGACGGTGACGATTACGTCATCAATGGCGGCAAGATGTGGATCACCAATGGCGTACAGGCCGACTGGATCTGCCTGCTCGCCAATACCAGCGACGACCAGGTCCATCGCAACAAGTCGCTGATCTGCGTGCCGATGAAGAGCAAGGGCGTGCAGGTCGCGCGCAAGCTCGACAAGATGGGCATGCGCTCTTCCGACACCGCGCAGATCTTCTTCGACAATGTCCGGGTGCCCAAGCGCAACCGGATCGGCGAGGAGGGCAAGGGCTTTACCTACCAGATGGTGCAGTTCCAGGAGGAGCGGCTGTGGGGCGCGGCGGCCTGCCTCAAGGCGCATGAATTCATCATCGCCGAGACCATCGAATATACCCGCAACCGAAAAGCATTCGGAAAGTCGATCCTCGACAACCAGACTGTCCATTTCAAGCTGGCGGAGATGCAGACCGAGGTCGAGCTGCTGCGCGCGCTGATCTACCGCGCCGCCGAGGCGCTGGTCGCGGGCGAGGACGTGACACGGCTCGCCACCATGGCCAAGCTCAAGGCGGGGCGATTGGGGCGCGAACTCACCGACGCCTGCCTGCAGTTCTGGGGCGGCATGGGCTTTATGAACGAGACGCCGGTGAGCCGGGCCTATCGCGACAGCCGCCTGACGTCGATCGGCGGCGGCGCCGACGAGGTGATGCTAACGGTGCTATGCAAGATGATGGGCACACTACCGAAAAACCAATAAAAGCCCGATCAGAACGTATGAAGGGAATGCCTCATGATCACGCTCTATCACTGCGACGGCGCGCGCTCGTTCCGTCCGCTCTGGATGCTGGAAGAGATGGGGCTGCCCTATGAGCTGAAGATGCTGCCGTTCCCGCCGCGGGTGTTCGCCAAGGAATATCTCGCGATCAATCCGCTCGGCACCATTCCGTTCATGGTCGACGGCGAGACCAAAATGACGGAGTCCTCTGGTATTTGTTATTACCTCGGTACCAAATACGGGCCAACGCCGCTGGTGGTCGGGCAGGACGATCCGGCCTATGGCGCGTTCCTGAACTGGATGTATTTCAGCGACGCCACGCTGACCTTTCCGCAAACGCTGGTGCTGAGATACAGCCAGCTCGAACCGGAGGAGCGTCGCAACCCGCAGGTGGCTGGCGACTACGCCAAATGGTTCCTTGGCCGCCTGCGCGCCGTCGAGGCAGCCACGGCCAATGCCGAAACCTTGTGCGCCGGCCGGTTCACCGCAGCCGATATCGTCAACGGCTATGCGTTGCGTCTGGCGGGCAATATCGGGCTTGCCAAGGATTTTGGCCCCAATGTCGCCGCCTATTGGGCCCGGTTGCAGGAACGCGACGGGTACAAGCGCGCGGTTGCGGCGGAACGCAAGGCCGGCGTCGAGCAGAATGTGGCGCCGCGGATCCGCGCCTGAAGGGTGTCGATCCTGGCGTTCGAATTAACCTTTCCCGGTCGGTGACAGACACCGAATTTCCGCTATGGTTGCCCTCGTCGCAGCGGCCAAAGAGCCGCGCGAGGAGGACGAACCATGGACGACATCGGCCAGAAATCCGGCCATCTGATGCTGATCACCCCGGAGCGTGTTTTTTACGCAGGGCTGCTCGGCCGCCCGCGCCAACGCTGTTCGGGTGCGTTCAACATCTACGCCTCGATCGAAGGTGGACTTTGGCTCACGACCGCCGATGGCCGCGAGAGCTATGGCGAGATGGTCGCCGTGCTCCCGAACGTCAGGCACACCATTGCCAGCGACCATCGCTCGGTACTCAGCATCGTGATCGAGCCGGAGAGTGTTCCTCCCGGCGTGCTCGAAGAACTCGCCAAACGCCTTGCGGGGCCTGAAGGCGAAGCTTTCACCCGCCGCATCCGCGCCGCTTATCTCGAACTGCGTGAGCATCACGCCGGCGCCGAATTCTCCAGCGCCGAATTCGATACGCTTTGCCTTGGTGAAGCGCTGCCGCGGCGCGAACTGGATACCCGCGTGGCGCGCGCGATTCTGCAGATCGGGAAATTCTGCGGCGAGCCGGTGACGGCTGCGAGCTGCGCCGCCGAGGCCGGATTGTCCCCGTCGCGGTTCCTGCATTTGTTCAAGGAAGAGACCGGCATTTCCTTCCGCTCGTTTCGCGCCTGGAAACGGGCGCGGCATCTGCTGCATTTTGCCAACCAGGACATCAACCTTGCGCATCTGGCGCAGGATATCGGCTATCCCGACTCCACGCATTTCAGCCACTCGATCCGCCGTTTCTACGGCCTGAAGCCGCGCGCGATCTTTTCCGGTTCGCGCGATCTGGCGATCTATAGCCACGGCAGCGCCAGCGCCGACAATAGCGGGTTGACGCAAGAAGCCGGCTGATGCCGGACGCATGATCGCAAACGATCTTTCCGCGATCCGTCGCGTCTCGCAATCGAAGGCTGATCCATGGGCGACAAGGCCGTCATTACCTGCGCGCTGAACGGCGTGCTGACCGATCCGAAGCAGCACAACGTGCCTGTTACGCCGGAACAGATGGCGCGCGAGGCCAGGGCCGCGTTCAACGCCGGCGCCAGCATCATGCACGTTCATCTGCGCCAGCAGGAGCCGAACAAGGGGCATCTGCCGTCCTGGGACGTCAGCGTCAGCAAGGAAATCCAGCAGGCGATTCGCGAGGCCTGCCCCGGCGTCATCATCAACCACACCACGGGCACCTCGGGCCCAAAGTATCAGGGCGCGCTGGATTGCGTGCGCGAGACCAGGCCCGAGATCGCGGCCTGCAACGCCGGCTCGTTGAATTATCTCAAGGTGAAGTCCGACAACACCTGGGCGTGGCCGCCGATGATGTTCGATAATGCGGTCGAGAAGGTGCAGGACTATCTCGACGTCATGAAGGAAGCGGGTACGATCCCCGAGTTCGAATGTTTCGACGTCGGCATCGTGCGCTGCGTCGGCATGTACCGGCAGACCGGCATGTATTCCGGACTGCTCGAATATAACTTCGTGATGGGCGTGGCCTCAGGCATGCCGGCCGATCCGGACCTGCTGCCGATCCTGTTGAAACTGAAATTGCCGGAAGCGCATTGGCAGGTCACCGCGATCGGGCGCGGCGAAATCTGGCCGCTGCACCAGCGCTGCGCCGATCTCGGCGGTCACCTCCGCACCGGGCTCGAGGACACTTTCTATCTCGGCGACGGCACCAAGGTGACCTCGAACGGGCAGTTGATCGAAGCGATCGCCGCCTGCGCGCGGCGCGCGGGGCGCGAAATCGCGAGCCCGGCCGAGGCGCGACAGATATTTGGGACAAGGCATTAGCGCCGTCGTTGCGAGCGGAGCGAAGCAATCCATCGCGGCGCACCAAAAGTGTGGATTGCTTCGCTTCGCTCGCAATGACGGGTGAGAGAGTTCATGGCAGTAGTCGAATCGACCATCTCCCCCTCCAGCGCCGCCTACAAAGCCAATCGCGACGGCATGCTGGCGCTGATCACACGCATGCGCTTACTCGAAGAACGCACCCGGGCGGCGTCGGCCGCCGCCAAGGACCGCTTCCACAAGCGCGGACAGTTGCTGCCGCGCGAGCGCGTGGCGCTGGTGCTCGATCCCGGTTCGCCATTCCTCGAACTGTCAACGCTGGCGGGCTACATGTTCGACGTGCCCGATGCCGACAAAAGTATTCCCGGTGGTGGGGCGATCGCCGGCATCGGCTTCGTCTCCGGCATCCGCTGCATGGTCAGCGCCAATGATTCCGGCATCGATGCCGGCGCGCTGCAGCCGTTCGGCCTCGACAAGACGTTGCGGGTGCAGGAACTGGCGCTGGAGAACAAGCTGCCTTACGTGCAACTGGTCGAAAGCGCTGGCGCCAACCTGCTGCGCTATCGGGTCGAGGATTTTATCCGCGGCGGCAACATCTTTCGCAATCTGGCGCGGCTGTCGGCGGCCGGCCTGCCCGTCGTTACCGTGACCCATGGTTCGTCGACGGCGGGCGGCGCCTATCAAACGGGGCTCTCGGATTACATCGTGATGGTGCGTGGCCGCACCCGCGCGTTCCTCGCCGGGCCGCCGCTGTTGAAGGCGGCGACGGGAGAAATCGCGACCGAGGAAGAACTCGGCGGCGCCGAGATGCACACGTCCATCTCCGGTCTCGGCGACTATCTGGCGGAAGACGACCGCGATGCGCTGCGCATCGCGCGCGACATCATGGCCAATCTGGAATGGGACCGGCCGAAGCCGGCGGCAGCGTCCTTCAAGCCGCCGCGTTACGATGCGGAAGAGCTGCTCGGCATCATGCCGATGGATCACAAGCGGCCGGTCGATATGCGCCAGGCGATCGCGCGCTTTGTCGACGATTCCGACTTCACCGAGTTCGGCGCCAACTACGGCCCCGCGACCGTGTGCGGCCACGCCCGCATCGAGGGGCAGGCGATCGGGATCATCACCAATAACGGCCCGCTCGATGTGCCCGGCGCCAACAAGGCGACGCACTTTATTCAGGCCTGCTGCCAGTCGCGCACGCCGATTCTCTATATGAACAACACGACGGGCTACATGGTCGGCAAGGCTTATGAAGAAGCCGGCATGATCAAGCACGGCTCCAAGATGATCCAGGCGGTGACGTCGGCGACCGTGCCGCAGATCACGATCTATTGCGGGGCCTCGTTCGGCGCCGGCAATTACGGCATGTGCGGGCGCGGTTTTCATCCGCGCTTCTGCTTTTCCTGGCCGAACGCCAAGACCGCCGTGATGGGCGGCGAGCAAGCGGCGGAAACCATGGCGATTGTGACCGAAGCTGCTGCGGCGCGGCGCGGCAAGCCGATCGAGAGGGAGAAGCTCGACGCCATGAAGGCGCAGATCACGGGCGTGTTCGACGGCCAGATGGACGTGTTCTCGACCAGCGCGCGGGTGCTCGACGATGGCGTGATCGACCCGCGCGATACCCGCAGCGTGCTTTCAGAGGTGCTGGCGATCTGCCACGAGGCCGAGGCCCGCACGCCCCAGCGCATGCAATTCTCGGTCGCGCGGCCATGAGCGATGCAGCGATGAAGCGGACGCCGTTCTTCAAGATCCTCATCGCCAACCGCGGCGAGATCGCCCTGCGGATCATGCGCACCGCGCGACGGCTGGGCTATGGCGTGGTCGCCGTCTATTCCGACGCCGATCGCGATGCGCTGCATGTCCGCGAGGCGGACCAGGCGGTGCGGATCGGGGAAGCTCTGCCGGCGCAGTCATACCTGCGGATCGATGCGATCATCGCCGCCGCAAAAGCCAGCGGCGCCAGCGCGGTGCATCCGGGCTATGGCTTCCTCGCCGAAAACGAGGATTTTGCACAAGCCTGCCGCGATGCCGGGCTGGTGTTCATCGGGCCGTCGCCGGAGGCGATCCGGGCGATGGGCAACAAGGCCGGCGCCAAGGACATCATGCAAAAGGCCGGCGTGCCTATCGTGCCCGGCTATCAGGGCGCGGACCAGAGCGACGCCGTGATACTGGCTGAGGCAAAAAAGATCGGTTTTCCCGTCATGATCAAGGCGGTCGCCGGTGGCGGCGGGCGGGGCATGCGGCTGGTCGCGGACGCCGCGGCATTTCCGGATGCGCTACGCAGCGCGCGGTCGGAGGCGCAGGGCGCGTTCGGTGATCCCACCGTCATCCTGGAGCGCGCCATCGTCGATCCCCGCCACATCGAGATCCAGGTGTTTGGCGACCGCTATGGCAACGCGGTTCATCTCGGCGAGCGTGATTGCTCGGTACAGCGCCGGCACCAGAAGCTGATCGAGGAGGCGCCGTCGCCGAAGGTGACGCGAAAATTGCGGGCGCGTATGGGCGACGTCGCTGTGGCCGCGGTGAAACAACTTCGCTATGAGGGAGCGGGAACGCTGGAATTCCTGCTCGATCCATCGGGCGAGTTCTATTTCATGGAAATGAACACCCGGCTGCAGGTCGAGCATCCCGTTACCGAGGTGATCACCGGTCTCGATCTCGTCGAACTGCAGTTGCGAGTTGCCAGCGGCGAGCCGCTGGGGCTTGTGCAGGAAGATATCAAGTTCTCCGGCCATGCCATCGAGGTGCGGCTGTGTT
>Ga0307510_10010761_pt1 | contig 10880 bp, 6 predicted proteins | sample 12_EM_MG_FD_207224 | JGI IMG/M metagenome (GOLD analysis project Ga0307510, IMG submission 207224) | Populus trichocarpa ectomycorrhiza microbial communities from riparian zone in the Pacific Northwest, United States - 12_EM | ecosystem: Host-associated > Plants > Roots > Unclassified | place... | reverse complement strand
TGGCCGGCACCGGCCACGCGGGCTCGACGCCGGCGCACCACAGCGCGCCCAGCGCCTCGAGCGCATGCATGGCCGGATCGCCCGGGTTCTGCGCGGTGCCGAGAACGGCCACCTGGCGCGGCACCGCGCCTTGCGGCGTGCGGTGCTGACGCACCAGCGCCGTCAGCGCCTGGCCCGGGCCGACCTCCACGAAGACGGTGTCGCCCTGCGCCAGCTCGGCCGAAACCGCGCGGCTGAACTGCACCGTGGCGCGAACCTGGCGCGCCCAGTACTGCGGGTCGGTCGCTTCGTTCGGCAGCAGCGGCGCCCCGCTGATGCACGAGTAGACGGGTGTTCGCGGCGCGCGCAAGGTGGCGTGTGCGAGCGCCGTCGCGACCTGGGGCAGCGCGCCGTCCATCATCGCGCTGTGGAAGGCATGCGAGACGCGCAGCGCCGTCGTGCCGATGTCCTTGGCCTCGAGTTGTGCAGCGAACGCGGCGATCGCCTCGTGGCTTCCGGACACGACGGTGAGCGCCGGCGCGTTGCAACCCGCGATCTCGATGCCGCTCGGCAGCAGGGGCTGCAGCACGTCGACGCCGGCGCGCACCGCGAGCATCGCCCCGCGCGGCTGCTCGAACATGGCCTGGCCGCGCGCGATCACTGCGGCGAGCGCATCACCCAACGAGAACACGCCGGCGTGGCAGGCCGCAGCGTATTCGCCGATGCTGTGGCCGATCATCGCGTCGGGCACGATGCCCAGGCTGTCGAGCCACGCGGCGAGCGCATACGAGACGCTGAACAGCAGCGGCTGCGCGTAGCGGGTTTCCGCCATCAGCGCGGCGACTTTCTCGTCGGCCGGATCGGCGTGGAGCAACCAGTGACGCAGGTCGACGCGCAGCGCCGGCTCGGCGATGGCCAGGCAGCGCTCCAGCGCTTCGCGGAACGACGGTGCTTCATCGAAGAGCTGGCGCGCCATGCCCGGGTGCTGCGAGCCCTGGCCGGGAAAGAGGAAGACCACGCGCGGCTTGGTGAGCGCAGCGGTCGTGCTCTTGATGCCGCGCAAGGCGCGGACCGCATCGGCGCTGTGAGCCGCCACGGCGCTGACGCGGTGCGGCATGCGCCGCCGTCCGCGCATCAGGGTGGCGGCCACATCGGCGAGTGCCAATTCGGGATGCCGTTCGAGGTGATCCGCCAGATCGCGGGCACGTTGCAGCGCGGCTTCGGGCGAGCGGGCCGAAAGCGGCAACACGAGCAACTTGCCGTCCAGCGCGGAAGGACGCGCGGCGTGCGCCGGCGCTTCCTCGATCACCACGTGCGCATTCGTTCCGCCCACCCCGAACGAGCTGACCGCGGCGCGGCGCGCTTCGGCACCGCGCGGCCAGGGTGTGTTCTCGGCCAGCACATGGAACGGCGTGCTTGCGAAATCGATCTGCGGATTGGGTTGCTGGAAGTGCAGCGTGCGCGGAATGACCTCGCGCTTGAGCGACATCACCGCCTTGATCAGCCCGACCACGCCGGCCGCCGCCACCATGTGGCCGAGGTTGCTCTTCACCGAACCGATACCGCAGAACTGGCTGTCGGACGTGTCTTCGCGCCACGCACGCGTGAGCGCGGCCAGCTCGATCGGGTCGCCCAGCGACGTGCCCGTGCCGTGCGCCTCCACGTAGCTGATGCTGCGCGCATTCACCTGCGCGTGTTCCAGCGCCATGCGGATCGCGCCGGCCTGGCCGCTCACGCTGGGCGCGGTGAAGCTGGCCTTGTCGCCGCCGTCGTTGTTCAGGCCCACGCCGCGGATCACCGCGTGCACCGTGTCGCCATCGGCCAGCGCATCTTCGAGGCGCTTGAGCACGACGACCGCACCGCCGCTGGCGAAGACCGTGCCGGTGGCATCGGCATCGAAGGGCCGGCAGTGGCCGTCGGCCGATTCCATGCCGCCTTCCACATGCAGATAGCCGCTGAGCTGCGGCACCACGATGGTCGCGCCGCCGGCGAGCGCGACATCGCATTGCCCGCTCGCCAATGCGTGCCAGGCCTGCGCCACCGCGACGAGGCCGGTGGAGCAGGCGGTGTGGATGCTGACCGCCGGGCCGTTCAGGTTCAGGCGGTGCGCGACGCGCGTGGCGACATAGTCCTTCTCGCTCGCCAGCATGGTGGCGAACTCGCCGTATTGCTGCACCAGCTCCGGCTGCTCGCGGCGCAGTTCGGTGGCGTAGGTGTTGTTGGCGCTGCCGGCATAGACGCCCACGCGCATGTCCGGGCTCGATGGATCGATGGCCGCGTCTTCGAGCGCGTTCCAGCAGAGTTCGAGCAGCAGCCGCTGTTGCGGGTCGAGCACCGTGGCTTCGCGTGCGGAGATGCCGAAGAACGCCGCATCGAAACGATCGGCATCTTCGAGCACACCGCGCGCGGCGACGAAGTTGGAGCGCGTGCGCAGCGATTCGGGCACCGACAGATCGAGTTCGTCGGGCGAGAAGTGGCGAATGCCTTCGACGCCGTCGAGCAGGTTCTGCCAGAACGCCTCGACGCTGCCAGCGCCCGGCGTGCGCGAGGCCATGCCGACGATCGCGATGCCGCTCGTCGTGCTCTGCGGCCGTGCGGCCCGTGTCTTGCGCGCGGCGGCCTGTCCCTTGGTCGCGGCGATGATGCCGGCGAGCGTGGGCCGATCGTAGACATCGGCCACCGTGATCGTGGTGATGCCCAGGTCCTTCAGGCGCGTCACGAAGCGCAGCACCAGCAGCGAGCGCGCGCCCAGATCGAACAGGTTCTGGTCGTCGCCGATCTGCGTCGTGCCGAGCAGTTCCTGCCAGAGCGAGCGGATCTTCGAGGCCGCGTCGCCATCCGCCGCAGTGACGACCTCGACCTGCGGCAGCGGCAGGTTGCGGCGGTCGATCTTGCCGCTTGGCGTGGTCGGCAGCCGATCGAGTTCGACGAAGCGCACCGGGACCATGTATTCGGGCAGGCGCTGGCGCAGTTGCGCGCGCAGGCCGTTCGCGTTGGCGCCTTCGCGCAGCACGATGTGCGCGACCAGTTGCTTGCCGATGCCCGGCAGCTCGGGCGCGGTGACCACCGCGTCTTTCACCGCCGGCTGCGCCATCAGCGCGAGTTCGATCTCGCCGGGTTCGATGCGGAAGCCGTCGACCTTGAGCTGCTGGTCGGCGCGGCCGAGGTAGGTGTGGTCGCCGGCCGCGTCGCGCGTCACCAGATCGCCGGTCGCGTACCAGCGGCCCGGCAGGCCAGGCACGTGATCGAGGAAGCGTTCGGCGGTGAGCTCGGGCCGGCCGAGGTAGCCGTGCGCGAGCGTATCGCCGCCGAGCAGCAGCTCGCCGGTGTCGGCCTCGGTGACGGCCAGCGTGTCGGGGTCGCGCAGCGCAAGCCGCACATGCGGCAGTGCCCGGCCGATCGGCGGAATCTCGGGCCAGTTTTTGGCCGCGCCCAGCAGCTCGTGCACGACGACCACATGCGTTTCGGTCGGGCCGTAGTGGTTGTGCAGCGAGGCGCGCGGCAGGCGCTCGAACAGCGAGCGGATCGCCGGCGTGACCTGCAGTTGCTCGCCCGCGCTGACGACATCGAGCAGCGCTTCGGGCACGTCGCTGCGCGATGCCTCGGCGACCATCTGCAGCGCGACATACGGCATGAACAGACGCTCGATGCCGCGGCTGCGGATGGCCTCCTGCAGCTGGGCCGGATCGCGGCGCACCGATTCCGGCACCACGACCAGCGTGCCCGCACAGGCGAGGGTGGAGAAAATCTCCTGGAAGTGCACGTCGAACGACAGCGGTGCGAACTGCAGCGTGCGCGCCGCCAGGCCGAGGCGCGGGTGAATGGCGTGGAACTGGATCAGGTGCGCCAGCGGCGTGGTGCCGAGGGCCACGCCCTTGGGCTTTCCGGTGGAGCCCGACGTGAACAGCACATAGGCGAGGTCGTCGGCCGAAGCGTGCAGGCGTTGTTCGTTGCGCGGCGCGGGGCGCGCCAGTGTGGGGAAATCGCCGGCCAGCTCGCGCAGCGACACGATCGCCGATGGCTCGCCGAGCACGACACGCGGTTGCGCTTCCGCCAGCATCGTCTGAAGCCGCTCGGGCGGGTAGCTGAGGTCGAACGGGACGTAGCCGAGACCGGCATCGACTGCCGCGATGATCGCGACGATCGCGTGTGACGACCGCGTGGCCGCGATACCCACCCGGTCGCCTGCGACCAAGCCCTTGGCGCGAAACTCCCGCACCAGCGCATCCACCGCCTGCAGCAGTTCAGCGTAGGTCAGTCGCGCATCGGGTGCTTCGAGAGCCAGTTGCGCCGGCACACGGCGGGCGGCCTCGCGCAGCCACGTCGACAGGGGAGGCGGCGGCGGTGCCACGTTGCCCGACAGGGGGCGGGAGGCATCTGGCATCATTCTGAAATGTTCCCGGGGGTGATGAAAGGCGAGGTCAACCCAGCGGTGCCATCGGCCTCATGCGTGCAGTGTCACGGTTCGACAAGATGTCGACTTCATCTGTTTTTACCACCGCGAACAAGCCGGCGCACCCCTCGGGACAAGTGGCTTGCGAAGCGTTTGCTCACCTGTTGAAACATTATGGGCAAAAGTCCACATTTGCGATCCCCCTCACTCGTGTGAGTGACGAAGAGCGCGCATCCCCGCAGACTCTCGGGATGCGTTCACTGCGAGTCATCGATGAACGCCGCATGCTCATTCGGTTCCTTCTTGCGGTCGGCGCGTTGCTCATGAGCAGCTTCAGCGCGGCAAGTGGCGATGTTTCGACGCCCGCGGTGCCCACGCCTTCCATGTCCACGCCTTCCGTGCCTTCCGTGCCTTCCAAGCCGCGCATCCCGTTGGCGGTGATCGGCGATTCGGACAGCCAGGGCTTTCACGATCTCTATCCCGCCGGTCTCAAGGAGATGCCGCGCGGCGGCAAATACCACGACACCACGTTCCAGTGGGGTGAGGTGCTGGCCAGGCTGCGTGGCAACGAGGTCGATCTGGGCGACACGGCGGTGCTCGGCATGGGCGGGCGTCTCGCGCGTGCCGTGGAGGTTGTCGGTCTGACCCGCGCCGCGGAGTCGCTGGGCTGGGAGGCGCGCGCGCCGAAGAAGCGCGACAACCGTTTCAACTTCGCCTATTCGGGCAACGGCTGCGCCGATCTCTTCGGCGGCTGGTCGCGGCAGGTGCCGCGGCTGATCCGCTTGATGGACGGCGAGCCGGCGCGTTGGCGCGATGGTGTCGTCGTGCTGAAGATCGGCAACAACGACTTCGCCAACGACATTCCCAACCTGGACCGCCTCGCACGCGATCCGGCGTCACCCGAGGTGCGGCAGAAGATGGATTTCTGTCTCGGCGAGATCCGGCGCGCCGTCGCCGCCATCGCGCAGAAGCACCCGCAGACGCGCATCGTGCTCGGTGGCACCTTCGACAATTCGCGCTGGGACCAGTACCGCGACCATTGGCGCGATCCGCAGAGTCTGGCCAACATATCGAAGGGGCTGGACTACTTCGACGACGCGTTGCAGCGCCTGGCCGCGGCGGATCCCCGCTTGGCCTTCTTCAGCGATCGCCGCTGGTTCGACGCGCTGTGGGGTCCGCGCGACCGTGACGAATTGCCGAACTACCGGACGCTGGTGCTGTCGCCGACGGTGCGCGTCGACAACACCAGCGGCGACGCGCCCTGGAATGCCACACTCGCGGACGGCCACACCGGGCTGGTCTGGAATGCCAAGTGGTCGCAGGCCCTGGTCGAGCTGATCGACACGCGCTGGGGTCTGAAAATCACCCCGATCAGCGATGCCGAGCTGCTGCAGTTCGTTCTGGCGACCGGCGCCTTCAAGAATCCAAGGTAGGAGACGAGGATCATCATGAAATGTTTCACCGGCGAGCTCCCGAGAGAGCATCTGGATCGCAAGGCCTTCACCTTCACGCATGGCCTGCTCGGCCATCCCGCCCTCTCGCTCGACAACCTGGAGCGCGTGCTGCCTGCGCTGCCGCGCGATCAGGTGTTCTATTCCAGCGGGTTGCTGCGCGAGAGCGACAACTTCGACCGCGCGCAGGAGGAACACCCGAATGGCCTGTCGCTGAAGCAGACGATCGAATCGATCCGCACCTCCGACTCCTACATCATGGTCCGGATGCCCGAGACCGACTCCTCGTTCCAGCCGCTGTTCCGCGACCTGAAGGGCGATGTGGAAGACCTGATGCGATCGCGCGGCGTGGGCACTGAGGCCGTCGATTCGATGCTGTACCTGTTCATCGCATCGCCCAGGAGCATCACGCCGTTCCACATCGACCGCTATTCGACCTTTCTGCTGCAGTTCAGCGGCAGCAAGGAAGTTTCGGTGTTCCCCCAGTGGGACGAACGCGTCGTCAGCGCAGACGACTGCGAGGCCTACATGGCGGGCACCGGCCGGCGTCCGATCTGGCGGCCCGAGGCCGAACCGCTGGCGTCGCGCTTCCAGTTCAATCCGGGCGACGCGCTGCACATCCCGTTCATGGCGGGCCATCTGGTGCGCAATGGCGGCGACGAGGTGTCGATCTCGATGTCCATCATCTTCAACACCGCCGAGACCATGGGGCAGATCAAGGCGCTGATGCTGAACCGCCACCTGCGTCGGCCTATGGGCCTGCTCGGCATGGCGCCGAGCGTGGTCGGGCCGAACCCGCGCCGTGACCTGATCAAGGCCAGCGTCTGGAACTCCGCGGCGAGCGTGGCACACACGGTCGGACGGCTTTCGGGCCGGTCGCGGCGATAAATCTTTACAGAAACCCCCTAATTGCGGCAATTGCTACCGGAAATGCATCTTCTTACACTCGATTCGCCAGGGTCGGGCATCGCTCGGTCCCTTGAAAAGGATCGAAGCGATGGATGCTGTTCTCGACGCACCGACTCAAAGCCCGACGCTGGTACCAGGTGAAACGCCCCGGTGGGGGGCTGTCAATCGAACCCCGTTCCTGTTCGATCATCGACTCGCGAATCACCCGCTGTTCGAGTTGCCGCGGCTGGCGCGGCTGGCGCAAGCCGCGATCGAACAGGGCCGCGACAATCCCTACGCGACGGCCGATCAGCGCCAGCTCAGCGTCGCGGAACGGACGCGCCAGATGCAGAACAACATTGCGCAGCTCGAGTCCGGGAATTCCTGGCTGAAGGTCTCCGCGGTTCACGAACTCGATCCCGAGTACAACGCGTTGCTCCAGTCGCTTCTGGTCGAGATGGAGAACCTGTCCGATCTGCCTATCCGCGAGAGCTTGACCTGGGCGGGCCTGGACGTCTTCATGAACTCCCCGCATCTGCAGGTGCCCTATCACTTCGATCACGACACCAACTTCCTGATGCAGATTCGTGGCGAGAAGGATGTCTTTCTCTTCGATCCCAAGGATCGTTCGGTGCTCACCGAGACCGAGATCGAAGACTTCTACCGCGGCAACAAGCTCGCGGGCCGGTTCCGCGATGCGTTGAAGGACGCAGGCACCTGCTATCACCTGTCGCCCGGTCTCGGCGTTCACCACCCACCGCTGGCCCCTCATCTGATCCGCAATGGCGATCAGGTCTCCGTCAGTGTCGCTTTCTATTTCGTGCTGCCGGATCAGGAACAGATAGCGCGCGTGTACCAGACCAACCATTTCCTGCGCAAGCTCGGACTGCATCCGCGCCCGCCCGGTGAATCGGCATTGTCCGATTGGGCCAAGAACGGCCTCATCAAGGCGCTGTCGAAATCGCATCCGGCCAGCTACGACGAAAGACTGTATTCAGGCGTGCAGCGGCTCGGGTCGCCGACGCGGCTGGCCAAGCGCGTCGCAGGTGCTCTGCGCCCGCATCACTGACGCGCCTCGGTTCGCGTCGGCCGCGTCACTGCATCGCGTGACGTCCTCGGTATCGAGGGCAATTGCGGACCCTCGTCTCCTTGTTCGGGCTCGACAATCGTTCTGAGCACGACCCATCCTGGATGGACGGGTGCGGCCGAGATCCCAACAATCGAAGGAGACTTTCCATGACCTTGCGCTCTTTGATCGCCGTGTCCGTGTTGGCCGCCAGCAGCGGTGCGGCTGTTGCGCAGATCAAGATCGGCGTCACGCTGTCGACCACCGGCCCGGCCGTGTCGCTGGGCATTCCGGAAAAGAACACCATCGCGCTGCTGCCCAAGACCATCGCCGGCAAGAGCGTCGAGTACATCGTGCTCGACGATGCGAGCGATTCGAGCGCGGCCGTCGTGAACACGCGCCGCCTGACGCTGGAAGACAAGGTCGACGCGATCATCGGCTCGACGACGACGCCGAACTCGCTGGCGATGACCGACGTGGTGGCCGACAGCTCCACGCCGACGATCTCGCTCGCCTCGAGCGCGCGCATCATCGAACCGATGTCGGCGAAGAAGGCGTGGATATTCAAGACGCCGCAGACCGACACGATGATGGTGCTCGCGATCCTGGAGCACGCGGCCAGGCGCGGCATGAAGACGATGGGCTACATCGGCTTCAACGACGCGCTCGGCGAGGCCTTCTATGCCGAGTTCGAGAAGTTCGCCGAGGTGCGCAAGATCAGGATCATCGCGAACGAGCGCTTCGCGCCACGCGACACCAGCGTCACCGCGCAGGTCATCAAGCTCGCGTCGGCCAATCCCGACATGATCGTGATCGGCGCGTCCGGCACGCCGGCGGTGCTGCCGGCGCGCGCGCTGGTCGAGCGCGGCTACAAGGGCAGCGTGTACTTCAACCACGGTGTCGCGAACCCGGACTTCCTGCGCGTCGGCGGCAAGGACATCGAAGGGATGTTCGTGCCCACCAGCCCGGTGGTGGTGGCCGCAGCGCTGCCGGCCGATCACCCGGCGAAGGCGCAGGCGATGGAATACGTGAAGCGCTACGAAGCCGCGAACGGCGCCGGCTCGGTGTCGGCCTTCGGCGCCTACACCTGGGACGCGGGGCTGCTGCTCAGCAACGCCGTGCCGATCGCGCTGAAGACCGCGCAGCCCGGCACCAAGGAGTTCCGCGTTGCGCTGCGCGACGCGATCGAGAACACGCGCGACCTGCGGGTCTCGAACGGCGTGATGAACATGTCGAAGAACGACCACCTCGGGCTCGACCAGCGCGCCCGGGTGATCGTCAAGGTCGAGGGCGGGAAGTGGAAGCTCGACTGAGCCGCGCACTCATCCGACCATAGAGCACTGAACCGACGACGACTACTTGGCCATGACCTGGCCGCGGATCTCGCCGCCGGGATTCGCGGCGGTGTGCACGTTGACATACCAGCGGCCGGCCGCGAGGTCGGCGACCTGCGCGGCGGTCAGCGTCGCGCTGCCTTCGATCGGGCTGGTCGCACCCTGGAACGGCAGCACCACGCCGGCGTTGCTGCCCGGCAGGGCGGGGCCGTGCACGTGGGCCATCGTGGCCGGGCCGGTCAGGCCGCTGTAGGTCACCTTCCAGGTGAAGACGCTGCTGGTTTTGTCCAGCGTCGCGGTCAGTGTGCCGGTGCCGGCGGAGGTGTTGGGCGGGACTTCGGCAGCGCTGGACAAGGTGGCCGCGTAGCTGGTCGTCGACGCGGACATCGCGCTCATGCTGCCCGAACTGCTCGATCCCATGTTGCCGCAGGCGGCGAGTGCGGCAATGCTCGCGGCAGCGACGCTCCAGCGCAGTGTGTTTTGGAAAGTGGTCATGGCGGTCTCCGACGTTGCTGTTGATGACAGGTCCCGGTTATGTCATGACCCCGTCATTCCTGCATCGGGTGAAGCCGCGTCGCCGTGTCGGACATCGCCGCGTGGTCGGCGCTGCGGTTGCGTCGTCAGTACGTGGCGCGCCCGCCCGAGAGATCGAACACCGCGCCGGTGCTGAACGAGCAGTCCTCCGATGCGAGCCACGCGATCATCGCCGCGGCTTCGCCCACTTCCAGGAAGCGCGCCATCGGGATCTTGCTCAGCATGAACGCGATGTGCTCCTTGGTCATCGAGTCGAAGATCGCGGTCTTCGCAGCGGCCGGCGTGACGGCGTTCACCACCACGCCCTTGGTCGCGAGTTCCTTCGCGAGCGACTTGGTCAGCGCGATCAGCCCGGCCTTGGAGGCGCTGTAGTGCGAGGCGTTCGGGTTGCCTTCCTTGCCCGCCACCGATGCGATGTTGACGATGCGCCCATAGCCCTGCTTGAGCATCTGCGGCACGACCGCGCGGCAGGTGAGGAACGGGGCGACGAGGTTGATCTCGATCACCTGCCGCCACACCGTCGGGTCGAGCTCCCAGGTCGGCGCATTGCCGCCGGTGATGCCGGCGTTGTTGACCAGGATGTCGATGCGGCCGTGCGCCTTCACGGCCTCTTGCGTCGCGGCTTCCACATCGGCCTGCAGGCTGAGTTCGACGATGCTGGTCGTGACCTTGCCGAGCTTTCCGAGCGTGCTCTCCGCGGCTTGCAGCCGCGCCGCGTCGATGTCCCACAGCACGACGCTCGCGCCCGAGTTCAGCATGCGTTCGGCTGCCGCGTAGCCTATGCCCTGCGCGCCGCCGGTGATCACGGCCACGCGGTTTTTCAGGTCGATCTGGTTCATCACTGCATTCCTTTCAAGGTCTGGTCGGCGTTGGGCGCCTTCGCGCAATCGTCGATGTACTGGCGGATGATCTCCGCGAAACCGGTGTGCGGCAGGAGGCCGAGTTTGCCAGCGCGCGCCGCGCTCGCGCCGCTGGGCCAGTTCGCGACGATGCCCGCGACGCGCTCATCGCGCTCGAAGCGCACGCGCGCTCGCACCGCAGGCCCGGCCACTTCTGCGAGCGCGGCCAGCATGTCGGACACGCGCACGTTCAGCGCCGGCAGGTTCAGCGCGGTGCGGCCGTTGAAGGCTTCGCGGCTGGCTTCATACACGGCGATCAGGCCTTCGACCGTGCGCGTCGGCGACGACACCGGGTGCGACACGCTCGCGTCCACCGGGCACACCGATTCCACGCCC
>Ga0307510_10010760_pt1 | contig 10880 bp, 7 predicted proteins | sample 12_EM_MG_FD_207224 | JGI IMG/M metagenome (GOLD analysis project Ga0307510, IMG submission 207224) | Populus trichocarpa ectomycorrhiza microbial communities from riparian zone in the Pacific Northwest, United States - 12_EM | ecosystem: Host-associated > Plants > Roots > Unclassified | place... | reverse complement strand
AAACTAACGGTAGGATTGGGAACAAGAACAGTGATTCAAATCCTATTATTGGATCATCCTGACTTTATTTAAGAAGTATTTTTTTTTATTATATTTGATGAAAAAAATATCTTCAAATACATTATACTAGATTAAATTTTATTTTCAATCAATTTTAAAGACATTTCTTTTAAATTTCTCATATTAAATTTCTTTTAATAATATCTTCTTTATTACGATAGAATAAAATGGTGAGATTGAATTTCTCTGCTACCTAGTTATTAAAAATGTGAAACAATTATTATTAAGTAAAAGGCATGAGGTAATGTTGTTCTCCCACACATGATAGACTCACACTCATGGGTACCGTAAATTCAATGTACCCTGAGTTTTTTTTTTTCTCCTTTTTTTTTTGTCCTTCAAGTTCTAATTAAAAACTAATTAAGCTAAACATGTTAAGAAATAAAAAAATTAAAAGAGATGGCACTAAAGTAAAACTAGAAGAGTGGTGTTTTCAAAAAAAAATTATGAAATGTGCCACGGAGTCCTCATTCTTTATGAATTAAACAATTGGGTCCCTCTAATTTTAAAGTTTTAAAAAATCAATTTTGATCCAAAACTTTATTATTTTTTAGTTTTTGATTTGAGAGTGGAGAGAAAATCAGCTCATTCCAACGGCAGAGAAAAAAAATTATCGTCGATATCGATTCCAACAACCCAAATAATTGATCTTGGTGTCAAATGATTTCATTTAATAAGAGGAATACAACTTAAGTATTTTTTTTACCTTAAAATTGCTTAAAACACATATATGAATTCAAACAGATTTTTGTTATTGGGTTGATTTCAAGTTCTCGGATGGTTTTTTGAGGCCATGAATGAGTTTAATGAGTTTATTAAGAAGTCTAAAATGTTTTCTAAGTATTTTGGATAAACAAATGGGTTGAAATATGATTTTTGGGTCAAAAAAATTTAGACCTGATTTTTTAAGGCATCACAATGGCCAAAATTTGGATAAAATTAGACGACGCGTCATTTGTCATATATTTTTTTTTTAATAACTGAGGCAAACAAAATATTGTCTACCTTATCTGCATTAAAAAAAATTAAAGACCCAAGCGTGCAAGGCCTTATTAAATGGGCTAAGCACGCTGACCTGGCTTCTCAGGCCCAACAACACCTAGTATTTTCTTTTTTTATATATAAATTTAATTTTTAATTAATGAAATTTTTAATATTTTTTCAAAATATTTTTTTAATCTATATTTAAATAAATATCCCTTCTCTCTTTTATATATTTTTTATTTAGCCTCTTTGAAATAACAATTAATTTTTATTTATTTTGTATGCATATAATTTTTGAAGTAATTATTCTAATTCATATTTTTTTTATGTTTTATATAAATGATCTTTATTTTTTAAAATAAAATATTTATTTTTCAATAATATTTCTATTATGTGTAATATTGGATAACATTTGTTTTTTATTTTATTTAATTAATTTTATGTGTATCTATTTCTATTATTATTTAATTAAATAAAAATTTGAGTTTAGTAAATAAAGCTATTAAACACAACCAGATCAAAGGTCTATATTGTGAAGTTAAATATTTTGATTTATATTTATTTTTGAGTTATTTATTTTTATTTTTATTTATTTTTAATGATTTTTTTCTTCCATTACTAATATATATAAATTCTTAATTTTTTTATTTATATATTTCATTTTTTTTATTTATCAAAAAAAAAAAAAAAAAAAAACGTTAAAGGGGGATACACAGTGTAAAATGCAATCATTGTTGACTCACTGTGCACCCGTGTTGATGACTCACTGTGCACATATAATTTAATTGCCGCGCTTTCTCCTCTCCCCGCCACCATAATTCCACGGTAAGCAGAAAAGATTTGATCGGAAAATAGAAATGAGGAGTGGTAGGGTAGTGGGAGGCGTTCCGTTGAATATTGATACACAGTGTAAAATGCAATCATTGATGACTCACTGTGCACCCGTGTTGATGATGACTCACTGTGCACATATAATTTAATTGCTGCGCTTTCTCCTCTCCCCGCCATCATAATTCCACGGTAAGCAGAGAAGATTTGATCGGAGAATGGAAATGAGGAGTGGTAGGGTAGTAGGAGGCGTTCCGTTGAATATTGATCTACCAGAGGGGTGCGTGGCAAACGTACTCTCCTTAACAACTCCTCAGGACGTATGCCGGCTCTCTGCTGTCTCTCCCATTTTCAAGTCGGCCGCCGAATCTGACGATGTTTGGCAGAGATTCCTGCCTAACGATCTTGAATCCATCCTGTCTACTGCCCTTGATGGTTCTCTCCTGCTGTCGTCTGCTTCTTCCAAAAAAGAAGTCTACTTCAGTCTCTGTGACAATCCCATCATTGTTGACCATGGGAGAAAGGTTAAGTTCCTTTTTTTTTAAATTCAGTTTGTTTCCTTTGAACGTTTTTTTTACAGGTCCATTTGTGTTTTATTTCTTGAATAGATTTTTATTTGATTAAAAAAATTTTCTTGATCCAATTTACTACTAGATCAGTTGATAATTAATATATTCGTTAATCAATTTAAAATGATCAAGCGCACTTCCATTAAGAGTTTTTGCTGGGTAATTTATTTCTTATCGTTTTTTAGTCAATATTTGCAGATGAATTAAAGTTGTAGTTTTAGCAGTTACACTAATGTTTTGTTTTATAAAAGTCATCAGTTACATTAGAAACGTTGCTTCTCTCCTTGAGCTCTTAGTTGTCTGTCATTAATTTCTAACATATCTGAGCCCCCAAAAGATAAAAAAAGAATGTTAATTTTGAGGGACTTTTCAAAATAATTTTAGCATGTACTTGAGTTTCATGCCATTTAAATTTCAATTTTTTCTGTGGAAAAAAATACAAGTAAAATGATGCAAATGAGGGGACTAGACTAGAGAGGATTGGAATAATGAGAAGAAGTCAGGAAATTATGCGTCTTGTCCCAAAAGCTACGTGACTGATTTGATTTCCTTATGCAGTGGACTTTTATGGTTTTATTAGGAGTAATAATTTATCTGATAGTGTACTAACTTTGTATTGAATAGAGCTTTTCATTGGAGAAAAAGAGTGGGAAGATATGTTACGTGCTTTCTGCAAAGGATCTCGTGATTACATGGTGTGATACTCCTATGTACTGGACATGGAATTCTAATTCTGACTCTAGGTTTTCTTTCTTTTTACCTTTTTTTTTATGGGGTGATACTCCTCGAAATGTAACATGCTTTATACAAGTGATCTCATGGTTGTTTAATGATAATGGCTTATCTACAGATTTGCAGAAGTGGCTGAGCTTATTAATGTGTGTTTGTTTGAAATCCGTGGCAAAATCAATACTTGTTTGCTGTCCCCAGCAACATTATACACAGCATACCTCGTGTTCAAGTTTGCATCAAGAATTGATGGATTGGATAACCAACCAGTTGATGTCACAATGAAACTGAATGAAGGCGAATGTGGGGCACAGACTGTTAGCTGGAATGCGCATGGAAGGTTCAGGTCCACATCTGTAACTGTCAGAGGTAAGGTGCATTATCCAAAGGAAAGAGGAGATGGGTGGTTGGAGATGGAACTCGGTGAGTTCCTTAGCATGAAAGGGGAGGATGGAGAACTGGAAATAAGGCTTTGTGACGCTTCTGGTCACTGGAAACGCGGGTTGATAGTGGAAGGGATTGAGATCAGACCAAAAGATGGTAGGTGGATGAGCAAGTATTTCATATTTTAGTGATAATGTCTTGTCTTTTCACATTTCAGTGGGCAAATTAGTTTTAGTGTCTCTAATGCATCACTGTCAAGAGCTTATGTTGGTCCTGCTTTGCATTTTTAGGTTTGCTCTAAGATATCATTTGAGGTTTTCCTTTCTATTGATGATGGAATCTTGCACTGTCATCCAGCATTTCTCAGAGTTTATGAAGTTATATATTCTATGAAATTCTCCTAAATCTGTGACCCTTTTTTCCCCACATAGATTACGAGGGAAACCTCATAGCGGTGAATTTGTCTGAAAAAATCAACCCAAATTGCAAAACCTTAAATATATATCTAGCTAGGGTTCTAAAAAGTTGGATATCAAGCTATATACTTCATTTTAAATTATGGTCTTTCAACAAGTTGGCTTCTTGATGTCATTTCTTTCTTTCCCAGTTTCCAGGGCAGCTAGTCCAAGCAGTTAAAGATTCACACACTGGACTTCATCTGAAATGTGCAAGTTTACTTGGAGAAGCCGAGTTTGTTCCATCAGTTTCCAAATTCCAACCACGCTGCTAATGTTGAATCAGAATCACTAATGGACAGAAGTCATTCTGTTGAATAATAAGTTAAAAATTATCCTAATCGATGGAAAGACTTCTCAAATCCATAAGTTTATTATATAAACTCTATGTTATTTTGTTTTATAATCAAATACCTGTGTAAATTCTAGGAGCTGTCAAGGAGTCGAGGCTTAGAAGACTATCATATTATTATTATTATTATTATTATTCACGTGTGCTAAAAGGACTTGTTATTATTATTACTATAACAGTGAAATATCAAGGCTTATGCACTTTTTAGTCTTTGAAATTCTTGAGATTTTTTTAATTTTATATTTTTTAATTTCATTCTTCAAGATATTTTATAATTTGTTTATAAAGTTATCCCAGTCTCATAATCCGCATCGTGAGTTTGTCAGTTTACCATGTTAAGTTGGGTTTTTTTTTTAATTATTTTTTTTTAATTTTATTTTTTAACATCGGCGTTGATTGAGAATTAGATTTTGTGTTGATTGAGAATTAGATTTTGTTGATTGAGAATTATGTTTTATGTCGCACGTGTGCGGCGTCGCGGCGATCGTCCACCACTCTTATAGGGAAAATGGAATCATGTCTGACAAATATGAAGAGACAAGGAATTCTTGTCTCTTATTAGTAAATTATGGACTGGGAGTCACCACCTAGTATTATGGTCACTAGGAACCCTAACTGGTCTCAGAGATCAGGTACGGAGACTGGTTGCGTAAAGGGAAGGTATTAGCACCCCAAATACGCCCTACCTAAGGTAGACTGCATTGTTTTGTTTGTTAAAAATCTAATGTCGTGTTGTGGTTTCTAATTGTTGGTCTATCTAAGGGTCAAGATAAGTCCGCCTTAATAAGGAGATCTTATCTTAATGCGGTAAAACCTAATCGTTTTATTGTCCGAAAAAGAATTAAATATCCGGAATACGCATTACGTGTAATGTCATACCCCATATACTAAGAGATAAACAAAATAAAATTTTTGTTGTTTTTGAAATTTTGGCCAATGTTCTCTTGACTTTAATAAACTAGTTATTAAAACCAAAATGCATGCTAAAACATTGTTTTTTGGTGTATGAAAAACACAATATGATTTTTTAGCTTTGAGACACTTGGCCGTATGCACAAAAACATTTTTTTCTTTTTTCAATTTTTTTTTGTATTATGGAAATTTTAACGAAAATCGAGTATTTTAATACCGGATTTGTATTTTTTCAAAATGACATAAAACAGACCGAGATTAAATAAAACAGCGTAAAACAATACACGTAGAAAATCACAAATATTGAAAAATATCTGTTCTTTTAATTTTTTTTTGAAATGGGCCGGACTCGGCCTAGATCAGTGGGCTGGGCCTGACCCGGCCCAAAACCAAATGGGCTGGTTATTGTGCACCAACACAGTAACCAGCCCCTTGACCATTTGCTGCAGAACGTGAATTATTCATGTTCTGCATGCAAATGCAGGCAGGGGCTGAGCAAGGAAACAACGGGGCAGCAGGTGGAGGGACTGTAGTGGTCCGCGGAGCTGCTCCTTCTTCTTCCTCTCCCTCCTCTGTTTTTTGTTCTTTTCTGCTTCTTCTTCTTCTTGTTTTTTTTCAGTTTTTTCTCTCCATTCCTCTCTCTCTCTCTCTTTTTCTTCTCCTCTATCTTGCTCCTCTCTTTTTTCTTTTTCCCCCCGTCCTCCCCTTTTCTTCTTCATCTCCCCTGTATTTATAGAAAAACAGGGGAGACGCATGGCTGGGGCGGCCACTGTGTTGCTGCCCCTCCACCGCCCGTCCAACACGTGGAAAGCTTAGGCAAGTGGGTGTCCTTGATCGACGTCTTTTTGATGCTTTTTAAAGGAAGAAAGTCGGTGAAAACAGGGGGAAGAAAAATCTTCTTCTTCCCCTGCCTCGCGTGTCCAGGGGAAGAAGAAGACCCACAGTGCCATCAAAACGGCACCGTTTTGGGCTTCCCTTTTTTTTTTTATGAACAATGTATGAAACGACGCTGTTTTGGACAAAACGCACCGTTTCATTTAAAAGGAAAAAGGTGGCAAAACGTGACAGAGTTCACATTGGTCCTCAATTTGTGATTTGTTCAATCGAGTCCTCAATTGCAATTTTGATCGTAAAAATCAATTCAATTGCATCCCTGCCAAAAATCTAACAGCGCCCCTGGAGTTGGCCGCCTTTTTCACTTTGATCCTTGGTCTTGAATTAGTGCAATTTGACCCTCAATTGAGCAATAAACTTCTAATTTCTTCAATTAAACCCCTGATCCGGTTTTAATTAAACCCCTCTATTTACGCGCCTTTTCCATTTTGGTCCCTGGTTTCAGATTTCTTCAATTAAGTCCCTAATTGGCCATCAAACTTCAATATTTATGCAATTAAGCCCCTGATTTGACCAAATTAATTTCCAAAAATTATAATTTGACCCTAGAACTTTAATTTCTTCCAATTGAAGCCCAAATTGACTCCAAAATCAATTTTTCTTGCAATCAAACTCTCCATAAATTTAATTAAACCTTCAATAAAATTTAATTGAGTCCATAAACATCTGATTTTGGACTTTTTTTTTCTCAAATTGAATTTTCTTTGTCAACAGGGCTCTCACCAGTCAATAAAATACTGTCAAATTTTAATCTTTGTATTTTTAAACCTCCTCAACCAATTTTTGATCATTTTTTAGCGTTCTGACATCCTTTGTTTTTCACTGTTATTATTTTTGATAATATTTTCTTGATTTTTTTTGTATTTTATTATTTTTCATGCGGGGGCCTAAAAATGGGTTATGACATTTTATATTATTTTTTATTTGTTTTCTATGAGGTTATTATAGTTTCATGATCAGAGTCGCGAGTTTTGCAGGTAAGTCAAGTTGACTTGGGATTTTTTTTAATTGAATATTTTTTTTCAATTTTATCCCATTTTAGATTGATTGAACATTGAATTTTATAATTCTTTTTGATTTGTTGTTTATTGAGTTATTCCCGTCTTCTGACTTGAGTTTGGTAGGTTAACCGAGGTTGAATTGACTTATGTTTTTGTTCTTTTTTTTTTTATTTTTTTTTCAATTTAACCATTCAACATTGGTTAACTGATAATTGACTTTTATAAAATTTTTTATTTATTTTCTATGGGGTTATCATTATCTTGTGATCCTGGTCGCATGTGAGGTCTGTTGACTTGAAGTTTTTTTTTTAGTTGATTTTTTTTCAATTTTATCTTTTAATATTAGGTTGATTAGGAATTAAACTTGATAATGTATTTTGGTTTGCCTTCTATGAGGTATCTCAGTCTCAGAACTTGAGTCACAAGTTTCGTCAGTCGACTTGGGTGATTTTTTTTGTCTTTTTTAACTTATTCTTTTTAAAATTTCATCCGTCAACATTGTTTTAATTGAGAATTGAGCTTCATAATTTGTTTTGATTTTTTTTTCAATAGGGTTATCCTGGTCTTATGATCCAGGTTTTGCATGTTAGCAAGGGATGACTCAACTTAATTTTTTAGTTGAATTTTATTTTTAATTTCATCATTTAATATTGAGTTGGTTGAAAATTATGTTTAATAATTTTTTTTTATTTGCTTTCTATAGGGTTATCAAGGTCTTATGATCTGGTTAGCGGATTTGATTGGTAAACCCTAGTTAATCCGAGTCAATCTAATATATGATTGTTTCAATATTTAAAAGAAAAGTTGTCTTGAGTTTTTTAGTCAGATTATATTTTTATTGGTCATTTTCATAATCTCTTGAGTTGTTAAGTATACTAGATCATACGAGATCAATCCCTTATAGTTAATTTTTTTTTAAAAGCATATTAACAATATTTGAATGTATTTCTGTACATTCAAAAAAATTTAATTCAACACACAAAATAAAAGCACGAACAATAATACTATATGTCTCCATGCTTATACAATTTCTTCCTTTTGTTTTTTTTCTTCTATTGATTCATCAAGATGACAATTGAACATTGAGTTATGTAATAGAGACAACACTTCATTTTCATACAATGAGTGAATAAACTAGTATTGGTCAAGTTTAGTTAATGTTTTGATATAAAAGAAATAAATATATTTAATTAAACAAAAAAATACTATATTTTAAAATAAATTTATTTAGATTAGGTACAAAAAATCAGAAGTATGTTTAGTTGAATATATATATATATATATATATATATATATGCACATTACTACGTTTAACAGTTTTACTGAAGAAATTTTTTGTCGGCAGTGACATTACCATTCCATCAGGAAAAATTTTACCGACTAATTCTATGCGTTTGTCAATATACAATTCATAAATAATTTCATTTATGTCGGCAATTCTGTTAGAAAAAAAATTAAAAACCGATGGTTTTATATATGAAAAATATGCGCCAAAAAACAAAATTACCCGTTGGAATAATTCTGTCAGTGATAGTGGCATATGCAGTAAAGTTTTTTCAACTTTCTAGAATATACCGACAGATTGAGTTCATCGTAATTCCGTCGGTGATAGTGGCACATGCAATGAAGTTTTTCCAATTCTCTAGAATATTCAATCCGTCAGTAACTCCGTCCATGATATTAAAAAAAATATTTTTTTAAAAATAAAATTGTATAGAATAATAAAAAAATAAAAAATAAATAAAATTATGTAAAAATAAATTATCTTAATATAAAAGCCAAATATTCATTACAAATTTGGATGTTCAAATAAATTTAAACTAGAATAATGGCGGCACGGAGGAGAAGGAGGAGGAGGATGCTAGTCATTCTCGGGACCATATGGCCTAAAAAGAGACGCACATGTACCACCCATCTGTGATCTTATATCCAAGACCATTTGACGGAGTTGTTCATAATTCGCAGAGAGTTCTTGATATGTTTCAGAAAGATTGGTCGTATGTTTTTGCAAGGCCACGAACTCTTGAGACTTGGTGCTTGATATCAATTTTTACCATGATCGACAATTCTGCATGTTCCCTTTAGGTAAAATGCTTCTCGCCTATTTGACAATTCTGTCATAACTGACCTCACTCAACCCATAATTCGACTTGATGGTAAACACTTGTGCAACAACCGATAATTTACTGTGATTTGTGCAGCCATCCCATAATGGTTCATTAGAATCTTTCAAAAGATAAAAAAAACTTAGTTGTGTCTGCATTAGGTTCTTCATCTACGATTAAACATTGACTGTCATGACCTTGATTCATTCTTATTGCATCCATAACCATATTCTTGTAAGGATTATTGTAGTCATTTACAACTTCATGCATGTTGCTAGCACTAGAAGTTGACCTAACCATCATTTCTATTATGATCTCATGATGAATAAATGGTTCTCCGTGTGCATATCAACACAGGTAATCCTCCATGAATTCTTTATGTAGAAGATACATCGTTATAATATCTGGATGAAGAAACTTTTTATTTTTACACCTCCTACATGGACACCTATATCGTCTCTACTAATATTTCTTGTAATAGATTTTGCGAAATTAATAAAACTCTGAACCCCATTATAATAATCCATCCTCCACAATCCTTGAGGTGAATCTCGATACATTCTTGAACGATCATTTATGACTTCTATCGAATCTATATAAAATAATGATGACAACATTTATTACTTAGCTACGTTAAATAAATAAATTTGCAAAAATATTGGTTTAGCTCAAGATTATCCAACTTACTTTCAAGCTTCTCTTAAATATTCATTATCAATTATCTACGTACATATAAATTTATACACATTAATTTACAGAAATTACAACTTAGCAATAAAATTGACAAAGTATAAAACAAACCCGTTAAACAAGCCATTATTTATTTCATCACAACACATCTTAGTCAGTAATTCAACTTAAGTTTCAACAATTTACAAACAAATATAATTTTATAAAATCTAAAACAAACCATAACATGTACAAAATTATAAATCCATACAACAAGTTTGTTTGAGAAAAAACAATAAAACAAGTAAACACTCAAACAAAATACTTATACTAAAAAAACATTCAATAATAAAATTGACATTTTAAAATTGTGTTAAAATTAAAGAAAGGTAGATGTACTTACTTAAAATGAAAAATCTACAATAAATCAGAATACAGATGTTGCGACTAGAAAAGTTAAAGAAGGATGAGTTGTGTTAAGATGAGGGGGGATGTTTGGGTTGGGGGGGCTTGTTTAGATGCAGAGAGGAAGAATAAAGAGAAATAGGGGAGGGGAGAGTCGATGACCAGGTCATATATTAAATATTATCGATGGAATAATTTTGTTTGTAAACCCGTCAGCAATTCTGTCGGTATAATAGAAACGTCACTGTATGGACATTCTGGTTTAAATCCTACTGTAATTCTGTCGGTAAACTTGTTCACAAAGACTTACACGTCATTGTGCTGCTTTGTTTTTTAAAATTCTTTATATTCTAATTGTGATTCCTCGGTATATATCGATATAATGTTTCTGTCGGTACATACCAATAGGGTTAGCGATGAAAGAAATTCGGTTACTAAATATAACCATAAAATATCGACGGAAGAAAACAATAGATGATTCCGTTTATATTCGTTAATTTTCTGGTAGTGGTATAAATGGTTATATATATATA
>Ga0307510_10010759_pt1 | contig 10880 bp, 9 predicted proteins | sample 12_EM_MG_FD_207224 | JGI IMG/M metagenome (GOLD analysis project Ga0307510, IMG submission 207224) | Populus trichocarpa ectomycorrhiza microbial communities from riparian zone in the Pacific Northwest, United States - 12_EM | ecosystem: Host-associated > Plants > Roots > Unclassified | place... | reverse complement strand
TTGAGAGAGAATGTTCATCCCCCTTGACTCAACTCTCTACATGTTTAACTTAGCCTAACTATATAGTAGATTTAGAACTGTTTTTTTGTATCATTTTTTTCTCCAATTTTACCTTTCTATTGTAGACATGCCTTTCTTTTGTGCAACCAGAGAGTTAGTTTCCTTTATCATTATGAGTTTTTGGTGTTTTTTTTGTTGTTGCTAGCTGCTTGGTCTAATTAATTGGCAGCCACAACTTTGCTATGAAGATATTAATGTATGGAGTTACTTATGGGAAAATTATATAATAACTTTAGATTCAAGTAAAACTAATTCTCCAAAAAGATAAAATAAGTCCTTGGAAAATATATGACATTTTGAAGAAATCTAAAATAAAAAATATTATTGAACCTTGCAATCCAATACATCATATTATCTCAATGTTTTTTTTTAAATATTGGTTTTTTTTAAAAAAATCAACTATTTTTTTTATAAATCATTCAGGTTTGCTTTTGAACATGTGCGTTTGGTCTTTATTTTTTTTTCTTTTAATTTTTTTTCTTTTAATTTTTTGAGTTAAATGAATCATATCAAGATAATTTTTACACGATTTAATTTAAAATTTGAAGTTGGCAAGAAATCTGAGTTTAATAATAATGCCAAAGAGTTCACCCACAACTTGAATATTATTTTTTTATATTTAATTTTTTTAAGCTCAACTCAAACTCAAAGATAGCGCAACTAATTAATTTTTAAAAGAATTGACAGAAAAGATATATAATTGGTTTTGCGATAACAAACTCACTGCCAAGATTTATATGTTCATGTTTTGTGACAAATAAAGTATGATATAAATTTAATGAAAGCATCATATGAGCATAAGTTCATGTTTTGTGATAAACTATTGACAATTGTTAATGCATGCTTGTTCATGTAATGAATGTATACGATCATCTCTTGCCAGCGTCAATCCTTATTAAAAGCATTCCTCTGGTATTCAAATCTAATTAGAAATATTTAATTTGATGCATCAACATCAAAATTATAGTTTTGAAACTCACCAAGGTTTGGTAAATCAATATAATATTCTATAACTTGATCGTTTCAAAAATTTTAAATAAAAGTTTGGTTGATTTGGATTAATTTATCGACCTACAATCTAAATTTTAAAACTATAAAAAAAATATTGGATGAAATAAATTTTTTAAACGATAATAACATGTATAAAACTGAATTTGAATCCACAGCATGTAATTGATATGCCTCAATTAACAAAACAAACTAATTTCTATAAGGAAATTATATGTGTATAAAGATACAAATTACTATTTATTATAATAGTATAATTATAAATTTGATCTTAAAAAGAAAATGCAATGCACTAAGATTTGGAGTAAGATTGTCTTTTCACCATAACAAAACTAAATTTTTATAATTTTATAAGGTTAGATTGATAATTTTATTTTATTTTGTACAGTAAAATTATTAATTTAATCCTAGAATAAAATAATTCGATATCTACTACTCAGGGACATTTTTGTATTTTTAATTTTTTAGAATAGTGTAATTGCTTTGATGTCTTTAAAGACAAAACCAATTGAAAACTCAAGGGTTTTTTTTTTTATCATTTTACATTGTTTTCATTGTAATTTTCAAGGGTACTCAAAGATATTTTTGTAAATTAAATTTATTAAATATAATTTTTAAAAACCTGTTAATGGGGAGCCGTCCAGCTACTAAACTTCGTCTTCCAAGACGATATTTGAAAGGTCCTGGCGCCTCAGACTAGATGAGGAGGTGTGTGCGCCAAGATTCACGATGGTTTGGTGCTAACGATCATTTCTTCCCCACTTCTTCTCTTTATCTCCACTTTGATTTTTGTGTCAACCCTTTAAAAATTTAAAAACAACCCTTTAATTTGTTGGTTCTTCAGATTTTATCTATTTTCTTTTTATTATGATATTTTTATCTTGAATAATTTATTGAATTTGGTCTCAATTCTTTTGTTTGTTATTTTTTTTATTGGTAACCATTTTTTCAATTGATTTAGTATTACGATTTCACCCTCATTTGTTTTTTTTCCTATCAAATTTAATAAATCATAAAATGATTTTATTTTATAATTTTACCCTTCTTTATTTTTTTTCCTATCAAATTTAATCCATATTCTTTTAATTGCTAATTTATTTTTGCTTTGAAAAGTTTTTAAAATTTATATTTTTATATTGGAGCATAATAAACTTCTTGATTGAACCTGAATCTAGGGTTTCACGGGTTACGAGTTTTTTAAATTTGACCAGGTTTAAGATATTTGCCCGGGTTTACTTGGTTCTTATAAATATTTTTTAATTTTACCCCTAAGATTTTTTTCATCTTTAAAATTTGGTCTCTATTCTTTTAATTGCTATTTATTTTATTTGGCATTATTTTTTATTTTTTTTTCAAAAATTGCATCCTCCTTGGGTTTTTTCTATTAAATCTTATCCTCACTATTTTTTATTGAAATGGTAGAGAAATTAGGCTTTTTGATTGAATCTGGGTCAATGATTTCACAAGTTGTGACTTTTAGAGATTAGAACAGGCTTAAAAGGTTTTCCGAGTTTGTGAGGTTTCTTTTTCCTTTTTTCTAAATTGATATTTTCTTATTTTTTATCCTCTTTCTTTTGGGTTTTGTTTTTTTAGTTTTTTCCTTTTGATTCTATTAGGTCAGCCCTCAACAATTTCTTTCTATTTCACCCCACTATTTTTTTAATATATAAATAATCTATCAAATTATAAATGTTTTTTAATTTCACCCCTTATAATTTTTTAATCTCTAAAATTTAGTTCTCATTCTTTTAATTGCAATTTATTTTGTTTAGGATCATTTTTAATTATTATTTTTTAAAATTTCATTCTCGGGTTTTTTTATATCAAATTTTATCCACATTCTTGTTGTTGTTGCTTTTTTTTCTTTTGAAAGTTTTTTTTATTAATATTTTTATATGATTTCACCCTTCAAAATTAAATATCTTGAGAGTTAAGTTTCTTGATCGAACACATGTCCAAGATTTCACAAATTGCAAGTTTTAAAGATTAGAGTAGGTTTAAGAGATTCTTCCAGACTTGTTTGGTTTCTTTTCCCTTTTTTTGAGTTTATTTTTCTTATTTTTAATCTTTTTTTTTGGGTTTTGTTTTCTTATTTTTTGGGTATGATTCTATTGGGTTAGGCATCTATAATTGTTTTTTTCAATTTCATCCCATATCATTTTTCAATCTATAAATAATTTATCAAATTATAAATGTTTTTCAATTTCATCCCCTATGATTTCTTAATCTTTCAAATTTGGTACCCATTCTTTTAATTGCTATTTATTTTATTTGGGGTTATTTTGTTTTTCAAATTTCATCATCCTTAGCTATTTTTCTCTCAAATTTTATCTTTATTCCTTTTTTTTTGCTTTTGCAAGTTTTTTATTAATATTTTTCAACGATTTCATCCTTTAAAATTAAATTGGTTGACAATTAAGTTTTTAATTAAAATCAGGTCTATGATTCAATAAGCTGCATGTTCTTAAGATTAGATCAGATTTATGAGGTTTGCCTGAGTTTTCTTGGTTTTTTTTCTCTTTTTTAAGCTAATGTTTTCTTTTCTTTTTTTCTTGAAGTTTTACCTTTTTACTTTTTGCAGTTTTTCTAATATTACTTTAGTATTGAGTTGTTTGATAATCCGAATAGGTTCAAATATGATTTTTTTTTATTTTTTTTATATTATTTAAATTATTACTTGAATCGATGATTCAAGACTTAGATTCTTTTTAGCGTAACATTTGTTTTATATAAGAAAAGTTTTCTTGACCCGCTATGAAACGCGAATAAAATATCTAGTGGAATCTAATACATGTAAATTTGTATAATGAGAGACAACTGCATCCTAGAGGAAAGTTGTCTCTTTTTTTTCACCATTAACATAAATCAAACTTGTGTAGTGAGACATGATTAGACTTGTAATTAAGTTGTAATCAACTAAAGTTTAAGCCTTATGAAAACCTAGAGGAAAGTTGAAGTTCCAAACCCACGTCCAACCAATAAGGAATAAAGCCAGACTGAAAGACCCGAGTCCTACGATGTAGCCAAGTTTGTAGGAAATTGGCTGGTATACAAAGCCAAAGACAGACAATGCAGTGATGCACAGACAAAACAACCCTCAAATGACTCTTAACTTTCCTAAAAAACATTACTTTGTTTGAATCCCAAAATCCATCCGAAACAGAATGCCATTCTCTATCTTCTCTTTCTATCTCCTTCCCTTCATTGAAAAATCAAGTTTTTGTCTCCCCTTGACCTCCCTTCTGTGGACATTCTTACACCACCACCACCACCACCACCACCACCACCACCACAATGCCATCCTCTCGAACCCCATAAAAGGTTTGATCCTTTTTTATTGTCTTCATAGCTTTGTGTGCTTATTTGTTTTATTGGGGATATGCAAAATTTGTCTAGTTTGCTGTTTTTATTGCATATACAGAGACATGCCACCACTTTTTACAAAGTTTCAAACTTTTTTGTATTGCAAAAGTTGATGCATAAAGATCCCATTAATTGCGCTTGTTAAATCTCTGCCTCTCCAAAAAGTTAGCTTCTGAGCATCTCTGTGTTTATACCATCATTGCATTCCTCGACTTAATGAGAGAAAATGATGCGTGGTTGAATATTATGAGGAGAGCATGGTTTGGTTGCAATCATGTCACTTTTTTTTTTTCAATGCCTTCTCTTTTTTTGTCTCTTGGCCTTTTGCTTTTGGTTAGAAAGAGAAAAGAACTAAAGCTTTAATTTTTATGGTCTCCTCATGAGATTGAGAAAGAGTAGACAATGCTTTTCCTCTTGTTCTTCTCGTCACAGAGTAAAAATCCTCACTTCTGTTTGATATTTTAGAGACTTTAGGAAATGCCCATTTGGTAAAGATTTGGTTTTTTTTTGTTGGTATTTTGTAATGCCTGTTGCAGCTGATTGATAAACTAATTTGTGATAATTGGAGGGTTTTTTTTTTTGCCATTGATTACCTCCTGCGTATCCATTTCAGTCTCAAGACATTTTTGTAGTCTTTTTTAGAATTCTTAATTGATATCAAGAGTCTACTAATAATGCGCAATATGCCTTTCGTTTGCATCTATAGGTGAATTAACTATTTGTAATTAGACTCTGAGTTCCTGTGTTGACATCAAGATAGCATGTGTCCTCTCAAGAGTGTAGAATTTTGAATTTCAAAACCTTATTTTCATGAGTTGAAGCTCTCTTTTATGTTTGTGAGCTTATCTTCACTTCGTAGCCTGTTTGAGGAGTGTCTCAATGCTCTGCATTGAATACATTTGTTTGATAATACCCGTCTCTTGAATTTGTGAAGAAAATCAGACAGTTAAATCCTGAACATAGAGAGTTTGATCTTGTTATTGTTTTGGAAACTCACTGATGTGCATGATCCATACCAAATATTTGATACTGAAACGCATTTTCAAAATGAAATGTAGGTTGATGAGGATGATGTTTATTGGAAACGAAAGAAGAGTAGTGAAGAGTTGGAATGGTCACATAATTCCACTCGCGTTATTTCGCAGTTAACTCAATGTTTTGGTGAGTACAGTTTCTTTACTCTCTTCTGAATACTCACTGTTGTTGTTATATCTAAACAATTCGCTAGCTATAGTTTGTGCTGTCATATGCCAGGTTAATTTTTATGTATGAACATTCACAGCATTATTATTGTGCTGTATTTCAATTCAATTAATTTGTTATTCTCTGGGTTGATAATGATTACCTTTACATAGCTTAACAACTAGGAAGGGCTCTTTTCTCCAAAATTACTGGCACTGCCTTGAATTCTCAATCTCACAGAGCACATTTGGCAATGTGGAGTTCAGCATGATGCAATATGCAAGAACAAAACTGCTACCATTCTCTTCTTCTGTCATATTACATTATGCTCCATAAATGTTTTATCAGACATCTTAGGTCTCTTAGCAAGCTGCTGAAAATATTTGACTACAATATAGTAGTTTGTAGGTTAGTAGATAAATAATATTTTAATGCTTAAACCGTTTTGGATTTAAAGAGTGTTCTGTTTTTTCATTGTCTAAGTTTCAGTTTTCTGGGAAAGGATAGGTGCCTTGTCTAGCTTTCTTTCATTCATGTCAGAAGGCAATATCCATTTGCGTTTACCATGGCTAGCGGTTTTAGCATTCTTCATGATTCAATCTCAACTTCATGATGTAAAAACATGTATTTTCTTTGCATTGAAAGTGCTTTGCAATTTGTTGTTAGAAGCATTATGTTAATCCGAATTACATTCCTTCTTTCATACTCATGTCCCCTATCTTAGAATCTAGGGACTAATACTACAGTAGCTTTATAACATGGATGTATAATGTGTTATATAAGTCAGTGACATATCTATAAGACTGCCCAACATTACCATATGATTCTTCCAGCTTGAAACATTTCATTGGATACTTTTTTGATTTTCACTGATCAGTTCCTGATGGTTGTAGCTAATGCTATGGTTGGACCACGTTCATGGATAGCAGGGCTCTTTACTCGCTCACCATATAAACGTAACGACAAAGTTCTTGACTTCTGCTTGACTCCTCATTTGGTAAGTAGAAGTATTAAGTAAAGAAATGAGCCATTTCTCTTTAATCCTGTATAGAAGGATGGACACACACTTGCACAACCCCCACCTACTTCTAAGTTATGTGTGTGTCAGCATGTGTATGTAGTCAAAATTGATCGTGGAATTCATGTAGTGGCACCAACTGTTGCAGTGAGCTGGTTCCTCAAAGTTACCAATAGTCCCAGCCATTGCCTTTTGCTCTAGGGCTTCAGTTCAGGGAATTTATGTTGCAATTTTCAGAATTTAAATTTGTGATTGTTGCAGGATGGTTATGCCATAATATTCTTAAATATGATTTTAATATGCCATGCTCATCTTCACTAAACTTGTAATTTATTCTTTAATTCTTACCAGGAACAAAGACTACAAAAGCTTCAAGAACGAATGAGAACACCTTTTGACGAGACACGCCCTGATCATCAAGTACTTTCTTGATATGATATGATTTCTGTCAAAACATTTTTCTTGAACTTTATCTTTGACTTTGGTTTTGTCATACATAAGCTGTGATCATACACTATCATCTTTCATGCATGTCACCATCATTAATCTTTGATATTATAACTACCAGATCTCATTATCCTTTGTCATTGTCAGGAAGCTCTCAGATCATTGTGGAATGCAGCTTTTCCAGATATTCCTCTGAAAGGCTTGATCTCTGAGCAGTGGAAAGACATGGGGTGGCAAGGTGCTAATCCATCAACTGACTTCAGGTAAAGCTTTTTCAGTGGCTTCTTTTCATGTCCTTCGCTGATAAGGAGTGAATTCTGTCATGTAGAAAGAACTGAATCAATATAGAGGTTTAATCCATAATTTCATTTAGAAATCCTCCTTAAACTATTGTTCATGCCTCTCATCTTTTCCAACTTTTTCCTTAGGGGCTGTGGTTTCATTTCTCTTGAGAACTTGCTGTTTTTTTCAAGGACTTATCCGGTATGACTTTTAAACTACTGCCAAAACTTTTGCAAGCATTGCTTTATTTATTCCTATCAGAGCCTGTTCATGCTTCTCTTCGTTCCAGTTTCCCTAAAGTACGAATTTGCACAGAGTGAGCTGTGATTTTTACTGATTATGAAAATACAAAATGAAGGCATCTTTTCATAGGTTATTGTTCAAGCAGGGTGGGCAGCGAGCTACTTGGGAATACCCATTTGCTGTTGCTGGCATTAATGTTTCTTTTATGTTGATCCAGATGTTGGATTTACGGTCAGGTAAGCAGAAATGTTCAATTATCATTTGCAAATGTGATTCTTTTTCTTCAGTATTAACCAAAAACAGAAAAAGTAAAAACTGCTGCATTGGGTTTTGACTATCAAGTGAAGGTAAAATATTTTATATTTATAAGTCATGCGAGAATTGACATGTTTTTTACAGTTTTCGTGAAACCTTACTTTCCCCGAGCTTTGTTTCACTGTGAGATCTAGGAACACCTTTTCATTTCATTCTCTCCTAATCTCTTATTTCCCCCCTTCATCAATGTCTTAACAAAATGAATGTTATCTGCTCAAGGACAACCGGGTCTTAGTTTTAAAATCAATGGGGTATCCAAAATTCTTTTCATCACGAGATTTTCCTTATTTTGAGCTTAGAATTTTAAAGACAATGATGATGGAAACAGCACCATATTTTAAGCTCATTGTCTCCTTTTGTGGGCATGAATAGTTCCATCTAGTTTAAATAAGCACATAGGTTTTTTGATGCAACGGTATCGTTTGTTTCCCACTTATCTCTCCCATCATCTCTTTTGCAGAAAAACCAAGATGTCTTCCAGGAGTCACTTTTGTTAAATTACTAGGAGGTATTGAGATTACAGCTCCAACTATATTATGCTCAAGTGCTCTTTGATATACGCAAATGAATTTGGTTTTTAAGCTTCTTCTTTGTCCAAGATATACACTCATAATAGCATGTTTATAATCACAGAAGATGAATCTGCCTTTGATGTACTATTCTGTATAGCTTTCGAAATGATGGATGCTCAGTGGCTTGCTATGCGTGCTTCTTACATGGAGTTCAATGTATACCCTCTATCTCAGCAAAGTACTAGATTCTTGAACTTTGGTGATTATTTACCATGATTTGAAAGTAGCATTATTTTCAACACTAGTGAATCTATAAATTTTCCATTTGCCTACATACATTGGGTCATTTGCATGCCTTTGATATAGAGGCGCTCCATTGACTTCTGCTTGATATGTTTTTTCATTCCTGCAGGAGGTTTTACAAGTAACAAGGACACAATTGGAGAGGGAACTATCTTTGGAAGATGTTCATCGAATAAAAGATTTACCAGCATACAACCTTTTGTATCAATAGCAATTTATAGTGAGGTCCTCTTAAAATGCCCCAAAGTACTTGCTAGGTCCAGTAGAACATTTCGGAGAACCCAAAGGTTTAGATATAAATTCACGTGTCGAACTGCTGAACTGTAGAAACCATTTTTGAAGATGTTATAGCTATGCTTAATGCTATACAATGAGCTTCTCACAAGTTAATGGTGCTGAGGCTGAGTCTGATAGTGAACCCTGTAACCATCTGATGAACTGCTGTTCGCGGCTAAAATTAACTAGTGTCAACGTAGGTGGACTGCTTCTAATTCCTAACATACACGGTTCTTTTATGTTTATTAATATTTATGGCCTCCAGCAGTCGACTGATGACAAGCAATGTCGTATCCAGGACAGAGGGGGTTTTCCCTGTGTCCAACAGTATTCCTGTTTCCGATGGTTTCCACTTTTGAGTCAGAGAGGAAAGAGGTTTGAGAGGATTAGGATGGCACATTGTATAGACGATGGAGACATCAGACATGCATGCAGTTACCTGCATACGCAAACTTGATTTGAAGAATGTATGAACTTATTGTAATTTGCAACTTTTTAAAATCAAATTCCCATGATGATGTGCTATTTTTCTGGTGGCAGCTCAATTCTGAAACCTTTGCTCGCATAAGAAATATTTTACTCATTGTAACTTTACATGACATGAATTTTGAATCTTAATAACTAAAATATGACTGAAGAAAACATTAGAACTCTCTTACGTTAAATACTGGATGTTTGGCAAATCCATAAATTTTTGCAAAAGTTCTTGGAAAAGAATTCTGTGTACTCTTTAAATTCAGGTGGGGAGCGGAAGTTCAGAATCATCACATCATTGAACTAATTAACAAAAATCTAAACATTGTGAGTAAAACATCATGTACAACAACATTGTTCATGCTCTTACATTTTTACAGTGGACTTATTGTACAATTTTTTTGGTTTTCAAACTTTTTTTTCCACAATTGCATTTTTTTTAAGCTAGATTAAAGGATAATTGAATTAAATTTGTTGAATAAGAACAAAATTGAAAGATAGAGAATAAAAGTAGAAAAGACTCCACAAATGGGTGATGGTTTCAAAGTTATCACAAAGAGTTTAAGTTAGTTCTCTAACTTCTTAAATTATACCTATTCATCCCTCAATATTTTTGCAATTCAGTTTTGGTATAAAAATTTATTTTTTTTTATATTTTTTAGTCTCTAGTTTGAGAGAGTTGAGAGAGAGAGATCACTGAATTCCAGTGGTAGAAAGAAAAAATCGGTATTGACACCTATTTTGGGTACTAAAATGGTTGGTCTTGAAGTTCATGAGTTCCATTTGATAATGAGAGTTTCATTTAGGTGTTTTTTCACCTTAAAAATACCTAAAAAACAGATCTAAACTCGAGAAGATTTTTGATTTCGAGTTGAGTTCGAGTTTTTGTGTGTTTGTTTTAGATATTTTAAAGCCATTTATGAGTTTGACAAGGTATTTAGGCTTTTTTCTAGGTATTTTGGGTTGAAAATGAGTTTAAAAATAGTTTCTAAGCAAAAAAATAAAAAAAAACCTATGATTTTCCAATCATCATAGCAGTCGAAATCTAGAAAAATTAGTGGATGACATGTCATCTAACTTTTTTTTGAAAGAAATTTAGGGTAAATGACATGTCTTTTTTTTAAAAAAGAATTAAGGACCGGCACGTGGACCCATTCTAAATGGGCCAAGTTTGGCTGGCCCAGCAAAGCTTGACCTCTTTCTTCTCTCTCTCTTTTTTTTCCCTAATTTTGACTTTTTTTTAAAATAATATATTTATATTTTTTTTTAAATAAGTTTTTAATTTATATTTCAATTAATACCCCCCTTTTGTTTTTTTTTTATTTTTCTTATTTAGCCTTTTATAAATAGAGGTTTTTTTAAAAAAATTATTTAGTATGTATTTAATTTTTGAAAAG
>Ga0307510_10010757_pt1 | contig 10881 bp, 12 predicted proteins | sample 12_EM_MG_FD_207224 | JGI IMG/M metagenome (GOLD analysis project Ga0307510, IMG submission 207224) | Populus trichocarpa ectomycorrhiza microbial communities from riparian zone in the Pacific Northwest, United States - 12_EM | ecosystem: Host-associated > Plants > Roots > Unclassified | place... | reverse complement strand
TTGTGTTTGAGGTACGTAACTATATGTTTCTTCAAATATGTTTTTATTTATTTAGTTTTTTCTTCTTCTAGTAAGTGCTTTTGGTTCTTGTCAATATTCATAATGTACAAGTTGGTCTACTGGGGAGGGAGGGGTTGGGGAATGCATCCTTCAAAGAAAAGGAAAGAAAAAATAAGATAATAGAGTTTGCCAATCCCTTTGAATTTCAGCTAGGAAACACCACTGGAAGTCCCTGAATGCAGTACCCTGAGTATAGGCCAAAACACCTTATCTCATTGTTGTTTCCCTTGAAAGCGAAAAAATCCATGAAAAATTCAGAGTTCTGCTCCAACCACATCCGCCAAAGAACTTCAAATACAGTGTATCTCTACAGGGGCTTATGATTGTTCTTTGTCCCAAAACCTGGAAAAGACATTAGTGAAAGGTCCTATACTTGATCAGAGATCACCAACATCCCTGACAAACTGAGGAAAGATGTGCTACATATCCCTAGCGCTTGGACAGTGCAAAAAGAATTGCTGTGTCTGTCACATTATTATTTTTGTATAACACACATATTAGTAGAAAATTACATTATATGGCCTGTTTCAAGCAGATATCATTGGTATTAGTTCTATGGTCTGCATCATCCAAGTGAAGGCCTTGACTTCATATAAAAGTTTGGTTTTCCATATACAAGTGCCCAGAGGGAAACAAAGGCAAGCCGAGCCTAAGTGATGAAAAAACAAAAAACAAATTACCGGAATATTACCAAAACTCTGTTATGAGGTCTTGAAAAAAAATAAAAATTGGGGAGTGGAAGCAACAAAATGAAATCCTATAACATGAGTTGAGGAGTAGAAGCCAACAAATTAAATCCTCCCATTTGGGTTTTCAGAAACATGGCAGCCACCATATTACCCCTGCCATGTTGAAGAGAAAAGGTGGCAACAACCAAACTAGGGTGGCCATAAATATGGGGAAATACAACGGAGAAAGAATACACCTGTATCCACTGTTCATTCTATTAGATAATATCTAAACCGGTAGCTAATTAAAATTTCATTAGAGGAAATTGCTGAGGATACCTGTGAAAGAACTTAAAGGACTCCAGTTTGGCATTTGAGCCACTTGATTGAAGACCAGACTTACAATTAATTACCACTCCCGCTTAGCTGCAAAAAATCTCCTTTTTTCCCGATTAAGAGCCACAGTAAACCTTCTAACTGACCAAAAGGATCCTATAATTTTCAGTTCTCCGAAACATTAAATGTTTGGCATAATCTAACCGTCTAGCTACTATTACAAGAATCTTAAACAAAGGCATATAATAATGACAAATGAGGGTAGGCCACCCCAAAAGAGAAAAATGCACTTTTCTTCCAATTGTTTCTGCAGCTAATAGAAAATTAATATGACATAGATATTCTTTGCAAAGGTTTTGTGCTTAGTTTAAAAGCCACCATAGATTTGAATATCATTTGGTCTCCTGATGAGTGACATTTGGCCCAGGAAGCTTGGTTTTAAATCAAAAGCTCTTTGGAAGCGTATGCGAATATTTTAATTTTGGAGATAGATAATCACCGGAGACAGGTTGTTGGTTTGAGCACTGAGAGAACTGGATGAATGTTTAAAGTGGCAGGTATTATGGTTTCTCCCGTAAACATCTAGAAAGACTTTCATAGTTGCTAATATGTATCTAAATTTTATGGATTTTGATATTGAAGTTAGGGAGACCCTTCTCCGGCATCAGGAGATCATATTTCATGGTGGGTTGTTGGGTGCTTTATGCAAGTGCAATGAAGATAATGTTTAACCAACCTTTTCTGTTTGGCTTTGTTCCAGAGGAGGTGCAGTCTTTTGTGTTCTTGAACTTTTGGAACTGTTTTGATGATGCTTAGGATGGTGCTTGTGTTGCTGATAAATAGCTGGAATAGAAGATTTGGGGAGACAAATTAGTCATAAGATTTGGGAAATCTTGAGGTGGTTGAATGGAAGTATGGCTTTTCTGAGGGCCTGGAGCTTCCTTTTCATAGGATTGAACCTCCAATCTTGGGATCTTTTTCTCCAGCATTGGAGGCTTTTCCCTGAATATCGATTTTCCTGAAGTTTTGGAGCTGTCAGAAGCTATTTTTATTTCGTGTCCTTTTTTCGCTCTCATCATTTTGTGGTTAACGTACTTTCTTTGGCTCTTTTGTCTATTCGTACAGATGCTGGCTATTTACTCTCACTTCTGATTATTTTTTTAATGCTCATCGTTAGAAATATGGGTTTTCCAATTTTATTTTTGTATGCTAGTGTGCCTTTTAATCACTGTTTGTGGAAATGTTCAAGAGTGGTTTGTCTTCCTTTTCTTCTTTTTATCCCCTCATGGTTACCTGCTCTCTCTTATGTAATGCCCTTAAGCTGGTTAGTTTTCTCTTGCCTTTATTTATTTCATACCCATCATCAAACAAAATAAGACTTCTCCAAGGATAGTTTTTACCCTAGTGCCCTTTTAATAGTTGCATACAGAATATGCTTTTAGTGAGAAATTTGTGCTTTCTGTTTGCTTTCTTGTGTTCAGTTTGGTCACTTAGAATACTGAATAGAAAAGCCTGAAATTGAAGATTTCCAATCTCTTGTAAGTGGATAGAAATATGAAATCTAGGGCATTACAAGACAAGGCACAGGGAAATATTTTGGAGGATATGTGATTTGCAAGCCACATTGCTGCTTTTTATCTGAAAGTTGATACATTAAAATGTTGTCAGTTATCTTTGATGAGCTCAAGATGTCATAATTTTAAATTGTAGTTGCAGGACTGAGACTTTGCAGGTGTTACATAATGATTGCGGCTATGGTTGTCATGAATCATTTGTAATTCTTAATAAATTTTAGCGTGCATGCTTCTTTAATAGTTTCACAATATATGTACAATAATAACACTTCTAGTAGCTAAATATCATATAAGCAATACATTACAACTATCAAAAGAGTGAAAAAGTGTGAAACCATGAACTTGAAATGCAAAAAATCATATTAGTATTTAGCAAGTAGACTGTTATCGACCCATTATTTTGACAATAATAGCCTATAATAGCCGTTACCGGACATTACATGAGAACATTATGGCCTTTTTTCTTGTGAATTGCCATTAACAGCTCTATGACATCGAGTGATGGTAATGGGGCTCTCTGTTTCCGTATGGCTGTTAAATTTATGCAAGATGGGGCAAGGATGCCAGTTATTTTACAGGTTAGGTCTGAAATAATTCTGCATAGATGTTGCTCTGCTCTGTTATTCTTATCTTATTCAAAATAAACATGATCGTTTATAAACTAATATCAGGACGCATAATATTTGCTTTGGTAACTTAAGGATGAAGAAGATGATTTTAAGCTCCTTCTCTTGCAATCTTATCTTCATATTTCTTCTGTTGATTCTGCCTTGTGATGCAGATGAGCCATATCATTAGTATGGAGACCAAAGAAGACATGGTAAATTAGCATTACCACTGTACAAATACCAAATCTTTCAAAAGCCTTCGCACCCAAAGATCCCATTCACCCAAAGATCCCATTAGAAAGATGTTTATTGCATTTGACAGGGATGGAAGCCATGGAACAAGTGGAACCCCAAACCTTTGACTTTCTCTGTTGATGTAACATCATGGATAATCCAATAGTCCTCAAGAACCAAAAAGGAACGATTACAGCATATCCAACCTAACCATTGGGATTCAATCCCCTGTAAGCAGAAATTCCCATGGACGAAGCAATAATGATTAGCAGGAAGAAGACCAACTTCAAGAGGTTTATTTGTGGTGTGATTTCTCTGACATAGTATCTCCTCACAAGTAATGCAGCAGCCATCATCATGAAGATAAATAGGGTGCTTACTGACAAAAAAATTACCAAGACATCCAGGCTTGAGAAAAAAGCAATGAGAGCACTTGAAATGGTGATAAGAAGTGTTGCATTTATTGGTGTTCTTGTCTTTGGTTGGACAAGAGCAAACCATGGAGGGATCATGTGGGCTCGTGCAATATGAGTAGTACACTGCTTGTCCAGGCGCCTGGTCATCCCCTTGAGGGCTCCAAGTGCTACCAGGTACTTAGCCCAGTTCATTCCTACACTCTGAAATGCAACAGAGTAAGGCACGTCCGGGTCATCTCTTTCTATTTTTGTATCATACTTGGTGAAAGTGCCATTAAGCAGTATATAACGGTAATGATTGACATGGATCCAAGTACTCCTAACAGTATGTGTCTTGATGGGTTCCTTGTTTCTTCTGCCATGGTGGCTATATTGTCAAAGCCTCCATAAGCAAAGTAAACAATTGCAGCTGCTTGGAATATCCCTTTCACCCCAAAAGGCAAAAATGGTTTCAGATTGGATGTATTGGCATGAGCAAACCTGCAATCTTGACAAATAAAATTACAGCAGTATTGAGTGCCGTTGCTATCCAATTGAACACTGAAGTTTCCCTGGTGCTGGTCATTGCAATTGTTGCAGCAATCACCAAAACTCGAACTGAAATTGGATCCAGGAGATTGAAACCTTCAGCTAGATTTGAATGGATGCGTAAAGAGTTGGAAGGACTGTCCAGAAGACTTGTGAAGTAAGAAGTCCATGCCCTGGCAACTGCTGCACTGCCCAGGATGCTTTCAAGCAATATGTTCCCTGCAGTTATGAAAGCCACAGAGTCTCCTAATTCAATTCTCAAGTAACCAAATGAACCACCTGCGACTGTGATTTCAACTGCAAATTCTGTGTAACAGAATACAGAGAGCATTGCTGAGACTTCAGAAGCAAAATAGGACAAGACAATGGCAGCTCGAGCATGTATGCAGGCCTCTTGTCCGGTGAGCACAAAAAATACCAGCTCCAATGACAACCAAATCCAAACAAGTTAAGGTCCCACCAAGTGAGGCAGCGTTTCATCTCAGTCTCACTCTGTTTCTGAAGCTCCGCAATTTCATTGGCATCATCTGAACAGCTGATGAGATTTTCCTTGAACTGGAAACATGTCTGTGACAATGCTGAATGGTAGTTGCCCCAGCTTTGGAAGGACTCTTCTGGGAAGAAGTCTTGTTTGCTAAATGTCCAATAACTTTTATGTTGAGTCTCACCACCAATTTCTCCCTTGGAACCCATAACTAAATTCTCGTGTGTCCTGCGGCACTTAGTGGAGTAAACCGCAGATGATAAAGTTAAGCTTTTATGGAGACTGTTCTCTTGTAAAGTAGTTTTCTTAATATATATATATATTTATAAGAATAATGAAGTAGTTTTTTGATTTTTCATGCAAAGTGTTTTCCAATCTTTTAGACCAGAAAACACTTTCTTCTATCTAAAACTTATGTTTTTCTTTGACTAGAAAGGGAATTCAGCTGACTAATTTTTTACATTATAGCTAATAGTTTTCTGCAATGTAGCTAAACATGTGAAACTTTCACAGTGAAAGTTTAGAGTGCTTTTCAAAAAAACACTTTTTAACAAACAAACAAGTTCCAAGTGAACTTATGGTGTATAGAACTATAGATTCTACCCTCAATTAGCGGTCATGCAATCTAAGATTATGAGATACCTGAGCAGCAGCAGATGACTTGTCTGGTCTAATATTAGGTGGCTCTTGGTTTTAGGCGTTCATAACTAAGAATTGCTTGAAACTACTTGAAAGCCATATTTGTAATAGGAATGGATTCTTGATTTGCTATTAAATGTGAAGATTCCATCTCCATCTCTTCTCAAATCTACATGTATTTATGTGCGTGAAACAACTTTCAAGAAATGCGGGGCCAATAAGTAAAATCTTCATAAAATCAAGTAACGAATTGCTTTACAGGCATGGAATAAAAAAATGATATTTTCCAGCTGAGATGATCCTTTCATCAATTGTGTTGAACATTGCCTGATTACAAATCTTGAACGTAAAACCAAGCTCTGGCTGTTTTTGGCGTTCGCTGGAGAAGCGAGGATTTTGCGTGCTTGAAATTGCTGATAATCTAGATGGTGACAATTCAATGGTTTGCCCAAAATAAGTTTAGTGGATGCCTTATATATATATATATATATATTTTATAGGCTACCATATACTATCCGGTATGAGAAAATGATGAAGGGGTGTGTAAAAATCAACATTCTATAAGAGCCCCGCTCTGTGACTCACCAGGAAGTCGATTGCTATTGCAAGTTCTACTGTTCGAGGATGATTCCTTCTATCACCTTGTGAATGTTTTTCTTCACGAGAACCGTATCGTCCGAAGGCAAATTTTACAAGCTGCTCAATCATTTCAATACTTTGTTTAGATAGAGACAGGCGCAAGTCAGTGTTAGAAATACTGTCATGAACTGGTAGGTTTTCAACCCTGCCCTTGAGGCCAACTGCTATAAAGACTTCAATTGCAAAGTTCAGACAAGAATAGGAGAACAAAAAAAAAAAGGGTTCGAACTATCACATGTTCTAAATACTATAATGATACATAAGGCGATATACAAGTCAATACAAAACTTTCCTCTCCAAGAAAAAATAAATTCAATAACAAGTGTAGCAAGGAAATAGTGAAATGCTCCTCTACAAAGTATGAAATAGATGAAATAGATCAGCGATAAAGCTTGTTCTTCTAGCTAAGTATCTATCCTTCATCTCATCTACGTATGGCCATTTTTTTTATGGGAAGCCCTACTCGGTATAAAAGTAAAAATGCGTATGCTTTCTACTCATCTGCTGCTTAAGTTAGCGGCAATTTAGGCACCTAGGGTGTTCTGGCACCAGTGGGATTCCTCGTCAAGAAAATATAACTATTGACCTGGCTGAACTATTTCAGAGTATGCACAAAACTGGGGGGGCAAGGAAATGAGGGGGAAGATGTTCTGCATCATGTCCAAGATTTCCAAGCCTTGCGCACTTTATTAGCAAGATATCTAGTAGCATTAATACCACCAGCAGCCAGGAAACCAGAGACAGCCTGCCTTGCACTTGAAACCATAACAGTACGCCTGATAATCCTCTGCATACTCCTGGCAGCCTCTTCTCTTGAACCAATCACGACTTCATGTAAAACTCGACCTGCAAATCTTATGTCAACGTTATTAAAACTGTCTAGTCCCCAAGTGGTTAAATGGGGAATTTTATGAGTCACCTAGAAACAATAATTGATGCAAGGCTTGGGCCAAGATATTTAAATCATCTTTTGAGTATCACTCAGTTTATTTATGTTCTTTGAAAAATCCAGAGATGAAGACAAACAATTTGCATCATAGATAAGTAACATTCAGTTTATCAAACACCCATACAAAACAAACAAATAAAAAAAAACCCATCATACCAGAATCCTTCAGCACTTGCATCTCTCCTAGCTTCATCCCCATTTTTCTTCTGACAAGGGGAGGAAGTGAATGAACTAGGGAATGAGTCATTGATAAACTGCAGTCCTGGTTTTGAGAGAGATTGTATAAGAATTTCTAAATGGTGCTGAAAGATGACTATGTTAAAGCACATATAAACATGTATCCATAAATATCAGTGCTGCCAACAAATAAATGCCTGACTTGAGGACTACAGCTTTTAGCTTACAACAAAGGATCTACTAAAAGCTTACAAATATCAATTGACAGAGTAGTCAATCCAAACACATGTTAATGAGAAGTTAACGAGAATCATAACAATACATATGTTAAGGCATTATTTCAGGGAAAGCAGTTTAAATATCTAAAAATGCGCTAGAAGTTACAAAGTGTTACATTACTCAACTGTAAGAAAACGTTGGAAATATTACCCCTTCCAAAAATGCTGCATTATAAATAAAAGCCAATGATAACGAGTGCTGCCACTCATGTGAAATGATAGACAATGATTGAACTTCAAAATCCCAAGAGTGTATTAAATGTTAATTCCCCAATTTAATGTTCCTTATTATGAGCTTTTGGTTCTCAAAAAGAAAAAAGAAAAGCCTTTCGGCATTTGTTAGCTGGATTCACTGTGGCCAAAGATGCATATTTATTGATTGAATGGCTATTACACTGTCAGTTCTCAAGAAAAGAGAACTGCAATGGAAGGTACAAAATTTAACAAGTTTTGAATTGAGAATATGAAAATTTGAATAAACCTGAGAGATAGTAGCCTGATGAGAATTAGGCAATGAGAATGTCAGTAACTCTTTAGCCTCGTATTCTTTTAGAAATGGTTTATACATCGATTGGAATAAACCAAACTGTCCTTCAACAATCCTCTTCACCTGCAGGTGGTTGCAAGCATGAGCAGCAGAAACTCCAAACTATCATAAGAAATGATCACCATTTGCTAACTTCAGCAGTGCAAGTCGTAAATCACAAATATCATAGAAACCACAAGAATTCAAGTCACCAACAATATCTACAAAAGTTAAATCAGTGGAAACACCAATGATTACAGCCAAACAAAGTGATACAAGTAACCAGTAACATTTCATATAGACGAAATATAATAATGATTCATCATCAAAGACAAAAGAATTCTGATGCAATGGAGGTGGAACCTAGACCTCATAAATAATTAACCCATTATTTTGACAGTTCACGGTGAGTTAAATTAAATGATGTAATTGAGGAGCATAAGTAATGCTTAGTAGATCAAATCAGTTATTAAAAGTAGTTAATAAAATCAGCAATTATCATAAAATTTCAAGTGCACAAATTACAAAGCTTATCAGCACTATCAAAAGCTATAAGCAACTTTACCTTATTTTTATCCTCTGCAAAAAGCATGCGCAAGTCACCCATATATGAGAGGCTACATATTTTGGAGTACAAATCTTCCTGCACAAGCATGGAATATGTTGAGGATTCTATTAGCTCTATAATGGTTCACCAGTAAAGGAACAAACCTCGGTGAATTTGGATGGCAAAAGGAGAAGAGCAGCAGAGACTGCAGCCCTCAGATTGACAGAGTTTACATCTCCAATATCCAAATTATCCACAAGTATATGAACCTGTAAAAAAGAACTCAAAGAAATGTTGACATTTGTGAATGGAAAAACATAATTAACAGGCAAGGGATACAGAGGAAGTATGAGACCTAATGCAGGCAAGGCTAACAAGAAAAGGCATAAAACAAGGTACACAGCTAAACATAGATTCTTATTGTTTTGATCAGAAGCAGACAATTTGAAAAGAGGATGTTAAAATGTATCTACCTAGTCTACAAGGCAGTGAAAAAATTAAAATTTCAGACATAGATATATTACTGGTCATGGAAGAATATCACAATTTGGTTTAACCAGAATAGCATATCATGGATCAGTTGCAAGTAGCACCAATTTGGGACTGTACACAAATCAAAATACCTAACCCAATTCAATAAAGCCCAAGTCCCAGACTAGCTATGGCTGGCTATATAAATCCCTTTTCCTCATTCATTATAATCTATATCATGAAATGGAAGGAGCTGATTTTACACTACCGTCAGCCAACTACAATCCTCCAGTTTTCCTGATAGCCAGAGGCAAGAAATGAGAAAATTTGAGAGTAAAAAATATGTCAGCTCTAAGAATAACTTTGAGGCAAGGATTTAATTGGGCATGAAAAAGAGTAAGCATACCACTTAACAATTCTTAGGAAGAATTTAAAACTTAGAAAAAGAGTTGAAGATTTCTAAGCAAAAATATTTCAAGCAGTAAACATTATGCATGTCAAACACACAAAAGGGACTTTGATCATGAAAAAAAGTTGTAAATCAGCTCGTTGAAAGGATCTGGATAGTTTCAATGATCAAATGAACTAAGCCTGAGCTTGGTTTTAGGCTTTGAATTCTTATGGAGCATGGATTGAAACATGTAGAGTTTAGTTCATGACTTTAGAGCTTCAGAGCCTATATGCACTCTAGTATTCTAAGGTGTCATTTGAATATTCTTTTAAATAAGTGCTAAATAAACATGGAATATGCTCTTTCTATATCTAGCCAGTCCTTTAATGCAAATAGTTAATAATTTCTTCACAAGGGTATTCTTATCACCATTTAAAACATTATCATACAAGTTGTTTTAGGTAGACTTTGCACTTTTGGAAGAAGCATCATTCTTCCTGCTATTTTCAGATGGAGACTACAAGGATAACATGAACATAACACAAGAAAATATAACATTGGAATTGAAATGACAAATTCACTCATTTAGCCTATTCTACAAATATAAAAAATTGAACCTAACTTCAACAGATTTTGGTTTTCTAACTCAATTAATTTCTGTTCTGTTCCAGACAGCAATATGAATCTGAATTAAATTCTATCTCAGTTCTTGTCTATTTTACAATGAAAAAAGTTCAATGTAACCTATCCAATAAGGTTCAGAAAAAAAATTGAGCAAACAACAAGAATATCCACAAAACAGACTAGAGAAGACAAGTATAAAATAACAGACAAGACGCACTGGTTTTTGTAGACGACCACACAAATAGAATCTCTCCCAATGCAGTACATCTTGAACCAAGTCATGCATCCTAACAACACCGTATTTGAGCATCTGAAATGAATTCATCAAACATTTTACAAGTTACTAGATAATACTGGAATAAGGATAATGTGACATGATCTTAAAATGACATGCCAAGGGAAGACAAGCTGAATACATAGTATCATGTAAGACCTGATTCCCTTTTCTAATTCACAGTATGCTTAGCAAATACCTTGTCATTCCACGTTACAAATGGATTAAAGTGCACTCCTACACCAATCTTATCTGCAACTTGAGTAATCTGAAATAATAAATAAGTTATAGTCTCAGGATTAAGGCAGTAAAAAAAGGTGGAGAGGGTGACGGAGAGGCACCAGTTTTGCACCGCCAAGGGGCACCATCCAGGAGGCATAGTGATCTTCATTCAATTCCATATTCTTGGAAGTGTGATAACCAAAAATAGAATGAGATATACAAAAATATCAGAACTT
>Ga0307510_10010756_pt1 | contig 10882 bp, 12 predicted proteins | sample 12_EM_MG_FD_207224 | JGI IMG/M metagenome (GOLD analysis project Ga0307510, IMG submission 207224) | Populus trichocarpa ectomycorrhiza microbial communities from riparian zone in the Pacific Northwest, United States - 12_EM | ecosystem: Host-associated > Plants > Roots > Unclassified | place... | reverse complement strand
TTTCGAGTCGTCCGAACCCCAGGCTTGCACCGGTCTGGTGTGGGTGCCCACTCGTCGGATCAGAATCACCAAACCGTCCTTCAAAAATTCCTTAGTGCATTTTAACTGTCAACTTCGGTATGTCAAGTCAACCTGGCCGCACCTGGCCGGGCCCAAGCTTGTCCGAGCTTGACCAGGTTTCGGCCCAAGAGTTCTCCGAACGACCAGGCTAGTAGCTTCTATGCTTATTATCCTGAGTCCTGCTCCGTCGGGAACGCCAGGAATCGTGCACAAGATACACCTCAGGATCGTAGATTTGTATCAATAATTTGCAATTAGGACGCGAGTTGGGGTCCGAGTTCGAGTAGATTCATCAGTGCCAAGGGGTGTGATGAGGCTATTCGTACGTTTGTCTCCGGACTACAGTACACCATTCTCATCAAGTTCGTTACTCGGCGTAAATTCTACAGTATATCACACGTCTATCATGTCTCATGTGAACACGGATCCATGGCAGTACAGTACTGGTAACTCCCTTGCGCCGAACCGTTTGGCACTTGCCTCAGGCCCGGGGACTGCGACATTCATACCTGTGGGCGCTCTTTCTCTCTTCAAGACGACCAGACAACAAGAATATGGTCCATGTTCGGTGTAGGCGTTCGAAAATGACCATACTGTGTGTGCGGCTGGTTTCATGCCAGCCTGAGATCGGACGGAATAAGCACTCTGCCGCTTCTTCCAAAATAGGTTAAAACATACAGCACTAGTCCCATACTACATCCAACCCACCTACTCTCTCCTGCTGCCGACATGCGCCTTCCAAGCGGACGTACAGATTCCCAGACATTCCCCTCGAAGACTTGCCCCGTCTCTACGATGGCGGCGGCTCCGCCCTCAATCTCAACATCACCACCGTCTGCGTGGGTATTGATGGCCTCGCCGCGGCCCACACACTCGCACCTTCCGGTAACCGCGTCACGTTGCTCGAGTCTACGCATGTGCTGGGCGAGATGGGCGTGGGGTCCAGGTCTCGCCCAACGCGGCGCAGCTCCTTCAGTCCTTCTCCGCTGGGGTACGTGCACACGCCGCACAGCCAACCGCGATCATCTTTCGGCAGTACGATACAGGCGAGCGCCTCGGGTACACGCGGTCCCCACACATGGTGCACGACCACGTGGCACGCGCGCTGTATACAGTACCGAGTCCACTCCTCGCGTGCACGGCTCCCGGCCCGGCGTGCGTTTCTGCCTCCGCTCTACCGTGCGGCCCGATCTGGCCGTCGTGGGTGGAGCCGAGCGTCAGACGAGGTGCTCTTTTCCCGACCTCATCGTCGGCGCGGACGGCGTTAAGAGCAAGCTATAGAAGGCCGTCACGGGGCTCGACGACAAGCCCACGCCGACGGGAGATGCATGCCACGCGATGCTGGTGTGTGTGTGCCCCCATCACTGGCGATGAGTCGCAGCCCAGACAATGCGCTGTTTCCCTTCTCCAGCCTTACCCCGCGCGGTGAGCTGCGATCGCTGTTGAAGATGCAGCGGTTCTCGGCTCCCTGTTGTCGTACGTCTCGTCACTCCTACAGGTTCTGGCTCTTCTCCAAGGCCACCAAGACCTTCGGTGAGTGTCAACCTTCCCTCACAAAACCACTCACTGACTTTCGAGTAGGTTACCGCGCGCGACGGTGACGCAAATTTCGTCTCGCCTAAACCAAACGATCTTTCACCTTCCCGACTGGCCGGAGCAGCATGCGCGAGACGATGCGATTGCGAGAAGCGATTGCGGGTGAGCTCGAGGGAACGCTAATGCAGGATGAAACCCCGAACCAGTGGGCCGACCACTCGAAGAATCGGATGCAGTTCGACTATGACGCGTACGCCGAGGTGGAGAAGTGGTGGATGGGTGACGAGCGAGAGCTGATCGAGATCATTGCTGGTGAAGGTGGTGACGATGCCAGCCAAGATTCCAGCCAAGATGACGGTGAAGAGAGGATTGTGAACCAAAGTCACGGAACATCCTTCCAATCATCCTTTCCTTTGTCATTGTACATTAATCTCTGGACGAATAACCCTCCGTGTGCAACCATAGACAAACTGGTATACTGTATTGTACCTGGGCAAGTAGCTAATTACAGTTAGCAGTATAGCAATTTGGGGATGCTATGTTGTGACTTACCCCTCACTATACAGGAATAGACAATCTGAAGGGAAAGGAGGCGATACGCGAACATACCGGACGTGAGTGCCCAACGTCATGGTAGGCAAGTGGTCACAACGGCGAGAGTCGTAAATCATTGCCCAAGTCATAATCGTCATCCCCCCTCCCCTTTCTCCCAGTCTCTCTCCTTCCTCTCCCCGGATCGCGAGTTTTTAAGTTGATATTGTCCATAAGAGAGGCCGCGTTGAACATGCTCGTCGAGTCGCTGCATGTCCTTGATCTGTCCCCTATGTTTGTTTTGACAGTACTTAGCATAACACCAGTCATCGCCATCCGTTTTTGTTTTTTCGCTGTAGGGAAATCTGTGTCACACCATACGGTGAATATGGATTAAATGTAATCCGGGATCACCCATGCTGCAGACGTTGTCTTCATCGGGAAAGGTTGTACTTTACGACTATGTTGGTGACAGTACGCATTCTGAACAGATGTGGTCCGAAGTCATTGGCCTTGCCGGTCATGGTCACGGTAATGGCTTGGATGACGTTATTTATTGTCAATTACGCGGCGGAGTGTGAAACAGGACGGATGGTTCCGTGTCCCGTCTTGTCTTTGCAGTCAATGGTGACGATTCCTGCGAGTGATGAACTTGCCATCTTGCACCTGCAGGCAGGGCACTGCCTCGTGGATGGGCGATGGGCATGGACACGAGGAGTGTGGGGATATAACAAGGAAAGAAACCGGAAACCCCCAAGTCTCTTCCCTCTCTCCCTCGCCTTACTCCTTCCACTCAGAACGTCTAACATCTCCATAATACTCTCATGTCTTCAACTCGAAGTACAACCCCCACACCCTCCACCTCCCACATCCCCTTTGATTTGGCCCTGGCTGAGTACCACGGGGTCACAGGGCAAGATCTCCCCAATCACCCACAAGCCGCTGCCATTGATCAATGTCACTCTTTGGATTCGATCCTCGGTCTGTTCCAAGAGCAATCCCGGATGTTCGATAAATTCAGAAATGGAGATCCCAAGCTGATCAAGTGGCTTGAACCCATTGTCTCTAAATTACTCGCCATCGGGACGAGCGAAGCCCTCGGCGCTACTCTCGTGAGCGCGACTCAATCCCATATTCTACCTATTACCAACGTACTGCAATGCTTACTCCTAGGCATCCCCCCCTGAGAAATATATCCAATATGGAATTAGCGTTCTCCTCTCTGTGCGTGTCACCCTCACCCCTTCCAGCAAGCTCTTGATAACGTTTGCGTCTGCCAGACGGACAAGCACACGAGGAAAAGCTACGATATCCTTAGCGAGCTCTTTAAGTGCATAGAAAGCTTCCTGGAACGACTCGAGGGCTGTTCAAAGATACGACCCACCCCCGCGGTAACAGAGATGCTGATTAAAATGTTGGCGGAATTGCTGATTGCGCTTGCCGTCACGACGAAACAAATCAACCAGACAAGATTTCGTAAGTTACGGTGTCCTTTCTGATAGCAACCCATTCTTTACCCACTGTAGAGGAACTTGTAAGGTGGCTACCGGTATATGGAAAAGTGGAGCCACCTATTCAGCGACTAGATCGACTCATCCGCGACGAGTACACGAAGGTCGTCATGTATCCCATGACACTCGCATCGTTGTCCAATCTATCCCTGCTACAAACTTCGTCACCATTGGTCCGTTCAAAGACCGTCCTTGGTATGTTTTCATGAGTCCGTTTGTCCCATGAACTTATGCTCCTCAAACCAGGTCGTGGTTCGCATGGCACTGTTGTCTACAATGGCTACTTTCAGGGCCGTGCAGTGGCCGTCAAACGTCTCGTCCGAGAGCATGTTACCCTCGCCGAACGCGAAGTCAGCCTTCTCGAGCATGCAGATGACCATCCAAACGTCATCCGTTATTTTTACCAAGAGGCCGATGAAGACTTCCAGTACATCGTTCTTGCGTTGTGCCCTGCCTCCCTTGCAGATTTCATCGGGAGGCCTGACGAGTTCCGCGAGATTGCCGACTCCTTCAATCCCAAACGCGCCTTGCGCGAGATTACGTCTGGTCTCAAGCACCTACACTCGCTCGATATCGTGCACCGAGATATCAAACCTCCAAATATCCTCATTTCAAGTGCAAGGGAGGGCGAATCATGCGGGCACCGAATGCTGATATCCGACTTTGGGCTCTGTCGGAAGCTTGAGGTCGGCCAGACAAGCTTCTCACCGACTGAAGGTGGCGCGATCGGCGGAGGGACTTTTGGGTGGAAGGCACCCGAGATCCTCCGTGGCGAGGTCAGGGTTGACGAGGCTATCACCAACGACAACGTCGGAACTACGATCGGGGCAGGGATGCAGACAATGCGGCTGACAAAGTCGGTCGACATATTCGCCCTTGGTTGCCTTTATTATTACTGCCTTACGTCAGGCGAACATCCATTTGGCGATCGCTTCAAGCGTGAAGATAAGATCCTGCGGGACCAGAAGTCGCTGCAGGAATTGGAGGGCCCTGATGAAGATGGCCCGGAGGCTGTGGACCTCATCAGGCCCATGCTCGCGCCCGAGGCCGCCGATAGGTGTGTACGCTTATCCCAGATTCTCCTTTTTTTGGGTTTGTTCTCACGCGAGTGTCAATACATAAAGACCTGATGCGACAAAGTGTCTCAAGCATCCTTACTTCTGGGACCCCGGTCGGCGGTTGGAATTCTTACTAGACGCTTCGGATTGTTTCGAGGTCTTGCGTCACAATCCGGAGGATCCTATTCTCGCCATGCTGGAAAGAAATGCTGAAAACATAATAGGACCTGATTGGTCAGGGCTACTAGACAAAATCTTTTTGGAAAGCCTGGGAAAGTTCAGGAAGTACGACGGGCGATTGGTGCAGGACCTCCTCCGCGTAGTTCGCAACAAGGTGAGTGTGCAGCCCCAGCCATGAGCCCACGCATTTCTCTTTTCTTCCCTCTCTTTGACAAGTCTTGGGTCTGACATGCCTTCCGCGTTCGGGCGCTCAGAAACACCACTATCTGGACTTACCCGAGAATGTCCGGGCCCTTGTTGGCAACCTACCTTCAGGATACCTCTCGTATTTTACATCCCGTTACCCTAGCCTGCTCCTCCACGTGCACTCTGTCATCACCAACTCGTCTCTTCGCCAGGAACCCAGGTTTCGCTCATACTTTGAGCTTAATGAGTGACTCTGATTGTTGACTATTTACCGCTGTCTTGCATCCACTGTCTCCTTTGGATACATGTACATCTGTCTTCATTCAACCATCCGCTATTATAGATAACGTTTTGCTTTATCTACTGTATCATCATGGTAGCCATAATTCAGACATACATGGAAGGATATTGGGCTCTAGGTACGATTAGAGCGACTGTAGGAGGACATGATCGGAGGTCCAACACTGAGGCACGATAGATTCTCCCAGAGTCCGTCAACCGTGAGGTCCACATTACCTCGAGGATAGATGCAGAGCAACTTGATGTGTCCCACTGGCGGCGGTGATGGGATATGTCTCAATCCATAACTAAGTGGCGGGTTCCGGAAGCAGAGCTGAGTACCTAAGTTTCTGATCGTTGGGGCACGCGAGCACACCAAGAGATGCAGCCCTGCCAGGTCTACTGCCAAACGAACCAGATCTGTTGCTTGGCTTCTCAAAGAACCAAGGTGAGTAGGACGTGCCTCATTGGCATTGGGGGCACGAAGATATTCGAGAATTGTGTGGTGGAAGAGTAGCACGGCGGGTCCGAAAAGGAGGTGCCCGAGAAGCATAGATTGGCGCATGAAAGGGGAGACAGAGGACTGGTGATAATCTAAGAGAGGGGCAAGATGAATGTTTCAGAGTTCGTGGCCAAATTGTCGGAGTTTTTGAAACGGGAATCAACGTTGTGGGTGAAGGCGTGGAGGGAAAATCCCTAACGAAGGTTGCTCACTTCATTCGAGATATGCACCCCAAGACTAGAGAGCAGTCCCCGGGCGGCTGCCACAGAGACATGGAAAACACGTGCAAGACCCCAACAGAGACGCATTGTATATTCTACAGGGGCAGCAAAGTAAACCTCGTATGTGAGCTCAGCATCTGGGTGAGGGAACGATACGAACGATAAGGATGTACGAAAGAAAGACGAAAGCAGGAAGAGTTGACATCGAGGGTAAGGATGGAGAAAAGAAAGGGGTTGTAGAAAGTCCACACTGTGACGTGCCAAGCTCTTTTTGTGATGGCGCGGACGAGGCGGTGATGCTGGCACCTTGTTCTGGACTCTTTTAGCCCTCTCTCTCTCCTCTCTAAGTCCTCTGCTTCCTCTTCTGTCTATGATCTACCTCTCAAGCTCGTTGGCGAGCAAGTCACAATATAGATCCAGTTCACTTCGCGTCTGCAGTTTCGTTGTGTCCTCCCGGTCTCCGCCATCACCATCTTGCTCAACCCTTCCCCTCATTTCCTCTCCTTCCAACTCACAAATACTTGCAGGTTTCCTACTCTACAACGCACTGTTAATGAGTCGGCCTAAAGGCCGTCAGAGACAAGAGGTTGAACGTTGAACGTTGAACAACGATCATACAGTGGGGTTTGATTATCTTCCCACGGTACCCTGCGGGCCGCGGCAGTCCGCGGACTGCGAAGACGTGATAACCCAGCACTGCTTGCACTGCTCTGCAGTCTCACTGCCCTGGCGATTAGCAGGAGCTAAAACAAGCCACTTTCCCCCATCGCCGTTGCCCTCTTCCTTACCATCATCCCACTCATAACATCACGGTCCAACATCTTTCGTAGTGCCATGTCATCGGCCTCACATACAACCTCCACATCGTCCAACTTTGAAGCCCTCTTCAATGTCGCGTTGGCTAAGTACACTAAACGCACTGGGCAAGACATCAGAAACCACCCAATTGCCTCCATCATTGATGAGTGCAAATCCCCGGAGTCCGTCCTCGCCACATTCCAAGAGCAATCCCGGGCATTCGACGAATTCAGAGATGGTGATCCCAAGTTGATCAAGTGGCTCACACCCATAGTCGCTGTCTTGTACAACATTTCGGTCAAACTCAAATGCTCCTGTGATAGTCTCGTAAGCCTAACTCAGTTCCATATTCTGTCATCGACACACTTCAGTGCTTACTCCCACCGGAATCGGCATACTCCTTTCCGTGAGTGTCGCCCTCGCTCTCTGGCGAGCTCGTGATAATGTTTGCGCTTTCCAGACAGCCAAGTATGTGAAGGCAAGCTACGACATGCTTGTCGACATCTTCGAATGCATCGAAAATTTCCTGGGTCGACTCAAGATCTATACAGAGGTCCGGCCTACACCCGCGATGGAAGAGATGGTGATCAAAATTATGGTCGAATTGCTGGCTGTACTGGCTCTCGCGACAAAACAAATCAACCAGGGAAGATTGAGTAAGCTTTATAACAACCTTTCTGATCGCAACTTATGGCCCGACTCGCGGTAGAGAATTACGCAAGAAAGCTACTGGGAGAGAAAGATATCGAGTCAATTCTTCAGCGACTGGATCGGCTCACCCTCGAGGAATCCAAGATGACAGCTGCACAGACACTCGATGTGGTTTATAGTCTGGTCAACAACATGCAAGTGGTAATGGAAGGCACGCACCTCCTGCTTTTATAAATATATGTGTGGTACTGAAAAATTTGGTAGATGGGAAAGCATCAACAGACGATATCCGACAGACTCTTGGTGGGTTTGGTGGCGCGCATGAATGAGTATCATTTTTGACGTTGTCCAATAGTCCTCATGCAACAACTAGTAATGAAGGTAAAGAGGACGGAACGTTCGTAGCCCTTCTTCCTGTATTTTTGGGTATATATGCTTAAACAATATGGCAGGCGACCAGTTACAAGAGAATGTTCGACGTTGGCTGTCTACGCCAGATCCGTGGATGAACCACAACATCGCTCGCAAAGTGCATCACCGTGACACCGCCGTGTGGTTTATCCAAGGCGATGTCTTCAGGCAATGGAGATCGACTGGTCGCCTCTTATGGATCCATGGCCTTCGTAGGCGAATTTACCTTCCTTCGTTTCCCTTGCTGATACGCCCTTACGTTGTAGCTGGTTCAGGAAAAACAGTCCTTTCGTGCGTACCATCACAACGATTCCATTTAGGTCTACTCACGTTATCCACCAGCTCATCAATCATCGAAAAGCTTCACAATTCGAACATGCGTAAAATGGGATTGGCCACAATCTGCTTCTTCTACTTTGACTTCCGATGGCGGAAAACGGGATGTCCGTCACCTCCTGTCGTCCATTCTCATCCAGCTCTGTGAACAATCCAACAAGTTCTCTGAAATTCTCTCTGCTCTCTTTGCGGACCACAGCCGTGGCTCCCGCCAACCCAGCGAGGGTGCGCTTGTGCAATGCCTGAAGAGTATTCTCACCCTTCCGGGGCAGGGCATACACTATCTCATTATAGATGCACTTGATGAATGCCCAAATTTTTCTGGGTGCCCCACGCCACGAGAGCAAGTCCTGGATGTCATGCAAGCGCTTATCGATTTAGAGCTTCCACATGTCCGTTTTTGTATCACAAGCCGGCCCGAGATCGACATTCGAGACATTCTCGAGCCTTTGACAAATTTCAACGTACCCCTTCATGAACAAGTTGGACAGAGCCAGGATATTCTCGACTATATTAACGATGTTGTTCGCTCAGACACAAGAATGCGACGGTGGAGAGAAGAGGACAAACGATTGGTTATCGAAACCCTAACGAGAAAAGCTGGCGGGATGTAAGCCTAACTCTCGTGTTTATTCCATATTGACAACTTACACCACCTCAAAAGTTCCGGTGGGTGCACTGCCAGATTGAAACTCTTCGTTTCTGTTTCCCGCCGAGCATACGACATGTTTTGGCTGAGTTGGCTGAGACCTTAGACGCAACGTACGAACGGACACTGCTAGCGATTAATAAGCAGACACGGGAGTATGCGCGTCGCCTGTTTCAGTGCCTCATTATATCCATCCGCCCGCTGCGCGTGGAGGAGCTTGCCGAGCTTTTTGCTATTCTACCCAAGCGGGACACGACTCCAACGTTCAACATGGGTTGGCGACCCGATGATCCAGAGGAATTTATACTTACTGTCTGTTCGACTCTGGTCACCATTGTCGTCACTGGAGGAAAGAAAGTTGTACAATTCTCACATTTCTCTGTGAGGGAATACTTGACTTCAGATCGCATCGCGAATTCGGCGTCAGTTTCCCATTTTCATGTTCTCCCCAGGCCGGCACATACTCTCCTCGCCAAAGCATGTCTCAGCGTCCTATTCCAACTAGACTATGGCCTTGACGAGGCCAAAATTCAAAAATTCCCCTTTGCCTCGTATGCCGCGGAACACTGGGTGGACCATGCCCGGTTTGAGGACGTGACATCAGATATTCGAGATGGGATGGACTACCTCTTCTGCAAAGACAAACCGCACCTCGCCGCATGGATATGGCTTTATGATGTGGAGAATAGTCGGAGACGATACCACCATTCTTCTTGCCCAACACAGCCTGATACAGTCCCCTTATATTACGCTGCGCTATACGGCTTCTGTGACCTCTCAAGCCGCCTCCTTGATGCATACCCACAAGATGTCAATGCTCGAGGCGGGTATCACGAGGCTCCACTTCATGCAGCTATTGATAAGGGTCATCTGGATGTTGTGCTGCTCTTGCTTGAGCGTGGTGCCGACGTAGGTTCCCGGGGTCGTCTGCGTCAGACACCATTATACCTGGCATCATCTAGTGGATATGCCGAGATCGTGCGGTCACTAATAGACCGTGGTGCCGATGTGAATGCGGAGTGTGACGCCGAGGGCGACACTTTCGAAACCGAAAAATGGACTGCGTTACTCATAGCATCGAAGAACGGACAACTGGAGAGCGCAAGGGTGCTACTGGACCACGGCGCAGACGGGAACTACAAGGACAGTCGTGGCAGGAGTCCACTGGACTTTGCCTCGCGTCACGTGTCAAGCGACCTCGCTCATCTGTTACTCGACCGCGGCGCGAATCTCAATGCAATGAATACCTGGGGCGAAACTGCATTGCATCATGCATCATCCAAAGGACGGACTGTGGTCGTCATGTTACTCCTCGAGAATGGCGCAAAGGTGGACGTCCGGAGTAAGTGGGAATGGACTCCATTGCACGAAGCAGCGAACAAGGGACACGCGGAGGTCGTGCGGCTGTTACTTGACTACGGCGCTGACGGGAATGCACGGACGGAACTTGGCTGGACCGTGTTACACCTCGCAGCATGCGGTGGACACCTCCAGGTTGTGGAGTTCTTACTGGAGCATGGCGCAGATGCGAACGCCAACGACGACGAGGGCAAGACACCTCTCCAGCGGGCCCGGAAGAGAGGCCACATGCAGGTCGCAGGATTGTTATCGGAGCGCACTGACGAGTTGGAGATAACGGGGTATCCTGACTTCCTTTTTCGGCAACCACCACGTCCGCGGCTAAATATCTCGCTAACCAAAGTGTTAGCAGAAGTAGGAAATAGTCATTAAAACACACACGTACCTTTACATACCTCCTAAATGCACCATAAAATACAAACAAAAGCCGATTTCACCGATCTAAAAAATGTCAAGGCCGCCACCAAAAGGGGAGGAACTAGTCACTGAGAGAGGATACTGTTTGAGCCCTCACTTTGTCCCCTTCTTTCAAGTTCCGTTCGGATGCCATCGTCGCCTCAAGCCTCCCTTAGGCCCACTATGATTCCCTTCGTGCGTTCCCGGCCTTTATGGGC
>Ga0307510_10010755_pt1 | contig 10882 bp, 10 predicted proteins | sample 12_EM_MG_FD_207224 | JGI IMG/M metagenome (GOLD analysis project Ga0307510, IMG submission 207224) | Populus trichocarpa ectomycorrhiza microbial communities from riparian zone in the Pacific Northwest, United States - 12_EM | ecosystem: Host-associated > Plants > Roots > Unclassified | place... | reverse complement strand
ATACAAGTCAAAAATCTGAGGCCACGGATTAGTCCGCGGTGCACTGATCACCCAAGCACTTGTTTCTCGAATTCCCCAAACTTTTATGAGAAGTGATGGATTGTCGCAGTCAAAATTCGCCATTTTGGTTGCTTTTGTCCTCCTATGACCGGGTTTTTATCCGGCAAGCCCGATTCCTCCCTGCACCAAACGTGCACATCATGCTGCAAGAAGGCATGATACATCAGGGATTTGACTAGGATGGGGAGTGATTGGAGAAGAAGAAGAAGAAGAAAAAATAGCTTTATGGTGCGAGCTGGAAAGCTCAGTCAACTCCACGCGGAGATTATGCAGCATTACTTGTCCCAGGTCATAAGTACCCGAAAATGAAGGGGGAATCATTTGTATGGGCGCACAGACGCGCACGGATGTATTGCCATATAATTATTTCTTTAATCCCTGTTTTCGGGTACTCGTACCTATGGCCTGGGACAAGTAAAAGCGGACAAGAACGGTTGGTCCCACCCAGGCACGAGCAGATCTCAGAAACCTTCCTGGGTTGCCACAGTTTTCATTGTTATCGTCCGAACCTTCCTTGCATGGGTTTAGGCTACATTTCCTATACCGGTACTCACTCTGCTGGTTTTCTACCTATGTAAACTCCCCTGTCAAAAGTACTGTCCCAAACCCCGTTTTACAGCCAAAGTGGGTATATTCATCAACTGAAAATAATAATAAAATAAAGTTATGAAAATTTATACAAGATTATTCTATACAGATATTTATAAGGAGAATCTGTTTCTGATTTTTATTTGTTTTGTATATTCATTTCACAAGGGTTTGTATCCATTTCTATACTATAATTTATGATACAATTGTTAAAATAGAATGCCAAGCCCACATACAAATTTGGGGGCTTGGCACTAACTTTCGTGAGGATTCACCTTTCATCACACTTTGCCTAGGTAAATCCTGGTGCAACTCATGCAAATATGGAGTGTTTATGATTTTTATTATATGTGAAAGTAATTCTTGTAAGCAGGAATTTATGTAAATTTTCTGTATCACTTTAATATATTTTATTATGATATATAGAAATGGGCTAGCTAATTACCTGTGTTCAGGCACTTTTTGGTGGGATTTTAGAAAGTGGGACAATACTTGTGAGAGGTCATTGTGTGATAAGATGCTTTGGTGGAACCTTCGAGGGAGGACCGGCTTACCGGTACGCCGGTTCGCCGATTTCCCCCTTGGCATGGATCTCCAGGCGTAACGTGCGGGGTGGGGCCGGATCTGGCTACCAGGAGGAGCATACGCCCACAGGATCTTTCATTTCGGCCGTTTCTCTGGCAATATTATGCATTACAGAGCAGAACCTCGCTGTGATCACCTACCGTAAAAGCTTTTGTCGTTCGCTATCTCTGCAAGAGACTGTATCTCCGGAATCAGAGACAAAGGTCTTAAAAAGGGTCAGTTTTCCTGGGGTGGATAAGATCAGTCCCAGGACGTGTTGGATCTCGTTAACCAGCATACCGGTACTCCTATTGACTTGTCAAACTAAACCTATCCTAGGTCCACGGAGATAGCGAATCGAAAGAGTTTTTACGGTATGGTAGATACTTATGCACAGAGCTTCTAGCAGTGAGTTCATTTCGGTTTGGTGGGGAGGTGGATTTTGAAGGGGGGGGGGTTGTCGTTGGATTAAGCTAGTGGCCCAAAAATTGTCATGTCCTAAAATCAGGATATCTTGGCTGCAAGATTGCCGGAAAACTCTTAGAAGTGGCTTGTGCCGACAGTTAAATTTGGTGGGGTATGGTGCCAGAGGCCGTGGAGGGGGGAGTGTGTAACCCCCCCACTTCATCTCTTCTATTGGCAGGAGGGAGACGACTCGACTATTTTAAAGTTTAGAACATGCATGACGGACTGAATATTTGCACGCAAGCCAGTCTGTGGCCAGGGGGGGGTTACACACTTACCCCCCCCTATTGCTTCGGGCACCGGAGTTGACTCGGTTTGCCGGTGATAGGGGTGGTCATGTCCTTGATTATGCCGATATTTGCTTGTTTGCTTGGTTGGCCGTCTTGTTTTTTCGCGGAGAGAGCACCGTATTACTCTCGATACTTGCCGGATCCAGGGACATTCGGAGATGGCCTAGGCGCTTGGCATCAAGATCTCCGGCCCGGTTGGAAAGGAAATGGCCGAATGACAGGTGCAAACATGAAGAAAAGTTAAACAAGATTACTCGTAGCAGGACTAAAATACCTAGGGGTAGCTGAGACAAGTAAACATGGAGACGAGCTGATAAATCGGAAAGCATACTTCCCCTGGGTGCTTGGCCAAGGCCAGCCAGCCAGCTCATTCCACAATACTCCTGAATTCGGCAAGTACAACACAACCTTAAGTTCGTCAATAGTTATCATAATATGTCAATTGGAGAAATAATTCTTGTCCTGTTGCGCCAAAACATCTCTCGTGGCACTTGCGCTCGGATTATAGTGCGTGCAGTCCAAGGGCCCCGCATAAAGCCCCCGCGTTCACCAAAGTGGCTTACCAGCCAAAATCTTGAACAACTGGTGGACCTCGAAGTGGTGTGTGCGATCGCTATGCTTGCACCATACTTGGCAGTGCTCGTACAGTGCCGTATGACACGACGCTAGATGATTTTTCAGCGCTTTTCAGTGCTCGAATAACGGGTAAATCCGGGAACTTGCATTAGTTTACATCGTCGTGATAACCAGTGATATCTCTATGTTTCTACAGTAGTCATGTATCTAAGTTCACCAAGGTGACTTGAGGTTATGCGGGTAGTAGACGTTACAGCTGCGGGGGTAGGGAACAATTGACACAAACGAACAGGGATATATTTGGCGGGTTAGCCTTAAATAACCGTTCAATAACCCCCCTACAGGCCCTCTACCAAAAGGCTTCGCAATTCATCAACCAAAGCCCAAAGTTAGATAGTTCGGACAGAGGGCGTCGCGGAGCCCCAATATTTTCCCTTGGTATTTCGGTACTCCCCTTTTGCTTGGTGTGTGGTTTGCTCGAAGCTCTAGTGAAGTGCGCCCTGTGGGCACTATTGACCTTTTACAAGGGTAGAGAACAATTAACCTGGGTGGGCGGGGATGGGTTTGGCTCGTTAACCTGAAATAACTGTTCAATAACTTCTTGCCGGACTCTGTACTGAGAGAACGATGTCAGATCTGAAAAGAGGACGCCACTGCTAGGCAAGCCTCACTGGCATCTAACAAATGGGGAAAGGGATTGGCGCCTTCGGGCATGTCAGGTGGGTGCCGTATTCGGGTTGGCCTCCGGGAAAGTCTCCACTGTGGAAACGTACTTGTATTCACCCGAGCTCGCGCAGTTTCGCCTAGTATAAGGAGGGGATAAGAATAAAAGCAATAAATCACCGGGATGGGTCGCGTTCGTTTTCGTTCACCTCCTTCCCTTTCAGCAAGGATGTCACTGTCTCGGTTCAGGAAGGGGGGTGCTGGAAAACTATCCCTCACGGCTCCCCGAATCCCACCCCCTCCCCCCGCCTGAAGGTTACGGTGCCGCGAGAGGTTGCGTGCCGGGCTTGTCCAATCCCCGAACACCCCTGTGAGGAGAGCTGAGACTTAAAAGATGCCTTGGAGAAAGACTTTAGGTGTGGGTGTGGTTTGGGTGTGGGTGTGGTTCTGGACCAACTAGATTGCTTGGATTTTGCTCCGGATAGAAACCCCAAAGTCCCAAAATGTCCAAGAGAGTGATGCCTCGATCTATCACACCTCGGTTGATTACTGCACTTGCTCCACGAGCGTGTGTGCATTCCAGGATGAGCTTCAAATTCAACTACCGTAAAAACTCAAACGATGGAGCCTACGCTATGTCGCCGGGGTTGCCTCCTCTCTGTATGGTCTGGTGTTTTTTTTTTGTATTCTTATGTCTCTCATGCGCAAAAGGAAAACCAGACTAGTACTTTGAAGACTAAGTAGGTTATAGTATAGCTTTCTAGAACTGCTGGGAAAGCTTAATTCTACTGGTAGAAGAGGAGTGTCTGTGGGATGGCGTGATCTCCAGTATGGGGAAGGAAGGAGTTGTACTGTAGGTGGAAACTGCCGGCTAGGCTAAGATCAGCCACTTCACATGGCACTAGCACGGTCGTCGATGAGACCTGGTGGGTTAGATGTCTAATTTTTGACGGTATGCTTCTTCCTCTTCCTCTCTCTCCCACTCCCTTCTGCTTCTTCTCCTCACGGTGTGCTCTGTGCAGTAGACTACCGCAAGTGCCTTTCGAACATGATACATAATAAACCCCCCATCCCCCCCGCACACTCATAATTGTCTCCGTTTTCTGTCTATATTTTCCCACACGTCTTCTAACTTTTCTTCCGCCGTTTATCACTTTATCGTTCGCTCGCGGAAAGATGTATATGAAATTGCTAGAGAGGACTTTATTCAGCCACGCGACTGCCCACGATGACGATGACAATTCAAGTCAGCTGATGGGGAGCGCTATCACGCTGCTTACGTTTGTGTTTTTGGTGGTTAGCATGAGGGTCTATTGTAGGGCTTATCTGCTCAGGAATATGGGGGCTGACGATTGGACTATGATTGCTGCTGCGGTGAGTATGTCTGGGTTGAGTTGGTGTTCTGGGGAAATTCTTCGGAGGAGAAGGAAATTGTGGGAGAGAGAGAGAGAGTTGGCTGATTTAATAATTGGGGATTTGGTGGGTTGTAGTTAACTCTATTGGGGCTTGTGATACCGAACTTCATAGGTTTGTGGCACTTACATTTTTTGGGCTTTCTTGTTTGGTTGTGATATTTGGTTACATTTGCTCGTGGTATTAATGGCGATGTTAGCGTGCACACATTTCGGAGCAGGGAGACATGTTTGGACTCTACCGAAAACGTGGGCTTCCCCCGCTCGAAAGGTAACTACTTTCTCCCTCCCTCCCCATTCTTATTCTATGTACTAATAATACCTCCCATTTAGGTAGGCTATGTAGCCCAAATATTCTACTTCACATCCCTAGGCTTCTGCAAAGCCTCTCTGCTTCTCTTTGTGATCAGAGTAACCTCCTCAAGGACCACTCTTTGGATATCCTGGGGTCTTCTGATAAGCGTCTCGGGCTACAGCATAGCCGCGCTCATGATCTCCATCTTCCCATGCATACCGGTAGGGATTCAATGGAGGAGGCTCGCGCCAGGGGGGGCGAACATTCCGGGGAGGTGTTTGGATCAGCGTGTTACGCAGTATACTTTACCAGCAATCAATATACTCACGGACATTGTCATCTGGTTGCTGCAATTGAAGATGATTTGGGGTATACAGTTGCCGCGGAGGCAGAAGGCGAGTTTGATCGCGATTTTTGCGTTGGGAGGGTTGTGAGTATTCCGTTCTAGGGGGCAGGGGGTAAGGTCGAGCTAACAGGGGGGAACAATAGGGGCGTACTTGCTGGGATCTTGAGATTATTTGCCATCCAGGGATTGGTGAATAATAAAGACACTTCATGTATGCTCACTCAATATTTCGCATTCCAACTTTAGGAACTAACGAGCCAAATTAGGGAGAGCCCTGGATCTATCCATGTGGTCAATGTAGCTCCCCCCTTCCCTTGATCATAGCAAGCATGACTAACAGCCCCTAAGCGTTGAAGCATCTATAAGTATAATCTGCGGTTCCGCCCCCGCAATAAAGCCCTTCTTCAGCAAATTCCTCCCCGGCGTCCTCGGCACCAGCTCCAAATCTTCCGCCCACCCCACAAATGAAACTTTCGGCAGCGGCGGCAAGTCAAAACGCACCAAGCCCAAGTCTTCCATCTCCTACGCCCTCAGCTCTCTCAACCCTCTAACGCACCTTGGGGCAAGTTCCTCGACCGAGGAGCTCGGCCTCGGACCTTCTACCAAGATTGAGGGACAGACGGGTAACCGGAGCATTGCCGGGAGTGAGGAGTGCTTGAATGAAACTGAGAGTAGTGGTGGGCATGGAGGGATGAAAGAGGGTGTGAAAGTCAAGACGGAGGTGCAAGTCCAGTTTGAGGAGAGGGTTTAGTTGGGGAGCTTCGCTTATTGTTGATTTTTGGAGATATGGGAGGGGGTTTCGGTGTATATATGCACTGATGTGTATGTTAATAATTTATATCTTTGCTTTGGAGTTTTCTTCTTTCTTTTGTTGGCTGTTTGTTCTGGTTGGTCTTTTCATCATGATGACCCGTATTAATTCTGTTTCACTGTATAGGCAATGTGGGCGATAGGTTGGGGCGGAAGGGATATGTGGAGAAAATGAGGGGGAGGGGCTAGGTTGGTTTCCGGGACATAGAGGTGTATGCGCTATCTGTCAGTCAAAGTGTAATGTTCGAGGCTATCCCTCGGGTAACGTATGATAAATCATATTAGGCTCTGTTCTCCGGAATGTGTTGTACTGGAATTGCAGAAATGATTGGTATTGCAGAAATTGTGGTTAGTATTGTGGATTGTATGGCTGGGCAAGGTGTGGCTATGAGCGGCGGAGATATGGGGGCTTGCATGAGAGAGGACGAAATCCTGATGGCTGCACTGGATTTGGAAGTTTGTATATATATATATAGTTTTTGTTATTGTAATCCGTTAGAATGATTAGCGGATACGATTCTATTTAAGGTTGGCTTCTGATTCCAGATCTTGTGTTGGAGCGTCCTTCCATATCTAGCACGGTCGGCGATGAGGGAGTACGTCAGCCGGTAAAGTGGCGGGTGAGGCGGCGAGTGAGTCCGCGTGAACCTGGGAAATTGTGGCTGGCGCTTTCCTGTATAGATAGCCGGGGATACTACCCCTTTGTTTCTCTCTCAATCAAAAAGAGTCGTTTCGATCGGGTCGAGCAGTTTATGTGGGGGTGGAGATTGTTTTGGGTGCTGTTCGAATGTTGGCACCTAGCTTGACAAGGGCCATTCCGTTGGGGAGTGAGTATACACCAGGAAAATGGCATGACGTGGCTAGGAGCAAACAAGTTGGCAACAAGCAATCGCGGTTTCCAATACTTTGCTCCTCCCTTGACCATTCCACTCTTTCTCCCTTCACTGCTCCTTCCTCTCTCCCTCCCGCCTCCCTCCCGCCTCCCTCCATCCCCCAGCCCTTCTACCGCCCCCCAGATTATCACCATACTATCAACCCTCCCAATCACTAAGCAACATGGCAGATGAAAACCTTGGCGATTTGATGCTTCATTGCACTAACGGACTTGAGGGTCTCAAAACCACCATCGAGGCGATGCAATTAGCAGCAGTCGGGATGGGGACCGTAGCTGCGGAGATGAACAACATACAGGGTAACCTTCAGGGAAGCCTTCAACTCCAACTAAATAAAATCAAGGATGAGATTCTTAACTTGTACGCCATGGCAAACTGCATGTATGTAGACCCCCCAACCCCTTGCAAGTTGAGACTGACATGTGCCTGGTGTTGGATGGATGGACGTGGCGGATGTGAGAGAACTTGTTCTATTCTCAGATGCGCGCCGCTGCTAACTAAATAGGACTAACAAACATGTGTGCGCAACTAGTGGTTTACCCTCAACGCCGTCCTATCTTCTCCACAACACAACTAGGGTGGTTGCCCGTACCCTACTACACTCAACACCTGGACGGAACAGAGAGACCAATAGCATTATCCGCACTGCTAACTCTCTCTCCTCCCATCGCGATTCTCTCTTCAGTCCCCTACTTGGTGTCAATGGTCAGCTTGTGGAAGACTTTCCGCCAACTGTGGCGCACTTGGATGCACTCGATGGTCAGTCAAGCCTCCTTAATACAATACAAGAATAAAAACTAACAAACGAGTACTAGATGACAGCGTTGAGAAATTGTACCAAGCGTTTGGGATGAACCCGGCTGTTGGTACTTTGGAACAGAAAAAGCGGGGCCTCAGCGAGTTCATTGGGATTAAGAAGGCCTGATCGGGGGAATTTTCTTCTTTTCTTTTGTTCTTCGCCCACCATCTGGGGGCTTAAAAAAAAGATACCCTTTTTTCATTTCTTTCCTCTTATTGTGCGTGGACAAAATCAACCGATCAACGAATGCTCATAATTTTCGCCGTGATGTTGTCAAGCTCCTCGATACAACCACCTCAAGTAAAAATAATTCAAATACATGGCAGTACTCAGTACTTGTATACCATCTATCAGCCTTAACAAAACAAAGAGAAAGTATTATGAGGTGCCCGTTGAGTGGTAATGATTTTGGTGGGGGCCCGGAAGCGATGTGTTGCCATGCTCACCGGGGGGTTCGGTTGATTTTGTCCACGAACAATAGTATGATACGCCCTTAAGGGGGGTAAGGAGAGATGACTGAGGCGAATTAGGAGTTAGTGGAAATCTCGCGATCAACACGGGAGCATGGTTATCCGAACCAAAGGATAGGCTCCAAGGTTACCAAGGCTGGTGTTTGCCAACGACTGCTTCCAGATGAGCCTTGTGGAATCCGTTCTATCATAGCAAGTATTATACCATCTTGCTTTCTCGGTTTCTCACATGCTCAGAGTAGGGACATGACTAGAAAACCTCAAAACTATACCGGTCCCGGCTCCCCACACAGACCTAAACTCCTAGAGATATAAAAAGAGACTCGCTGATAGAAACACAGGAATAAAATGAGCAAATAAAATTAACGGGTTCAACATAAGTGATAAAGGAAATAGAAGGTAAAATCAATCCCATACATCTTGACCGCTCCCTGAGCTGGAGACGATCCCAATAATTAATACCAACCAATATTTCTTCAATTGATCTAGAATGGTTCAAATGGTAGGGTGATGGTTTTTGTGTTAAATCAATTTGGAACTCTCGACTCTGATCAAAAGATTGCTATCCTGACTCTTCGGCAATCGTTCAATAGGATAGTTTAGAGGGTCTTCTAATGTTCCTGAGCCCTCAGCAGCGGGCTCTGGTGCTGGGAGAATGTTGGACAGCTGGCAGGATTGTTGACTGCAACTGGTAAAAATGGCTTGGTTGGGGGAGAGTTTTTGCAAACTACACTATTTGACACGGAGGGATTGAGGACAGGCCCCGCTGGCTCTGCTATTAGTATGGCCCGAGTCGGGGTGAGGGGTTGGGGGTTGTTGTTTGTGGTAGTGTCTGGAGGTAGAGTTTTCTTCATCGGTATTTGTAGAATTAGGCTGAGCAGTATTCTTGGAGACAGTGTTAGTGCTGGGTGGCCAGGAGACGTCTCCAAGGGAAAACTGACATCTACGTTTTGCGAGGTACGAGTTACCGTATAGTGCTCGTTTCGTAATTGGGGCAAGTAGCTGGTGCCCTGTGAATGGGAGACTATCTAGTGTTGATATTATGATAACACTTGTAGCCATTTTGAAGTCCCAATTGGGGTAGGTTTAGTTGCTTAAAAGGAATTTAATATTTTTTGTAGAATATTGACACGGCCTTTGGGGAAGAAGGTCTAGAGAGCTGAGAGTGTGTGATGCCGGGTCAAGGCCAGCATTTACAGGATTCATATCTCCCTCCTGGGCCATTATAATCCGCCGGCACATTGTACTGGTGTTACCAGGTCAGCTCGGGAAGATTTTCACCACCATGACCCCGCACAGTTTAGTATTATACTAGCCTTCTAGGATTGTCGCTCTCGGCGGTAGAGTTTGACATCGGCTTTCCGCGTGCATGTTCTCTCGCATGCACCCCATATCCCAGTAACATATTGCTTTTACGCGCTTACCCTGCACCAATCATAATATTAACAGGTGTATTTTCCCCTTTCATCAGTTCTATAGGTATATAGCGCGCTTATCACCAGCCGCCCTGTCCCACTAGGTCCCACTGGGCGCTTAAGTCCCCTTTTGGGTTTATATTCCGCAACAAAACTGTAAATCCTTTTCTTTCTTTCTCCCTTTCCAGGTTCTCTGTTTAATTAGTCCGGTTCGCGGAGTATCTAGTTCCCCAGAGCTAGGCTTTCAGATAGTCCTAGTAAGGGCAGTGAGCTCTGGAGAAGGAAAAAAGGGCAGCGGGGAGACCCGGGCTCCCCTCAGTCAACCCTTTAGGAAATTTATAATATCATACCGTAGAATTACATAAATAAGGCACGCGGCTTACTCAAAGGTAGAGTTGTGGAGCAAGGGATTATCTAAGGGCTCACACGCACGGGAGCCAGTTTTTGGGTGCTGCGGCCAAAATTCCAAGGAGCGGCTTATTTATGGAATTCAACGGTAACCAACTCTTCTTTCTGCAAAAGAAAGATACAATTTATGAGCCTTATTCCTGACGCCCTGTTACCACGCACTCCCACGAAAAACCGGAGCTGTTGGGAGTCACTCTAGGACGCCGAAAATTTCCCTTTCGATCAATGAGTAGAACACAACGAAACAACTGCCTTTCTGCCCTGTAGGAAATGCCCTGGATTTGGCGGGGAGCAAGGTCGGCAGTTCCCGGAAACGAAGAAAAAGGAAGCAAAGAAAAAGGAAAGAGAGGGTACATTTAGGAGAATGGGAGGGCAGCAGCTCTACTGCGGTGATAACTGGGGTAAGAGGTAAGTGTGCTAGATGTAGTTGCTTCCCTAAGCAAGGCGCTGGCAATATTTCTTCTGTCCCAGACTAAGGGCTGAGATGGCAACAGTTTCTATCCCATAGCCAACGGTCTGCGGTACACTTGGGCACGGAAAAACGGGGCAGATGAAGTTAATTGGCGGGCAGAATATGTGTTCGTTGGGGTCGTCGAATAACAAGAATTACTTGTTACCGATCCATTTTCGTCACCCGCCCAGTTTTAGACAGAGACTTCACGATGCCCAAGCAGTTTAAGCCCTAGCAGCTTTGCATAGTCGTCTACTACCATTGGTGAAGGGAATCGTATATAGGCAACAAGCAAGAGGTATTTGAAGATTTGAGTACCAATTTTGTATGGCCGCTCTAAGCGTAGACGATTAGCCATATACCCCCCCTCCCCCCTT
>Ga0307510_10010754_pt1 | contig 10882 bp, 14 predicted proteins | sample 12_EM_MG_FD_207224 | JGI IMG/M metagenome (GOLD analysis project Ga0307510, IMG submission 207224) | Populus trichocarpa ectomycorrhiza microbial communities from riparian zone in the Pacific Northwest, United States - 12_EM | ecosystem: Host-associated > Plants > Roots > Unclassified | place... | reverse complement strand
CTTCCCAACTCCAAACACTGATCTACACTGGAATACAAAGACTATTCGACACGGCACACTAAAGTCAGCACAACAGGTGGGGTGACATCCGAAATTGGTTCGGCCAGCGGAGAAACTTGTTGATCCTGGTGTGCCAGCGGTTGCAGCATTCCCTTGTCCCGGTGTCCATCTCTTAAAGGGTCCCATGTTAACTCGCCTTTCCATAACGCAGGACCAAGATTGCCTCGCAAACTGTTCTGGAATTTGCCCAGGCTTGGTGAGTTGTCATCTGACACAATGAAAAGGTCAGTCGTAGGACAGGTTCGGAGGCGGCAAGCAATGTGTAACTGACAAATATCATTCTCGTTTTTGTGGCTGCTACCTCTAAACGAGATAAAACACCACGTCTTGAGGTGCTACGGGGTTGCTTCTTGCTGGGGGGTACCTGGGATCATGAGAAAAGGTCGGAGGAAATGGAGGAATGTGGAGATATATGGGAAACACGGCCACGTCATGGGAGGAAGGAGAGGAGATGGTGAGTCACGTGGCCAAAAACGCGGCGCGTTGAGGACAGAGTGATTGATCGGTGTGGACTTGTCGATTTTCATGTGTGTGGCGGCGTCGTGACAAACCGTTACGCGTTAAAGGCTGCCCACACCCATTATAAATACCATGAACTTCATGATAATCTCTAGTACAAAACCCCACTGCCTTGGGTATGAGCATAGTTATATCAGGACCTTATGTGCCCCATGCCAGGTTGGCACACATGGAATAGCTTCAAATAATATTTGTGAGATTTCAGGTACTTTACGACTTTTGACGTTGAATTACGGTCAAAGAGCGTAAATTCCGTATGACCACCGGGATTTAGGTTCAGATATTATTACGAAAAGAAATCACGATTTTGACGTCCGATCGGTTTTTCCTGATGTAAGTGGTGTCACTGGGCCCAGATATATCGCAGATCGCACTCGTTGGACGTAGTCCTGACTTCGATCAAGCTATCGAAGTACTGACAATCCAATGGGAGAACCTGGGATGCGGGACATATAGACTACCAACATACCCCCCCCCCCGTGAGAAAAATACCGATACCGTAGGATGTGGTTCTCTCAATCGAGCGGTGGATGTACATTTCAATCAGTGGGCACATATATTCGATGCCGATGTCCGCGATCTACCTACTGACGACTGGCAGCGTACCCAAGCCAATCCATTCATATGACCCAGCAAAACTCCCGCGGACCCCAATGGGTGAAAGACAACAGTAAAATCCACAACGTGCTCCCTCGTTCGACCTACCAAACAAACCTACTTTCTTTCCGGTGTGTACCATTTGGGCGGTTTCCGCAGGCGCCACGCAATAGATTATCTTGATTCGAATATGCTCCCATTCGATGCCTACTCCTTCAGCATTTTGGTGTTCGTGATTGAGAAGGAGACAAACAAGTCCGTGCCCATCGTCACACTCGCAGCTGGTCAGGCACCAGACAATTTCGACGTCTCATCCACCTCGGTGGAGACAACGACCTATACCTACGATTCAGAGGCAGGGTTGACCATGATAGATGTTGATTTCAGGACCATTCGTATTCAAGTAAAAAGGTCGCGGTCCGCGCAGGCACTCACGATGTGTTTGTTCCTTGCCAACTGGGCCTTGACTGCCGGTTCGATCTGCATCGTGCTCGTTGCCATCTTCAAGAGGGAGGAGACAAATGATGCGGACCTTTTGCTCCCGGTTGTCACAATTTTGATCATTCCAGCTCCCCGCAGTCTCTATCCAGGTTCACCTCCGTTCGGTATATTCATTGGCATGTCTTGGGCACCCAGATATTAGTTCAAGCACTGACACTCCGTTCAGATACATTCGGCTTTGTCTTGCAGATGACGATAGTCGCGGAGTGCGCCATCATCCTGATGTACTTTCTTGCTACTCCGAAGTCGTTGCCGAAACGATGAGCCTCCCGTGATGATGGAAGCACCTGATTGCCGGGCTGATGGGGCGAGTAGTTACACGTCGAGTGTTCTAGGACGACGAGCTAGACACATGCACCTCTGATATTATTGGCGATGTAACGGCATGATGAAATCGCGCTGGGCGGGACATCCGTGTACCTCGACGGGCGGTCTCAACGGTAGGGAGTGGGACTGAAGAAATTTCCCACGATCTCAACACATCGCAACTTACCAAGACCACACATCCGTGTCACGATTTCCTGTCCGAAGTTACAGCTCACATCAGAAACACGACACGCGCGCGCTGTCCGTAAACAACAGGGGAGAGATTATGTTCAGTTGTTCACGTGGTACATAGGGACATATTAAAGTACCTACACAGGGCATGTCCGCTGCCACAAAAGAGAGCAGATCGACCAACTGTGAACGCAAGAAATGTGCAGCACAAACAATGACCGGAACCACAAGAAGCGGATGCCAAGTATGATTAGTCGGGCTTGTGAGATTCTAATGACGCAGAGGATCAATCGATCAAAAGTCGTAGATTTGTCAGCAGGCGTATATGCTCATTCGGATGTCTTGAGGTAAGGTTGCTGTAGGTCCGATGTGATCACGGATACCTGACCAGCGATATTGCATGTTCTCGTCCGGATACTTGAGGCAGAATTTTGGAAAATTTTGTATTGGGGCTAACCCCGGCTTTGCCGGGGTCCTGCGTACTGCCTTATTTGGTGATACAAGTTGCCTCCCGCACATTGCCATTGGATTGGCCACTCTGACGGGGGTCAAATATTCTTTCTGGCCACACGAAAATCTGAAAGAGTTCAGGCCACAAAAAAATCAGGTAGCGAAAGAAAAAAGTTCGGAATGGGCGAGTTCGACACTGCCATGAGCGGTAACCCTCATAAATAACATTTATTTGCGGAAGACCATATGAGGGCGAAGCGCCGGGGGGAAAGGAAGGCGTCTCCTCAGATCTCCCTCACCCCCAAGCAACTCACGGCCCGTTGCTCTCGTGCCAAGAAACACGGACGGATCCCACCCCGCAGTGTTCTGACATCAGACATTGTTGGCGTGACAGCTGTCAACGTCCAAAAAAAAAAAGTTGGTGAAGACAGGGTTTTCCGGAATGGTTGTGTAAGCGACAGGACAGAAGTGCACTTCCGGAGGTCAAGTGCCCACTTCACGGAAGTGAAATGGGCATAAGCGCCCTTTTCTTGGCAGGGGAAATCGGTGAGAAAAAACGAGCGCTCGTTTGCTGATGTGATCTTCGGAAAAGGAGATCACACTTGGATCACACGTCGTGTCAGCTCTTTACTCCGCGCAACCATATTCAGAAAATTTACATCCTAGCCCCATCCCCTCGCATGACTCATTTCCTAGGATACCCTGAGCTCACATTATGGGGCATAGACAATGCGCCTAATCGACCGAAATGATCCTTATCAGATCATCGTTCCCTGCACCCAACACGCAGCACCACGGCAACAATGCCGTTGACTCCTGGTCCCGACCATTGTGACCCGTATAAGTATACGCCGACTTACACCCCAGATATGCCTCTGGCATGTGCGGCCAGGTCAGCTTAGACAGGCACAAACTCACATACTCCACACCGATCTTGGTCAAACTGAATAGGGGTGGTCTTTTCCGAATTCACTCCCGAGCGCTCCACGTCCATCGAGCAACCCTGGAGGGACCCCAGACACACTACCGACGGCCGAGGGAACATGCAGCTACATTGCTTGCGGGGATATATAACCAACCTTTGGTCCCTTATCCCCGTCCCCATCTCCACCCACTTCGCCTGTTCTCAACCCAACAGAGCTGCAGGTATCTTTGCACTCAACACTGCTCCGATATACTCGACAGTCTACAATTCTCCCCAGCCCCGGCTTCATCCGTGAGATGTCCAACGCCCTATACGCCCCCGTATCTACCCACGTCGACCCCGAAGGGCCACCATCAGAGAAAAAAAACCCATTACTGCCCTCTGTTTTTTCGTGGTTTGTCGGCTCGGCCTGCCGGCACCTGATCTTATCCTCTATCATCATCTCCGTAATTATCACAGGCACTGTTGCCGGTGTCGTGAATCTGTCCTACATTCGGGACAAGCAAGACCAATATCTGCAGATCCCGCCCAATAGGAATGGAGCAAGTGGTGTCCCCGGCCCCAGTTAGGTTTTCACTGACGATGTATCGCAGATCGCACTCGTTGGGCGCAGTGCTCACTTCGATGAAGCTGGCCAAATACTGACAATCCAATGGGAAATCCTCGGATGTGGGGCATATAGACTACAAACATATCACCCCCCGACCGGAATACTCGAAGCCGCGGGATGCAGTTCTCTCGATCGAGCGGTGGACGTACATTTCAATCAGTGGGTGTATATTCGATGCCGACGTCCCCGATCTACCTACTGAAAACCAACAGCGCACCCGAGCCAACCTATTCATATGACCCAGCCAAGCTCCCACAGACCCCAACGGACGAAATGCGATAGTAAGATCCGCAACCTGCTTGCAAGTTCGACTTATTAAATGAACCTACTTTCTTTCCAGCTTGTACCGTTTTGCTGGCTTCCGCGAGCGCCATGAAATAGATTATCTTAATACGAACATGGTCCCGTTCGAAGTCTACTCCCTCAGTGTTCTGGTGTTCGCGATCGAGAAGGCGACAAACAAGTCCGTGCCCATCGTCATAGTCTCAGCCGGTCAGGCACCGGACAACTTCCACGTCTCATGCGTCGGGATGGAGACGACGGCCGCCTACACCTACAATTCCGGGACGGGACCGACCACGATAGGTGTCAACTCCCAGACCGTTTATATCCAAGTGAAAAGGTCGCGGTCTGCGCAGGCACTCACGATGTGTTTGTTCCTTGCCAACTGGGCCTTGACTACCGGTTCGATCTACATCGTGCTCCTCGTCGTCTTCGGGGGGGAGGATATAAATGAAGCGGTCTTTTTGCTGCCGATTACCGTCATTTTGACCATCCCGGCTCCCCGCAGTCTCTATCCAGGTTCACCTCCGTTCGGTATATTCATTGGCAAGTCTCGGGCGTTCAGATATTGGTTCAAGTGCTGACGCTCCTTTCAGATACATTCGGCTTCGTCTTGCAGACGATGACAGTCACTGTGTGCGCCATCATCCTGATGTACTTTCTTGCTACTCCGAAGGCCTTGCAGAGACGACGAGCCTCCCGTGGTGGTGGAAGCACCCAGTTGCTGAGCTAATGGAGCGAGCAGTTGCACGCCGAGCGTTCCAGGACGTCGAATTAGACATATGCACATCTAATCTTATTGTAACAATGTACTGGCATGATAACATTGCGCCGGGCGGGACACCCGTGTACCTCGACGGGCGGTCTCGATGGTGGGAAGTGGGCCCGAAGGAAGCACAGCCTCCCGGAGGTCGGCTACGCCCAGAGATTTGGATGGAAGTTCGAAGCCGAAACCAATTGCGGCCACGTGAGATCCTTAAACCAAGAGTACACATTAGATTCTACTGGGGTTACTATAACTGAGACAATCGGTCAGGTATGTCTATGCGTGTATGATCCGGGAATAAATTATGCGATCAAGGGGGAAGGGGTGGGTGTCGGTTCATCCCTGCCCGAGACGGCGGCTGGAATCGGCATCCTCGCCAGGTTCACGGGGATTTTCGGCGTTTTTAAAACCTCGTCCAAATGTGGGTTCGGTCTCCATTCTTTCGGTGTTTGCACCTGAAACTCCTCCGTCAATTCCGCACCGTCCGAAGTGTCCGAGGCCAAGGTCGAGTCCTCGGTGGTGGCTGTGGTTATCGGGGTTGGATGTGGGATTCTTTGAGGCCGGGCCTCGATTATCCGGCAAATCTCTTCAAACTCAGCCTTCCCTCGGGACCAGTCTCCAGCCACGTCGTCCATGTCATCATAACACTTGGCTTTCGCGAATCTATCCTTGAACCTCTTCTCTTCCGCCCGCGTGGACTCGACATGGGTTCCGCGGAACTGGATTCCGCAGAATTTGGAGTTTGCCCAGTGGTTATCGAGGTACCTCGACTACAGAGATTAGTTCGGCGGCCTCAGCAGGCGTACTGCTCATCTACTCACCACACGGAGGTAGGTCGGGATGAGTGTCTGGTGAACGTCGACCAAAGGTGTAGGAGAGAAGCAAGAGGGATTCGCCTCTGCAGCGGTGGCGATCATAACGGAATGAGCTCCTGAGGAAAATAGATCAGCATATGATCACAGAGAGAGAGAGATAGAAACTGACCTGTGACGTCTCTCACTCGCTTCGCATCCTCGTATCCCAGACAATCCCCATTCTCAATAACAGCTATACCCTTCCCCATCTTCTCAACAAACTCCACAATCTCTTTCAACCTCTCTATAGTCGCCTTCTCAGTCTTGCGCATGTTCCTCGTCCGGCAATGCACAGTCAGGGCAGAAACACCTGTGTTGATAATCCTCTCCACGAGCTTCAGCGTATCCTCCTGAGTGGGCAACAACCTGATCTTTGCCGACACGCTGATCTCAGGCGGCATCGCATTCCTCAGCGCAGCTAATATCGAACACAGCAGATCCGGATTCGTGAGTAACGCAGCTCCCATACCCCCGGAAGTCGAGAAGGGTTTCGGACAACCACAGTTCAGGTCGATACCCGAGACATCATTCATAACGGTCTTGGCCGCTTTCACAGCGAGTTCTGGATCTGCAGAACCGATTTGGTAGATTAGGTAGGGTTTTTCGACGGGATGGGTTGACCAGATAGCTCTGGATTTTCCGTTGTAGTTTACTACTCCGGTAACAGCTAAAATGACGATAATGGTCGATTATTTTATGGATAAGAGCGGGATATTGGGGTGGTGGATCAAAGAGAAAGGGCCTAGACGCACGATCGACAGCCCGTTCAGCATGGAGGATCGCCTTGTCGACGATCTCCGGACCCCACACGAGAGATGCACCGTGCTTCAAAGAGAAAAGTCTCGTAGGAACTTCAAAACACCGAAGTGTGAGTCAACTCCGACGAGGAGACCAATCAAAGTTGAAAACTTACGAGCACCAGACCGGACCATCGGAGCCAACATAATCCCATTCTTATAGTCCTCGCTCGTCAAAGGGACCTCCAACCTCGGCCTTTTGGCTTCTCTCGGGGACGGGGGAGCGGAAAGAGAGCGTTCGCGTCGAGACATCCTTAAGAGAGATCTGATAGGCTTGAGAGAGGATTGACTCGGACGGAGGAGAGGTCGCATCGGGGTTTGGCAGAAGTCGTCCCGAGGTCACGTGGTACTGATCGGGGTGACCGTGACCAGCAGCCTTGACGCGTCAAAATCTGTCGCGTCGCGGAGCGATGCTTGAGGAGCGGGGACACTGGATCTTATGCCAAGTAGTTACGCACAATAGTAGTAGTAAATTGTCCTGGTGATTTTACAGCGTGAATTCATACAATCGTTACACATACAACCACGCTATCCGACTCGCACACGAACCAAGACCGTTCCTTCCACACTAGGCTGCATCCCGAGATCGCGACCGTAGTTTCGATAGGAATTCGATGCTCTTCTTCTCACGCCATTCGCAGCTAGTACTAAACTCGCAGGAACTACAGGTGAATACATCAGCAAGGAATCGTGCAGTATGGGGCGAAAAAACGTACTGGCATCTTCCGGTATCTTCCAGCTCGACTCCCTCAGGTCGGCGGATCCCATGCCACCACTCAAGAACTTTCTCCAAACGTGCGTCCAGAGCTGCGTCGTCCATCACGAATGAAGTGGATCCGATGAGTTCGGATCCTCGGTCTTTCTCATCCTCTGTACGGTTGTCAGATTTCATCCCCGTTTCGTCAGGGTCTGATTCTGCGTCCCTCTTCGAGGGTGAGCCCGTTGGCTGGGGGGATGCTTGCTCTGAAACAGGAGTTCCTGAAGCCTGTGCGTATCGGAGACTTTCCGCGATAGCACATGCTAGAACCGGATCCTCATGATCCGCCTGAGCAAGACTTGCGATGATCGCTTGATTGAGCTCCTTCTCCTCTTGAGATATTTCTGTCGCCAGCCTTCTGCTATCGTTTGTGCGTCGCCGTCTCTTCCGCCTGGAGGTTTCCCGTTTTCGGTAATTCACAGTCAGGGTGGGGTCCACGGAGGTTATTTCAAGACGGCGGAGAGTTTTCTTCCACCTATCAACTAGCGTGTGAAGACAAAACTGGGCTCGTTTTGCATCTTCGTTGTCCGTTGTGGTCCCCTGCTTTTCCGGTGTACGTGACACGACGTCGTAAACGTGCAGTCCAGTCTGCTCACAAAAACCGTCGGAGAACGGCTCGTAGGGGTCTACGCCAATGCGAAGCCAGAAGATGTCGAAATCTAGGTGTTGGGTGTTGAGTTCTAAGTCAGAGGAAGATTGTATGAGGCCAGAGAGAAGGCGGTGGTATAACATCAACTGTGTGCGAGCTTGCGTGGAATTACGCTCCGGTGGAATAGAGGGTACGTCTCGAGTCTTGGTGTCGGAAACGCGTAAGAACTGTTCAGCGGATTGGCCATTAGTAATCGGGCTACCATCTCTGGGTTTTTGCACGCTCTCGATGGTGATCTCATCCTATGTTTGTTAAGGACGGGATGTTGGAAATTTGAACTACTACTCACGATGATGCCTGAGACAGTATGGTCGTGTATCAATCCGAAAACTGGCATTTCGCGCTGGGGGTGACATAAGCCGCGCTTGAATCAAGAAATAGCCATGGGTAACCCACACAGAACCCATGATTTTCCAAATCCCCAAGGCAATCCAACATGTTGATTACCCTGCAGTGGAGACAGGTTCGATGAGTTGGGAAAGTTGCGGGGTATAAATCTCCAGTTACCGTGTTGCCCAGTATTCTTCGGGGGTCTCAACATCCACGCGTACTTGTGGGGGGCGAATCTCCCTCTCGAGACGCCGGTGGATGACCTGCGGGGAATTAGAATTTAGTGGTGGGGATGGGTTCTTCAAGCATGAACCGTACTCTGCCTGCTTTGAGGATATTGTCGTTATTGGATGCGATCGAATGAGAGGCGATTATTGTATTCCCCTCTCTTGAAACGAACGTCTGCGGGCGGTCCTTGACTTTGAGACCCCATCCTTGTCGTTGTCGATACTCATATTGTAATTCGCACCTATGGGACTGATTAATGGGTGAATGAGACTCTACCGGCCGACGCACCATAGAGGACCTGTCAAGTCCGATACAGAGAGGGACTTGCCACTTCGAAACGCGTGGTAGGGGGCTTCCGACATGGGACTGCGGGGCGGTGAAGTTGGAGGCAACACTACCTCGAGAGCAGGTTCCACCTCAATCGTAACCTGTGCCTCGCCTTGAGACTCGGGGGGTTGGAGAACCGGTTCAAACTCCCTCTCGCAAATAAGGTCAATGCGAGCGAGATCTTCCTCTGTAAATTCCAGGTCCCCAAAGTGAGCGAAGTAATCTTCGTCTTCGCCTCCACCTTGCGCCATTTCGTTTGAGACTCCGTTGAGGCCCTGACGCTTTGGTCAAAGACGGAGGTTAAGGTGGAAGCATATATGAACGTTTGAACCCCGACTCTTGCGGTGATCGGCAGCTGTACCTAGCTCGTTTTGGCGACAACATCTTCCATCATGTCTGCCGCACCACCACATCCCGAGCAACAGCCCGCCGTAGAACCCCCCACAGCCACCGAAACGGCACTGGCACCGGAGGAACCTGCTACTGAAACTCTGTACATCCAAAACCTCAATGAAAGGATCCAAATCCCAGGTGCGATCACTACGTGATGCCCTTCTGGTACCCACAGCTTACCGAACCACCCCACTCGGGACCACAGTGCTGAAAGCATCCTTACGTGGCCTCTTCAAATCGTACGGTGAAGTTCTTGATGTCGTCGCGCACAAGAATCTGCGGATGCGTGGTCAAGCCTTCGTTTCATTCGCGTCCATCGATGTCGCGAAGAAGGCGGCGAAGGAGGTCCGAGGGTTCCCTCTGTACTCAAAGCCAATGGTACGGTGTTCCCGCGATCCTTTCCTCCTGATTTACCGAGCCGTCCATTCAAGCAAATATCGTTCGCGAAGTCTCGGTCAGATGCTGTAGTGAAGAAGCTGGATCCTTCGGCATTGGATGTTCATAAGGCGAGGCGGTTACAGCACAAGAGTACGTCCTCTTTCTTGAACTACCGTTTGCATGACGCCTCTCACTGCGGCTCTGTGTATAGAGGATACACGGTACACCAACCCTCTGAAACAAAAATTCAAAGCAAAGAGACTTGCGGCGGAATGTATGAACGATCCCGTTGCTCTCTCCCCGTCAATGTTTCTTACCACATCACTTTAGCCGACGTCGGCGCCGCCCCTGTGACGAGGAGACCAAACGTCCAGATGCCGGACGAATACCTGCCACCGAACAAGATCCTTTTCTTGCAGAATCTTCCAGAGACGGTCACAAAGGATCAACTCAACGCGCTGTTTTCTCAGCACCCCAACTTACACGAAGTTCGTCTCGTTCCATCAAAGAAGGATATCGCCTTCGTCGAATACCTGGACGAAGGGAGCGCCACTGTTGCAAAGGATGCCCTACACAATTACAAACTGGACGGAGAGAACAAGATCAAGGTAAAGTCAGTTGCCCCGTGCACTCGGCCAACGGTCTCATTTCAGTTTCCTAGATCACCTTCGCCAGGAAATAAGATTGTGGGGTTTGAGGAAAGTTACCTCACCACCGGCTTGGAATCCCATGCGCGCCGATGCAAGCTTATTTCGTGTACTCTGTCCGGTGTATCGCGTATGCTTGTAATACAGATAAGCATAATAACTGGGGATGGGCAACCCCCCGCCAAAAAAAATTAGCGCACGGCATTTTCCCACCCGCCAAAAACGAGAGACGCTTGCGGCCACGTTCTTGCAAAAAGTTGAGTTGGATTACAACACCGTTATACCACAGAATGGATAAAAAACATTACGGTTGT
>Ga0307510_10010753_pt1 | contig 10883 bp, 9 predicted proteins | sample 12_EM_MG_FD_207224 | JGI IMG/M metagenome (GOLD analysis project Ga0307510, IMG submission 207224) | Populus trichocarpa ectomycorrhiza microbial communities from riparian zone in the Pacific Northwest, United States - 12_EM | ecosystem: Host-associated > Plants > Roots > Unclassified | place... | reverse complement strand
GTGGAGATCCTCAGAGTTAACCCAGGAATCATGAGCTGGCAAGTATCCTTTCCAGCGCACAAGATATTGCTTCTTCTTCCATCGACCAAATAGTCATTCTTTGAGTATCTGCTCAACTTCCCATTCTGGTTCACCTTCTAGGATATCAGGTGGTGGTTCTAGGAAATTGGGTCCGTGTTGATCAGTTTCTTTATATGGTGTGAGCAAGGAGGCATGGAAGACGTCGTGAATCTTCCAGGTAGGGGGTAACTTGATTTTGTATGTGACTTTGGATATTTGGGAGACTACCTCAAAAGGTCTGTATCTCCTTGGTGATAACTTGGGTGTGATATTACTTGGGAGTTGTAGGTTTGTTCCTTCTAGCCAGACTTTGGATTTGATGGGGAATGGTGAATGGCGTGGACATTCTTTGATCCAGGATTCTTGCGCTTTACGTTGTGCCTCTTGGGCAGCTTTTCTGGCTCCATCGATAGCTGAGAGTCATTGTTCAAGGGATGGGATGTCTGTCTTTCTGGTGGGTTGATGTATTTGTGGGGTATAGCCAATGAGTAGGTTGAATGGTGTTTTCTTGGTCGTAGCAGAGGGCCAAGAGTTCTTAGTATACTGAGCGAGAGGTAACCAAGCATGCCAGTTGTTCTGCTGAGTACCGCAGAATACCCGAAGGTACTGTTCAAGGGTTTGGTTGGTTCGTTCGCTGGCTCCGTCTGTCTGAGGGTGATAGGCTGTGCTAATGTTTTGGCAGATGTTCAGGATGCGACACAGTTCCGTTGAGAACTTGGATACAAAGCGGACATTACAGTCCGAGATTATCTTGTGAGGTATGCCATAGTGAGGAATGATGTTGTTTAGGTAGAGTAGAGCGACTCCTTCTAAGTCGATTGTTTCGTTGCAGGGGATAAAGACAGATGCTTTTGAGCAATCTGTGTCAGTGATTGTGAGGATGGTGTCATATCCTCCTGATAGGGGTAATTTGGTGATGAAGTCCATGGCGACAGTCTCGAAAGGTCGAGCATTTTCAGTTGGGGTGATAGGGAACATAGGAGGATGAGCGGGATGAGTATTGACTTTGGTCATTTGGCAAGTAGCGCAGCCTTTGATGTACTCTGTTACAAAGATTTTCATTCTGGGCCACCAGTAGTAGGGTGCGATAAGTTGGAGGGTTTTGGTAATTCTGGCGTGTCCAGCGGTTTCATAGTTGTGAAAAAGGGATGTTACTCCCCTTCTAAGGTCATTGTCTGCCACAACAACAAGTGCCATTCCATGGTACCAGTGAGTGCCATCCAGTAAGAATAAGTTGTGAGTTGGTGCCCATTGTTTGAGTGTTTTCTGGTGTTGGTATTGCGCTAGCTTGGTTCTTGAGTCCAAATTGTCTCCTATGCTGTCCATGTCAAATACGCAGATTGAAGTGTGCTGGTCACAGAAATATTGGTCTGGCCATACAGTAATGTCTTCGTTGATTTCATTTGGTCCTTCATAGTCGGGTTGCCTAGATAGTGCGTCAGCTCGATTGGTAGCCCCAGGTTTGTACTCCAGTAGGATATTATATTGCTCGCGTTCTGGTAAGTAACCAGCAACGCGTGGCCCAATTTTGCAGGGCTCTCTGTAATACCTAAGGTTTGTGTGGTCAGTATACACCAGGACGGGGATGGTTGTTCCTTTAAGCAAGTGGGACCAGCAGCAGAGTCCTCTCATGACCCCAAGGAATTCGCGGTTGTAAATGGGGTAGTTTTGCTCAGTTTGCATGAATTTTTGGGAATGGAATCCCACCGGTCGTTGTGGTCCTGGCTTCTGAGTGCCATCTGGTTTGGTGATAGGGGAATCTCATTAATAGAGGATTGCTCCTGTACTGACTTGTGAAGCGTCAGTTTCAAGCTCAAATTGTCTGTCTGGATCGGGTCTGGCTAGGATGGGTGCGCTGGTGATCATGGTAATAAGCTTGTCTTGGGCCTCCTTTTGTTTAGGCCCCCATTTGAAGGGTACGTCTTTTCTGGTAAGTGCTGTGAGAGGTGCGGCAATAATGGAGAAGTTGGGGCAGAACATGCGGTGATAGCCAGCGACTCCTAAGAAACTGTGAACTTGTCGTTTGTCTTTGAGTTCGCGTGGGTAGTCCCTGAGTCCGGCAACTTTAGCTGGGTCGACAGTAGCTCCTTCCTTGGAGATCCGGATGCCTAAGAAGTCCATTTGTGGCTGCATGAAGACGGATTTTGACAGTTTGAGGTGTAGGCCATGACGTGTAAGTAAGTCAAATAGGAAGTGAATGATTTCGACATGTAATTTGAAGTCTTTGAGGAGGGTGCCTATACCACAATCGTCTATGTAGTTTTGGAGGATGCGCCATATGTTGTGTATGCCTTTCTTCTCGAAGTGATCGTATAGTTCCTCGAGAATACCATTCATAACCGTTGGAAACTGGCTGGTGAATTACTCATCCCAAAGAACATGACTTTGGGTTCGAATAGTCCTTGACGTGTTTTGAATGCAGCCTTCCATTGATCGCCTTCCCATATACAGATGTTGTTGTAGCCCCAGCGGATGTCAAACTTGCTGAATAGTTCCATTCCTTGCAAGTTTTCAATACACTGTTTGAGATTTGGGAGTGGGGTAATATCCTTTCGGGTGACTGCGTTGAGGGGGTGATAGTCAATGATATATCTCTTCTCCTTTGAGTCTTTCTTAGGGACCATGAAGGTAGAGAAGCCGTAGGGGGAGTCCAATGGTGCGATATAGCCTTTTTCCAGATTTTCGTTGATGAATTTGTTCTCCGCTTCCTGCTCATCTCTTGAGAGCGGATAGACTTTGCAGTTGAAGCAAGTAGGGGCAGTGTCCATGAGTACGATTTTGTGGTCTCCGTCTCCGCAAGCTGGCAGGAACTTGTTTGCCTCTTTGTCTGAAAATAATGCCGTGTGACGTTTGAATTCTTCTGGGAGGGTGACTTCCTCCTTCCCATGTTCCGATACGTACTTATGGGCCATTTCAACTGCTGTGTGGGTGCGACTGATCTCTACCGGGCCTTCCCTCATTTCTGAAGAAGTGACTCCCGACCATAGAGCGCACGTCTGTGCCTCCAAAATGAGGTCTTCGTTTTCTTGGTTCTTCTGTTTGAGCCATGTCTTTGCACATTGAAGGGTGCTGTGGAGTAGGGTTTCGATTTGGACTTTTGGTCCCTTGAGTTCGCTTTTCTCCCAATCGATGTCTGGGTTGAATTTCTTGAACCAGGGGTAGCCAAAGAGCATTTGATCGCGACCTAGATTCGTGACATAGAATCTTGTTCATTCTTTCTTGTTTCCCTGAGTGACAAGTAGGTCGCAAGCTCTAGTGATAGTCCCAGCTCGGTTCATAGTTCCATCGACATTGTATACTGCTTGTGAATAAGGGAGTCTCTTGGTTCCTAAGCAAAGCTTGTCGATAGTAGTCTGGTCAATAAAGTTTTCTGTTGCTCCAGTGTCGAGCAAGATCGTTTCTTCTGCCGTCCCTCAATAGTGTGTGATTGGAACTTTGAGTTGTATTGAATTTGATTTATTTACAAACACACTATCGAGTCAGAAAGCCCTAACTAAGGCAGCTAGTTTTGGGCCTTGGGAAAATCCTTTGGCATAAGCTTTCCAATGAAGTCCAGCTTAGTTTCTTCATCGAAGGAGTCCATGTTCTCCTTCATATATTCGGCAAGACTGTCAAGGTTGTTGAGGTCTGGCATAATGGGTGTGGCGTGAACCCGAGTGGATTCCCTGGTATTGTTAGAGCGACCGCTGAAATTACCACAGTCAGCTTGTTTCTTGCGACAATCCTTGGCTCAATGTCCCTTGATTTCGCAGTAGAAGCACAAATTGCTTCTCATGAGTTCTGCTTTCTTGGCTTCGGAGTGCTGTTGTCCTCTGCTAGCAGTAGCATTGATGTCTGAGGTGACTGTAGCATCGACATCCATATGATATCCTCCTTGAGAGGTGGTGTGTCAGTTGTTCTTGTTCCTCCAGTTATTGTTCCTTCCGTAACCGCCTCTTCCTGGGTTATTGACCTGCCTTGGGGCAAGTTTGAATGCTTGGAAGAGTCCCGAACATCTTTGGGTGAACTCAGCTGCCACCTTCCATTTGAGATGGGATTTGCGGGCCTGTTCTTCCCATTGCTTGAAAGTCCAGGGGTCTTTAGCGGTGGGGTCGAAGGTAGGGGAATTGATTATGGCGCTAGTGAGTCCTTGAGCCATAGTGTGCTTGAGAGTTTGTATGGTTCCCTTGTCATCTAGGGGAACATCTGCTTCATGAGCAAGTTGCTTAAACTTGGCGAAAAAGTCGTCAAGACTGTCTCCTTGTTTGAGTTTGCATAACTCTTGGTAAGCCTCGGATCGGCGGTTTTGATTTGTGAAGGCGTTATTGAATCTTTCCATGAAGCGGTCCCAAAGGCCTTCGTCTGTTTCCAAGGTTCCGTCGTCCTTTTCTTCATTGAGTTTGTTAAGTTGTTCTTCCTTCCAGGCATCTACACGGACTCCGTCCATGTAGCTGAGCATGGTGATGATTCTGGAAAGGTAATTCTTTATGGCGTCGTTGTTCCTGTTGATTGACGCCCATAGGTGCCAGCTAAGAAGGAATTTGCAGGTTTTGTTTCTGTCTCCATCGAATACAGGTGGAGGGTTTCCTTTGAGAGCGCCATTAGAGGAATTAGTGATAACATTGATCCTCTGCGCCTCCTGCTGGGCTTGGCCAGTAGCAACGTTAATTTCTTCCTGTTGTCCTTCCATAGTGGTTGGATGATCTGGGGTGTTGGGACAAGTAGGAAGCTGCTGAAGTGCTGTGGTAACTGCTGCGATAGTGAGAGGGACGCTGGCCTCTTGTTGATAAATGATGTGATTGGGATGCTGAGGGTCTGATATGATCCACCAGCCGACGTCTGGGCCTGTATATATGCCTCTTTGATTGGTTTCCCACTGGTTGTTTGTTTGGCGGAGTCTGACCCAATGGTAGGTGCTGTTGGCCTTGATGAATTTGATAGGCGCATGTTGTTTTCTTTGGGTATCAAGGTAGTATCCGGTATCGGGATGTCCTGGTCCTTGATCGTCGAAGTATACGTTAACTTTAACATGTTCTGGGAGATCGTCCTGTTGTCTCCTGAAGATTTGTGTAAACTTGTTGCTGAGTGTGTATGTCTGGGTGGTCGCCACGATGGTAACAACTCTGTGTTTCAAGAGTTCGGTAGAGAAGCCTAACTTGTGTTAAGGTCCAAGGGCCTTAAAGACGCGATGTGTGTGGGTTGGTTTGGCGACGACTGGGATGGCTTAGTGGGTTGTCCTCCTAAGGCAATGATCACGTGAGTAGCGCGGTACCAGTTGGCTACACAGTATAACAAGTAAGTCCCTGATGATAAGGGCGACTTCTAAGTGTTCTGATAGATGATAAAAGGGGAGAGCTTCAAGAGGGGATTGAAGCGACTGAGGTTTCAGGCTGGTGACTCTGAGAGTCCTGGGTGGAAGCTACAAGTCTTGGATTGAAAACCAAGTTAGGCTTAGGGCCTAACTGCTAAAAGTACAGGCACTTATATACAAGTGAGAAGTAACGGGTCACAGGAGTCACAAAGAAATATGGAAATATTTAGTAAGGTGTATCATGATGTGGCAGTTCTAAGTATAGCTCCATCATGAGCTGGCGGTCTAAGAATAGCACATCATGAGCTGGCAATCCATAAAGGGTTAAATGGTGATGCTGCGGAGTGCTGCGGACTGTGGAGTGATGGCATGTGATAGTTGACTGCGGAATGGTCAGGTGATCGATCCATCAGGTGACTTGTCAGGTGATTCGGTGGTGGTCTGAGCGGCGCGTAAGGGAACAAGTGGGGAACGAGTGACTGAGAGCGCAGAATAAAATGGTAGAAAATAGCGGAAAATTAGTGGTAGGGTCCAGGATCGTAACAGCATATCTCATCTTTGTGCACGTCGCGCCTTAAGGTTCAATAGGCCTTAACAGGTTCCATGGTTGCATGCGCACTGCACTCAAAAAGGGATGGCACATCAAGCTGTACATGTGGAAGTCCAGACTCAGCCAGGCATGGGTGTGTGAGTTCGCAGAAGGGTCATGGGCAAGCCGTTTCTGAATCATGTCGATTGACGCTTTGGTGATGATTGATGAACAGGTACAATACCCTTATACACCATGATATATGGGCTTACTGACACTCAACAATATTTCATCTATGGCGCCCTGTAGTCTATTGGTAATCTACTAGTACATCATTTCTATTTTATTTTAATACATTCAAAAAGAAAATAAATGCTTCTTGATGAGGATCTGGGGAAGAATATGCATGGACCAACCATTTGTTACGATCCTGGGCCCTATCTTTCATTTTCCCGCCATTTTACCCATTTATTCTGCGCTCTCAGTCACTCGTTCCCCACTCATTCCCTTACGCGCTGCTCGGACCACCACCAAATCACCTGACAAGTCACCTGATGGACCACCTGACCATTCCGCAGTCAGATATCACATGCCATCACTCCGCAGTCTGCAGCATTCTGCAGCACCACCATTTAACTCTTTATGGATTGCCAGCTCATTGCCACATCATGATGGGACTGCCAGCTCATGATGAAGCTATACTTAGAACTGCCAGCTCATGATGAACCTTACTATACATGACACTATTATTCTGTGACCCCTGTGACCTGTTACTTCTCACTTGTATATAAGCACCCATACTTTTAGCAGTTAGGCCCTAAGCCTAACTTGGTTTTCAATCCAAGACTTGTAGCTTCCACCCAGGACTCTCAGAGTCAAACAGCCCAAACCCTTAGTTGCTTCAAAACCCCTTTGAAGCTCTCCCCTCTCATCTTCTATCAGAACACTCAGGAGTCGCCCTTATCATCGGGAACTTACTTGTTATACTGTGTAGCCAACTGGTACTGTGCTACTCACGTGATCATTGCCTCAGGAGGACAACCCACTGAGCAATCCCAGTCGTTGCCAAACCAACCCACACATGTTGTGTCTTTAAGGCCCTTGGACCTTAACACAAGTTAGGCTTTCCTACAAGCTCTTGAAACACAGAGCTGTTACCATTGTGGCGACCATCCAGACATACACACTCAGCAACAAGTTTACACAAATCTTCAGGAGACAACAGGATGATCTCCCAGAGCACGTTAAAGTTAATGTATACTTTGATGATCAAGGACCAGGACATCCTAACACCGGATACTACCTTGATACCCCAAGGAAACAACACACGCCTATCAAATTCATCAAGGCCAACGGCACCTACCACTGGGTCAAACTCCTTCAGAGACAAGACGAGTGGCAAACCAATCAAAGAGGCATATACAATGGCTCAGATGTCGGCTGGTGGATCATATCAGACCCTCAGCATCCAAATCACATCTTTTACGAACAAGAGGCCAGCGTCCCTCTCACTATCATAGCAGTTACCACAGCACTTCAGCAGCTTCCTATCCACCCCAACACCCCAGATCATCCAACCGCTATGGAAGGACAACAGGAAGAAATTAACATCACTACTGGCCAAGCCCAGCAGGAAGTGCAGAGGATCAATGTCATCACGAATACCTCTAACGGCGCCCTCAAAGGAAACCCTCCACCTATATTCAATGGAGACAGAAACAAAACTACCAAGTTCATACTCAATTGGAACCTATGGCATGCAGTAAACCAAGCCAATGACACCATGAAGAAACCCTTCTCTAGGATCATCACCATGCTCAGTTATATGGATGGCACTTGTGTAGATGCCTGGAAAGGAGAACAACTTCTGAAACTCCAAGAAGCAGCAGACAACAGAATCCAAGAAACAGATGAAGATCTCTGGACCAACTACATGGAAAGATTCAAGAACGCTTTCATCAATCAGAACCATCAATCCAAAGCTTACCAGGAGTTATGCAAACTCAAACAAGGAGATAGTCTTGACGACTTTTTCGCCAAGTTCAAGCAACTGGCACAAGAAGCAGATGTTCCCCTAGACGATAAAGGAACCATCGAAACTCTCAAGCATGCTATGACTCAGGGACTCACTAGCGCCATCATTAATTCCCCTACCTTCAACCCTACTGCTAAAGTCCCCTGGACCTTCAAAGAATGGGAAGAACAGGCCCACAAATCCCACCTCAAATGGAAGGCGGCAGCCAAGTTCACCCAAAGACGTCAGGGACTCTTCCAAGCATTCAAACTTGCCCCTAAGCAGGTCAATAACCCTGGAAGAAACGGTTATGGGAGGAACAACAATTGGAAGAACAAATACGACTGATGCACCACCTCTCAAGGAGGATACCATATGGACGTTGACGCTACAGTCACCTCAGACATCAATGCCACCGCTGGCAGAGGACAACAGCACTCCGAAACCAAGAAAGTGGAACTTATGAAAAGCAACTTGTGCTTCTACTGCAAAATCAAGGAACACTGAGCCAAGGATTGTTGCAAGAAACAAGCAGACCACAGTAACTTCAGCAGTTGCCCCAACAACCCCAGGGAACCCACTAGGGTTCACGCCGCACCCATTATGCCAGATATCCAGAATCTTGACAGTCTTGCTGATTACTTGAAGGACAATATGGACTCCTTCAACAAAGAAACTAAGCTGGACTTCATTGGAAAACTTATGCCAAAGGATTTTCCCAAGGCCCAAAACTAGCTGCCTTAGTTAGGGCTTTTCGACTTGATAGTGTGTTTGTAAATAAATCAAATTCAATACAACTCAAAGTTCCAATCACACACTATTGAGGGACGGCAGAAGAAACAATCTTGCTTGACACTGGAGCAACAGAAAATTTCATTGACCAGACAACTATTGACAAACTTCGCTTAGGAACCAAGAGACTCCCTTACACACAAGCAGTATACAATGTCGATGGAACTATGAACCGAGCTGGGACCATCAATAGGGCTTGTGACCTACTTGTCACTTAGGGAAACAAGAAAGAACGAACCAGATTCTACGTCACAAATCTAGGTTGCGATTGAATACTCTTTGGCTATCCCTGGTTCAAGAAATTCAATCCAGACATCCACTGGGAGAAAAGCAAACTCAAAGGACCAAAAGTCCAAATCGAAACCCTACTCCATGGCACCCTTCAACATGCAAAGACATGGCTCAAACAGAAGAATCAAGAAAACGACGACCTTATCCTTGAAGCACAGACATGCGCTCTATGGTCAGGAGTTACTCCTTCAGAAATGAGGGAAGGCCTGGTAGAGGTTAACCGCACCCACACAGCAGTTGAAATGGCCTATAAGTACGCATCAGAACATGGGAAGGAGGAAGTAACCCTCCCAGAAGAATTCAAACATCATACGGCACTATTTTCGGATGAAGAGGCAAACAAATTTCCGCCAGCTTGCAGAGATGGAGACCACAAAATCATACTCATGGACACCACCCCTACCCGCTTCAACTGCAAAGTTTACCCACTCTCAAGAGATGAGCAGGAAGCAGAAAACAAATTCATTGATGAAAATCTGGAAAAAGGCTACATCGCACCCTCAGACTCCTCCTATGGCTTCTCTACCTTCATGGTCCCTAAGAAAGACTCGAAGGAGAAGAGATATATTATTGACTATCGCCCCCTCAATGCAGTCACCCAGAAGGATGTCACCCCACTCCCCAATCTCAAACAGTGCATTGAAAACTTGCAAGGAATGGAACTATTTAGCAAGTTCGACATCCACTGGGGTTACAACAACATCCGCATACAGGAAGGCGATCAATGGAAGGCTGCATTCAAAACACGTCAGGGACTATTCAAATCCAAAGTCATGTTCTTTGGGATGAGTAACTCACCAGCCAGCTTCCAACGGTTCATGAATGGTATTCTTGAAGAACTATATGAATACTTTGAGAAGAAAGTCTGCCAGCTGCCCTCTTGGGTGTGCCAGCCCTCCCTTTTCCAACCTGGGTCTCAGTCCAGCCTAGTCCTCGCCTTCAAGAATCCTGATGGCTCGATCACCCAGTCCCTCCTTTCCCAGCGCTACCTTTACGCATTCAGGGCTCAATGCAAGGTCAAGAAATGGTGCCAGCCCCCCCCCTCCCCCACTCGACGTGCCTAGCAGGCCGCCCGCATGCACCGAACCCAAGCCAACTAGCAAGGGTCCTTGCGTCCACCTCGCGTGCCTGCCACAATGCCTAGCTGCTTCACGGCGGCTAAGCCTGTGCAGGCAGGCACCGGTGCTTCTTCAGAGATTCTCTCCAAAGGTCTCACTTGCCAGCAACTCCTCAATCGTTTGATTGCCCAGGCCGCCACTATGGTAGCTCAGGCCAACAAGAGAGGCCGCGCCAGCGCCAAGGCCTCTTTGAAGCGGCCCCCTTCCTCACTGCCTGATGGCCCTGCCAAGCGCTCCCACACCTCTAGCCCGGCCTAGGTACCAGCAAGCAGCGTCTTTATGTGCCCAGTGACCTTGTCCCCTCCCCGCCCTGTCCTCTTCCCCTCCCCACTCCCCCTTTCCTCTTGCAAACCTTTTCTTCAGGATCCCTTCAGTGGGCCACTCTTTTCCCCCCTCCTAACCCCCCCTCCTCTCGCTTCCTGACAATGGCACACGATCCCCCTTGCGTCTTTTGCCTTATCCCAGACCCGCGACCCCTCCATTCACATGCTGGTGGGCCACCAGCCCAAACAGCAAGCATAGGCTGTAGGTCAGAGAGTTTGCGATACGGAGTGCTAAGTGGCAACCTGGGTAATGGGTATTTATTAGCTTACATACAGATTGCAGTCAGAGTCTTGTAGCACATGTCTGGTAGCTAGCTCTAAGGACAATAAATGAGAATTCAAAAAAAAAAAAAAAAAAAAGAAGGACCAAATGAAATCAATGAAGACGTCACTGTATGGCTGGACCAATATTTCTGTGACCAGCACACTTCAATCCATGTATTCGATATGGACAGCATAGGAGACA
>Ga0307510_10010751_pt1 | contig 10884 bp, 7 predicted proteins | sample 12_EM_MG_FD_207224 | JGI IMG/M metagenome (GOLD analysis project Ga0307510, IMG submission 207224) | Populus trichocarpa ectomycorrhiza microbial communities from riparian zone in the Pacific Northwest, United States - 12_EM | ecosystem: Host-associated > Plants > Roots > Unclassified | place... | reverse complement strand
TCGTGGACTTTCATATGTCAAATTAGTTATTATTAAATTGATAAAATATAAATATGTCTTTTTATATTTTAAAACACAATAAAAATATCTAAATATCCTTTAAAACAAAATTTTCAATGTTAGCACCAATGGGTAACATGGTTTTTTCAAAATTATTTAGATTAACTTATAAAGATTAATCACTAAGCATTAAATTAGAAGCTGCAACTCTTGGAAGCATCTGGATGAAAACAAGATTAGCTAGAAGAGTCATCATTGTTTACTAGGCAATGACGTGAACGTGGGGAGGAAAATCAGGTAAACTCCATGAAGTAGCGTCGGATACAAAGTTAAAATATGGCTCCGTGCACCGTATGAAATGGAATGATCAGGGATTGGCGGAGAAGAGAGACAGCTACTTCCAGCCTGAACAATTTGTTGGCTTCTTCCCAAGGCAAGATGGATTGAAAATCTCTTGCTCAGGTCACCTGGGTTCATTCGCTAATTATTAAGGGAATAATATTTATAGCACTAGTACACGAGTGATGATAAGAAGAAAGGAGCATGTTCTTATACAGACTCCATGGATACAGAAAATGCCACAGTGCATGTGATGGTAATATTTAATTTAATGAAATGTACCTGCCTCAATGGAAGTAACTGGGCAGTTCATGTTCGAGGAATTTGTTTTTTTTTTTGACATTGGTCAAAGAGGTATATTATCCTTAGTTTTCAATTGTAAGAAAAGACATCCATACAAGTCCAACGTTTCATTCTTAATTCCCAAACTAATTCATTTCAAATGTTCTTGCTGACCTACAAATACCTGCTTTGAGCATCTTAAAGCTCACACCAGTATTCTAGCGAGAGTTGAGGAAAGGGGAAATAAGTATGGAAAGATCTTACTCTCATCTGCTTCTCTTTTTGGCCCTTGTCTCATTAAAAAGCTTCAATCTTCTATGCAGTGCTGCTGATCCTACAGATGGTTTCACCCCTGTGCCATTAACAGAAGCAAATTTTGTGCTGCAGAAGCCATATAACGTACCGCTAAATGAGCGATACAGCTATGAAGATGGAATACGCCATTTGTGGGTCTATGCTACAGATAAGCCACATGACCCCAGTAGCAACACCCAACCAAGAACTGAAGTTCGCATTACAGTAACCCTCTTGCCCCTTTCCTTCTCTCTTAGCTAAAGGATATGGAAATCAAAGAATTGCCTACTGAATTATAGACAGTTCATTGTCTGCATCATGTGTATTTTAAAACAGAATAACTCTAAAGAAACGCAGTCCAAGCTACTGGGTCGTATATACTTCACATTCTCTAACTGGTTTGGTTTGTGGAATTTGCAGGGTCTTGACTATTCATCAGGAGTGTGGCAATTTGAAGGCTATGGTTTTGTGCCAAATGGAACATCAGGTGTGACAGTAGCACAGATACATGGTGCGTCTCATGGAGCAACCACTTTGATACTAAGGATCTACGATGGCAACATGAGGTACTATAGTGGAGACTTGGTGGCTACTGATCTTTATGACAAGTGGTTCAGGCTAAATATAATCCATGATGTGGATGGAGGTAGGCTAACTGTATTCATTGATGGTGAAGAGAGATATTCAACCCACGATCAAGGGCCTGGCGATCTGTACTTCAAATGTGGAGTCTATGCTGCGCCTCGCAATATAAGCTATTACATGGAATCAAGGTGGAGAGACATCAAAATATATAAGAAGTGATAATATGTGTGGATATGTAATAAGGTGGCTTTTGGTGTGGAAAATAATTGAGATTTAAAGTATTTCTCTCTGCTTCTGTTTCTCTCAAGTGATTTTGAAAAAATCAGAAATAATTGGCCTTGAAATGCCCTTTTCGGGATGGGATGTAAAAATACCTTGAAATGGTTTCGTGATTTTGAACACTTCACCTAAGAATCTACCATTGATAAGAGTGATTATAGGTTAAAACATGATCAGGTTGTGTTGCAGTTCAGTTCGATGAACTAGATGTTTCAAAATATCCTGTCAAATACTGTATTTATCAAAGGGCGTTTCCTCACACTCACCTGGCTTTGATTTGCCACAATATGCTGCCATAAATTCAATCAAAATTCAGCAACCCAAGTCTTTTTATTTTATTTTTATTTTTAATAGCAGATCACAAAGTAAGAAAGTGTTGGCAAAGTAACCTTACATGTAGCCCTCAAAACCATACCAGCTATGAATGGAATGAATGGAATGTCTAAAACAAATTATGCTTTACTTGAAAAGGTCAAAAGAAAATGAAAACAAAAAAACATCTACACAACACGGAAAGACCCTCCAAGAAGCTTATGAACAGGATAGGCAGCACCACTTTTCAATTTGGATAAAAAACCATTGCAGGGGGTTCGGCTGTTCATTGTCCTCTGAAGATGAGGCAGGCAAGGGTAGCTCGGGAGGCAAATGTCGGTGAAATGCATCAACTGCAGCTCCAACACCATCTTCATTTTCTATCAACTTAGCCAATTCCACAGCTCGAGATTTCACCTGACCAAGTTGAAAGTCCCATTAGGAATTTGAAAAGGCAGCTTCTTATAAAAGTGGTGCATAGGAAGAGTGACCATGCAACTTCCCATTTCATGTTGCAATTTGGTGATAAGCTAGCATGATCGATATGAAAACATAATGGATGAAGAATTCAAAAATGGTTAATCACATACAATTATGCTCCATTTAGAACCTAGATTCAGCTGAGTTTCAATAAACATTTTATCTTCTTGAGAACATGAAATCGTTCTGCACCTGGAAAACACCTTTGATGGTGACTTTTATAAAAGTCATAAAGACGCCACCCAATTCAGATACAACTAGACGAAAGTGAGTCGTAACAAAAAATTGTTAAGTCGCAGTGAAAATGGTGCTCTGACTTATAACTTGAGAATTATTGTGAAAATTATTAAAAGATGACTGGAAGAATCAACTAATAACAAATATACCCAAAAAAAGGAATTAGCAAGATTTTCTGATAATTAAGGTAACTACTATTGCAAACACCAAAAAACACTAACAAGAAGATAAAATCACACCAGTGAAATCTAATATATTTGTGATATTATATGAATCGACTCTTCCATGCACAGCACATTGCAATTACCTCAGGCTCTCGCATGAATCTTATTGCATTTGAAAGGCTCTCAGCACTGAGCCTAGCTATTGGTATCGGTGCAGGTCCTAGTCCTTTTTTATGCACCCGATCACCCCAGAAGAACTGATCGCCAAAGAATGGCACTATAGTTGTCGGGCACTGCAATTAACATTTTTGGAGATAAGGTCAACATGTAAAAATTGGTTCTAATAAACAATTGAGTTGCTTAATTTGAATAGGTTACAAGCTATATCTCTTAATGCCATTTCCAAGCACATAATACCTTCGGATTCATTGACATGAAAATCTTCAAGAAAGAATAAGCTTAATGAAACTGATTATTTTGATGGGTCAATTCCCACATGAAGTCAAGAGAACATTATCATAATAAACTATTTGAAAAAAAGAAGCAGCATTTACCCCAGCTCTTAGTCCCATTGCCGTGGTTCCGGCACCACCATGATGAACCTGCATTTCATTTGTAAACATCTTCCAATTAACTATCTGGTTAAGAAATGTTACCAAAATATACTCAAGTAACACAGTATTATAATGGAGGTGTTCATTACAGATAGTATGTCATTCTTATCATTCATCCATATCATTAAATCTAGGCAATACCACAGATCCCCATATGATTTATGATTGTCTAGTAGTTATGGAGTTGTTAGGAAGAAAATATGATTGGAAGTGGGTAAAAGGAGAAGGAAAAACAAAAGACCATACTGGCAAAGTGCACAAAGTTCTAATTTGCAACATAATTACGATCTTATAATATCACTCACCACAGCAGCACATTGAGGAAACAACCAATCATGAGGGCAATCCTTCAAAAGGAAGACACTGTCGGGTACTTCCATAACTGCAAGACACATGACGACAATCAGAAGAGAAACTATACGATTTTCACAATGTAGTACGCATATGTGTTTTCATTTTATAATCAAAAGTCACACAATTTCAAACTATTATAATGACAGAAGACAAATTGGTAACAATACTTGAGGAATTCTACAATTTCCTATCAAACAAGTAGTGGTGGTATAAGAATGGGATAGAAGACAAATCTCTTAATAGAAGAAACAAGGGAGTGAGAAAGTAAAACACGAGCTAAGAAGGCAATCCAATCCCACTGAATATCAGCCAGGGAAGTAATAACTTACAGAGTAGTACATTTATTTAGAATCTTGGAAAGTGTCACACTCTAAGTAAGTGCATATCTGTACAGCTAATTAAAAATATTTATTTAGAAGCTTCAATTATGCCTACGTGAAGCATTCCTTTTGATTATTGTTGACTAAATTGTTAAATCACAAATTAATCACCAAATCCAGGTAAAATAACAGAAAAATGAATAGAGATTCACCAGTCAACAAAGCCATATGCAGACAGCAAGACATTTGTATGCTGGTACAAATGAGAACTATGCTATACATGACTCTTTGAAAAACTGATCAGTATCTGCAAACAGGCATAGGAAAAGCTGGAACGAAAACACTTACAATTTCCAAGATCTCCCCAACCTTGATCAACTATTCCTCTTTGTCCAGTATCTTTCAAAGCCTCCAGTATTATGTCCATAGTATTCTTGGGATCTTCAAGAGGCTTCACAAGCAAACATATAATAGTTTAAATTATGTACTCTAAAAAAACTTGATGAAGAAAAGAAAATTCTATTGGCTAACTACATGAATTTAAAATATAATGGAAAGACGACACAAGGATTAATAGACATTTAATTTTGAGATATAAAGAAGCAGGAAAAAAAGGAAACTATGCAAAGTTTATTGAGGACAGCAATCTTAATTGGAGTGTAGATCATGCAAAGATAAGAAAATATTCAAACAAAAATACAGAGAACAGCATGCCCAACATACTAGCATTGTGTTTTTCAATTACATCTTTTCTCTCTTTTTTTCTTTTAGAGTTTTTCACTCATATATGTCATATGAGAATAGGAATTTAGCAGAGGGCTCAGCTGTAATTGAAATATTTGGTTAATAATATCAAAGCTCTAATTTTTCTCAAGTTAATAAATTCATCCTTCAGCTTCAATGATATAATACACCAATTTACAAAATCACCAAGGAACGAGATTTTCTTGAAGTGGCATTTCCAGAGTCAGCACAAGTTTAAAAGTGAACTTTGTGGTTTCACAAGTTACAATACTTAGCCATAAATTATCAGTTATTTTTTCACTGACACTAGGAAATTATAGGTAAAGAAATTAATTTTCAACCAAGCTCCAACATATACAATCTCAAACTCTTCTAGGCCTCGTTCATTCATCAATATTAAAGGTTGTTCTGGCTCACAATCTAGCAAACACCCATGAGATTCACAATAAAAGTCACAGTATATATGTATCAAAAGGAACTACAACTACTAAATAACATCTAGAGGAAAAAAAAAGCTATTGCATAGTGAGGTACATCATCCAACAAACAGAACAAACAAAGAGAAACAAAAAAATGCATGACAATGAAACTATAACAGCTTCAGGGAAATCACCATACCATGCTCCCGAATCCAATATATATGGGTTCAGTTCCTTTCTGAATCCATTGCAGGAACTCTTCTTTAGGTTCATATTTTGATCCAAGATTTAACAAACAATAACCAACAACATCGACTAAAGGCCCCCAGTCTGCAGATAAGTTAATAAAGTCGATTATACATATGAAGCACGAGTGTTTGCATTTGGCTGAATAGAAAGATTATTACAAAGACTACGAAAAACACCCTTAATGTCACAAAAGGAACCAAAGGGGGGAGATCAAAGTTGATTAAGAATACCAGTTAGCATCAGTGGTTGAGAGCAAATAAAAACATTGGTCTGACTAGCTCTCTCCTTACTAGAGGAGAAAAGCAGTAATGGTAATAGATAAGTAAAATAAAATGTAACAAACATAATAATGATTGGCTGATTAAACTGACTCTTCAGATTTCCAGCTGGGAAGTACTCAGAACTAGAATAAATGTTAAGTTTGTGACTGCTTTTAATCATGTAAATAGCTAACCTCTTCTTCAGCAATAGAAACATGAAATCTGTTTAAAGAATGAATAACCTCAAAGTATTTTCATCATAGTTCAGTAAGTAAAAACCAATCCTAGGTGCAGACTAGAAATTTAAAATGAGAAACATTTTTGTATGAACCTTTGAGGCTAGATATGTGCTTAACATCTAATAATTTCTTTTTACCATGTCCCTGATTTTGCCTCTTCCCATAAAAATAAAAAGAAAGGAAAGAAGAAGGAAAGAATTGGGTTTTGATTGAGAGGTAGAGGTAACATAATTTGGAGAAAGTAGCATCCTCGAATAACAATGTGTTATGGATTGAAGGCACTATAAGGAAGACAGCAACATAGATATCTGAGCTTGAGAAGATTATCAACAGTATAACTAAATGGAAACCTTACCACTTGGCTTTGGCACAAGATGGGAACTCCACATATAACCTGTTGGCAGATGAGATATTGATCCATGGTACGTACTGAAGTACGCGATCGGTGGAAGCTTCAACTTTCTTTTCCGGAATTCATTTATATAGCCTCTCATTCCCCACCATATCAGTAAATCCACAACTATGTATGAAAGCTGGATCCATGGAAACAGTTTGTGGTGATTAGTCCAATGGTTCACAGGAAAAAAGAAATTATAGGAAAATGTGACACCAAGAAAGAACATACCCAATAACCAGCACTTTGAGGTACACGTGCTAAAGGATGAGGAAATTCATATGTTGGCCTGCCTATTGAAGATGGAAGTGAGAAGGCATAGCCTTGAGTAGAAAACTAACAGATAAACAAACAAATAAACAAAGCATAATTCACTAAAGATAACATGCTTTTAAAATTTATTATTAACCTTTTCCTCAAATTTCCATTTTGGTTTATATCAGTCTCTAAACCTTCTTTTTCCTGTTTTATTAACCATGACAAAACACTAGTACTGGTATAGGCTCGACGGCACTTTCTGTATTCCCGCGCCCCCCGTGTGCAGACACCATTGATTTTCAGGTTGCATTATCCAAGAATCATCAGGTTCTCCTTAAATCAGAAATTCATGCACTTAAGAAAGAATGCATGTGAATTTTCCAAGTCAGCTATGTGTGGATCAAAATAATTAGCATGAGACTCAAGCAATCATGTGTACTTTTAGTTAAACTCATGGAAATGTCAAAAAGCATATCCATTAAATCTGAATCCAAAGAAAAACCGTTGTTCTCTATCCTTCTGTTTCTAGAAAACAGTAGAAGAATCATACCATAGCAGGCAACACAGGATTTTCTTCAAAATAAATGTTATTCAAACTGATGATTCAGGTGTTCCAAGTAGTGTTAGTTTCAAATCACAAGCAAGTGATCACTCGATACTCACGTCCAAGGCATTGTGAAGAAAATGTGAATTGGTATATGAAGAGCTTCAGCAACATGTACATGTCCTGCAACAGAGGAGGAAAGTTAGAGTTTGATGAATGCCATTTTATCTTACTATATCCTTAAGTTCCTGCTTGCTCACCATATGCTGGAGGGTTTGCAATAATTGCCTGGGCTTTGAAAGGCACGCCAGTTTCCATATCTGGTTCTGTGCATGCTGCAAGAAGAGATTCAATAATGGCCTTCAGTTGCTTCCTCTGTGTGGATATTTCTCCTGGTGCAGATGGGATGAAACCTTTGTTTCTCGCCATATCTGAAAACAAGTCCTCGCATTTAGTCGAATAACACATTCAGTTTAAGGACACTGATATCTTAGGTTGCAATTAATAGCAAACTGTACTGCTTTAACAGCTGCTAAAAAAAAAGAAACTACTTGTCAACCTGATATTGATGCATTTAGTCACCAACTCCTCAAAGCTACAGAAGATTAATGACACACATAGCGATATAACAACTTTCGGGGTGTTGTTGATGGAGTCATGATCAAAGACAATATTGCAAAAGGGAATTCAAAATATTAGGGAGCTCTTACATTCTGCCAATACCCGAGGATCACCACCCAAAGGATAAAAATCTACACCAGCTGATCTTACAAAACTGCTGAAGTTAGCATGAGTTGCCAGCCTAACATGATGACCAAATTCCTGCTAGAAAATATTTGATCATTTGCAAATTAAATTACAAAACCTATAATGATATAGTAAACTAGAGATTGGGGAACATGTGATGCTGACATCAGGATTTTAACAGTGAATCATGTAAAACTTAGGCAAGATTGCCCGTGAATTTTGCAAATAACAAGGATAAAGTACAAAACATCCAACTCTTTCTTGAGTAAAAACAAAAGCATACAAGTATAATAAACGAAATCAATACATAGGGCATACAAGAGATGGGAACTAGGACATAGAACATAAATGACATTGCAAAAATAAAAATAGTACACTAAGTAATCAGTAAATTAGTATAAACATGCCTGAAGTCTTTCTGCAATAGCTAGAAAGGGCTGGACATCTCCTCTTGTCCCAACCACTAGCATAGCAATTTTCAATCTTGGAATTGATTTCTTAGAACAAGAAATGCTATCATTGACATAAAAGGACGCCCCTTCAACTGAGTGAAGCTCTAACAACTCTGAAGCAACAGGAGCATTTTCATCTATATCAACCTCAACTGTTCCGTCGTTTTGTATCTTGACTAGCTCTATGATTAGTTTCTTCTGAAAACCAGTGTAAGATGAGTCATGAAGAATAGAGTGAAATCATATGCAGGCATAAAAAGTTCAGAGATTCAGATCCAGCTGAACAGGATAAAGATCTCGCTTGATAAGCGATCATCAGATTGCCAAAATAAACTAGCAATAAATGTCATAGAGCAACAACACTTTCATATTTGAAACCTTGTTAATGGGGAAAGAGAGGCAGGCTATCAGATACTCCACCAATCATAGATGTTGGTTTATGAGAGCCATAACAAAAATAACATGTAATTTTAATTAAAATAAAACTGGGGAATTTCAAAAGAGATAATAAATCGGCGAGGAGCATATACTATGCAGAGACACAACATGGGAATCATATATAATCAGACACGGTATATGCATAATGCAAATAAATCATTTCTGGCCTTTTAGCATAGGTTCCAAACAATATATATGACCACACATAAGGAAATTTGCAGATGCATCCATGTATGTGATCTTGCTAATTACCTTTTCACGCTCTGACAGTCTATTCAATTTTAGCTCATACCTTGAAGCCCTGTTCTCCGTCTTGGATCTGTAGAATGTAATATTATTATCATCATCATCAAACAGCTGATGACTGTGATCGTCAACAGGAGCATTGATGCACAGATTCAAGCCTTCAAGATCAGATGCTTGACATCAGACAACATATCAAATCAACTCTATAATGATGCAAAAGGGAAAAAAACCTTAACCATGTAATATTAAAAGTAGATAAAATTTTAGAACTGAAAGAGCAGAAGTGGATTAGGATTATTGTTCGTCTCAAGTATAGAGAAATAATAAAGCTGGAGACCCTTAGGACTAAATTCAGCAAGTATAATAAAGTTTCAATCAGGTACGCTGTATAAAGCAAAAGAAACAACGACTTAGGCTGCCAAATATCAAGTACTAACCTCTTCGAGGTGGAGGAAAAATCAAATTTTTTGATTTGAAAATCTCTAGAGCTAATGGCTGCTTCCCTGACTTTGTCTTCTGCTTCTCTGCTTCCTGAGAAGAACCTGCTTCAGATTGTTCCTCCGAAGATACGTAAGCAACTGTCACTGATTCATCACCTCCACTGGTCTGATCAAAACTCTTATTCAGATGATAGTTGCTGCCCCGTCCTTCCTCTTCTGAATGCTTTAATGGATGATCAAATCTATTATTAACCATTTCATCCAATTAGCAGCTTCAACCTAGTCTCAAAGTGCGCAAGAACAGAATCAACAAGTAAATCTTCACTGAACCCAATCCACAACTGCAAAACCCTTAATCAAATGTTTCGGGTTTCCAACTTTAAAACCCTTTAACAAGAAATCCCAATTTCTCAAATCTCAGACCCCTCCAAGTTCAGAGCTTGAAACTACCATACAACCAAAATCATCAAGTCGAACTTAAAATACCCCCAAATCTTAAACCCTTCACCAACAGTTCCCACTGCACAAACCCTCACTTCTCCTCAAGAATTTGAGCTTGAAAAACCTCACAGATCATCAAATCTAAACCCTTCAACAACAACTCCCAATCACCCAACTACGCAAACTAATCCAAAAACTACAGCTAACACCTCAACCTCGAAGCAAAACTAACAATACCCGGAACTCCAATAGCCGTCAAACACATGGCACAATTTTAAATTCTTGAAATTGCGAGTGGAAGATAAATGTAAACAAGGAAGAAGAAGGTGGGTATGCGCCAAAAGTCCAAAGAAAGACCGGAATTAAAGTTTTTTAAATGCTATAATAAGAAATACACTTAAGCAAAAAACAAACAGACAACCACAACAACCAGTCAATTGGATAAACAAAGCAAGTTAAGTAAGGAATTTGTCGGGGTGTTTAAAACTTTAAACCGCCATAAAAGGCAAGAATTGAAATAAATTTAAAAGGAAAAAAAAAAACGGAAACCACACAAGACACAACCCTACAAGACCGGAACGTTCCTGCCCATGTACAGAAGATAAGGGCTGTTTTTATACTCATTAATTGTTCACGAATCATGACCATCACTTGATTGAGGAAAGAAACACAGAAAGAAATTTATATTTTTTTTTCCTGGAAGATGGAGAGGTCAAGATTTTTTAGACAATGAGGCAAGTTCAACAGGTGTTG
>Ga0307510_10010749_pt1 | contig 10884 bp, 10 predicted proteins | sample 12_EM_MG_FD_207224 | JGI IMG/M metagenome (GOLD analysis project Ga0307510, IMG submission 207224) | Populus trichocarpa ectomycorrhiza microbial communities from riparian zone in the Pacific Northwest, United States - 12_EM | ecosystem: Host-associated > Plants > Roots > Unclassified | place... | reverse complement strand
GTCGACGAGCTAAGCAGACCATGAAAAGAGTACGATTTACTATTTGGGAGTAAATCATAGTCAGATTATGAGGCGATTATAGAAGAACATAAGAGGAAAAAGAGGGGGGGGAAAGACACAGATTATCAGACAAGGCCATAAAGCCAACATCGGTTTTGTATCAGAAAAAACATGGTGTTTGGTCCCACTTACATCAGCTTGCCTCAAAGTCAGATTATGCTCAGTTTTTCTGACAAGTCAGATTAACATGTCATTTTGTCATTTTTCCTATCAGATTTACTACTCGAAATAAAGTCACTTCCGCAGTGAGTGTGGATACTGTAGTAGAGGAAGCGATCGACGCATTGGACAATGTGGCGACGCCCGTATGTGAATGTAAATTAGGGGAAGGTCCATGCGCCTCTTGAAACTGTCTGCGTATCGCGGCGCCAGCTTGAGCGTCGGTGGAGCCACTCGCTCCCAATCGCGAGATTGTGTGAATACATTTGGGGTGTGAGCCACCCCACTGGGAGGTCGAGCAGCCCAGCTCCCCGGCGGTCTTGGCAAGATCTGGCGCATACATGCGAACGTTCCGCCATACGCTGACAACACGCACGGTACGGGTCTCACGGTGAGATTGGAGCCTGTGGTGCTTGCTTGATCGAGCGGCCGGTTCCGGGAGCATGGTTGGGTAACCCCGAATCCAAATCTTTGAGCCGCATGGATACGCCAAGAGATGCAGCGCTGCCAGGTCCACCGCCATGCGAACCAGGCGACTCATTACTCGGTGCGTCTTGCCAACGAAGAAAGATGAGTAGGGCGCGCTCTATTGCGTTGGTGGCACAAAGGTATTCAAGGTAGGTGTGGTGGAAAGGTAAAGCAGCGGGACCAAGGCTGAAAAGGAGGGGTCCGAAATGAGGTGAAAGGGTTGGAGGGGTATACCCTGAAGTTGACGAGTGGGCTGTAAGACGCGCGAGGAGAGAAAGAACAATGATCAAGATTGAAGGGTGTGGTTTCTGTAAATGTGCGATGAGGGATTCAAAATGGGTTGCTGAATGATCTTGGACTATGAACATGAACGGAAATCAACGTTGCGTGGATAAAGACGTGGCGGAGAAAGGGGCTTACCAATTTTGGCCCACTCGACGTACATGGCCCAAGAAAGAAGGCCTCGCACAACGTTGCCCCAGAAACACGCAAGACTCGGGCGAGACCCCATCGCAGGCACATGACAAGTTCTGCGGGCACAGCAAACCGGGCCTTCTCGTGCCATGTGCGCTCTATGTCTGGAGCAGGGAACGACACACAAGTACGGAGGAAAGCCTGTATGAAGCGACGGACTCCGGAAGTGTTGACGTCGAGGGCAAGATTGAGAAAAGGAACGGGGTTGTGAGACCACGTGTGCCGAACACGTCGGTGACGGTGTGGACTAGGCGGCCAACCTCATCGACGCGGAGGACGACGTGGTGGTGATAGGAAAGATAACCGTATTCCTGCTCCGCCGGCGGTGGCCTGTGATGCTCATCATCAGTAAGGGTATCCAAGGTTGGGGGTTTGGGGCGAAAGCACGAAGCCCGATGAGGGCGAGCTAGCAACACGCGACGGTGGCGCCTGGTGGAAAGCATTGACGCGATCTCCAAAACTGCGGGAGATCGCGCCCAGCGCTTCGAGAAAGAGTGGTGACGGTGATGACAAGAGGAGAAAAGTAATGAGAGAAGAGAGGTGAAAGTACGGACCGCACTCTGAATCTGACAGACTTGCAGGTTCACCGCCGAACGGGTCGAGGTTGCGAGGAAAAGAGCTCCGTCAGGAATAACGATCTCTTCTTCGCTGGGGACAGCACCGCGTGCCGTGCCCTTGACGCCACTCAGGGTGCGGGCACGGGTCTATCCTTCTTGACGGGAACGGTCACCGCATCGCGGCTAGAATTCTGGCTGGAAACGCGGCCAAACTCGTCTGACAGTTCTGTGGAAGCCTTTTATGGCTTGAGAGGAGAGGGTGTTGTGTGGGAACGAGAGAATAGATTGGGCATGAGAGGAACGGGACGACCAAAGAGCGATCGAAAGGGGAAAAAAGGGCAAAAACGAGTCGAGTCGAGGCGAGAGAGCGACTAAACGACCGCTTTGGCTTTGGGCGCCTTTCCCCCTTTGACTAAGCAGCATTGAAACCAACTGGTTCCATTTCAGTTTGTGGGTCGATGGCTCAAACTTTCCTTTCCATCCTTCCTCACATCTGACACCCTCAAACGTCTTAGCCAGCTCGCGAAAGACTATTATTTCGTATGTGTCACTACAGCTACTCTTCACTAGGCGAACTCATGTCATCGACAGTTCAAGCATCATCGAAGTCATCCGGACCATAAGTCTGACTGAATTAGCGATTCTTGCAATATTCTACTTTGCCTTCCGCGATATCGCCAAACGGCATGCGCGTGATTTGCTGTCTTCTGTTCTTGTTCAGCTTTGTCGACAATCAGATAGATTCTCTCAAGTTCTCTCATCCGTCTGTTCAACCTATGGTAATGGCTCCCGAGAGCACTCGACATCTTCCGCCTGCGAAGGGGTCAGTCCAGACGTGCGTGAGTGCGAACTGCGTGGACAGCCTGCGGGTTGTCAGAAACGTCACATATTTCCGTTTCCGATGCCTTGGGTGCTTGTTTGGATAACTGAGATAGGCGGACGAGGTGTGGTTTCCTCCCGCGGCGTAACGCACGAGGAATACGAGATACCTGGTTGGTACACTCCGAGGAAGGCCGCTGTGGAGAGTCAGTAGGTTGACTCGTGATGGGTAATGGATCGCTTTACAGGCCCATCATGACTGGGTGAAATGACCTTCATCGAACTGTAGTTGTCAAGAAGGAATCCCTCGAACTCGGCCTGGTAAGAGTTCAGACTCCGAGGGGCGCGTCCAATAATGTAGGGGCGTAAGAGTAAAAGCTTACTTTCATTGCTTTGTCTCGTACGCCCGCGGATAATTGTTGGCATCCGGCGCGGGGAATGACGTACAAGTACGGGGGGATGCCTAGACGACGTGTACAGTGCAGTCTCAGGTGGCAGGATAGCATGTGGTTCCTCAACCGATGGCTGGTCCTAAAAAAAATGGCCGGGAAACTTCGAATCTGATCTTTGTTGGGCGCGGACACGCCAAGAGGCGGAGCACTACCATGTCCGCTGCCGAACGGACAAAGTGACTCGGACTCGTTGGTGAATAAAGACGGTAGGTCGTGCCAAAAATTCGTTGATGGGACGAAGAATTCGGGACTGAGGAAGATCAGAATAAAAAAGCGCAAGTGCTGTGAGGGCGCGATCAGTATCCAGAGATACACAAAATGTGGGCGAGAACACGCACGACAAGTTGTGTGCGGGAGCCAAAGCGGGCCACCTCGTGCCATGGGCGCTCGATGTCCGGCCTTGGGACAACACACGTACGGAGGAATGCTTGGACGAGGCGAGACGAGCGACGAAAGAGTTGTCGTCGAGGATGACACTAAGAAAGAAGAAACAAGCGATGAAACTATGTGTACCGAGCACCTCACTGACCGTGTGGGCGAGGTGGTCGACCTCGTCGACGCCGAGGGCAACATGTTGATGGGAGAGGTAACCATATCCTTGCTTCCGTTGGCTGTGACCTACTGCGCTCGTTGTTGGTAAGGGTATTCAAAACGGGGGAGGGGGTGTGACAAAAGGATGAGGCTCAGTGGGAGACCCACAGGTGACACGCGAGGTGTTGACCGGACGGGGGCATTGACGATTCGTCGATTTCCCAACACGCAAGATTGCGAGATTGCGCTTGGAGCGCTTCTGGAAAGAACGAGTAATGGAGAGAAGAAGAAGAAAAGACGGGCAGATGGGCACATACACCGTTCACGGTCAGACACGCAGGGATGCTGTTGTACTGGTGTTGTATCCCGTGGCCATTTTCGACCACGTGACAGCCTCTGTGTTCCTGTTCGCCTCGACCTTAGCCTCCGTCGTCCCTCATTCTTTTCCTTGTCCTCTGCCCAAGTCACATCTCGTCTCACCTCCAGCCTGCTGCCAACGCAACGCGATTTGCTCACTTTCTCTGGCTGACGCCACAGGTGCACGCCCCTCGATAATTGTCAACCCACGTCACGCACGACGCACGCGACACCTCGCAAGTCGGGTCCCTTTTGGAATCACACCCTCGCCTGAGACACATTACTGTTTATAGGACAATTTCCCCCTGTTTCGTACGCTCCTTGATCCTCGGCCCCTCGCACCCTTGGCCAGCTTTCCAGATTTTTCTCTGCTGTCGAGCGTGACACACATGCTCTCCCACAGTACTTGCCCTGCGCGTACCATACTTGTATTTAACGCTCCTGCCTGGCCTCGGCCATGGAGGACACCAGAGGATACCCTATCGATGCAATAGAGCCCCACTCGTCTCACTTTCTCTTTGTGTGCCATCACCCTTAGTCTCTTCTTACGCCCGTCAAGACCTCGCTCTCCTCTCTCTTTCCTCTCCCTGGCGCCTTCGCTTTGCCCTCGGAAACCAAATAACGACCTCAGACCCCTATCGAACTCACACAGCGTGGAGTTACCTCCAGCGCAACAGGAGTGATGGGTCCCTCGTTGAGAAGGGACCCGGGTGGCCTGCCCTTGGCCGCACCCAGGGTACGTGTGCAAATCTTTTCTACATGCTTTTCATTCTTTACAAGAACGATACCTGCCTGTTAGGCCATGGTCCAGCTAGATAATATGTAACAGAGCTCTTTGCTGATTCGGTGAAGGGTTTCTCAGTTTCTGTGACTTGTGTTAAGAGGGAATCGCATAGGGATGAGAGAATCGACTGGGTATGGGATGGATGACCGAGCCACGGTGAAGAGGGGAAAGGACGTGTTTGAGGCGTGGCGAGGTGTAGGGGTAACCTCCGACGACGGTTGGTTGGTTTCGAAGTCATGTCCCGCGTTTGATCAAGGTAGCGCACCTAGCCACGCTCACTCCCAGAATGTAGTTATCAGGAGATGTCACCCCATACCAAGGTTACTATCCTTCGAGCCATCACACGCAAGGTCAAATGCTTGACACGAGACAGAATGGGAAACGAGCATTCCAATCCAAGCCAGAAGACAGCGTGATCGTGATCACGTCACGAAGCCCGTTTAGGAGATTCGTTCCCGCTCACCATATATGGCAGGCAAATAAGTGCACAGGGCGGCCACGAGGCATTTGAGGCTACCACGACACCCGACTATCTCCCCTCCTTCGCCTTCTTGCTTTCCGCCCACAACGTCCAACCCCTCCCACTGAACCATGTCATTGACTTCAAATACGTCCTCCCCGCTGTCCACCTTCGAAACCCTCTTCAACACAGCTTTGGACAACTATGCCAAACGCACTGGACAAGATCTTCGCAATCACCCACTGGCTGCCGCCATCGATAGATGTGGGTCTCCGGATTCGATCCTGGCTATATTCCAAGCGCAATCCCAGGCCTTTGATGAATTCAGGAATGGCGATCCCAAGTTGATCAAGTGGCTCAGGCCTGTTGTCAATGGGTTGCACGCTATCTCAACCAACACAGTCCTCAGTGCCGGCACCAGTCTCGTGAGTCAAAACTAGTTCCGTATTCCATTCCTGAAGTAATTTGACCATGACCTCTAGGCGTCCCCCCCTGCAAATATGATTTTTTCTGGAATTGGTGTCCTTCTCTCCGTGAGTGTGACTCTCGATCTCTCTGTCCAGGCAATAATGATATGTGTGTCTACAAGACGGCCAAATACGTGAGACAAAGCTATGATACCCTTGTCGATATCTTCGAATGTATCGAAAACTTCCTGAGCCGCCTAAAGGTTTATATGGAGATCAAACCCACACCCGCCATGATTGAAACAATGCTTAAAATTATTGTCGAAATGTTGGCTGTGCTCGCTCTCGCGACGAAACAAATGAGCCAGGGAAGGTTGAGTACGTCTTGCAGCCTTTATCCTGACAGCAATCGATGGTTTGACTCGTTGCAGAAAAATTTGCAAGAAAGCTACTGGGAGAGAAAGACATCGAATCAGTTCTTCAGCGTCTCGATCGACTCACCCTTGAGGAGTCCAGGATGACTGCTACCCAGACGCTCGATGTAGTATATGGTCTGGTCAATAACATGCAAGTGGTGATGGAAGGTGCGCATCGTCTGCTCGTATTGATGTCCGTCTGGTAAGATCCACAAATCTGGTAGATGGGAACGCATCAACAGTCGATATTCAAGAAACCCTCGGTGTGTCTAGCTGACCTTTGTGATAAAAGCTCATGTTTTTTTAACATTGTGCGCTAGCCCTCATGCAAGAAATAGCAATGAAAGTAAACAAGATCGAACGTTCGTAGCTCACAGACAATTGTTATTTGGGATGTGTAACCTGAAGCTATATTGTAGGTGATCAATTTCAAGACAAGATACGATCTTGGTTGTCCCCACCAGACCCATGGTCAAATTACAACACTGCTCGCAAAGCCCATCACCCTGGAACTGCCACATGGTTCATCCAAGGCGATACATTTGAAAAATGGAAATCAACTGGCTCCCTTTTATGGGTGAATGGCCTACGTGCGCATTTCTTCCTCCCGTCTTTTTATACCGCTGATGGTTTCCGATTCATAGCCGGTTCAGGAAAGACTATCATTTCGTATGTCACTAAATCCATTCTTCATTCTGTGTACTCATATCATCGACAGTTCAAGCATCATCAAAGACATCCAGGACATATGTCCGACCGGATTAGCCATTCTTGCCATCTTCTATTTTCATTTCGGTGATACCACCAAACAGGATGCGCGACACCTGCTATCTTCTCTTCTTTTCCAGCTTTCTTCCCAATCAGATAAATTCTCTCAAGTTCTCTCATCCGTCTATTCGTCCCACGGCAATGGTTCCCGAGAGCCCAGCATAGACACACTTCTGGAGTGCTTGAAAACCATCCTTGCACTTCAAGGGCAGGCCCCGGTCTACATTGTTGCAGACGCACTCGATGAGTGCCCAAATTCTTCTGGGCTTCGAACACAACGCCAAGAGGTCCTCGAGATTCTGAAGGAGCTTATCAAGTTGAAATTCGCCTATTTACATTTATGTGTCACTAGCCGGCCCGAGATTGATATCCGACGAGCTTTTGATCCCTTGAATCCCAATAATGTGTCACTTCATGATCAAGACGGACAAATCAAAGACCTAGCAGAATATGTCAAGTCAGTCGTCGGCTCAGATGCAACGATGCAGGATTGGCCACCAAAGGTAAAAGAATTGGTGATCGATACTCTCACTAAAAAGGGTGGTAGAATGTATGTGACCGTGGTTCTGACGACTGGTATTCCTTTCTCATCCGGCGACTTCAGGTTTCGGTGGGCATACTGTCAGTTGGAAATGCTACGCCAGTGTCCCTTGCGATATATTTCAAGTGCTTTGGAAGGATTACCAGAGACTCTGGACGAAACGTACAAACGAATATTACAAGGCATCCCGAAGATGATGCAGAAAGATGCCCATCGTATCTTCCAATTGATTATGGTATCGTCGCGGCCGCTGGGTATAGATGAGCTTGCGGAGGTGTTTGCAATTAATTTCGACGAGGAAATGTCTGGAATTCCCAAGTTTGAGCTGAGCTGGCGGGACCCAAATGCCGAAAAGGTAGTACTCTCCGCTTGTTCTACTTTGGTCACTATTGTCGAGGACCCATGGCGGGGAAAAATAGTACAATTCTCACATTTCTCTGTGAAAGAATACTTGACCTCTGATCGGATCGCGAATGCGGAACATCTTTCCCACTTCCACATCCACCCCAAACCGGCTCACACCCTTCTCGCCAAATCGTGTCTCAGCGTCCTCTTTGGGCTAGACTACAACATGGACAAAGCCAAGATCAAGAACTTCCCCCTTGCTGAGTACGCGGCGGAGCATTGGGTGGATCATGCACGGTTCGAGGACGTATCATTGTATATCCAGGATGGGATGGATCTTCTCTTTGACGAGGACAAGCCACACTTTGCCATCTGGGTCTGGATATACAATACAGATGAGGATTACTCTGAATACTTTTACACCGCTCGTCCGGAGCAACGTGATGCAGTCCCACTGTATTATGCTGCTCTATGTGGCCTCCGTGGTCTTGTGGAGCGCCTCCTCACCGCACATCCAGAAGACCTCAATGCCGGGGGGGGCGATTGGGGGACTCCGTTAAATGCGGCCTTAGGCAAAGGACATCTGGATATTGCGCTGTTCCTACTGGATCGTGGTGCAGACGGGAAGAATGGGGGCAAAATGGACAAGACTGGGCTGTACATCGCATCATTTCGTGGCTACGCCGACGTCGTACGGTCACTGATCGATCGTGGTGCAGATCTGAACGCGATTTGCCATGACTATGATGGCGGCGATGACGTGAAGTGGACTCCGCTACATGTAGCGATCTATAATGAACGTCGAGATATTGCGGTTCTATTACTGGAGCGTGGCGCCGACACGGAGACTCGGAGCAGCCGGGACGAGACCCCACTCTACATGGCATCGTCTCGTCTATGTACCGACACCGTGCAGCAGCTAATCAGCCATGGCGCAGATCTCAACGCGGAGTGCGAAGACCTTGATGAGGACGGGAACGATGTGAAGTGGAATCCACTCCATGCGGCGATATTCGGCGGAACACCCCCGATTGCAAGGACGTTATTGGAGCACGGCGCGAATCCCAATGCACCGGATAACGACGGCGCAACTGCATTGCATTTGGCATCACGCCAGAGAGGGATCACGGAGGTCGAGTTACTCCTCGAGTATGGCGCGAATGTGGAGGTCCGGAAAAAGGACGGATGGACTCCGTTGCACGAGGCGGCATACCATCTAAACCTGGAGGTTGTGGTGGTTTTACTGAATCGTGGCGCAGATCCGCATGCCCAGACGAATAAGGGCGAGACACCTATCCAGTTGGCCGACGCACCTCGCCGGTGGGCATGGAAGGAGGACCAAGCGCCGATCATAGGATTGCTATCGGAGTGCACCAGCGAGAGAATATCGTGGGCTTAATCCAGAACGATGTGCGTTTCGGTGGCAGCGACTATAGTTATACTCTTGAATTCTGCGGACGCTATGCATGGCCAATTTCAGGTTGTACGGTTCGTATAGATGTAACAATTGAATGAACGCCATCCTTCCGCACGGTATTACAGTGCTATCTAACAACTTCACAATGGCAGCGGCCTCACGTTCGAATTAATTGTTACGCGCGCACTCTGTTCTCACACCCCGAACGGATTCGAGTCCGCAAGTAGTAAGTGGCACCATAGACTTCAGTCGAAGTTGGAAAGAGGAATCACGTTTCACAGAATGGACGATGGTTGGTTCACTGCAGCGTCGTGTTATTTCGGCTAATAGGATAGGATACCAAGGTGGGGAGGAAGCACGAGCGTAGAGCATCGTCATATTCGGCGGGGATGTAAATATATGGTAGCGCCCGACAGAAAAAAGGAGAAAGAAGAGGAAAGAGTTAACAGCAGCAGCGGTCATACGGATGGATAGCAGAACGTCGCGAACAACGAGCGCTCGTAATCGGTAAAAACGAGGGAGGAACTGGAGGGACCAGAAGAGTAAAAGTAGAGGGGAGAGATAGGGAGAGGCGGAGGGATAGTAACTTGGAGAAAAAGAGGCGGGGAAACGAGCGTCTGACGGCAAATAGACTGACTATGTCGTGCTACTACATTGTGCGAGTACTTTGCGCGCGGGCGGCGGGTATTCAAATTAAGAAAAAAAAAAGGCATTGGTGGTGGGGGATGAGACGAGGTATTGATAATTATTTTTCCGTGTCCGCGGATATCGTCGAGTTCGTCAACAAGGCAGAGAATACTAGCCAGGAGAGCGGAGAATCTGATAAAATCTTGGTAAAAAAAAAAAAAAGGCGGGTAAGTTAGAAGGAGCGGGTAATTCGACAATCTGCATTTTCAGGGATGACACACTACGCACCGAAAGCGCTCGTCACGCGCTTTATTCTTCCTCTTCCTCCTCCACCACGTTGTGTAACGGCGCACCGTGAATATACCGGAATGGGCTGTCCCGACCATGATCAAAATCCAAGTTCGGCGGCTCCACATAATCTTCTCCGTCCCCCTCCAGCTCGTCTTCTTCAAGCTGCTCCATCCCAGGGAAGTCAAGAGCGGAAAGTGACAAGTCCAGCTGCGGAGGTGGTGGAGGTGCCAGCGGTGCGGTTTCTTTCGCCACCAGCGCGGGCGGCTGAGTTGGCTGCTCTTGTGAAGAAGTACCAGCAGACTTGCCCGGAGAACCTTTACTGCTGGCCGCCTGTCGCTCCTTCTCGCGATACATCTCGATCAACGAGCTCGCCTTCGGCCCGGGCTTTCCTGACAGTCTGTCACGAACCTCCTGCTGTCGTCGCAGGTCACGTTGAGTATATGTCGGTGTCTGTGGGCTCGGCGTTGCAGCCGGCACAGGGGAAGGAGGGGAGAGGGAGCCAACGGCGGGTTTGGGATGAAGGGGTTCAGTATTAAGTCGGGTGAGGGCCTGCTTCGGCGAGGCTGGCGGCGTCGGCCCGGATGAATAGACGCTCTCGGTCGTGTCACTTCGTCGTGGGGGTGTCTCCATACCTCCTGCTGCCTGGGCGAAGTCGTCTAACATGTCTCCTCCATCCCCGCCCACTTGCACGTGCCGCCGTTCAGGATGCAAGTCGAAATGGCCCATCCGCCGTTGAGGGCGCTGCGGTGCTGGGATTGGCACCTCTTCCAGCTCTGGCAAGTCGACGCTGCCAGGTATCGTTGGCGCGTATATTTCATCCAGAGCCGTTCCAGTACTGTCCATCCTCGAACGGTGTGGAACATTCATTGGCTCAATGTCGACACTTTCTCCATCGAACGGAGGTGAAGGGCCACGAATGCCTGCGAGAACCTGAGCCACTTCTTGGCTCGC
>Ga0307510_10010748_pt1 | contig 10885 bp, 2 predicted proteins | sample 12_EM_MG_FD_207224 | JGI IMG/M metagenome (GOLD analysis project Ga0307510, IMG submission 207224) | Populus trichocarpa ectomycorrhiza microbial communities from riparian zone in the Pacific Northwest, United States - 12_EM | ecosystem: Host-associated > Plants > Roots > Unclassified | place... | reverse complement strand
TCTTGCTAACATTCCTAGTTCTCCTTGTATTTTATCTTCTTTTTTTTTTCATTTGTTGTTCAATCATGGTATGGGAGCCTTTGCTTTGAGAAAATTTGTTTGCTACTTCATTGGATGTGCATTATTTTGAAGGTTATTGAAGAGGATGATTGATTCCTGTACTAGTGCCTTGAGAAACACCATTTGTAGGCAAAGGTTTAATGGGAGCTTCGCCGAGTGCTGAGTGTTTTCAGACAGATTGCTTTTATTCAAGATAATTCGTATCGCTGTTATTTACTCATTTGGATTGCTAGACAGTTGCTCGTCATTCGGTTCTGGTCACTTCACCTTTTATTCAAAAGTCTGCTTTCTGGTGAAAGTGGGCTCTCGCAGAGTAATGTGGCAGAATTTAGTGAACCGTATCGAATATGAAGATGAGTTTGCCATCCAACAGGGGGAACGTATTGTAGAATTTGCCCCGATAATCCTAGCGCAATCTACTACCAATACTCTTAGCATGGAATCCATTGCTACAATACGTATTTCAAGTCCTGGAATTATTTTTATCCTTATGGATGTACACCGTCCCTGCTCCCGTGTGGCTGCAAGGTATAGGGCAAGTCATCAGAGCACTAACTACTTCAACAACGCATCAGATGTTCCGTTCTTAAGCAGTGGGAGATTCATCAGCTCTGAATTACACGATAAAGGGTAGACTTCTCTTATCCCGCCTCATCTCCGTGTCTCTATATGTCCCGAGGGATTAGAGTCTTAGCAAGTTTTCTTTCCCACTGTGGGTTGCACCCAGGTGATCTTATATCCCACAGCTACTTCATAAAATATGATCATGAATCCTGATCCACTGCTGGATGTGACAGTGGACTCCTACACTTGGACAATCCGTTCATGATAAAATGCAGAGAATCCAAGCACAAATAGTTAATGAGATTATAAACCACTCACTCACATGAGGTCAAGAGTTGCTCGATCATTTGCTAAATGGTATAAAAATGTCAGCATTGGTATTTGGTCAGATTATATATGCCAACTTTGTACTTCACTTGAAAAATCTTGCAGTGATTCACTTGTACTAGAAAACAAAAGGCAGAGATTTACCGGAAATTTTTTCCCGAGGTACAAGAATAGATAGAATGACATTGCTTCTGTTCCAAATTAGCAATCCTAGTTTCCATTAATCAACCTGCCTATGCCTGAAAGCCACACTATTAGTTTCATTCCTGTAACGCAGAGAACATGAAAAGGTAGGTTGACAGAGAAAGTTTAGTTGGCTTTGCAAGCGTACATGTAGCTTCTCAGTTTTTTCACTTCTTCAGATGACTCGGTCAGTAGATGGTCAACATACAGACAAATGCCAGCTCCACTGCAATTTCAAAATGAGTGGATTTCTAAGTGAACTACTAATGACATGTTACAGATAAAATAAGCAAAGAACAGTTACTACACACCTGAGAGGCCCAAAGGGCAGCCAGATGACATCCCACCGGAATCTTGGCATTCTATGGCACAAATAAGTATCATCATCATCATTTAAGAAACAAATTCTAGACAGAAACAAATTCTAGACATATAGCATATAAGAATATATTACTAGGAATGCATATTTCACCCTCAAAAAAGAACTGCAATCCATAAGCAAACCTAATAGTTCGCGATGGCATCCATTTCAGTTTTTATTATTGTCCAGTCTCTGATAAATAAAGAAATTCCAAACAAACCAAATAAAAGGCCAGAGATGGAAACAATAGAAAAGAAGGCATTTCATCAGCAAAAAGATAGTTCTCTTCATTTCCCCACCACCAAGTCACAAAAAAGCTAGTATCTCAAACATGCTGACAGAAACTCCACAAGTCTGGAAGGGCTTGGCACCCTCAAAAACTGGAGTATTCCTTTTGTTAGTCTTGCAAAAGATTTTCTAAGTCAATGTGGAATCATTGATGAGTCTCAAAACACATCTTTTTCATCAGCTGGCCTTGGAAACTATCATTCATCTACTCTTGACCCGCTACCAAGTTTGGCGCTTTTGGATGAGACTAGTCCAATGATGGGGAATACAATGGGCATGTCACTCTTCCATATCATGCCTCTTTGAAGAATGGGAATACTTGGCTTGTGGGAATATGCAAAAGAGATTTTGGTGTATGGTGACATATGCTGTACTATGGTGTGTGTGTGTGGCTCAAACAAAATATAGTTTTTGACAATTGTGAAGTGCAATGGGAGACCATGTGGTTTCTATTATTTATTAATCAAGGCTTTCCTACAATGCCAACGATCTACTCAGAAGCTCTGATGGGATAAAAAAAAGTGGTCCTTGCCTAGACCAGTTGTTGCTGCCATACAGTGGGTACCTCCCTCAGATCCGAGGATCAAATGGAATGTTGATGGTTCCTCTCTAGGAAAGCCTGGGGAGGCAAGTATTGGTGGAGTTTTGAGAAACTCAAATAGAGACTTTCTATGTATTTTCTCCTATCATATTGGTCTCGAGGTGTCAAATATGGCTAAGATTAATGCCATTGCTAAGGCTTTGGAGATCCTAGTCTCCAAAGGGCTGTTAATGATTCAGCCATGTGTTGAATCAGACTCCAATAATACTTTAGCTTGGGTTGCGGCGACAGCAGAAGTTCCTTGAAGGATGAGAATGGTTGCTAATAAGACACATGTGCTTTCTAAGTTCTTTAGTTGGGTGGCCTTTAGGCATACTCCTTGAGCTGCATATTCTATTGCAGATGGTTACGCAAAACAGGGCATTAGGAAAGCATCTGACTTGGTTGCATGGTTGTTGACACAATGTATAGTGTGGATAGGTTTCTCAATCCCTCAAGTTTTACAACCCTAAACTGTAGAGAAAAAAACTAGGGTTCTCAAGTCATAAGGTTATAACCTTAACTATAGAAAAAACTTAGAAAACTTTGATAGTTTCTAAAATGTCTTTATTTCATTAATTCTCTTCTGAATAAATAGCTCATAAGGCTCATAAATAATTGGAATTTTGGAACGATCTGGCAAAAGTTTAGCTCGATCCAACGATCAAATTAAACGTTATGCTCGTTTTCATTAGACTACGCGTTAGACTCATTCAAAACTACTCAAAACCAAGAAAATCTTCACAATTAAGGAAGTAACATAATAAATTTAATTGTGCTAAGAATAATGAAGGCAATATCCCTATGTCAATCCCCTCCACTTGCAAAAAATTAACTCTTGAGTTAATTGTTAGAAATTGAACTCTTCCATCTCAAATGAATAGATACTTCGAATATAGTATTATTACTGATTTATGCATGAGATAGCTTGCTCCAAATATCTTAAATCATATTTCAGCAAAGATCTTTTAATGCAGAATTTTAGAATCTAGACAAAACTTCTTAAAAAACAAAAAGTCAAGGTCATATGAAATCATCTTTTGAGATGAAGGCAACTTCAATTTACATGTCTAGTCATCCCTAACAAAAAAGTCTTCACCACAAGCTAAATTGGTAAATTTAGAAGATTGATCCAACATGGATATGTTTGGCCTGAACGATACACACACTTTTAAGTCCTCTTTGATATCTCTTACAGCCTCTTAAGCAATTCGAATAACTTGTTCTAGCTTTTCATGAGTTGGTTTAATCTCAACACGTTCACTAACTTTAGATCTCAACTCTACTTCATGTTTTGGTATTTTAGCATGTTTAAAGACTTCATGTCATTCCTCCGAGTACACCTCAACCTCTGGAATTGTTGATTCTAGTTTGTCAACTCCTTTTAAAATTGTTGAAGGCTTCTACATAACTCGCCTTTTCAATTCAATGCTATATTCCTTGTCTCTACAGTGTAAACAACATTTGTACTCTGGTCTTGTCTCAGATTGCTAGTCTCAACCCCGCAGGAATCTTGCAACCTACTGACCCCTATCTTTTGAAGGTAGTTACGTTCTACCAACTTTTAAAACTTAGCATTATACTATGTACAATTTTTTTTTTCTTGCTAACAATCTTTATATCGCTGAAATAAATATTGTTCATAACTAGGACAAAGGAATCTATCATATAGCATATGCCTTGTATATATATAAAATGTAATAGGCTGCCTCCCCCCTCTTAATTGTATATTTGTCTGACACTTCCACAAGAAAAAAGCTCTGCCTTTTAGATTATATGCAAATAGTTTCACCATCTTCTCTTCTATGATACTCACGTATTCCCTAACCCTATCACATTCAACGATGTAATCAAAGAATTCTTCTCTATCTAGATCTCCATTGAATGTAAGGATTTACACTCTTATCTGAAACTCGTTAGCTTGTTGTCTCTAGAATTATTGTGGCCTATCATAATCTGCCAAGTCTTATGACCCCTATTAAGTTGTCTTCACCAACACTCTTTTCATAGATAAGTGGTTGTCTAGGTTGATCTTCAAGAATAGGTCTGGGGTTATGCCTATCTCAAGTTAAGTCTCCAAGCATGTTCATCTCCTCTTCACGATCATTATTTTCGCCTCCCATTAAGTAGTATATAATTAGGCCTTCTGAATTATTAGGTAAAATTTCAACTTAATCTAACGGTCAAATCAAAAGTAATGTATGTTTTTATTAGATTGCGAGTTAGACTTATTCGGAACTCATCAGAACTTAGAAAGTCTTAACAATTAAAGAAGTAACATAGTAAAAATAATTGTGCTAAGAATATCTCAAGTTAAGTCTCCAAGCATGTTCATCTCCTCTTCACGATCATTAGCAATCCCTTAGTTTGGTAGATGTACAGGTGTTTTGTGCAGTTGGTTGTTCTTACTATCCTGTTGTGTGTTCTAAAGTGATGGGAGATTAGCATGTTACCATTTTCTTGAGTTTATTATCGAAACTATTAGTCGAATTCAAGGATTGAGACTTGGGGTAAGCATGACTTAGACAACTGGCACAGCCCTCACAGCTGCTGCTATAATGAAGTGGACTCATGTAGAAGATATACATGTGGTAGTGCCAAGCGTGAGTTGATAGGTTTTTCTTAGTGTAATCCCATTCTGTTTCTTTCCACTACTTGTCATTTTCCTTTGGCTTCAGCTTGTAATCAATACTACTGTCTATGTAGCTGGATGGGTGTAATTCTTTTCCTTATACTAAAATGTTATACCAAAAAGAATTGAAAAAAAGTCACAGAAAAGTTGCTTCACAATATTGTTAATCCTTGACATAAAATGTGGAGACAGTAACACACCAAATACATATTTGTAGAGTCCCACATACCTTAGCATGTAATATAGCCAGAAAACTGCCAGTAGAAGCCCAACAGAGCATGAATACCAAATCCATTGCCTATGATACTTGGAATTATGAAGAAGCCCTATGATGGCCAATGCACATGCTGAAATAGCTATCCAATCTGTTTAAGGGTTAAAATCAGCAAAATAATATATCTCAGGTAGCAGATTTTGGCACTTTAAATGGCAGATTATATAAATTTTTAAGAATTCACGCCAGGTATAAGACATGTTACTCATATTATGGAAAAGTACAAAGGAGCATAAATACATCGGAAACACGTGGAGGGAAATTAACCATCAATTTTAAAAATAATTAGGCTTTTTAAGACAGCATAATCAATGATGACTTGTTCAACTTCTTAGGCTGTAACACTGATCAAGCTTCTCCAACAACCAATCATAAGAAGTTTGATTTATTCTTGTCATAATTTCTGTTGGTTTGCCAAAGGAAACACATCCAAGTGCACAGAAACTACATGTTTGACCAAACAACTACTGGAACAACACAAGGACATGGTTTTCTAACTACATATCTGAAATACGATGTGTGAATTAAGAAGTGACTGTCATCATGTAGGTTTTAGATCAAAGGATATTTTCACGAGCTAGAAAGGGATTCAGAATAGCAATTACCAAAAGAGAAACCTTCTTGGAAAAAAAAGAAAAAAGAAGAGGTTAATCTGAATAAAAAAACTAGAGCATCATTCTCATCAAATTCCCTTCCAAGAGAGTACATTATATGTGCAAGGAAAGAGATCAGCAATAGGAATCATAGTTGAATAAACATAGACAAGAATCAATTAGACTATTTTATCAGCCGATGAGCAGCAAAAATAAGTTAAAATGAAAAAATGAACCTGCAAATATCACCATTGACGAATCCATATCTTCCATGAAGTAAGCATGATATCTCTATTTATTGATCAAAAGACCACCATCAGAAAGTTAAGATTTACTCAAAATTGTTACAAAAACAAAATAACAACAGCAACAACAACAATCAATAGGATTTGATAATCGAGGGTTCTTTATTGTTCATGTAGACTGCATCCGAGAAGTTATTAGGTATGTCAGGAGTTGTACTCCGCCCTCTCTCACATAAAAATAAGTCCCACCATGAAAATTATTCACCTTTAAGTGAGAGAGAGCAATTCCGGTACACTGAATAATTCCTCACATGCATACATACATAGATACATACATACACGTACCAGTTCCCATGGGAATAGTGCCTGCTGGTATATTGAGTATAAGAGAAACGCAGCGTGGCAGAACACAATTCCACCAACTACTCTCTACAAGAAAATACCAATTTAATTAATATATTTATCAGTAAAGAAAAAAGAAGGTAATTTCTATGCAAAATTAAAGGAATAACCAACCCTCCACAAAACAGACTGCTCTGCTTCTTCTCTTTCCAGTGATAGAATCAACTCCTCTTGCTCTGTTTTTGTTTTAACGAAAAAAAGGTAATTAATCAATAATCCCTGTTTTGTTGCAAAATTTAAAACAAACAGACAGACCTCGGGTGTCCATGGGACGAGAATCGTCCTCATCTCGAATTGGAAGAGCAAATTTATCAACCTCGCAAGATTTTCTCCAATTTCTCGCCAGCTTCTTCATCATCATCGTCTTCTCCTTCACATCCTTCTACTTTCCTTCTTCATTTGTATTTCTTATTCATTCATTCGAGCCTGCCTTCCATTTTAACATGCTCACGCTCTACGCTGTCGTTTTGTCTTCAAACCACAGGTGTGCTATTTCATGCTACTCACGTGGCGTTTCACCTTTAACTAGCAATTAAAATTAAAATTAATTGGAACAGTCAAATTATTATTTTTCCCTTCTCACAAAAACAACCATTGAACTTAATAATAGTGTAAAATGATCTTTCATGTGATTCTTTAGTCATTACTATTGAGATAAATAGGTTTTTTTTATTTTTTTTATATAATAAAATAATTGAATTATCCTTAAAAACAAAAAAAAAAATTGAATTGATATTTAGGAGGTTTTCTGTCTTTTTATTTTTTGAAACATAATAAAATAACTTAATTGTCCTAAAAAAATAACCTGTTATCTAGGAGTGTTTTGATTTTTCAACCTGGTTTTTCAGTTATAATCAAGTTGACTGAGGGTTGGCAATTTGGTAATTTAACAAATATAAAATATTATTTGCGTGGTTAAGACCTGCAACTCACATACTAGTGGTTGGGAGACGCTCACGCCATTCTGGCAACTCATGAGGATTTTAGCGGCGGTCAAATGATGGCTTCTAAATCGTCTTGACCGCCCCCATCCATAGGTGTCTTGTGCGGCCAGCAAATCTCCAGTTTAGTGTTATTGAGCTTTTTTTCTTTCTTTCTTCATTCTCTGTTCCTCGATTCTCACGTCTTTCCTTCTAATTCTTCAAAACAACCTTTTTATTTGTTTTTCCTTCAAATTTGGTCCTTTTTTTATTTTAATTATTATTCATTATATTTTAAATAATTTATAAAATTAGAATTATTTTTTAATTTTATCCTCCTTTAATTTTTTTAGATATTAGATTTGGTCCTTATTCTTTTTATTACTATTTGTTTTATTTGAGATAGTTTATCAAATTAAATGTTTTTTACGATTTTATTATCCTTAAGTTTTTTTTTCTATCAGATTTTATATTTATTCTTTTAATTGCTATTTTTTTATTTGAGTATATCTTTTAATTGATATTTTTTTTCCTGATTTTATTATTTAATATTAAATTGGTTGGGATTATGTAAACCATCGGTTAAAAATTTTCCGAGTTAGTGATATTTAAAATATATAATAATAATAATAATAATAATAATGAGAATAGAAAAAATTTAAAATGAAATTATTTTAGGTGTGATGAGACTTGAAAGTGGATAATAATTACAGTGTTGTAATTAAAGAAAGCTTGGGGCAAGTGTATAATGAAACAAGTGAGAGCAATTAAATCATGAATGGCTTCTCTTGGAAACCATTAATGACCGGTGGTTTTGCTAGAGAAAAAGAGGGCTAGGGTTCTTTTATTTATCCTTCTCATTTCTTAAAGAAATCATCTAGAAAAGGATAAAGTGAAGAGAGTTCGTGTTGTTCTTGCATTCTTCACTTGAGTTATCAACAAATTAAAGTAAGAAACTCATCTAAAAAGAATAATTTAAATGCTCATGTGAAAAGTTGGGTGTATTACTGTTATGTAAGAATTTAGTTATGAAGCTTAGTTCTTTGAAATGTTTTTCTAATGACTAAATTATATTAGTTAAGCATGAAATATCATTGGGTAATAATTTAATTAGAAGAATGGAAGAGAAAACTTTTCCTGTCAATTGTTGGTTTTTTGCCAAAGAAGAAAATTATTGGGTTGATAATAATTGTTAGGGGATGAGATTAGAAAGAATGTTAAATAGTTGAACTTTGAAAAAAGAAAACTGAAACTAAATTTGATATCTGATGTACTACACAAATCGATCGACCGGTTAGGATTACTAAATAATTTAGTCAAATGATTGATAGAAGAAATAGCGAGTTTGGCTACTATTTAATTTGGTTGATCGAACCGGTCAGCCATTAGGGACTCTAATGAAATTCAAGTAGCAATCGGTTGATCGATTGATTGTGCCAAGGCGAATCGGTTGACTGTTCTAACCGAAAGTGAACTATTATTGTTACAAAATAAAAATTTTGATATGAATTCCAATGATGTTCATGTTATAATGGTAATTAGATTCTTGTGATAACAGGGGAGGCTATTGGTTCGGGATAACAACAAGGGATGGTAGCACAACATGCACAAGCTCCAAGTAGGTGTCTAACACCTATATTTTGTAATTTTGCACTAATAGTACTGCTTAATTTACTTATATATGTTCTCCGGTGTTAATATGGAAAAATTATTTAATCTATAGAAAAAAAGAAAGAAAATGGATGGAGAAAACTCGATTAACTACTCCTAGTATGGAGGTTAATGATGTCAAAGGATTCTTTGACATCGACATTACTGAATGGTAAAGTTAAAGTATTTTAAAGGACTTGATTATTTATTTTAGGACTCGGAAAGCTAACGATATCAATGAATTACATTGGTATCAGCATTTAATCGAACTCGATTAGCCGATCTCGACAAGGGAGAGTAATGATGCTAATAAGGTTAATTAGAATCAGCATAATCACCCAAAGTGTCGCACCTCAATGGACGTCACAATGGAGATAAAATTTGTATTGTGAAAAATTAGAATCGTCACCTAGTAATTAAAGAAAATTATGGATCCTAAAATATGCATTAGTTTTAGAGATTTAGGTAATGGGTTAGTTATGCTTAAGGAAAAAACGACATCACCCTTACAGCATCCTTTCTCACAAAAGGTTACCATTACTATTTATTTCCTTCTAAAATTGTCTTCTTGATTGCCATTAATTAACTTTTTTTTGTTTATTTTCAATTTATTTGTAAAAAAATTAACGGCATTCTTTAGACACGTCATCTTGACTATTAAAATTCAACATTGATCATAGAAATGATAAACTATCTTTTCTTTTTTCCTTCTATTTTGAAAAAAAAAAATCAATATTGGTTCTAAAACAAAGGACTTATCAGAATAACCTAAATTAAACATGCTTGTATTTGTTTTTTCAAAGTTAACACCCCATACCCTAAAATCCTTTTTTTTTAAGAAAAAAAACTTGAAATCTGTTTTTGATTGAGTGAAACTACAAGTAAGAGACGATGTTGATAGCGTTTACTCTTTTTACTCAAGTTTTTAAAACAATTACCTCCCCTCCAACATGTGTCCTTAAAAGAAAAACTTTATCAACCTATGGAAACTTAAGTAAAACCAGAACCATGTTTCTATTTTTTTTTAGGAGATTCATTAAGGCTGTTTTGGTCTAACATTAGAAGAAAGAACAAAAGAACACGAGTTAATTTCTAAAGACAACCCGGCCACTTATCACAACATAATCTATCCTTTCTTTTATTAAGTTTTGAGTTGTCTAACAGTGCAACTTTCAAACTGTTATTTCTAAGCACCTATAAACGAAGAAATTATTAAGGCCACTCTATTTTGGTTATAAAGAAAAAGAGAAAAGCAAATAAAACAACATCATGGACTTCTTATAAATCAAAGAGGAATACTATTCTTGTGGATTTTTGTATATGTCAATTTATTATGATGTGTTGCTACAATATGAAACTAAATGGCTATATAACAAATCATATTGTAAATTTATTTTCCTAACCTTGTTAACCCGATTACTTGTTGTCCCTGCACTAAAATCTCTTTATTTCTTGACTTATCTCAAAGATCATTTTTTGGTTTCACGTAAAGCAAACATCAAAGAAAGTTTAAATTAATAAAGTTAAGTCCTAAGTTCTTAGTTTTATACATATACATTCATATGTTAAGAAGCAAAGTAAAACTAAAATTCCAAACAAAACTTTATATAGAAATTGTAAAGAGACATCACTATACAAATATATTTGAACCTGGTTCTATAGAAATCTTACTCCTAGAATAAACTGGATTTTATAGAGAAGAAAAAAATATTATACGACTGCCTTTGCACTATGTGTTACTTTTGTTATAGCCCTACCTTCTTCCTATTTTTTTAGTCTCTTTCTTTTCTGCCTTCTTTTCCCCCA
>Ga0307510_10010747_pt1 | contig 10885 bp, 6 predicted proteins | sample 12_EM_MG_FD_207224 | JGI IMG/M metagenome (GOLD analysis project Ga0307510, IMG submission 207224) | Populus trichocarpa ectomycorrhiza microbial communities from riparian zone in the Pacific Northwest, United States - 12_EM | ecosystem: Host-associated > Plants > Roots > Unclassified | place... | reverse complement strand
TTCCTGCGCCTCTTACTGAAATGGTTTTGGTTTGCTGGTCTTCCTTATGGGTGAAGACTGCTCCAGAATGCTGTTGGTGAGTATTCGCTAATGTGTGGAGTCCTGCTGCAATGGATGCTTATTGCGAGGCCTGTTTGGGTGAGGCTCTCTCCCCAAATGTTCCCCCCTGTTATCATATTGCTGCTTTGATTGGGGCTTTGCCTGTCTGGGTGAGGTTCTCTCCCCATGACCAGCCTATACGCCTTTTTGTTCCATATTGGTTCTTCTGCAACACCTGAGATGTTGCCTTTGCCCAGTTAGGACGTTGCGATCTTGGTTCTTCCCTATTGGGTTTGCTTGTTGGTATGCTGGAATGGATTGTGTATTCTGGCACCTTTGTACTGGTTTGTGCTGCTCTTGTGACTTGTGCCCTCTGGGCTTGCAGAAGCTGATGCTATGGGTAGACTGTCAAGGTTGCCTATGTTTGTTGCTGTCTGTTGCTTTGTTAGGGCTTCGTCTATTTGGGTGAGGTTCTCTCCAGACTGTTTAGTCTGCTGGAGCTGATGTGTGGCTGGTTCATTACTCTTGATTGGTAAAGGGATTTTGTTGGGTGAGGCTATCTCCCCAAATGCTTGGTTCCCTTGTCTGCTGTTGTTATGGAGCAGCTGGTTTGTATTTGTAGATCGTTGGTTTGTTGCAAGTTTTGTTGGTGCAGTCATGCGTGATTACTGCTGGGTTTATGCCTGCACTGCAATCCATATTTTTTGATTTGTGGATAGTCGGTTTGTTGATGAGATGGTTTTGTCAGCTGCTGCTATCCTTCTCTTCCTGGCAAGAATGCTGTTGGTTCATGCGTGGTTGCAGTTACTGGTTGGATATGCCTGTCATTGCTACCAATCTTCTGGGTTGGAAGGATATCCATCTCTCTGCTGCCGTCGGTTCTTGAATTTCCAGGCAGATGCTTCTTTGTCTGCTAGGTCTGATTCAGCTGGCCTCTATTTGGGTGAGGTTCTCTCTCCAAGGCATGTTGCTGGTTCCTGTGTGGTGGAAGCTACAAGTAGGCTTATGTTGGAGGTTCTACCTATTATCGCTGCAGATCTGCTAGGTTGGAAGGAGATCCACCTTTCTAATACTGCTGGTTTTTTTAGGCTTCTAGGCAGATGCTTCTTTGCCTGATAGGATGGTTCTAATGTATCATTATTGCTATATGGCTTTGATGCTTGTTCAAGGGAGCCTGTTCCCTTTGATTTTAGGTTGTACAAGGGAGGTTATTCCCTTTACTTTCTGTTCCGCAAGCTTGTCTTGCTATGGCTTGTTCAAGGGAGTCTGTTCCCTTTGCCTGGATATGTATGTCTATTTGTACTGCTGGTTTCCAGCTTGTTTCGCAAGCTTGTCTTGCTATTTTTGATCTATACAATTCTTACATTTGATAAAAAAAAAAAAAAAGAACTCTCAAGCGAATCAAGAAAGAGCTCTCAGTCAGCCAGATAGAGAGAGAATTTAGAGAGATGCTCTCCTTCCCCTAAAGTTTCTCCTCTTGATTATTCTGCTGGTGAGCTCTGTGAGCCCTTTCTTCGCGCTTCCTATGGTCATTCCAAAATCGGCGCCTCTGTTCAAGCAAACAGCGAGCGTGCGATGGGTCTCTCTCAAAACCCTAACGGGTATATGGCTTGAAGTTTTCGATGATGGGGATTTTGCTGGCAAATCTATGGCTCCTCCCTCCGACGAGTTAGATGGCCCCACACGCTTGTCGGGGTTGCTCTATCCTGTTGAAGATTGTCTTGGAGTTAGCGTACATCATGTCTCCCTCACAACCCTAATGGGTGTTTGGGCTACTGGTTCTGATGCAAGGGATTTTGCTGATGAATTGTGGCTCCTTTCTTTTCTGCAGACGAATTAGATGGAGGTTTGAATTCTTTCCCTCCACCCTTTTTTGACAAGGATCTGCTTTTTGTTTAGCCTGATGGGGTCTCTAGCTCCTCTTCTATTCATATTCAAGCTACTCTTACCATCATCGTTGGCGTTGATTTCTCCGTTGACATTGTTGGTGCTAGGTTTTTTGATGATTTTGGTACCTGGGTTATTGCTCTACAACTTCTCATCAGAGCTTCTGGCCATGGTAGGGTTTCTCTTACCTTCCCATCACTGTAATGCTATCTCTCTGGTGTATCAGAGGGCCCGCTTGCCTTCTAGCATAGCATGGGGTCGTGCACCTCATGTCTTGGTGTTATAGTTTGCTGTTTTATCGACTTTACATCCTGTTATGTATATGTCCTGCTCCTCCTCTTGGCTATGTTGTTGTTGGGCTGCTGTTTGGGTAGTCTTTATTACTGGATGGCCGGGTGGAATCTATTTGTTCTGCTGATTTGGATGTCGTAGATGCTCCATCTATTGGATAGCTACGTTGAGCTTGTATGCAGCTTAACTGCAGATGCAGTTGCATGTTTGCTGGAGTTGATGCTAGCTTTCCTTCTTAGCTTGTGTTATGTAGGTTAGTTTGCTTGTTGCTGCTATATGTAGCCTGGTATGCTGTACTTTTTTAAGCTGGCTGGATTTATGGTTTGCTAGAGTTGCTGTGTTTTCTTCTCTAGCTTGTTGCTTCTGGCTTAATGCCAAGATTGGTTTATGTTCTATTGGGGTTCTCTTATCAAGGTTGCCTTTGGGTTTCTGTCTATCCTTCATTCCTGCTATGTTGAAGTGGTTGGTGATGTATTGCGGCTACTCCTTGGTCTGTGATTGATGTCCCTACTACTCAGGGGTCTCTCCTCCTCTGCATGTTTCCCCTGCTATTGGGTGTGCAGGTTGCAGCTGCCGTCAGCATGCTACTTTCCTATATTGCAAGAGTGACCTGGTTGATGATCTCCTCAATTGGGTAGGGGCTGCTTGATCTCAGTACTTCCCTGCATTCTGTGTAGGAGGTTTGCTGCTGCGTGGTCCCTAGTTCCCTTATTGGGTCTCTATTTTGTTGGCTCATTCATGTTGCTTATTGCTGGAATGGTCTTGGTTTGATTGTCTTCATTGTGGATGGAGGCTGTTTATCTCGGTGCCTTTTCCTTGCATGAGTGTTGGTTGGGTCTCTTCCTGTTGTATATACCATCCTGGGTGTTGCTGCTTTGATGCATTTTATATGCTATCTTGCTGTTTGTTTGGTGTTGATGGCTTGTATACTTGCAGATATGTTGTTGCAGGTGTCTGCTGGTTGCTGGTTGGGTAGTTTGTGGAGTAGGCTGCTGCACTAGTGTTGGTGCTCCCTCTCTTCCGTGCTTGTACAGGTTCAGGTCGCTGCCTACAATGCCAGCTGTTGTCTGGGCTACGCTTTTGATTTTACGCATGTTTGCTAAATTTATTTAGCTTGCTAGACTGTTATTTTTGTTTCAGGGAGCCTGTTCCCTTCTGTTCAAGGGAGTCTGTTCCCTTTCACTAGTTTGTATATGCCTGTACATATGACTTGCTGGTCTCCAACTATGTTTTTTGATCTATAAAACTTTCTTACATTTGATCAAAAAAAAAGAGCTCTCAAGCCCCTCTGCCTTAGGGCTGTGGAGTGATCTGTTCACCAGCATTGTAGCTTCGATTTTTGGTTTGCACTCTTGGGTTTTTCTGATGATGCATGGGGACGGGGTAGGACATTTCCTGCTCCTTCTTCTCTTTATGTCACTATATGATGATATGTTAGAGGGCTTCAAAGCCCTCTACCCCAACATGACGCTTTTCACCTCATGTAGTTTGGGTTTTGTGGTCCTTGTGGCCAGTTGCTAATATTGTCTATGCCTTTTGCTCATGGATGGTAAAAAGTCCCTTTTGTATGCTGGAGCTATCGTGCTCGGCTGGTTGTTGGTCTTTTGGTTGTTGTTGTTGTCATCTTTATGTGCTAGTTTAGCTTGCTGCTGCAGTTCTTTTCACTTTGTTCTGTCTCTAATTCCCCTTCTATTGACTAGGTTGCTGGAGTGGATGGTTTTCTGAGGTTGTTGTGTAGCTCTAATAGCATAGAGTCCAGCCTTCTTATATTGGATCCTCGTGTCCAGTTTCTGGTTTTGTTCTTAGTCTGCCTGCTGCTGTTTGTGACTACATTGATGTTTATCTTTTGGAGATAAGGGATATGCTTAGTGGGTCTGTTGTCTTTCGGTGGTGTGAACCTTATGTTAGGATGTTGGTAAGCCACTAGTTTCTTCATCTTGCTGTTCCTGCTGATTGATTTTTGCAGGGTCTGCTTTGCCTGTCGTCTCTGTATAGACTGCTTATTGATGGCCATTTGGTCGGTTCTGTTCACATCATGAGTTGCTGGTTTTGGCTGTTGTAGGTGCGAATTTGGAAATTTATGGAGTCTTGCCTGGTGAAGGATTCCTTTGCCTGTTGTGGGGACCTGTTTAGGTGAGGCTCTCTCCCTAAATGCTTCCCCCCCCTCCGGTTATGCCATGCTCTTTGCAGCTGGATTGTTAGTTTGATTGTTGCTGCTATATGCAGCCTGATGTTCCCTCTGATTGCACGGATGGTTGGAGGACTTTCGAGTGCTGCTTCACGCAACATGGTTTGTTGGACTCTGTCTTTGGTATGCTGTGGACTGTCTGCTAAAGGTCCTCTTGGGTTTTCCTTAGCCTGGTTCACACTTCATTTCCTTTGCAAGATGCTACTACTACTGACTGCTGGGTGTTGGCTATGGCTTGTTTGTGCTGACTGTCTCTGTGTTGGGAAGTCCTGGCTGGTATGCCTAGGCCTCTCCTTGCTGCCTGAAGCTTTTCTTCCTTGCTGGATGCTCTTCATGTTCAGGGTGTGCAGGCCAGTCTGATATGTCTGACTGCCTCGTCTGAATTGGTTGGTCCCATCTTCATGCAAGTTGCTGTAAGGGTATCTGGTTCTAGCCTTGCTATGCTTCCCAACTGCTTGTTTCTGGCTGTTATGGGTTGTCACTGCCATTGCTGCTCACTTTGTTTGTTTTCAATGCCTCCTTTCCTGTTTGGGAGGCATGCTGCTACTGAATGCTTTCTGGGGTTAATTCTGTAACTTTTGCTCTACCTGGCTGCTTTACTTGTATGCTACTGGGTTTGAAGGAGCTCCATGTGCTCCCATTAGTGTTGTTCTACTAAGCTTGTGTGCTTTTGCTGCTGGCTCTGTTGCTCATGCTAGGTTGCTATATGGTCATGATCTTTTTGGATAGTTGTTCAATGTTGTAGGCAATGCTTTGTCTTGTGATGCTGGTTGGGTCAACTGCCTGATTGGTTTGCTGCCGATTGCATTGTTAGATGCTGGGGTTTAATTAATGGGTTTTTGGCGCCTGCTTGCAGATTTTGTTGCTTGCTGGTTTTGATATCTTTGTTTAGGGAGCATATTCCCTATTGGGTTGTATTTATTTGATCAAGGGAACCTGTTCCCTTTGCTTGCTTATATGTGCATGCTTGTATATCTAACTTGCTGGTTTCCAACTTTGTATCACTTTTGATCTATACAATTTCTTACATTTGATCAATAAAAAAAGAAGAAGAAAGAGCTCTCAAGCTTGTTGTGTTGCCTCTGGTTTCTCATTGCTGCTCAGGTGTTTTGGCTCTTGGCTTCTTGCTGTTCAGCCATGCTACTGGATTTGTTACTGCTTGCATGCATGTTATGCTGGCAAGCCTGTCGACTGCTTGCTGGGTTGCTCTCTCACTGTCAGCTGCTTGCAGAGTTTTGTGTTTTGTCCTGCTGGTTTTGCAAGTTCTCTAGCTGCTTGCTCATTGGATTGCTGGAGTCATGGGTCAATGTTCTTTAGCTGAATTGAAGCTTCTGGCTGTTATTGGCGCTTATGTGCTGGTTAATGTTCTTTAGCTGAATTGAAGCTTCTGGCTGTTATTGGCGCTTATGTGCTGGTTTATGCTACTTGGTGGCTATGTTTTCTTTGTAGTTTTTGTTGTTCCTTTAAGCTCGCTGGTTGTGCTAATTTGATAGTTTGCTTGTTTAAAGGAGTTTGTTCCCTTTGTCCGTTGTATGTACATGCCTGTATATTCTGACTCGCTGGTTTCCAGCTGTGTTTCACTTTTGATCTATACAAATTCTTACATTTGATCAAAAAAGGAAAGAGCTCTCAGGCTGAGGGCTTACATTTATTTTGGCTAGGAGTGAGCATTTTTTATTGGCTGGTTTCTCTCTTGGTTATTGTGGATTATTGTGGTCTTTATTCGCTATAGGTGGTTGCTTTTGGATGTTTTAGCTGTTCATCTAGCTGGTTCCTGTTAATCTATCGTGTTAGGGTGTGGGTGTTCTATTTGGTTTGTTGTCATGGTTACTGCTGCAACTGCTTCCTTCCTGTTATCCTCAACGGTTTGCTGACTTAATGCTCGGTAAAGATGCATGGCCTTGCATGGCTAGCCTTTTGTTAGGAGCATGTTCCCTTTTCTGTTTATATCTGTTTTCCCTTGTTCTGGGATTTTGTTCCTCTTATGTTCTGTACATGTATTTGAACTTGCTGGTTCTACAGCACGGTTACTTTTGATCTTAATATATACTTACATTCTGATAAATAAATAAAAACAAGAGCTCTCAGTTTGTGCTTTCCTCAGCAGATAAGCACAATGGAGAGGATGTTTCCTCCTATGAGACTTCGGATTTTCGAGAATGTTGCTTGGATCTTGGTCTTCATGATGTAAATTATACTGGTTGTTATTTTAACTAGACTAACAATTTTGTTTGGAGCAAGCTTGATTGGGTTCTGATCAACCCCTCATGGTCTTCATTGCAGCGTCTGACTTATGTTCACTTTGGCACACCAGCTGCTTTTACATATCACTCTCATGCAGAAGTCCATCTAGACCAGTATGTGCAGGGTAGACATAATTTTAAATTCTTCAACATATGGACTTCATACGATTAGTTCTAGGAGGTGGTCTCCAGTAATTGATCCTCTCCTGTTTATGGCACTCCTATGTATATCCTTTGTCGCAGGCTAAAGCTTCTGAAAAGGCACTTGAAGGAGCTCAACCATCTCTACTTTAGCCATATTTCAGAGCGAGTCTCACGTCTTCAATCTAAGTTAGAGGTTAATCAATCTGTTTTGCAGCAAAACAGGGATAACCAGCTCTTGTTTGAGCAGGACCGACTCCTTTGCTTAAAATTGACAAATTTGAAGTTTGCAGAAAAGCAATTTTTTAGTCAAAAGATCAAATGCAAGTTCCTTAAGGATAGTGACAAAGGCTTCAGGTTCTTTCATGCTCTCATGAGTCAGAATCATCGGAGGAATTTTATTCCAGCCATTATGTGTAGTCATGGTTGTCTTAACACCTCCTTGAAGAAAGTGGGGGCTGAATTTGTGAATTATTACTAATAGCTGCTTGGCATATCCAAAACCACAATTCCCCTTGACAGTGCAGTCACCCGCTGTGGTCCTTGCCTTTCTTCAAGTTCTCATGACCTCCTACTTTCTCTGGTATCACATGAGGACATTCGGAAGGCAGTCTTCAGTATTTGGAATGACAAAGCTCCCGGCCCTGATGGTTACTCTTCCTTCTTCTTCAGGCACGCCTGGAATGTTATTGGGGGGGGATTTTTGTGCTGCAGTCCAGAATTTCTTCCATTCTAGAAGGCTCCTTAAGCAGATTAACCATTCCATTATTGCTTTGGCCCCAAATCAGCTAATGTTTCTTCTACATCTGATTTCAGGCTAATCTCATGTCGTAATGTGATCTATAAGGTGATTGCAAAGATTTTGGTTGGTCGGCTCACTAAGGTTTTAACGGACATTGTTAGTCCCATGCAGAATGCTTTCTTGGGAGGTAAGCTTATGAGTGACAATATTAATCCTTTCCAGGAACTCCTTAGGCAGTATGGCAGAAAGCGTTCGTCTCCCCGCAGTCTGCTGAAAGTGGATTTTAAAAAGGCCTTTGACTCTGTCCAGTGGGAGTTCTTGGAAAATCTTCTTCGATATCTTGGCTTTCCAGATAGATTTGTTTTTCTTGTTATGCAATGTGTCTCCACAACCTTTTTCTCTGTTGCAGTGAATGGTGACCTCCATGGGTTTTTCCAAGGGAAAGGTGGTGTTAGACAAAATGACCCTTTATCCCCTTATCTCTTTATTTGCTGCATGAAATATTTCTCCATGATGCTCAAACTGGCCTCCCAACAGGTGGGATTTCATTTTCATCCAAAGTGTGGGGTTCAGGGCATCAGTCACCTTGCTTTTGCGGATGATGTTTTACTTCTCCCCCGTGGTGACTCCTCTTCAGTTCATTACATCCTTCAACAGCTCACACTCTTCAGCCAAACTTCAGGTTTGGATATAAATCCGCAAAAATCATCCTTCTTTGGGGGAGCTATTAATGCTCAAAAGCAATCCATTCTTTCAGCTTCTGGCTTTAGAGAATGGAGTTTTCCTTTCACCTACCTTGGGGCCCCCCTGAGTCCTCATAGGCTGCTAGCTAGCCAGTTCTCATCGCTTCTACAAGATTTGGAGTTGTCTGTCTAAGGATGGATTGGCAAACATCTCACATATGCTGGGAGACTGGAGCTTCTTCGGTCTGTTCTTTTTGGAAAGGTTCATTTCTAGTTGAATATTTTCCCCATGCCGGCAACTGTGATCATAAATATCATTAGTATCTGCAGAAACTTCTTATGGACTGGTGATGTTAGGAGAAGTACTTCTTCTTTGGTTGCCTAGAAATCTATTTACATGCCTAAGACAGAAGGAGGTCTTGGCGTCTTTGATCTCAAAGCCCATAACAAAAGCTTCCTTGCCAAGCAGCTCTGGAACATTCATCTCAAAACAGATCATGTCTGGATTTGTTGGGTGCACCATTTCTACTTGAGCAGTGGCACCATTTGGACTGTCCCTGCCCACCACTCTTCCTCCCCAATATGGAAGTCTATTATATCTGTTAAGGACCTTATCTCTCAGCACTATGGGAACTCAAGGACAGAATAATGAAGGTCCTTTTCTAGCTAATGCCTATAACTTCTTTCGATCGGTAGGTTAACCAATCTCATGGGACAGAATAGTTTGGGAACAGTGGTTTTTGCCTAAATACAGCTTCATTCTATGGTTAACTGTCTTGGGAAAGCTTCGAACCCGTGACAGATTGAGGTTCATTCCTTTTGATCCCACCTGTGTGTTCTGTAGACAGGAGGAGGAGTCCCATAGTCATCTGTTCTTTATGTGTGACTGGACATGTCGTATGTGGGTTAAGATAAAATCCTAGCTGCGGATTAGCAGAAGCATGATGACTTTGAACAGTGCTCTTCGAGGGTTGCATCTTAAGAAGAAAAGCCTTGAGGCTCGGATGAGAAGAGTTCCTTGAGCATCACGGTGTATGTCATCTGGGAGGAAAGAAACAAGCGGGTCTTTGAGGGGAAAACCAGGGAAGTTGATGCAGTCTTCAGGAGGTTCCAAATCCTGTTTTATATAATTTTTCATTTTCAAGAGAAGGATCATTCCTTTCTGCATGTAGGCTGATGAGTGTTGTAATGGTCATGGGAGCTCTTTGCTTACTGATCTGCTTGGACGTTCAGGTTTTGGTTGCTGGTGCTGGTGGTTAGTGGATTCAAGTATGTGCTGCTGCCATTCATATTTTGCATAGATAAGGATGGTTTGTTTGTGATGGTAGCTGGTTTCTCTTCTGCTTGGTTATCCTCGGCACCTATAGTCTTTGGGTTCCCAAGATAACCAATGTTTTGCTCTTTTTGGGTTGTATTTATTTTCTTGTGCTTACTGGGAGTCTGTTCCCGTAAGCTTTGCTTTGTACATGTGTATATATGGCTTGCTGGTTCCCCAACTCGTCTAATTTTGATCTATAAAATTTCTTACATTTGATAAAAAAAAAAAAGAGCTCTCAGTCAAAACACAAAGGGGGTCTGGCGGTCCTTAACATCAAAACCAGAAATGACAGCTTCTTTGCCAAGCAGCTATGGAACATTCATTTGAAATCGGACTCTCTTTGGATTTGATGGGTAGATCATTACTACATTCCTCATACCTCTATCTGGTTCTCTGATGCTAAGAAGACAGCTTCTCCACTTTGGAAGTCAATCTTCTCTCTCCGTAACAAAATGATTGAGCAATGTGGAGGGATTCCTGCAGTGCAAAAAATGCTCTCAAGCTGGCACTCTGGATCGAGGTCTTTTACAGCCAATGCATATGATTTCTTTAGATATAAAGTTGATCATGTCCAGTGGGCTAGTGTGGTTTGGGAACAGCGGTCTCTTCTAAGGAACAACTTCTCCTTATGGCTGGCGATGTTAGGCAAGTTGAGAACAAGGGACAGACTCCAGTTTATCTCCTCTGATCCTCTATGCCCTCTTTGTCAGAATACAAGTGAATCCCATGCGCATCTCTTCTTCAGTTATGCTTGGTCGTCTTCTCTTTGGGGTAAAGCTAGATACTAGCTCAAGATTCATAGTAGTATGCCTACCTTAAACAGAGTCATTCGGTATGAACCTATATAGACATAGTACCTCGGCCAACTTCTTCCTTTTAGCCAAGCGTGAGGTCTACGTTATGCCTTCCCCCTACCAACGGTTCTTAACCTATATGGACATAGTACCTCGCTGAACAACACTCCGTTCATCATACATTATCAAGTAACACAAAACATCTACGTATATTCATCTACCAAGGTTTTTCCCCAATCATCACTTTCAATACCAACTCCAAACATTATCACAATCATACAATCTTACATTCACATTTGTATAATGACAGTGTATCTACACAAGTAATAACAATTCTACAACACATAAAGATTCTATTTCATTTTTTTTATCACAAGTATAGTCACCAAATCATGCTGTAACCTATTTCCATTTACTTGAATTGTTCTCACATAACTCATCAATCTCACAGCAGAATTCAAGTATGAACCTCAACATAATTTCAGTTCTAGCACACAAAATGTTCTTAGCAATCTAGCAGAATCACACTTTATGCATTTCATCATTTCTTTACACATTT
>Ga0307510_10010746_pt1 | contig 10885 bp, 17 predicted proteins | sample 12_EM_MG_FD_207224 | JGI IMG/M metagenome (GOLD analysis project Ga0307510, IMG submission 207224) | Populus trichocarpa ectomycorrhiza microbial communities from riparian zone in the Pacific Northwest, United States - 12_EM | ecosystem: Host-associated > Plants > Roots > Unclassified | place... | reverse complement strand
TCCGATCGGTCACAACAAAGCGGGATTTGGAATAGACTCGGAAGCAAAGCGTGGTGACCACATGTCTTGCACAAAGTGTTCAGGCACTTCCTCTTGAGCTCCGGCCCCAGGTTATCCAATGTCTACTCGGCACGAGGGAGGATTTTGCGTTCAGGCCAGTGAGTCATTTTTATTGGACGGAAGAGCGAAGAAGTACCTCGTCTACCACGTCGACAAAGGCTTGAGCATCAACCCTGGATAGACGCTTGAGCGCCTCAGCCACACCGCGGTTGGAAAATAGGGCGGTGATCAAGGAGATGCGTTTATCCACAGCGATGGGTCGATCCATCGAGCGTTTCCACGTGGAGATTCTGTAACCCGTAAAACGAAGATGCGCCGTTCCAGAGAGGTTGAAACTCACAAGCCGCACAAAATATGCAACACCTGTGGACGCCGTTGAGGTTCCGGATCCCAGCATTGTTGCATCATCGTCCATAACGCGTCCGTGAAAGTCGGGTGGATCGGCCGCGGCGGACGCTCACCACCGATGGTCGCCAGCATAGTTTCGTGAGGTGATTTGCCATTGAATGGAACGGCACCAGTGAAAACCTTTGTTCAAATGAACGAAGTTCTCCAGATGTCAATTGAATCTGCAACGGACCTCGATCGTGACCATCGCGAACGAGAAGACATCCGCCTCCTTGCTAAATGTTCCCCGATTGGACAAGATCTCCGGTGCAATCCACCGTGTACTGTCCAAGTGCTCATCTGGAGCGTTCCGTATCGAATCCAGGTTCTGAGTGACTATGGCGAGACCACAATCTGTGATCAGCGCACGGCCGGTTATGTCCACAAGGATATTTGGCTGGTTGGATGTCAATACTTCAATGGTTAAATGATCAAAAACGATCGCGTACTCCCTTGAGATCTCCGTGGACAACGTTGCAGGAGTGGAGGTGATTCAGGCCTTTCGCGATATCGGATAACTAGGGAAATAGGGAAGAGATGGACACGTCATACAGTACGGTAAACCAAAAGGGACACTCACGAGACTCAGCCTGTCCACATCTGGATTGTTCGTGATGCATCCCGTTAAATCGGTATCCGGCATCCAACCCGAAACGAGTTGGATGGGATCGGTGGTGACACCCAGGAGGGGGACGATGTTCGGATGAGCCAAGTTTTTCCACACGACGGCCATTTGATGGAAGGCCTGGGGGTTGCTTTAGCACCCGAACATGAGGGAAAGTGTCGTAAAAAACGCACCATTTCGAATATCTGCGGGTCTCCCTTGGGGTGCATTCTCACACGTTGAATCCGTACCTTCGAAGTCCCCTCGTGCACGGATCCAAAAACAGACGAGAGGCTGATGGCCGGGAGGGGGCTCGAAAGTGTATGTGATTTCGGCAAGACTCTGTTGACACCACAGATATTTTTCAGTTCGTGCAAGTATTCCTGAAATGCGGGGCTCGCGTGATCTGAAATAGACATAAGAACCTAGTACGGTGATAAAGTTGGGGGCGGATTCGGGAGAGATGGTTTGGAGGCTCACGCTATCCAAGTACTCGACGAGCCACGCCAAATCTTCGCCTTGCAGACTCGGAACGGTACTTCGATACCCTTCACTGCGAAGGAGGTTGTTGAGTGCTTGTGAAACTGCGGCGAAGCTCTGTCGAAGCCGCGGAGTTGTTTTAGGTTATAATTGAGTGGGTCCATGACGGATGTCTGACGAGGTCAAGGGCTGCGTGAATCGGTGGGGGGCGAGACAGACGCCCCCGCTGAACCTGGAAGCTCGAGCGCCAAAGTACTTCGGGATTAACATGGTAAGCACCGGATGACATCCAGAAAACGTGTCAGGAGAACGCGAACGGCGAGAGACCCGACGGCGGCGCAGTTTGGTAACATAGTTGAATGTGGTCCCGGTGGCAGGTTGTTGGGGGGGGGGTGAAAACCTGAGCTCTTTGAGTGCCAGGTCGACGGCGGGGGATCATACTACGAGCACTACAACGGTTTACGAACCTGGTAAGATGGGATGTTGGTGGCCGGGAACAGGTTCGTATGAGGGACAACTGCCGGAGTCCTCCCCCTACCGCGGAGTAGAGGCAGTGGTGGAATACCTCTCGCCGTCTTGTAACGGAACCTATAGCGAGCGCCGACTTGTTCCTCAAACAAGGTGACCAAATGTCCTGGACGCCTACGGTGGAACAGTATTCCCTGAAGTCGGATTATGCCCATTATGAATCAAGAAATCCTAGCCCATATCACAAAATTCGCTGCTGCGAAGGTCTTGATCCCTTCTCCAAACGCAGCCTTTCCCACTGTGATACTGCACTTGCTCTTTAGACCGTTCTTCAACCCCCCTCTCCATCTCCTCATCCATTCCGTCACCCTCATCGTCGCTTACACCATGGTTGTTGCCCTCTTCACCCCAATCAGCCCTTCGCTAGGCCTTTATGGTACGAACGCCGTAAGGTGTGATTGAGACTCGACGTATTGCCTCATCATCTACTCTTATCCATTGTATGAACTTCGTATCCTTTCGGTCCATGCTGGATGAATCCCACGTTTGCCATTCGCCTCGTCTCGTCTTGGCTGCCAGTAGTACTTACCGGCGAATGGTCTTGCGGTTACACCTTTGTCTTTAAGACTAGATTTCTCTCTGGATGAAGAGAGAACTGGACAGGATGTCGGTTCCCGGTTCGGTCGACGTCGATTCTCCCCCTGCAAAGTGATGAAAAGAAACCGTGCAAACTACCATGCCAGCCACCACCTCCAAGTCTAACAACCTCGCGTCGGATCTCAGCGCGATCAAGTTCAAGCAGGATACCGTTTCTCTCTGGTCGACCATCAGGGATGCGAAAAACAAAGAGCGCGCTTTCCTCTCCTCTTACCTCTCCAACCGTCCCCACACTCTTCCCGCAGTCGCAGGGGTCGTCTGCTCTCTAGAGTTCATGCGTCTGCCGTTGAAACGTCACTACGCGGACTATTCCAACAAATCCAAAATTCAGTCGCCCTTGGCGAGATCAAATCTCGGACGGAAACCGAATAGTATGTCAACCTGGAGGCAGTCAGGCGGGACCTCGAACTCTGCTTCAAGAACGCGAAGAAGTACAATATGAAGAGTAGTCCGGTCTGGGAGGATGCCAAACACCTTCACGTATGTCGGGGTCACAAATCTGTCATTTACGTGACACACCTGACCTCCCTCAGAAACTTGTCAACAAGGAATACGCCCGATTGACGGGAGACTCGCCGGCGGAGGCAAAGGCTGGGGATGGGAGAACGATGGGGACGCAGGGTCCGGAGATGAGGGAGGGAAGAAGAAGACACCTAACCCCTCTCGGATACTCAAGTCGTGTTTGCAGAAGCTGGTAGACAAGGCCGACGACGAGTGCATTTCATCCCACACTTCTACCGGTTACTACCGTGTTTTAACTTCGATCCTTTAGTGGACGGGTTATCTCTACGAAATTCACGGAGCTCCTCAGCAAGAAATTGTGGCTCGGTTACTACAGGACCATCAAGAAACCTCAGTGTTTCGAGAATATCTCTGTACGGGTTTCCCGTTGCCAACAGTCAACTCCATCTCACCCCTTCACTTCAGAAAAAGTTGAAACGGGAGGAATACCATCGAGCACTGACTTTTCCAAGGATGTCCAGCTCGGCTTTTCGAACGCGATAGAATTTAACTCGGGGGGAAGTCAGATCCACGAAGACGCGCAGACTTTGAAGGTGTGCTTTATGCAAGCGGTTGTTTACGCTCTCTGGAAGGCTGAACCAGCTGCCGTAGCTATCAGCTCATGTCTGATCTCCCTGCGCCATACTCACTTCCTGGGTATTCAACTTCGACTGGGACATCCAAGATTACGCCGGGGCTGCCTTGACCTCTACGACGAATGTTACGGTATCGACCCACGTGTGGGGAGAGTAATGCTCAGAGTTCCAGGCTTACCAAAGGACGCCAGTACAGCCACCGCGGTAAAGGTAGCCGAGCTCGAAACTCCAACTTCGACCCCAAGCACGACCACTCGGTCGAAGGCGGCGAAGGAAAAGGCCGCGGCAGCTGAACCAACACCAATTCAGCCTACTCCGTCGACGTCGAAGACCACAATGCCGACTACTACAGCTGCTGTGACCCAACCGGCTCGGACAATCTCAACGACAACTCCTGTTCAAGCGACAAGCCAACAGGTCGGGACAGTACCGGTCCAGGACTATTCCACACATTATCTGAATGCCCCTTATCAACAACCCGCAGATCCCATCTCGCAAGCATCCACAGCTGAATCTGCCACCCAATACGCAACCTCGACCTCTTGCACGCCTGCGACGATCCCGCCGACGTACCCCGCCTACACAAACACGGAACACATAACCTCTACCGCGATGGCTCCGTTGAATCCTCTGTACAATCTGAATAACTATGGATACGCATATGGGGGACTGGGATTCGGGACCGGAAGCTACGTGTTGTGACAGAGACCCCAGTTCCTGTGCCTTTGCGAACGTTCAGGACGGTCCTTCTCACGACGGGAGCATGTGGGCGGAGGCCGGAGCTGGATTCGAGGGAAAGGGTTAAACTGTGGAGTGTGAGGTTGTCGAACAAGGAGAAGGGATCGAGTATGGGTGGGGTCAAGTTCGATGTTCCTCCCCGCTCTACCGTCAATCCGACTGCCAAGATGGAAGCGGCAGGTGGAGGCCAGGAGGAGGAAGAAGGGATATAAAGGTGGATGGAGAGGGGGAGTCTGAGGAAGAGCACGAAGATGATGGAGATTATGAGGCTGAATCTTCCCCGGCCAAGCACGCGGTCAAGGAAAGAGGAAGGGTGTGGGTCGGGAGACCGAAGAAAGTTGGGGTTAGACCTCCGCCTCCTACCGCTGTCACAGCGACGACGACGACAGTCCCCCCGGTGAACGCTGTATCTGGTGCGGAGGGCATGGCGGTGAAGATAAACAACACGGTTGTTCCTCTGTCCTCCCATTTTTGTCTCTACAGAGGCGGATGGTGCGTTTGACGAAGGGGATGGAGATGAAGAGACCCTCACGGATGGGGAAGAAAACAAGAATCGATGGGAGTGGTATGTGGACATGCTGTTGGGATCCAGCGTTTTGGAGATTTATGTGGGTAGACCCTAGACGCTCCCATGGATAGTGTTTTCTCTCTCTTGATGCTCCGCGTTTTGGTGTTCCCTCCGCTGGGTCTCTTATCTCGGTTTGCCTTACAATTACATATGTACACCCGCTTCCTCCCAGCGGTCTCTCGCTCTCTTTTTAATCACCTTGCTTCGTTGTTTGCAACCTTGTCATTAACAGGCTCATGCATTACACCCTGGACATTCATTTGGGCCGGCCAAAATCCGTACGTGTCCGCAACTGGGTGATCGCGATCGGTGAAATTCTTGCCAGACCGACGGCAGCTCTGTCAGATGTTTTCAGTATGCACGACCGAATCCATCTGGAAGAAACAGAACGATTTGAGGCCCCCGGCGCACCCATCAAACCAGGACATCGATGGGGTGGAGCAACGGTTTCGAACAGAAATGTTTTCAACGCCAACTGAGCGTACGGAAACGGCAGGAAATGGAGATTTATGCATGGGGTGTGAACGACATCGAATACGTATACAAAACTAGAGACTGGAAAGAGACAAATACGAGTACATAAGAGAAAGAGAACAGGCCGGATGAATTATGCGCAATCTGCAGCTGTTAGGAAACGGTAGTGTACTTCCCTGAAACAGACAACGAGTCAACAGACCAAGGCTAAAATTCTGGGGGGTAACGAGACTTACAGATACGGGCTTGATCATCGAATGAACCAGTGGCCAAAAGGCTCCCGGCGGGGCTGAGATCAGTTGACCAGACTAGAACGGAAGCATCGTCAGTCTGAGGTGCTCGGATCGCCCTCGGGGATAACGGACCTGCACTCTTGTGACCTTTCAACATCAATTGGGCGATCCCAGACTTTACGTCCCAGAACTGAACTCCCCGGTCTTTCGATCCGCTCACCACCCATTGGCCATCGTGCGAGACAGCGACGGAATATACGTGGTTCTGCGCCCGAAGATTAGACACATCCCCGGTAAGCAAATTCGATACGGACCTTGTGACCGATAAAGTTCATCGTGCACGTGCTACTGCCCTCGCAAGTGCCAACATCCCTTTTCCTATTCAAAGTGCCGCGCTCTGACGCCCCCGGTGAGTTCGGTCGACCGCCGGGTCCATCCGCCAAACGGGAAATGTCCCAATACTTCAGTGTCTTGTCCCAACTACCACTCACCAATCCACGCCCATCAGGGGTGAACGCCACACTCCACACACTACCATCGTGTCCCCGCAATCTCTCCAACAATTCGCCGGTGCGAGCATCCCAGATACGTGTTACCTATAGGGACTGTATTCGGAATACATCCCAACAAACGATTATAAATCACATACCATATCATGGCTACCGGTGGCTACCAGTCGTCTGTCAGGGCTGACAGCCATGCTTGCCACCGCGGCACGAACGTTTCCAAGGGTCTTCGACGACCCGTCTGTCATGTCCCAAATCCTCATCATGCCATCGCTCGACCCAGAGACGAGCGATCTCCCGTCTGACGAGAAAGCGAGCGAGTAGATCACCTGTGTGTGACCCTCCAACCTGTCGCAGATTTGCTCCTTGGCGATATCCCAAATCTAGGGCGCCGAAAGTTGTACTATGTTGAGCATTCGGCTCGAAAATGATGATGACGACGGTGACAATCGTCAACATGAAAGTTCTAGAACTCACTCGGACCACCCCATCATCGGCTGCAGTTGCGAGCAGTTTTCCGTCTGGGCTAAAACATACGTTCCTGATTGACATAGTACCGTCCGTACTGTCCACGGTTTCGTGGACCAGGACGCTGCGCAGCAATGACAGTGTCAGAGTCAGGGGCCCCATCGGCCAACATGCACTAAGAAAAGACCGAACCAAGTTTTGACCCCAGTCTTCGTATCATAGATCTGGGCTGTATGTTTGCATCCCGTCGCCAAGTACTCGCCGTCCGCAGAAAACCGAACACACCAAACAGGACTAAATGCGGAAAGCACATCGTTAGCTGGCAGTGATTCCTGTTATAAAGACGACCGAACGAATGATGCCACCAACTCTTTGTGAGATAGGGTATGAACCAGGCTGATGTCGAGCACTCGTTTGACTCTAGGATTGAATGTGGCGAACCAATCACTACCTTCCTTTCTAAATTCTGGAGGCAAAGTGGATCGGTCGAGATCCCCAAGAAACAGGGGGGGCATACTCCCACTGGGTTCGGCTACAGGAATACAACAAATAAGTAACCGAGGACGTGGTTTGTTGTAAGTGCAGGGTAATATTTACTGGTAGTCAATACCGTGGAAGAACTCGGGGATGGAGGGTTGGGAAGACCCTGGGGATGTGCTGGTTCAGCTTGTTTTACATCGCTAGAATCAGGGAACACCTGGGGTGTGTCGTGGGTTATCGTATAAAACAAAGGTATCTGCCACGCCAGACACACTCACGGGTAGCTCGTCCGACCTCTGTTGGCTCCCCGGAGGCAGTCGCTGCGAACCTTGGCCGGCGCACACATTACGAGACTCATTTTGAGATAGGATCGGAGTTCGGTCATCGTCCTGTGGATCTACCCAGGCCACTATAAAGGCCGTTTGAGGATGAGCGAGGCGCAAGACGGGATAAAAAAACATACTTGGATCAATACTTGGGTCATAGCTCAACGTGGAATGTGATTGATCATCGTTGTCTGACTGAGCATCATCATCTGAAGCAGGGGGCAGCGGCTGCCAGGCCGTTGAGCCCTGTTTTACACATTGAAGCACGGCGTCGATTTTGGGACGCCTCTCGGGTTGGGGTGACCAACATTGCTCCAGTATTTCCCAGAGATCGTCGGTGAACCACGCCTTTTCTCTCCCCTGCGGTCTCCCTGGACGTTCACCTTCGACAACCTTTCTCATGACAACCATGCCATTACAGTTCGGGAAGGGAGGCTTGCCGGTCAAAACCTCAAGGATTACCATCCCTAGTGCATAGCAGTCCGAGCCCCTCGTCGGTCGACCGTCCTCACGGCCGAACCGCTCTGGATCGAGGAGTTCCGGGCTCATCCATCTCGTCGTGCCGGCGCTCTTAGGTGTGGTTGAGCTTGTATGATGTGTAGAGTCTAAGATGATGGTGAGAAGTCCGAAGTCTGCCAGACGAGCACGGCCATATTGATCAATCAGTATGTTGAGCTTGATAAAAATCGCTTTAAGCAGTGAAGTATCAATTAGTGTTCGAATTCATACCCCCTTCAGGTCGCCATGTATCATCCCCTCGCCGTGCATATACAGCAATCCACGGGCAACATCTTCAAGCTGTCAGGAGAAATTTCATCAGTGACGGGCGGGGTCAATGGTGGGAGTAGACCCTACAAGCTTGAACCGATTCACATCCCTATGTGCCTCAACGAACTCCTTGATATTCCCATTGACCATCCATTCCGAAACCATCGCGAAGAGCCTTTTCCCCATTGTCACTCCCAAAAGCGGGAGCACATTCGGATGGTGGAGGGATCTCCATGTTACAACTTCCTTGCAGAACATCTGCACGATCATAACGATTATCAGCCCTTCGATACGCACTTTCGGAAAGCCTTAGGTGGCGACCCACACTCGTGATCTTATTGAAATCGCTTGTCGAATATACTTTCAGAACCTTGACTGCGACTTTGCGCCCTTGATGTTTGCCTATCCACACGTCGGCGTACCCGCCAGTATACAGAGCTTCCTCTGATCGGTCAAAACAAAGCGGGATTTGAAACTGGCTCGGAAGTAAAGCGTGGTGGCCGCATATCTTGCACAGAGCGTTTAGACACTTCCTCTTGAGCCGCGGTCCTAGGCTGTCCGATGTCTACTCAGGATGAGGTCAGGTCAGTGAGTCATTTTCCTTGGGTGGAAGAGCGAGGAGGCACCTCGTCCACTACGTCGACAAAGGCCTGAGCATCCTCTTTGCATAGGCGTTTGGCTGCCTCGGCCACACGACGGTCGGAAATGATGGCCGTGATCAGGGAGATGCGCTTATCTATGGCGATGGGCCGATCAATTGAGCGTTTCCACGCTGAGATCCTATAACCCGTGAACTTGTCAGGCCGAAGATGAGTGGTTCCAGAGAGGTTGAAACTTACAAGCCGCATAAGATTTGCAACACCTGTGGACGCCGACTAGCTTCCTGGTCCCAACATTGTTGCGTCATCGTCCACAATGCGTCCGAGAAAGTCGGGTGGATCGGCCGCGGCGGACGCTCACCACCGATGGTCGCCAACATAGCCGCACGAGGTGTTTTGTCATTAAACGGAGCGGCACCGGTGAAAACCTTTGTTCAAATGAATGGAGTTTTCCAAATGTCAATCCGGAACCTGCAACGGACCTCAATCGCGACCATCGCGAGCGAGAAGACATCCGCCTCCTTGCTAAATGTTCCCCGATTGGCCAAGATCTCCGGTGCGATCCACCGTGTACTGTGGCCGTGCTCGTCTGGAGCGCTCCTTATCGAATCTAGGTTCTGAGTGACCAGAGCGACACCACAATCTGTGATCATCGCGTCGCCGGCGCCGTCCACGTGGACGTTCAGCTGGTTAGGTGTTAATATGCCAGTGGTAAAACGATCACGAATGATCACGTACTCCCTTGAGGTCCCCGTGAATAACATCGCAGGAGTGGAGGTAATTCAGGCCTTTTGCGATATCCGATAACTAGGGAAGGGGTAAGCACTTCACACAGTACGGTAAGAGGGACACCCACGAGACTCAATCTGTCCGCGTCTGGATGCTTCGTGATGTATCCAATTAGGTCAACATCTGGCGTCCAACCCGAAACGAGTTGGATGGGATCGGTGGTGACACCCAGGAGAGGGACGATATTTGGGTGAGCCAAGTTTTTCCACGCGACGACCATTTGGTAGAAGGTCTGGGGATTCTTTTAGCACCTAAACATGAGGGGGAATGTAACGGAAAACGCGCCATCCCGAATGCCTGCGGGTTCCCGTTATGGCGCATCCTTATACGTTGGGTCCGTATCTTCGAACATCCAGAAACTGACGGGAGGCCGATGACCGGGAGGGAACTTGAGAGCAAATGTGATTTCGGTAGGACCTCGTTGGCGCCGCAAATATTTCTCAGTTCGTGCAAGCATTCCTGGAATGTGGGGCTCGCATGATTTGAAATAGACATGAGAACCTACGACAATATTAGGCGCGGATTAGGAAGGAATGGTTTGGAGGCTCACGCTATCCAGGTACTCGACGAGCCACTCCAGGTCTTCGCCTTCCAGGGTTGGAACAGCGCTTCGATACCCTTCGCTGCGAAGGAAGTTACTGAGGTGCTTGTGGAACTGTGGCGAAGCTCTGTCGAAGCCCTGGAGTTGTTTTAGGGCATCGGGTGGGTCCATGATGAGTTTCTGGCTAGATAAATGCCTGGAAGGGCTCGGTGAATCGACGGGGGCAATGTGCAGATGCCTCGCGTGAACTGGAGGCTCGGGCGCCAAAGTTCCCGAAGATTACCATCAAATAAGCGCCGTATACCATCCAGAAAATGTGTCAGGCTGAGAACGCGAACGGTGAGTGACTCGACCACGCGGTTTGATCCCACAACCCCAGGAAGTCGCTGAGTAGGGCCGTCTGGTGGGTTACGTGGTCATCCGGCTGCATTCTGCCACTTCGCTTCCACAACGAGGGGACGGCGAGGAACCAAGTCTAAGACCACACATACAGAATTCACAAAACAATATAGTACAGAGCGAATCACATGTAGAAACTGCCATGCGCAGAACACCACACATGGATAACGGTAAAGACATCACGCCCATCAGGCTGGTGTGGTCAAAATCAACGAAAAGGTGTCATGAGGAAATTATACTGTG
>Ga0307510_10010745_pt1 | contig 10885 bp, 9 predicted proteins | sample 12_EM_MG_FD_207224 | JGI IMG/M metagenome (GOLD analysis project Ga0307510, IMG submission 207224) | Populus trichocarpa ectomycorrhiza microbial communities from riparian zone in the Pacific Northwest, United States - 12_EM | ecosystem: Host-associated > Plants > Roots > Unclassified | place... | reverse complement strand
GTTGACATTAGGTTAGGTTAGGGTTAGGTTAGGTTAGGTAATGGTTGACATGAAAGCCAGATTAGGTTAGGTTAGGTTAGGTAATATTCAACGTGAAAGTTAGGTTAGGTTAGGTAATGTTTGACATGAAAGTTAGGTTAGGTAATGTTTGACATGAAAGTTAGGTTAGGTAATGGTCAACATTAGGTTAGGTTAGGTAATGGTTGATGCTAGTAATGGTTGACATCAGGTTAGGTCAGGTTAGGTAATGGCTGACATTAGTAATGGTCAATGTTAGGTTAGGTTAGGTGATGGTTGACATTAGTAATGGTTAATTTTAGGTTATGTTCTGGTAACAGGAATACCTATATATAAAAAGGTGGAAAAAAGTGGAAAAAAAAGTATATATAAAAATGGAAAAAATATTTAAAATAAATGAAAAAAAAAAAGTAGGAAAAAATAACTGTGGGAAAAAATAATTGATGGGAAATCTGACCGTGGGAAAATCTGTCAAAAATCTGACCGTGGGAATATATCTGTCAAAATCCTAACCGTGGGAAAATCTGTCAAAATCCTAACCGTGGGAATTTACCTGTCAAAAATCTAACCGTGGGAATTTTGGTCATGTGACCTGCTTACCTAATCACATGGCCACAAGATCCCCATCAACCCATACCATCGGTCCTCACCTAATCGGGAAGTGCCCACTATACCGGGAGTGACCCAACCCAGTCCTATGGCACAACGGAAAATGTGCACAATCAGCGTCAGACAGCCTGAGGAGATCGTTGGGTGTTTACAGTTGATCCGTTGCGACGTGGCTTACCATGATTTTAGTGTCATAGTGTGTCAATATTGTTGAGGGTTTGACATAAAATTTGGTTACCACAGCTGAGCCAGCGGGTCGCGTTCACGGTGCGGATGTCTCGGGAGATGCTTGCGATGGAGGCGGGTTATTCGCGCCGGAGGATCTTCAGCGAGGAATTCTTAGGTGCGTTCTACCCCCGTGTACTGACGTTTGATCAATTCGCTAACAATGGGAGGGTAGATGTTTACTGTTGTTCAGGGTATTATCCGTACTGTGATTCATACCTTTCACAATTCATCAAAGAGGCTGTTTCTTGGGCCCCTGTGCTCAGCAACGCCGGCGCGTTGGTATCTCTAGCGGGTTGTCGGCCCTGATCGCTACGTACAGGAGACTACTACGGCAAACCGCCACTGCACCAAGAACTTCTGCAACAGGATCGCCAAAATCTCCTTCGTTCGATGCCTTGATCCCTCAAAAGGCGAGCAGGGCGGGGAGGTGGGAGAAAGGGTGGACGAATGGGAACGAGCCAACCGTCGTACCGAGGTTCCTGAACGGACGATGCCACCAAGCATTCAACGCGGGAACATGAGAAGTCAAAAAGCCAATGATACGGAGACAGCGCCTCCAAGGTTAACTGCAGAGGGGATGGAAGGAGAAATAATCGTTGGTCCCTCGGTTTCCTTCCCCATAATCGTTCCGCCAGTCCCTACAAGCTGTCTCTGCGCACGACTTGGATGCCTTCCTGACCCTCATCCAGTCCTGAGTAGTTGGAATCGTACACACCCCTTGTGTTATTAGCGGTTACGGCCAATCATTATCATTTTGTCGCATATGGGACGGGGGAGTGAACGGATCGGTGGAAACATCCTCAGTTTCATTTTAGCTAAAAGTACAACAAGCGTCAAAAGGTAGGGAAGGGAAACGGGTGGAGATATAAGCTTGGGACGAAAAATAAGCAAAGGTTATCAAGGTGTTCACAGGACGCTCTGCTACTAGCACAGAAATCGAGTTGCCAGTCCTCCGGCACTCCGCGAAGGGGGAGAGCGTGGAGCGTTACCATCCTTCATACCATCACCCCTGACTCCGGGTCCCTTCGTGCGAGCTCACAAAGGTGTCTAGGCGCATCTCATCTCTCGTGGAAACACCACCTCGGCGTTCAGTACACCCCACGTGGATGTGTGTGGTGGTGGGTTCCCCGAGGTTCCATCCTTGTTCATGCAAAGAAGTGGCCTTCTTGAGGGAGAGCATTAACCGCGTAATCATTACTGGAATAAATCTAAGATGTGGGTCAGCCCCGATTGTTTCCGAAGTAATGGTGCATGCCAACGCACACGTTGTTTCCACTATTTCACGGAGAGGAATCTGGTGAATGGACGAAGAGGACGCGTCCTGGCATCACTTACCTGGCAGGGAGCAGATCAATCCTAGGCTATGAAGGTCTAAGCAAGCCGTAGAAAGAAGGCGAAGCGTTATGACGACATCCTTACACTTGCGAATAAGAGAAACAGCATAATCACGAGATGCGAGGTGAATACAATCAAGAAATAGTACGTCGCATCTCGTGCTATAGTCCTGAGTAGGCTGGGAATCGGGACCTTGTTTATGTTGGACTGTACCACGAGATAAATGATGACTGAGAAGGCTAGAATGTCTGCGGGATGATCAGAGTGGGTGTCTCCAGGGTGAAGGACAATAAAATTTTCTTACCATATATGAGATACACGGCGGTAAATCCGATCTCCACAGGTCCATGTTGGATGAAAATGCATATCATGTAAACCGGTAGTGGAATCGGTATAACCGGTTGCACTGAAACATCGTAAGTGAGAGTCATGGGTGGCACTTGGTCACAGTCTCACATCCTCTCCTTGCCGTATAAACAGTTAGGTATGTGCCAACGATAAGCTGTGCTATTGTTGTTATGCCAAGGCATAAGGTGATTATCCGATGCTTGTTTGTGACGGCATAGACCCTGCTCCATTCAGTCGCAGTTAGCGTGAAACCGTTCCTGCCAGAGAAAACAGACCTCAGCGTTAGAACCACTTGGGCGAGTAACGTAGTCTCCACGGCCACAAGGACCTCAACGAATGCGGTTTTTTCGCATCTGTAACAGGCGTGCGTGAAAATAGGCGATTTGAGGGTTTATCGAATGACGGTCATACAACTGGGACCCGTTTCAGTAACACACGTGGGAAACCAGATTCCTTGATTGACCGCATTGCTTACCTGTTTGTGGAATGTCGTACTATAACCCGCTGCACCAGAGTTGGCAAAACCGGATCACATATGATAGGAAGAGATTACGATCCTACTCACCATACAGCAACCAGAACTGATATACCATCGGGGAGTACCTGTTCTATACTGCCTGTTCAGAAAGGGGGAGTTTTGCTGTAGGGGTGAACGTACCGCAAGGAAAATCGTAAACACTATCACACCGTTAATGAATACCATAAAAAAGGAATTCTCCTTGCATACCCCATGATCTCTCCCCTTGCCAAGCATACTTTATCTGGGGGGGGGTGATAAGCCTAGCAAGGAGAAACACTGCTGACATGGCTTACCTCGTCCCCCAGGGTCAGAAGGAAGTCATAGAAGAAAATAGTCGTGGCAGCGACTGAATAATACTGGTTGCAATCGCTCGTTCTCAGCAGCAAGACCGATGAAGGTTGATGCTTACCCTCACTGCGGTACTGGGAATTTCAGAGTCCAATGGTCGGGAAAGTTTACTCATGAACGGGATAAAAGGAAAGGGACTCACAGATCGTCGCCGACGTCGATAGTAGCCTTCAACCCAGCGGAAGACATAGAAGGTGGGTGAGAGAAAGGGAGACCTTCCTGGTGAAATAATGTAGGGCAGCCATATCTTGAGGGAGACTCCCGGTCTCAGGCGTCCGCGCCGGACTGGCGGGGATATTGTATCCCTGGTACTCGGCAAAACTCATTTCGCCTGGTTCCGCGGATACTCTATTCCACCTTGCCGAAGCGGTTAAAAAAAGCCCTTGAGAGTGTTGCACGCCTGATTGGAGACAAAAGACGATTGCAAGTGGGATCGTCGGGTGTCGAATACTGGTGAGTGCCTCATTCATTCACGTACAGGACTCTGATCTGCAATGACTCGGTATTTGTGCTTGTGTTCTGCCGACTTTTCTCAATTCGTTCACCCATGTCACCCCTCAGTCCGTTCCTTGCTCCGTACTGAGAAATTGTTTCCGTGTAGAGGACATATATAATCACTTACGCTGTGTGTATACGACTAGATCCGATCGTACACGGGTGACCGATACAGTCTATTTCCTGTACGTCCTTTCACGAGATAAAACCGGAATCCGGCTACAATCGGATCTCTTTGGGTCACAGGACACGGGGCCCAATGACAGTGCAACTTGAAGTGGAGGACGGAACCCCGAGATCTTCGGTTTAAGCTCTTCTTCATATAGACACAGCATGACCTGGCAACCACCTCGGTCCGAGTCTCACGAGGTGGTCCCCGATATATCAACGCACAAACCCCATACCCCAGGGATGCTTCGTATCGTTGTGTGGGGATGGTAAAACACCCGGTAGCTATGATCGATTTCAGCATCATCTCACCAAGCAGACACCATCCAACAGAGAAATCAGAACTCACACATCTGGTATTGTACTTGAGCGGGTGCTTCCGAAGCCTCCAAACCTCCAACTCCGGGGTCCGCAATGGGTGTGGGGGCCGCGGCCATGACTTTCTCGAAGGTGATCCTTGGGGCGACCAAACCCCAACAACTCTCCTCATCGACACCGGCCTTGCCCCATGCCTCTCTCACTCTAATATTCCCCGGCTCGTTGCGCGACAGTATAGATCAGGGCCTCGAGCCGGTTAGGTCCGCCTTGCATGACCCCACATTGTAACCGAGTTGGCTTCCGGTATGGACCTAATTTGGGTATTCGCAACGTTGAGCCTGATTCCGGCTTTTGTAATTTGGATGTCCTTCAAGTGTTGCGGGACTGGGAGAAGAATCGGCGGTTAAAAGAAACCCTTGTCACGTGGAAGCTGCTCTGAACTGTTTGCCGTCACACGCGCGCCATGGTTCTGGCGTTGGACCTGGGTTCCTCGTCTCTCAAAAGGTAACCTCAGCTATACCACAGTATTGTCCCGACTCATCCCACCTACATAATAGAAACTTGCTCAACCCGTAACCGCAGAAGGTACGGTGTCTCTTGCGAGACCGCACCTTTTAGATCACCTTCAAGTTCACGCATTGAATCCCAGCTCTTGGAGATTGAAGAAAATATTCGCAAGGCTTTAGAGAGGGCCAGCACGTTCAAGAGCCCCCCTTGGCCTGTCGACGAACATCTGCCGAAGATCCTCTTGAAGGTCCTCAAAAATCGCAACTGTGAGCAGGATCTAGCAGCGGTCACACATGCCTACAGATGCAGGTACTCCCCACTCTCAAACTCCGAAAGGTCTACGTCAGTGCCTATTGATATCTGGGTAGACCTACAGCTCACCTGAGCAAGCGCGCTATTTGAACTGATTGCCTCTCATTTTAGAAGAGTAAGATTGCTCACGATCCAGGATTTTGTTGGCCGCATTCGGGCGGTGCTTCCCCATGTATTCCCAACCCCCCACCCATCTATACAACACGTGGAGATCGAGGGCAAATGTTGCGGACAGAGCAGCGTAACTTACCCCCCCCTCCGACAATTTCCCTGGTCAACATGCACCAGCACTTCGTCCCTATATGTGGATCCATTCCACGTCGGCTGCACTGTTCCGGATTTCACCCAGCTCGCCTCGACCGGCCCCATTCATGTCCTCACTGTAATAATCAAAGAAATCCCAAACAACGTCGTCTGTCTGTGGAGTAATTGGACCGCAACACAGTGACCATCCGGAGGTTCTAGTCCTCCCCCGGATGAGAACGTCGCGCCTTAGAATGCTTAACGCGTTCTCCACATGGCAGACACGCAAGCCGATCTTTTGCCTTGTGAAGGCCACCTCTCGCCATCCAAAACAGCAAGAATAGCGTGCTCTTACTCCCAGAAAAACACATGAAGAGCCCGTCTTTGTGGGAGCGGAACCACGATACGGGTCTCCTCGCTCAGCGAGGGCATCGATCCCATTGACCGGCTTTCCGAGACACACACCCCCACTTCGTTTGAACAGATAAAAACCCGAATTTCCCAATTCCATGTCCCGACGTCGCTGAGCTGCTCATCATTGCATCCGAACGCTGCGTGGTTTATCGAAACCATTTCTCGCATGCTATGCCCTCAAGATGGGAAAGGAACTCCCTGTCGTTCCCTCTAGGAGATAAGCCGCGATTACCAGGAAGTCCTCGTATCACTCACCTGGTTTTTCAAGGGGGAAAACGGGTCGGGTATCGGATCCAATCAGTTTGTTTGAGCAAACTCGGTGCCACCGCGGCGTCTTCTTCGCAATGATTAATTGAACCGCATGCGCGTACTAGCTTATATAGTAGTGTACCGGTAGTCTACCCTAAGATCTTGAGTCTCCATATGTTCAAGGTGGACCGCAGACTTGGGGAAATCAAAGTGTCGGAGGCTCAGAATGTATTGAATGAACGCCGAACCAAGTTCACGACGGAATGAGCTCAGGGTTGACATTGCTGGGCTGCATGCGACTCCCCGAGGGTGGCGAGCTGCCGCGCTTTCGTCTCCTGTGGTCAGCAACGTCATGTTTACACCACCAGTCACTCAGCGCAGGGAGACGGAAAGTTAAAAAGTCGATTGTAAGGAGGCAGCACTTCCAACGACCACGGAAAGGGAGGGAGGAGGAATAACCGTAGGGCTCTCATCCTCTTTTGCGTTCTGCTTGTTCCCCCGCAAATCTCATAGAATGACTGAGTTGGCAAACATGACGCTCTTCCCTTTACTCTCTCCACCATCGACATTTTCATACTTGTCAATAAATAAGCATACCTCTAAACTTTGGTCGATAAATTATCGCGACGTCCACAGAACACTCTGCTACCACAGGAACCAAGTCGCCAAGTCTTCCAGCGCTCCACGAAGGGAGGGAATGAAGTCCCCGGTGACATCCTTTGCACCATCATCCCTGACTTTGGGTCCCTTCGTGCGTACTCGAAAAAATGTCCAGATGCATATCATCCCTCGTGACATCACCATGACGTTCAGCGAATCTCATGTTGGTGTGCGTGGTTGGTTTCCCTAGACTCCATCCATGTTCTTGCGAAGCAACGGCCTTCTTGAGTGAAAGTAGTAGCCGCGTAATCATTACTTGGAGAAACCTAAGGCGCAACTCAGACGAGATGTTTTGGAAAGCGAAGAGATATCCGGACGTACACGAGGTTTCCGCTATTACACAAAGAAATTTCCAGTGAGCAATCGAAGGAAAATGCGTCCCAGTGTCACTTACGTTCCAGGGAGTAGCTGTATTCTCTCCTGTAAGGTTCTAAGCGAGCCGTAGAGAGAAGATAGAGTATGATGGCAATATGCATACCTCTGCGAATGCCAGAAACATTACAAGCACAAAATGTGAAGTGAATATAACCAGGAAATAGTATGTCGCGTCTTGTGCTATGGTTTTGAGAAGTCTGGGTATCGGGTCCTTCTTTACGTTGGACCGCACCACAAGATAAACAATGACTGAGAACGCTAGAATGTCTGTGGGATGATCAGAGAGAGTATCTCCAAGGCGAAGGGCAAAAGAAGTTTTTACCATATATGAGGGACATGATGGGAAATGCGATTTTTGCAGACCATGGTCCCACAAAGCCGCACACCATATAAACTGGAAGTGGGACCGGTAGCACCGGTAGCGCTGGAACATTGAGGTAGGCAGGAACAATGGGCGGCACTCGGTCACAGACTCACCTCCTCTTGTTGCTGCATAGGAAGTTAGGTATAGGCCAACGATTAACTGAGATATCGTTATTACACCAAAGCATGAGGTTACTATCCGATTCTTGCTTGTGACGGCATAAATCCTGTTTCATTCAGCCGTGATCAGCACGAAGGCGTCCCTGCCGAAGAAGACGGACCTCAGAGTTAGCACTACTTGAGCAAATAAAGTAGGAACCACAGTCGCGAGGACCCCAAGGAATGCGGTTTTATCGCATCTGTGACAGACACGTGTAAAACTTGGTAGTTCGAGGGGTTGACGAATGACGCTCATACAACTAAGGCCATTTCAGGAACACGCACGTCAAGCAAAGCCCTCCAATTGAAAATGTTGCTTACTCGTTGGTTGAATGTCGTGTTATAATTGTAATTCGCTGTACCAGGGTTGAAAAAGCACGATCTCTTAGGGCAGGGATGGATTGCGATCCCACTCACCATACAACCACCAGACCTGATATCCGATCGGCAAGTACCTGTTCTACACAATCCATTCAGAGAGAAAAAGCTTTGTTGTGGACGTGAACTCACCGCAATGAAAATTGGAAACACTATCACATCGTTAACAAATGCCATGCAACGAGAAACCCCCCCTGCGTACCCCATGATTTCCTTCCGCGCCAAGCGTATTTGACCTTTTGTGGGAGGGACAATAAGCCCAGGAAGGGGAAATACCGATGACACGGCTTACCTCGTCGGCCAGGGTCAGAAAGAAGTCATAAAAGCAGATAGTGGTGGCCGCAATCGCATAGTACTGGTCATAATAAGTACCTCATTCTGTCGCAAAAATCATGAAAATCGATGCCCACCCTCATTGCAATACTGGGGATTTCAGAGTCCGAAGGTCAGGTAAGTCCACTCATGAACCAGATAAAGGGAAGGGGGCTGACATATTGTTTCCGGCGTGGATAAGCTCCCTTAATTCATCGGAAGACATGAGAGGAGGGCGAGTGAAAGATAGACCTAGTCAGCGAGGAAACCGAGGGTAGCCTCCTATCTTAAGAGAGGTTCCCGTATTTCACGCGGTTGTGTTGAATGAGCGTGCAGACCTGACACTTGGCGGAGATCATTTGACCTAGTTCGGCGAGACGCCAAGATCAGATATTTTCGCCGAAGCGATTAAAGGTCAAAGCCCCGCAAAAACCTCTGGGGGTGTTGCGCGCCCAGCTAGGCATAGTCGGGGAATAATTGTTGGATGCCGACGAGGGCTTTATCCGTTCGTGTGCAGGACTCCGAGCCTGATCTGATCCGGTTTTTTTTGGCTGATTCTTCTAAGTTTCTCCGTCCGCGACCATCCCTTGTTTAACCTGTGGTGTTTATTTCGTGTTTAGGATATCTGTATGTGATTACTCACGTTGGACGTCAGCTGGATTCATCATGCACAGCCAACCAGTTCGGTTCCGCTGTGGCCATCTTCTCTCGGCGTCGTCGGCTCCGTAGTCTGAAACGAGCTCGGGGACCGTAACCATGACCCCCTCGAAAGTGATCCCAGGAACAACCAAACTAACGACGGACACCCCATTGACGCTGACATTGTTCAATGCTCCTTTCGCTGCAACATTCGCTACGCGACGGTACAGCTCAGGGGGATACTGAGGTATTGAAGGGACAATCGGGGGATGGGCGATCATATGTATGGTGATACGGCAGATTTTCAGTCGCCAGGTGAAAGGGTGGTGATTTTGGATGCCCCTTGGATATCGGCAGCGCTGAGTCTGAGGTGTTGGATGTCCTCCGAGCGTTGGAGGAGACTGAGCTGCGAGCAAAGTGAGAGAGACCCTTGTCACGCGGAAACTGATGCAAATGACGCCGCCCGACGCCTAAACTCGTCCAGACCCTTGAACATGTATCTTGCACTTCGACAGTCTTCGGTTTCACAACTCACCGCGTTGGTGATCATAGAAATGACAAAAAAATGTCATTGCATTTTGGTGGCCACCGCAACCACGCCACCATCAACTTCAGTGCCGCAGCCTTCCATGCGTCGAAATGCGCGTTTTACACAACGATGCCTACCAGGATACGTGTCTGCTGCCATAAAGAGGTGGAATTGAAGCTACTGAAGAAATTCGGAGCGTGTCGGTGAGCTTTGCTTTCGAAAGTTAAGTCGCCTTCTGTTCCACCTAATTACAATCCTTCCCTTTAGGAATGTCACTTACTACCCACGTTATGCCCCTTTCGCACAGATTGAGTGACCGTTCTTGGTTGAAAGTGTGCCAGAAGTTGTCTTGGAAACCGAGCTACTAGGTACCACCCAAGGGGAGAGATCTCGAAACGTTATGGGAAGATCACCAACGGGCAGCAGGGCGTTTGGAAGGAACATCTGGATCACTCCGCCTCTGTGGCGCTTGACGTTACCAATGACCCTGGAAGGGATATCACCTATTGGCGTCGGTACGCCCTTCATTCAACTTCTCTGGGTCTGGTCAGCCTGATATCTGAACAGACGGTCGCCTGGTTCTTGTCTCGGATGGTCGAGGTTGTCACAATCTCAGCTCAGCGCAGCACCAGAAATGAATGCGGCTCAGAAAAGTGGGGTGAATTACCTGGAGATCCCAACGACGATCCGGGTAATGAGTCGGGTTCCTGCCGACTTTTGAATGTGCTCCTATAACGCCCCCGGATCCCCCTCATTGGAGCAGTTTCCAGGACATCAGCAGCAAGGACGGACAACCAGCCGCTCCCGACCTTGATCTTGGCGCTCTTGCTGGTAATTCTCTGCAGAAGCGTCAACTAGTAACCATCCAACCGGAGGAAGCCGTCAGAGGTCTGGGTTGCGCCGGTTAGGCTCAGGCGGGATCGAGAGGAAGAGGGGCTTGGGGAGGGCCCCCCGGTGGATGTTTAGGCATACTTCGACCCGCATGTTGACCAAATGGTTAAAAAGAAAAACAAGTACAGAAATATGCATCGGTTGGAAAAGTTTAAATAAGCGATCATCGAGGCGTTCACCGTTCGAAAACTTGGCTACACAGAAGTCAAGTCACCGAGCGTTCCGGCGCGTGCTCTAAGGAGGGAGTCAAGACTCCGTTTATACCGTCACGCCTGACTCTGAGTCCCTCCGCACGTGCTGGCCCAATTGTCCAGAGGTATTTCATCTCTCGTGGAAATAACACCTCGACGCCTAGCGAATTCCATGGTGGTGTGTGTAGTTGGCTCCCCAAGGCTCCATCCGTGTTCTTGGGAAGCATTGGCCTTCTTGAGCGAGAGCAGTAACCGTGCGATCATCACTGGGAGAAA
>Ga0307510_10010744_pt1 | contig 10886 bp, 12 predicted proteins | sample 12_EM_MG_FD_207224 | JGI IMG/M metagenome (GOLD analysis project Ga0307510, IMG submission 207224) | Populus trichocarpa ectomycorrhiza microbial communities from riparian zone in the Pacific Northwest, United States - 12_EM | ecosystem: Host-associated > Plants > Roots > Unclassified | place... | reverse complement strand
AGTGGACGGTGAACATGACATGGTGCATGGATGCATGTTGCCCGGCTTGTGATCTAATAATACAGTACCCCGGCTCGGAAATGTGCCCCGCCCTGAGCGCTCTCGCAGAAAGCACCGTATGGTGTGGGGCCTCCCCCACCTCAGTTCCAGAACGGCGCAGACTCATAGCCGCTGTCCATCATACACAAGCGTGAGGACCCCATAACCTGTCGCTTCTGGAACACATTTTTAAATCTGTCCATCGGTTACTGGGCGTCAACTAATGAAGTCCACGACTCCCGTCCTCTTTGTAATCTCCATCCTATACACATGGAACTACGCATTTCTTGCGATGGTATCGACGGTGAGCGAAGTTGGCAGCTCGGCGGTGAAGGTGCGCAGAGATAACGGTGTCTGTGACAAGAGTAGGCTTGAGGACTTGGAGACCCCGCGATCATGGATGCTCATCCTGTCCCGGTTTGGAGTTCGGGGGGAAAAGGCAGTCGCAGACAGCAAGCCTGTAGTGTGCGACTTTCTCGTCGATGCTCACCGTCCGAACGTATGATACTGTTCAACGTACCCTTCCGATAGACAGACATTATCGTCAACTCGTATGTGCCCTGCCACCCACATCATGAGCCTGCGGCCTATATGCCATGGCTTGCTTGAGCTGGAATGTAAGCGCCGACTTGGGCTCTGGGCTCGTATCGACGACCAAGGATAATGGGACGTCAAGTCATTGATGGGCTTTAGTACGTACGTCATACTTGAGAGCAATAGTCAGAACGGCGATGGGTGGTGTATTGGATCTTGTATGGCGTGCACAGGCAACCCTATCCGAGATAGGGACGATACACAGAGAGGGGCAGAAGGAGAGGATGCGGAAAACGATGTATGTGTTCTATCATCGATCGTCATTAGAAGGCAATCTTGGACTGAGGCACTGGGTGCGAATTTTGTTCGGCGGATACAGCATCTAGTAACATGTGCGGCACAGGTGTGGATGATGTATCAGTAGATAACTCATCCCACTACAGTGGTGTAGCTATACATGTCACCTCCATCTAACTGAAACCTCTATTTCAAGTATTCAAATCTTATCTTCGAATAATGTCCCCGGAATTCATAGACAAATCATTCTGGGGCTATGGAGCGGAAGAGATGATGGAGGAGTACGAATATGAGATCCTATTGTCACTGGCATCGCCCAAGTACTTGGGTACATGTAAACTACTTGCATAGTGTCAGCCTTCCTCTGGTCCCGTCACATGCCGACTTGCATCGATTTGCGTGCAAATTTTGAAATTCATGACATACACTATAAATAGTAAATTCGAGCGGATGTATCAAGGGGGGACTAATGGTCAATGCAATGCTCGACTTGGCTGGGTTGTGTGTTCAAACCCCATCAAAAGTGTCATGTCGATTTTGGTTTAGCTACTAGATCTGTGACAAAGGGGCTGCCTTGTTGGCGCCGCACTTGACAAGGAGCTGCGCCACCTCCATATGACCCCGGTAGGATGCCCGATGCAGCGCAGTCGTCCAGTCCTTGCCCTCGGCGCCACGTTGGCGCCGCACTCAATAAGGAGCCGGGCCAGATCCACATGACCCTGTTCGGATGCTCGATGCAGCGGAGTCGTCCCGTCCTTGCTCTGCGCTGCCGCGTCGGCGCCGTGCTCGATGAGGAGCTGGGCTACATCCACATAACCCTGCGCCGATGCCCGATGCAGCGGAGTCATCCCGTCCTCGCTCTCGGCTGTCACATCGGCGCCGTGCTCGATGAGGCGCCGCGCCACATCCACATCACCATGTTCGGCCGCTCGATGCAGTAGAGTCGTCCCGTCCTTGCTCTCGGATGCTGCGTCGGTGCCGTGCTTGATGAGGAGCCAGGCCAGATCCGCATGACCCCCAGAGGACGCCCAATGCAACGGGGTCGTCGAGTACTTGCTCTGGGCTGCCACGTCAGCACCGTGCTCAATGAGGAGCTGGGCCAGATCCACATGACCCTCTTCGGACGCCCGATGCAGAGGAGTCGTCCCGTCCTTGCTCTGGGCTGCAACATCGGCGCCATGCTCGATGAGGAGCCGGGCCAGGTCCACATCACCCCCAAAGGAAGCCCAATGCAACGGAGTTATCCCATCCTTGCACTGAACTGCCGCATCGGCGCCGTGCTCGATGAGGAGCCGGGCCAGACCCACATCACCCTGGAAGGACGCCCAATGCAGCGGGGTCGTCCCATCTCCGCTCTGGGCCGCCGCATCGGCGCCATGTTTGATGAGGAGCCGGGCCAGATCCCCATGACCTCGTTCGGACGCCCGATGCAGCGGACTCGTCCCATCCTTGCTCTGGGCTGCCGCGTCAGCACTATGCTCGATGAGGAGCCGGGCGAGATCCACATGGCCCCCCTCAGACGCCCGATGCAGTGGAGTCGTCCCGGCCTTACTCTGGGCTGCCACGTCGGCGCCGTGCTCGATGAGGAGCCTGGCCAGATCTATATGACCCACTCGTGATGTTAGATGCAATGGCGTTTCCTCGCCAATGAGGCTCTGAGAATTCACATCCTGTGGATGCTCAGCAGCGAGGACTTTCACGACGTCGTATAGGCCACAAAACGCGGCGTAGTGTAGCGGGGTTCCATGGGGTGCCAACGGTGCATTTGCACATTCGTTTCGCTCCCAGAAGGAAATAGTTGGGTCGAATATCCAAAGCCAAACTGCAAGATGTGGTTTTCTCCGGTCAAACATCTGTAACATTCCTTCTTCTGCATTTTGTGACACACCCTCAAAACGGGCATGCTCTAACCAGTGTTCTGCAGCGTATTCAGCCAGAGTCAGAGGAAATTTCGGAAGGGTGCCTCTGGTGACGTCTTCGTCGAGGTGAAATAGAATACCAAGACATGCTTTGGCAACGAGGGCGTGGGCGGATGTCGTAGAAACATGGTAGCGGCTGGAGATCGTGTTGCGCTTGTCGGCAAAGCGTGCAGAGGTCAAGAACTCCTTGACCGAGGCATGTGAAAATTGTACTATCTGGGAGTCTCCGGTGTTGACAAGGGAAAGCAATGTGGAGCACGTTGACAGCACGGCCTTTACTGGATCTTCGAGGCGCCAATCCTCGTGATATTTCGGAATCTGTCCGACACGGAATTCAAATGCAAGGACCTCAGCCAGTTCCTCGACTCGAAGCGGGCGGGAAACCACTGCGACGCAATGGAGGAGCCGTCGCGCAAATTCCCAGTTTGTGTCTTCGATCTCGTGCAACATGTGTTCATACGTTGAGTCCAGTGTCGATGGTAATTCATCTAGGGCATGCCGGATACGCCCTGGGAGGCACCTAGCAAGGGAGTCTAGCTGGCAATGCACCCATCGGAACCTACGAGGTGTGGGATGAGTTTCGTGAAGAAATCCAGCATAAATGCCTTACATCCCGTCTGCTCTTTCTGTCAGAACATCAATCACAAGTTGCTTGTGCACCGATGTCCAACTCTGCATCCTCGTGTCCGTGTATACGATCGACCTGATGTAGTTCTCAATGTCGTCCTGCTGTCCGATTTCGTCGTGTAAGGAAACAGAACGGAAACTTAAGGGCTCAAGAATACGCTTGATATCGATCACGGGTCGGCTGGTGACGCAGATGCGGAGGTTTGGTAGTTGTGAGTCGACGAGGTCCTTCAGAAGCACTAAGACTTGGATTCGGTGGGACGGTAGAGATGTGTTCGGACATTCGTCCAAGGCATCTACAATCAGATAAACGGGAGCTTGTCCCGGAAGATTCAGTAAGTCCTTTAAGCACCGAAGAAGTTCGTCGTTGCTTGGGCTTCGGGCACCATCGTGGTATGTCGAATACAATGTGGAAAGGATGGCACAATAGGAATTGGATTGACTATAAAGCTGAAAGAGAACCGATGAGAGTAGCCCACGAAGATCCTTCCATTTTTTCCCCCAGAAGTCGTAGTAAAATATGGCGAATGACGCCAGTCCGGACTTTTGCATATCCTCGATCCCCTCGATGATCGTGGAACTAGTCCCCACGTAAGTTATCAAGATGAAAAACAGAAAGGATAGCGTACCAAAGAACACTCTTGCCAGCGCCAGCTATGCAGGGAATAATCTATCAGTTTCGCGGAGGATCAAGCGATGGGCGGTAGACCAACGTTTCCCGTGTATCCAGAGTAGAGAACTCGGTCCAGATGCTTTCCATTCAGAGAGAGTGCTGCTGTTAACGAACCATGCCCCAGTCTCGCTGTGCCGCGATTCGCGACTGACGTTGTACTTTTTCCATGGATCTGGGGGAGCTAGCCAACTTCTAATCTTACTCAGCAACTCATCACCTGCCAGTTAATCTTAGCACTTCCGAACAGTCGTGCCGATGATGGCGATAACTGACGTCTCGACGTGTTCATGTCGCTCGCCGTTTGATGAAGGATTTCTAGCGCTCAGTTAGACCCGGAGCTAGCTCATCGTCACAATCAAACGTACTGAGGCCTTCCTGAACACCGTCAGTGGACGCTTTGCTGTCTAGAGAAAAAGTATCCAGGAGACGCCAAATAACAAATCGAGTTCATTTCTCACATTCCATGACTACCCTAATATCCTGGACGAGCCCATGGACAACAGCGAGCGTATGAGCTGCAGTAGCCCGGGCCTCGTCTTGCATCAGTGGCTCAAGCCTCTGCAGCGCTGCCTCGATGTCCTTCTCATTGGAAGATTTCTTTCCAAATTTGACTGCGCAGTTCTGAGTAAACCAAAACGTCGGCGAGAAGTGACTCACTTGATCGTCGCTTCTCGAATTCTTTTGTCACCAGAAAGAGCATGGAGATGATCTCCACCATAATCTCGACCACTAACTCGTCCACTGCAGGCGTAGGGGGGATTTGTGTATAGATATCAAGTCGGCGTAGGAAGCGATCGATCGACTGTAGCGAGTCGACGAATGCGTCGATGTTGGATATCACACCCTTGGCCGACTGAATCGAACAGGTGTCACCAGGCCGTCTACTATGAACTGGGGAACGGCACTCACGTCAAGTATCGCCTTCACAGTTGGGGGTGGCTGTAAATAAAAGTCAGAGATGTAAGACATGCCATGAGTCCCTTCCCTTCTTACGTACCAAGCCAAAGGGGTCAGTAAGAGAGGCAATGAACGGAGCTCTTGATACAGTCGCCTTGATGGACTTCATGATTTCAGCACTTTGTAAATCCTTGAAGCACTGTACTCGATCTTGAAAAAGGTGGGTAATGGCCTCCACAGTGTCGCAACCCATGATTCTGGCACTAAGCTGATCGTCCATGTCTGCCAAAGAAACGTCCGGCCTTTGCTCATACGCCTTCAAGGCCTCCTTGAAAAGGGCTAGAAAGTGAGCAGATCCCGGATGGTGAGGCATATTACAGCTAGGGAAGAAATGAGACTTTGAAAAGGGGAAGGAGTTAGCTGCGAGAACCTGATGGCGAGAGAGTTGGGCGTGCGTGGGGGTGGTGAAGGGTTGGTTGCACCGCCTCCCACCTCATCGACGCCTTATATGTCCGCCCAATACTGTACGCAAGGTGATTGCTTGAAATGGTCCGGCGCAAAAGTCGGAGTCGCATTGCCAAACCGGGGTTGTTGAACTGAACAGTATAGTTGGTGAGCAAGGGTAAAGACGTCGGCCATCCCTCGCTAGGACGACTGGACAGAGTGAGATAAGCTGGGGCGAATGCCTGGAGGGAAAGAGAATGCGTCGATGTCCCAAGTCCAACCAGCGTATAACTTATAGAGATTTCAGCCAGGAGCCAGGGGAGCACTGGCAGAGAAAATCATATTTCGACAAGGATGCGAAGTAAATGATTGTAGGGGGTTTACATATACGGAGTAAGGTAGGGTATACAAAGCCCTGCTAAAGCCCCTGAGACTGTACATTTCAGGGTCTGCCATTCGGAGATCCGATGGAACATAACTGGCTACGGTGATGTCGAGGTCGATGATCAACATGCGGTGTGGTGCAGATTCAGTACAGTACAACTGAAGGCACACGTGAAACCATGTTTGATTATGTTTGGTCAGGCTTTGACCACTTCGTTGACCCAGCAAGTTACGTAAAGCTCGCGTAAGGGGAGTTTCGGGGATGGTTCAACTGGTCCGTACAATTGGTGTACTTTCGGTGCAGACTCCTCTCTTTCTCTACTTTGTCGCTCCATCTTCTCTCTACTACGTGTCGGAAGCAAGTCTAGACCAGACAGCAGGACGAGAGATAATTTTTGTAGCGGCTAAGCGACTGTACGTTACCTTTCAATCCTTCTCAGGCCAAAGCTCTTATCTTTGTTCCAGCATCCACGATATCTCCTACTCCCACTCGCTCTAAATTAAATTGCCCCCGAGACGCGGAAGAAGACTTTATTGATCGCTCTTCCCCCTCATGTAGCCCTCCTGTTGCTCTCATTCTTAATCCCACGGTGCGGGGCCGCTCACTCCGCGCCCGCGACCTCAATCACCCACACCGAGGAACCCGTCGTCTTCACCACAACCCGACATCACTCATTATCACCGTGCTTGGCCTGTAAATAAGCGAATCATTGTAGAGAAAGAAGGCGGAATAGCTGCGGTCCGTGGGGGAAGGGAAGGGAGTGCGTATCTCTTCTTAGTCGTTGGGTTTCCCGTCCCATCCATCCATTCCCTCTTCTGCTTCTCTCCATTTCATCCCTTTCCTCCCATTTCGCGTCCCATTTCTTTTTCAAGACCAGTTCCCGTCCCCCACTTTTCCGTTCCCATCCAGAACACTCTACATGCGTTCCCGCATCCCAACAAAGCCCCACTACTGTATGGCTCGCTCCCATCGCTCCTCATCCCAGAGCCGATGCACACCGTCCGCAAACCAGTTACGATACGTCATGTGTGCGTATCATCTCTGCATACCTCCCCCGATGGCAAGTAAGTCGATCGGTGATGCCTTGACATGCCAAACCGCGGCTGTGGCCGCCTTCTGGACGTCTTGTGTTTTTGTAGACCCACACTTCTATTTCTAGGTAACTACTAAGGCTCATCATATGTCCTGACGAGCGCGGCGTGGTCAACTATGTCCAAGAACAGATCATCATGGAGCGTAACATAATCGATCGATCCTCAGTGCTCAGTGAGTCTCTTTCGTGCCCCAACCAACCAACCAACCAACCAACCAAACCCCCTTCCCTCTTTTGTCAATCTCGTGCGCCTCTCGTTTGCTCTATTGCAACAGACGAAAGAGGAAAAAAACAAGGGTGACGAGATTTCAGATGGGTGTTCCGTAAAATAGTTGGGTCTTGGATTATGTTGCGCACCTGGCCAGACCTTCGCGCGGTTCACCAAATACCGGTGCTGTTGGCAGTACCTGTACCTCGTCTTCGCTCGTATGGCTCTAGGCCCAGACCTCTGCCCCACCCCCGCTGTCGCCGCCGCCTCCGTATTACCCCCGAACTTATCCTAGCCCTCCTCATACTTCCGTGTCATGACGAACCATATTGTTTTTGCGTGACGGGTTCAAATGCCGTTAGTCTCTCAATTGTGTCCCGAACACGATTGTCTCCCTCGACATACCCAATTCCGACGAGCACCTCCTCGCTGCGGGCGGACAGGACGCCGAGTTACACCTACCGGTCCACTCCAGACACATTTCACCTCGCGACTCGTCTAACCCACCGGCCCATGCCTCAAGAAGGCTATGGCAGTATGATGGCGTCTTGTCCGGCTCGATCAACAATTCGGTCCCCCTCACCTCCGTCAGCCTTACCCGCTCAAACGAGAGTAGCGCAGAGCCCCGTGTCGCAGTCAGCAACAACGACTGCACCGCCAAGTTCTGTGACGTCAACGTCCGCGGCACCAAGGGCGTCGATGGCCCACCCAAGCGCATCAGCGATGCAAGCACGTTACGGCTTGATGTGCCCGTGAACCATTGTGCGTCATCTCACCTAGCAAATCCCACTCATAACTGCGGGCCTGGCCCCCATCTGACGTCGTTTTCGGTTTAACGCCATGCACAGCCTCGATCTCGCCGGACGGCCGTACCCTTCTTTCCGTCGGCGACTCACCGCACGTCTACCTGCACGGCATGAACGGTGGCGCGCGTATCACGTTCACTCCACTTGCCCAGTTGACCCTCCCACCGTTCGACTCGCCCTCGAACTTGTATCCGCTACATGGCGGAGGCGCACTCCCTGCATCGTTCTGCACCGCGTTCTCACCGTCTGGTTCCAAGTTCGCTGTCGCATCCCAGGAGGGAATGGTCGCGGTATGGGACGTACGCTCCCGCAAGCCGATGAAGGTGTTCACCACTGACCGGAGCCGCGCATCGCCTGGCGGAGCTGGTGGTATGGCGAGGAGCGGGAACAGAGCGACGGGCGCCGCCAGCGGGTGGTTGTACGAGGACTCATGGGACTGGACGATGCCAGGACATAGGGCACCTGGCTGGGGAGTAAGGAATGTCAAGTTCAATTCTGGGATCGGTGGAAAAGAGGTCATGACTTTTACTGAGGTGCGTCCTTATCGTTCATCTTATCCTGGGGTACTGAGATTTGACGCATGGCCATGGGCGATAGCATACGTCCCTGTTACATGTTATTGATACAACGACTTTTGAGCACGAAGAGATCATTCGTGTTCCCGCGATCGTCAACGATCCTCCCCAATCATCCCCAGCAAGACCGACGTCGACAGCATCGACCACCTTTACCAAATTACCAAGCACAACCCTACGTGCGCGCGCTTTCCACAAACGACGATGCCTGGACTACTGCGTCCTCTCCCTTACCGCCGCGCCTACCCCACATCCCTGTTCCCCCCCTACACACACCCGCTCGGCCACGGGCACCACTATCATCATCACTCGTATAACCCTGCGCCGCTTGTAGGGCAGATCGCGATCGTCGCTTGCGTGTGCGCGTACGCCAGATCCGTGACGTCCTTCTCACCACCAACCCTCCTTCGGTATCCCCATCGGGGTCCGGGGTTACGTCTGTGATCGCATCGGCGGCCGCAGCACCTACGTCCCCACGACGGCGCTCTCACGTAGTAGAGTCTGGTGCAGGTGCAGACACAGAGATGGACGTCGATGGTGAGACTGACGACGGCGACGAAGGCGAGGCAGAAGCGGAGACGGACTGCCTCACTTCGCGGGCGCCCTCGCGAGCCGCGTCGCCGCCACCGCGACAGAGACGTCTTGCGGTGCATGCTGGCGCGCTCGAGACGGTTGGGCATGAGGCCGAGGTGGTGGAGATGGCAATGAGTGGAACGGTCGCGACGCCTGCGCACCTTGATTTGGCCGGGACGTGCTTCGATCCGCGTGGTGCGTGGGTTTACGTCGCGAGCACGGCTGGGATCGTCGAGTGGGGCGTGCGCGGCGGCGAGAAGTGGTGGTGGGCTGAGGCCGTATGGGCGTGAGAACACACGGAGAGACGCACATTCTCACACCTTCTCTTCCCTTCCTGCGATACTCCGGGAGCCCCACACGGTGCTTGCTGGCTTTGCCCTTTTCCTTTTTTTTTCCTGAGCGCATCATGATGTGTCGGATCATCGGATAGGATTCTCAGCTCTCTATTCCTCGTGTACCTCTAGTTGCATCCTCTTTTCTTTTTTTTCTTTTTCTTTTTCTTTTTGTTTCTCTGTCACTTTTTCTGGGTTTGTTTTGCTCGCGCGCGATAGTCGAAGCTTTTCCCAAGCTAGTTGTACAGTATGTGTGTTCCAACAAAGCAAAGTAAGGGGTCTACAATCGTGCCCCACACCCTGTCAGTAACTCTCTTTTTCCCTTTTTTTTCTCTTTATCTTTTCTACTTTTTACGGGTTTTTTTCTTTGTAACGACCAGTTATGACAACGACAACACGGACTCATTGGATGGCAGTTCCATACAAATGGATGAACGCGTGGCACCGGAGATAAGCTGCCAATCTTCGTCGGCGATCCCCTCGGCCCTCTCCATAAGTGGCATGATGATGATCCTGTTGTGAACGCCCATCGCCCACCAGCATTAACACTCAGTAACAAAAATCCCTACACTTGACTTTGGACGGATGCATGAAGTGCATCTGCTGGCGCTGCTGATGGACGCCGGTACTGGCGGCGCCCAGTGCTTACAGCAGTGGACGATGACCATGCGCAGCGAGCGCTCGCTATGTCAGCTTCTGCCAGTGCCAGTGGACAGTGGACCTGACATGGTGCATGCATGTATGTTGCCCGGCTCGTGGTCGAACCATACAATACCCCGAATCGGAGATGTGCCCCCGCCCTGAGCGCTCTCGCAGAAAGCACCGTATGGTGTGGAGCCTCCCCCACCTCAGTTCCAGAACGGCGCTGGCTCATAGCCGCTGTCCGTCATACACAGGCGGAGGACTCCACGACCCGTCGCTTCTAACCATTTCGAAATCTGTCCATCGGTTACTGGGCGTCAAATCACCGAAAGTCCACGACTCCCGTCCTCTTTGTAACCTCCATCTTATACACATGACACGACACCCACATTTCGTGCGAGCGTGTCGACGGTGAGCGAAGTTGGCAGCTCGGCGGTGAACGTGCGCAGAGGTAATGCTGCCTGTGACAAGAGCAGGCCTAGGGACTTGGAGACCCCGTAATCACGTATGCTCATCGAGTCGAGGTATTCGTGTTCATCAGCAGATAACTCATCTCCTCACTACAGTGGTGTAGCTATCCATGTCACCTTCACCTAACTTAATCCCCTATTATTTCAAGTATTCAAATATTCAAATATTATCTTCGGATAATGTGCCCGGAATTCATAGACACATTTTTCTGGCGCTATGGGGCGGACGAGGAGGAAATAGGGTCTCAAACATGCCATTAATCGCATCATTATTTGTCCGATTAATTTGTTCATTAAGTCGTTTTTTGCGCGAAAATTGGATTAATGGATGAAATAATGAGAAAAATAATGAACAATTAATGGTCAACTTTG